>Ga0209207_1000361_pt1 | contig 29526 bp, 22 predicted proteins | sample SaghotsprinmetaG_FD_184140 | JGI IMG/M metagenome (GOLD analysis project Ga0209207, IMG submission 184140) | Hot spring microbial communities from South Africa to study Microbial Dark Matter (Phase II) - Sagole hot spring metaG (SPAdes) (version 3) | ecosystem: Environmental > Aquatic > Thermal...
TGGCGTAGGGCCCGTTCTGCCCGAAGCCGGTGATGGAGCAGTAGATCAGCCGGGGGTTGATGGCTTTCAGCGAGTCGTAGTCGAGGCCGTAGGCGGCCAGGCCGCCGACCTTGAAGTTCTCCAGCAGTACGTCGCAGTTCTTCACCAGCTCGCGCACCAGGCGCTGACCTTCGGCCTGGGTGAAGTCCAGGGTCACGGACTGCTTGTTGCGGTTGGCGCTCTGGAAGTAGGCCGCTTCGCGGGAATCCTGGCCGTCGGCGTCCTTTACATAGGGCGGGCCCCAGTGACGGGTGTCGTCACCCGTGCCCGGTCGCTCCACCTTGATCACCTCGGCGCCGAGGTCGCCAAGAATCTGCCCGGCCCAGGGGCCGGCGAGTACGCGGGACAGGTCGAGTACGCGGATATGGGACAGGGCGCCGGACATGGGAACCTCACTGGCGAGTGCCCTCTCCCGCGTGCGGGAGAGGGTTAGGGAGAGGGGGTGTGATGGCATTTAACCGCAGCCCTCTCCCCCGGCCCCTCTCCCATGGATGGGCGAGGGGAGGAAAGCATGCGGCGCACGTCCGGCTTAAAAGAACGCCTGCAGGCCGGTCTGCGCGCGGCCGAGGATCAGCGCATGCACGTCGTGGGTGCCTTCATAGGTGTTGACCACTTCCAGGTTGACCAGGTGACGGGCCACGCCGAATTCGTCGCTGATGCCGTTGCCGCCGAGCATGTCGCGGGCCAGGCGGGCGATGTCCAGGGCCTTGCCGCAGCTGTTGCGCTTCATGATCGAGGTGATTTCCACCGCGGCGGTGCCTTCGTCCTTCATCCGGCCCAGGCGCAGGCAGCCCTGCAGGGCCAGGGTGATTTCGGTCTGCATGTCGGCCAGTTTTTTCTGTACCAGCTGGGTCTGCGCCAGGGGCCGACCGAACTGCTTGCGGTCCAGGGTGTACTGGCGGGCGGTGTGCCAGCAGAACTCGGCGGCACCGATGGCGCCCCAGCTGATGCCGTAGCGGGCGGAGTTCAGGCAGGTGAAGGGGCCGCGCAGGCCGCGCACGTCGGGGAAGGCGTTCTCTTCCGGGCAGAACACGTTGTCCATGACGATTTCCCCGGTGATCGAGGCGCGCAGGCCGACCTTGCCGTGGATGGCCGGGGCGCTCAGGCCTTCCCAGCCCTTCTCCAGGACGAAGCCGCGGATCTCGCCGGCATCGTCCTTGGCCCAGACCACAAAGACATCCGCGATTGGTGAATTGGTGATCCACATCTTGGCGCCGGTCAGGCGGTAGCCGCCGTCGACCTTCTTGGCCCGGGTGATCATGCTGCCCGGGTCGGAGCCGTGGTTCGGCTCGGTCAGGCCGAAGCAGCCGATATATTCGCCGCTGGCGAGCTTTGGCAGGTACTTCTGCTTGGTGGCTTCGTTGCCGAATTCGAAGATCGGCACCATCACCAGGGACGACTGCACGCTCATCATCGAGCGGTAGCCGGAGTCGACACGCTCCACTTCACGGGCGATCAGGCCGTAGCACACGTTGTTCAGGCCGCTGCCGCCGTAGGCTTCGGGAATGGTGGCGCCGAGCAGGCCGGTTTCGCCCATCTCGCGGAAGATCGCCGGGTCGGTCTGCTCATGGCGGAAGGCTTCCAGCACGCGCGGAGCCAGCTTGTCGGCGGCGAACTGGGCGGCGCTGTCGCGCACCATGCGCTCTTCTTCAGTCAGTTGCTGGTCGAGCAGCAGCGGGTCGATCCAGTTGAAGCTTGCCTTGGCCATGGTGAAAACCTCGAATGCAGTCGGTTGGGGGCGTGCGGGCCGACAAGGGGCCAGGTGCACGGTGCAGTGGGATTGAGCCTAGGCCCTGAGTGACGCCCAGGCAAACGAGGATTTTGCATGCTATTGTGCGTTTTAATCACTCCGTAACCAGTCATGTGGCGCTTATCGGCGCCATAAAGTGAGGCGCCTGCATAGATGCGTCGCAAGATCCCCAGCACCGCCGCCCTGCTCGCCTTCGAGTCGGCGGCGCGGCACCAGAGCTTTACCAAGGCCGCCGAGGAGCTGAGCCTGACCCAGAGCGCCATCTGTCGGCAGGTGGCGGGGCTGGAGGCCTTTCTCAATGTCGAGCTGTTCCGCCGCTCGCGGCGCGGGGTCAAGCTGACAGAGGCCGGTTTGTCCTACGCCCGCCGGGTGGCTGCGCAACTGGATGCGGTGGAGCGCGACACCCTGGCGGTGATGGACCAGCAGGGCATGCAGAGCCTGGAACTGGCGGTGGTGCCCACCTTTGGCACCCAGTGGCTGCTGCCGCGGCTGAAGGACTTCCAGCGCCTGCACCCGGAGGTCACGGTCAACCTGACCAACCGCACCCGACCCTTTCTGTTCGCCGATACCGAGTTCGACGCCGCCATCTACTTCGGCGACGGCGACTGGTCCGGTACCCGCTCCCATCTGTTGATGCGCGAGAACCCCATGGCGGTGTGCAGCCCGGCCCTGCTCGCTGGCGCTACGGAACTGAGCGCCGAGCAGATCGCCAGCCTGCCGCTGTTGCAGCAGAGCACCCGGCCCTATGCCTGGCGTCAGTGGTTCAATGCCCAGGGTCTGAACCTGGCCCGGGATATGGCCGGGCCGCGCTACGAGCTGTTCTCCATGCTGGCCCAGGCTGCCATGCATGAGATGGGCGTAGCGCTGATCCCGCCCTTTCTGATCCGCCGCGAACTGGAGGAAGGTCGCCTGGTCCTGGCTTCGCGCTACAACCAGCCCAGCGACAAGGCCTATTACCTGATCATTCCCGAGCGCAAGCTGGAGTCGGCGGCGTTGCTGGCCCTGCGGGACTGGCTGGTGGCCGAGGCAGGTGCCTATGCCAGGGCCCAGGGTTTGAAATAGACAACAGTGCCGCTGCCCCGGGTAGCCGAGAGCGATTGCCCGGCACTTGGTTGACACCGCTCTGCAGCGTGCCTTTTGGCACTGTTTTTGACCCCGTAGTCAGCATTGTGCCAAGCTACTTTCCCGACGCGGGTCAGTGGCCCCTGCCTGTTGTATTTATTGCACGCCCAGCCGGGTCAAGCAGCCGAATTCAAAGGCTTGGCTATGCTTGTCAGGCAAGCCCCTTTCATCTAATAGGCCTGCATTTGCGCTGGCAATGGAATAACCCCGGTCAACTGCCGTTGTATTCAAGCAAAGCCCCGTTGCAGAGCGGCTCACTGCTGTTTTGTGGACAGCTGGTCGAAAAGTGTCTTGTAGTTGCTGCCAGGTTTTACTCCATAACGCCTTGAAGGCCCGAGACTTCCTCTGCAAAATGCCGCGCCCCGGCCTCTTGCGCCGGGTTTGTGCTGATCCTCCCTATGCCCGCGTGCCACCCGTAGTGCGCCGGTTCACCAAAACGATCACGCAGGAGAATTGAAGTGCACATCGGTGTTCCTCTCGAAACTCATGCCGGCGAGACGCGGGTGGCCGCGACGCCGGAAACCGTCAAGAAACTGATCGGCCAGGGCCATCAGGTCACGGTACAAAGCGGTGCCGGCGTCAGCGCCAGCATTCCGGACAGCGCCTATGCAGCCGTGGGGGCGGCCATAGGTAATGATGCCGCCGCGCTGGGCGCCGATCTGGTGCTCAAGGTGCTGGCGCCGACCGAGGCCGAACTGGCCCATATGCGTGCCGGCAGCGTGCTGGTGGGGATGCTCAACCCCTTCTGCAACGACACCATCGCGCGCATGAATGCCCGCGGCATTACCGCCTTCGCCCTGGAAGCCGCCCCGCGCACCTCCCGCGCGCAGAGCCTGGACGTGCTCAGCTCCCAGGCCAATATCGCCGGCTACAAGGCGGTGATGCTGGCGGCCAACCACTACCCGCGCTTTATGCCGATGCTGATGACCGCCGCCGGTACGGTGAAGGCCGCCCGTGTGCTGATTCTCGGCGCGGGTGTTGCCGGCCTGCAGGCCATCGCCACGGCCAAGCGCCTGGGTGCGGTGATCGAGGCCTCGGACGTGCGTCCGGCGGTGAAGGAGCAGATCGAGTCCCTTGGCGCCAAGTTCGTCGATGTGCCGTTCGAGACCGACGAGGAACGCGAGTGCGCCCAGGGCGTGGGCGGTTATGCCCGGCCGATGCCGGCGTCGTGGATGGAGCGTCAGGCCAAGGCGGTGCACGAGCGCGCCAAGCAGGCCGATATCGTCATCACCACCGCGCTGATCCCGGGGCGCAAGGCGCCGACCCTGCTGCATGAAGCCACCGTGGCCGAGATGAAGCCCGGCTCGGTGGTCATCGACCTGGCCGCCTCCCAGGGCGGCAACTGCCCGCTGAGCGAAGTGGATCAGGTGGTGGTCAAGCACGGCGTGACCCTGGTCGGCCACAGCAACCTGGCGGCCATGGTGCCGGCGGACGCTTCGGCCCTGTATGCGCGCAACCTGCTGGATTTCCTCAAGCTGATCATCGGCGGCGAAGGCCAGTATCACCTCAATCTCGAAGACGACATCGTCGCGGCCTGCCTGATGTGCAATGCCGGCGAAGTCGTGCGCAAGAACGGCTAAGGGGAGCATTACCGATGGATATGATTTCCGACGGCATCTACAACCTGATCATCTTCGTGCTGGCCATCTACGTGGGTTACCACGTGGTGTGGAACGTCACCCCGGCCCTGCACACCCCGCTGATGGCGGTGACCAACGCCATCTCCGCCATCGTGATCGTCGGCGCCATGCTGGCCGCCGCCCTCACCGTGACCCCGCTGGGCAAGGCCATGGGCACCCTGGCCGTGGCCCTGGCTGCGGTCAACGTGTTCGGTGGCTTCCTGGTCACCCGGCGCATGCTGGAAATGTTCAAGAAGAAGGCGCGTGCCGTTGAAACAAAAAGCGCGCAGGTGGAGAAGTAATCGATGAGCATGAATCTGATCACTGTTCTCTACCTGGTCGCCTCGGTGTGTTTCATCCAGGCGCTCAAGGGCCTGTCGCACCCGACCTCGTCGCGCCGCGGCAATGTCTTCGGCATGCTCGGCATGGCTATCGCCATCTTCACCACCGTCGGCCTGGTGTACAAGCTGGGCAGCGAACTGGCCACCCAGGGCCTGGGCTACGTGATGGTCGGCCTGCTGGTCGGCGGCTCCATCGGCACGGTCATGGCCAAGCGCGTGGAAATGACCAAGATGCCCGAGCTGGTCGCCTTTATGCACAGCATGATCGGCCTGGCGGCGGTGTGCATCGCTATTGCCGCGGTGGCCGAGCCGCAGTCGCTGGGCATCGTCGCCAGCATGGACGACGCCATTCCGGCGGGTAACCGTCTGGAGCTGTTCCTTGGGGCTGCCATCGGCGCCATCACCTTCTCCGGTTCGGTGATCGCCTTCGGCAAGCTGTCGGGCAAGTACAAGTTCCGCCTGTTCCAGGGCGCACCGGTACAGTTCAAGGGCCAGCACTGGCTCAACCTGGCGGTGGGCCTGGCGATTGTCGGCCTGGGCCTGGTCTACACCTTTACCGGTGATGTCAGTGCCTTCGCCATCCTGGTGGCCCTGGCCTTCGTCATCGGCGTGCTGATCATCATCCCCATCGGCGGTGCCGATATGCCGGTGGTGGTGTCCATGCTCAACAGCTACTCGGGCTGGGCGGCGGCCGGTATCGGCTTCTCGCTGAACAACTCGATGCTGATCATCGCCGGTTCCCTGGTGGGCTCTTCGGGCGCGATCCTCTCCTACATCATGTGCAAGGCGATGAACCGCTCGTTCTTCAACGTGATCCTCGGCGGTTTCGGCGGCGATGCTGAAGCGGCTGGCCCGGCCGGTGCCCAGGAAGCCCGCCCGGTGAAGTCCGGCTCCAGCGACGATGCGGCCTTCCTGCTGACCAATGCCGATACCGTGATCATCGTCCCGGGTTACGGCCTGGCGGTGGCCCGTGCCCAGCACGCGCTGATGGAACTGGCGGAGAAGCTGACTCACCGCGGCGTCACCGTGAAGTACGCCATCCACCCGGTGGCCGGACGTATGCCCGGTCATATGAACGTGCTGCTGGCCGAGGCCGAAGTGCCTTACGAGCAGGTGTTCGAGATGGAAGACATCAACTCCGAGTTCGGCCAGGCCGACGTGGTGCTGGTGCTGGGGGCCAACGACGTGGTCAACCCGGCGGCCAAGACCGATCCGAAGTCGCCGATCGCCGGCATGCCGATCCTTGAGGCCTACAAGGCCAAGACCGTGATCGTCAACAAGCGCTCGATGGCTTCCGGTTATGCCGGTCTGGACAACGAGCTGTTCTATATGGACAAGACCATGATGGTCTTCGGCGACGCCAAGAAGGTCATCGAGGATATGGTCAAGGCCGTGGAATAACCCCGGCCCAATCAGCCTGACCGCGCAATGCCGCCCACCCGATTTCCGGTGGGCGGCATTTTTTATGGTTTTGCACAAATCATGTGCGACCTAAAGGATAGGCCCAAGAGCTGTCCACTTGGTCAGGAAGGCCAGGGTTTCTCGGCTTAAGCTGAAAAACAGGTCAACTGTCACACAAGTGCAATCTGCAACTGTACCTATAGTTGTTCACTAGATATTCAGTGCTTTCGTGGTGAAATCCACTGCCAAAACGCATCTTCCAGAGCAAAGCACTTTTGACCGGTACAGCTGATGCTAAAACCGGCTTAACAGTTACAAAGCAAGCTATCTATTTCGCCTGCAATTTCATCCAGCTGTGGCTACAGCGCACGGGGGGCAATGCGCATAATTTCCCCATCGCAACACACCACTGACCCGCCACAAGCGGAAGGATGAGCATCATGGAACGTACCCTCAGTTCCGACCTGTTTTTCGATCATAGCCACGCCTCTGCCGGCTCCCTGCCGCTGCGTATTCTCGCGACCCTCAGCCTCTGGCAGCGTCGCATCGTCAGCCGCCGCCAACTGGCGCGCCTGGACGCCCGCCTGCTGGCCGACGCCGGGATCAGCGAAGTTCAGCGCCAGGCCGAACTGCGCAAGCCCTTCTGGCGCTGATTGCCGCCAGACACCGATTTCTGCTCCTCCCAAGTTGGGACTTTTGAAAGCTCCACGCGCCAGCCGCGTCGGGGCTTTCGTTTTATCTGCCGCCGGCATGCCTGCACAGTCCGGGTGCAGGTGACGGGTACAGTTGGCTTGATCGCCTGACTGCGCCATAACAATTTCTCGCCGTTGTCTCTGCCTCTTCTGCCGCGGCCATTGCACCCTGAGTGGGCATTCCCTCAGCTCAGGAGAGCGTCATGGACTCCAGCCTCGGGCAGCTTGCCTGCCCATCCGCGTCAATCCCTTCGACTGTCTGGCAGCGTGGCCTGGCGCAGCTGCGGATCTGGCGGCGCAACTGGCGCACCCGCCGCCAGCTGGCCAGCCTGGATGCCCGCCAACTGGCCGATGCCGGGATCAGCACAGCCGAGCGGCAGATGGAGCTGAACAAACCGTTCTGGCGCTGAGCCTCAGGGCAGCCACTCCTGCGCCTCCTCGGGCAGCTGCGGGTCCACCTGCAGCCAGGGCAGGCGGCTCTGCACCCAGATATGCCGATCAGCCGGGGCCTGCTCGGGGTGGTCCAGGGTGGCCACGCTGATATCCAGGCTGTGTGGGCTGAGCTGGCTGAACAGGCACAGCTGGGCACCACAGCTGGGGCAGAAACTGCGCAGGCAGGTGGTGGTGGACGCGTAGGTGTGCGGCGTGCCGCTCAGCCACTGGAAGCTGGCCAGGGGTACGGTAAGCCAGGTGGTGAGGATGCCGCCGGTGGTGCGCCGACAGTCGACGCAGTGACAGTGGGCGATATCGCGCAGCGGCGCACTGAACTGATAGCGCAGCTGGCCGCAGTGGCAACTGCCCTGGTGGATGGGCTGCATAGGCTGGCCTCCTGGTCTGTCGCGGCCTTGCGTGCGCTGCCGCCTCTGCTCAAGATAGCCCGCTGCTCCCAAGGCGAAAATGCGTATGTTGGCGTTGCTGTTGGCCCTCTGGCCGTTGTTTGCCCTGATCGTCGCCGGTAACTGGCTGCGGGCCCGAGGCTTTCCCGATGAGGCCTTCTGGCCGGGGGCCGAGCGGCTCAACTACTTTGTCTTGTTTCCTGCCCTGCTCTTCAGCAGCCTGGCCACTGCGCCGCTGGACAACCCGGCGTTGCCGCGCCTGGCTCTGGCGGTGCTGCTCGGTCTGGGCCTGGCCTGGCTGGCGCTGCTGCTGGCGCGCCGTGTGCGCGGCTGGCCGGTGGGGCGCTTTGGCGCCTTTACCCAGGGCACCCTGCGCTTCAATACCTACCTGGGCCTGGCTGCGGTGGGCAGCCTGCATGGTGCGCCCGGCCTGGGCCTGGCTGCCCTGCTGCTGGCGCTACTGGTGCCGGCGGTCAACCTGTTGTCGGTCTGGGCGCTGACCGCCGAGCGTGGTGTGAGTGCCCGTGGCCTGCTGCTGCCGATTTTGCGCAACCCGCTGATCCTCGCCTGCCTGGGTGGCGCGCTGGTCAATCTGTCCGGTCTGGGGCTGCCCGCTGGTACGGATCGCCTACTTGGTTTGCTGGCCGCCGCCAGCCTGCCCCTGGGCCTACTCTGCGTCGGCGCCGCGCTCAAGCCTGCAAAGCTGCGTGACGAGCTGGCCGCCCTGGGCAGCAACAGCGCCGTGCGCCTGCTGCTGATGCCGCTGCTGGCCTGGCTGGTGGCCGTGCTGCTGCAACTGCCGGCCCTGGAGAGCAGCGTGCTGGTGCTGTTCTTCGCCCTGCCCACGGCGCCCACCGCCTATGTATTGACCCGCCAGCTGGGTGGCGACAGCCAGCTGATGGCCGGCATCATCACCCTGCAGACCCTGCTGGCGGCGGCCAGCCTGCCACTGCTACTGGGTCTGATCGGCTAATCCTGTGTCCCTGGCTTGCAGGTAGCCATCGATCAGCTGCTGGTAGCGGCCACTGGCCTGCAGCGCGGCCAGGCCCAGGTTGAAGTGTTCGATCAGCTGCGCGCCCTGGGGGTGGTTGCGTGGCACGATCAGGTGCAGGGTGCTGTTGCTGATGGCACTGCTGGAGCGGCGAAAGCGCGCCGGGTCGCTGCCACTCAGGCGCAGCGCGGTTTCCCCCAGGCGCAGGTCGGAGATAAAGAAATCATCGCGGCCGAGCAACAGCAGGCGCGCACACTCGGTCAGGCCAGCCGGCGAATGACGGCTCAGCTGGCCCTGGTCGAGCAGTTCCTGCAGCACCTTGGGCGGCTGCCAGCCCAGGGGGTAACACAGGCGCCGGCCGTGCAGGCTGCTCGGCTGGTCCAGTTCGATGGGGTCGTCGGCACGGCTGAAGATATGCTGCTGGGCCACGAACAGGGCCTCGGAATACAGGTACTCCGCCTCCCGCTCTGGGGTGCGCACATAGGGAAAGGTGGCGTCGTAGCGGCCCTGCAGGGTTTGCAGGTAGCCACGGTTCCAGGGCCGCCAGTCGAGCTCGTGGGCCAGACCGCGCTGGCTCAGTGCCGCCTGCACCACCTGGGTGAGCATGCCGCCGCCGGGCAGGTCCTGCCCGGTAAAGGGGGCATAGTCGTCGCCGGTGACCAGACGCAGGCTGGCGGCCTGACTGGGCAGGCACAGGGCGAACAGCAGGTAAATCAGCAAGCGCTGCAGCATCAGGCCAATACTCCTGCATCCTGTGTGCGCCCTGCACACCGTTAATCACTATAGGTGACTGTGGCGTAAACCGGGTCTCTACTCGAGGGTGAACCACTGTACCTCAACGCGACGATTCTGCTCGCCGTCCTGGCCTAAGGGCTCTTCCCAGCCGCGACCGACCAGTTCAATACGTTCCTCGCTGATTCCAGGGTGGCGCGCCAGCAACGCATCCTTGACTGCCTGGGTGCGTTGGCGCGACAGCTCCATGGCCTTTAGTGCCATGCTCTTGACCAGGGCAGGGCCGCCCTGGCGTTCGAAGTCCGGCACCATGGCATTGTCCACGTGGCCGCGCAGCAGCACGATGGAGCCGGGGCTGACCTGGAGGAATTGCTTGATGGTGTCCAGGTAGGCCTGGTTACCCTGGGCCTGGTTGTCCAGCGCCGAGGAATTGGCCTCGAAGAAGAAGCGGATGTCCTTGCTCAGCAGCGCGTCGCCTTCCAGGGCGACCTTGCCGCTGGTGCGAATCGGGGCGATGGCGATGCTCTGGCCCGGGAATTGGCCGCTGCCCTGTAGCGCCTTGAGGTGTTGCAGATCGGCGAAGCGCGCCGGGTCAGCCGGGTTGCGGATCAATGCACCGTAGGCCAAGACCGAGGACTGGAAGATGCCCTGGAAGGAGCCGGCCGAGTCAATGCTTCCGTCGAAGAACGCCAGGTTCTCCGGCAGGTTGCTCAGGTGCACTTTGCTCAACTCGTCGAGGGTTTCCTGCGGGGTCCAGCCGAGCGCCTGGGCGACCACCCCGGTATGAGCTTGTGGGTCGTCGCGCAGCAGGCGGTTGCCTTCCAGTAGACCGTGCACCAGGCCCTTGACCTTGTCCGGATGGGCCGTAGCGAAGCCCTTGTTGACCACCAGAATATCGGCCACCACCAGCAGGTTGCGGTTGGACACCAGCATCTTCGCCGCACCGGCGGACTCGGCCACCACTTCATCGGTGCGCGGTGACCAGCCGACGCAGCCATTCAGGCGTTGCTTGCCGCTCAACTCGGCGGCGTAGGCGTCACAGGCGATGAAGGCATCCTCGTAGAACACCAGACCCAGCTCGTTGGGCCCCGGGCGCGCCTGCAGATCACGCAGCACGCGGACCGGCACACCGGCCTCGCTGGCCAGGTAACGGATAAAGAACTCGCTCTCGTTGAACTGGCTGGCGCTCAGCACCTTGCCCTTGAGCTGGTTGATGCTCGCGATGCTGCTGTCCACCACCACCTGATCGGCGCCGCGGGAGAAGGCGATCTGCGCCGGCACCGTAACCTCGAACTGGCGACCGAGTACCGCCAGCACATCAGCGGTGGTGGCAACTGCAGCCATCTGGCCATTGTTCAACGCCGACCATTCCTCACTCTCGCCCTTGTTCAGGCGCACCTGGAAACCGTATTGCTGGGCGAAGAAGGAGTCCGGATTGGGTGCCAGACCGCCGTTGGCGACGATCAGGCCGCCGTAGCCGGCATATTCGCTGATATCGACGTCGACGATATTGTTCTTCATCTCATAGGGCGCGGCCGACTGCAGCACCGGCGTGCCCGGCACTGGCTCCACCGGCTCGGGAATGGCGCCGCCACCGAGATTGCCCGGCAATTGCTCGAACAGATCGCTGGCCTGCTCCTTGAGCAGATCCTGGCTGACCAGCCAGCCGCCCAGGCCGAGCAACCCGAGCACGAGGATGATGGTTAGCAGCTTGCCGGCGGCATTGCCCTGCTGGGGCTGCCGGGGGGTGGATAGATACATGACGTCTCTCCCTGTCGGATGCGGGCCAGCGGCCCGCCAATCAAAAATGTGCAGTAACCACGTTACCTATTAGCGCTCCCGGATTTCATCGGGTTAGGGTCTGCATCATCGCCTCACAGCGCACCCTGGTAGCCCGGATGCAATCCGGAGAGATTGCCGCCAACCCAATCCCGCGACGGATTGCATCCGAACTACATCTGTTTCACCGGCCCATCACTGCCGTAACGATTCACCCTGCGGCGGTTTATCGCCCTGGCCCTGCAGCACATAGCGCGGCAGGGCCTGGTGGTCGTTAAGTTCGAGCACGCCGAGCAGGTCACGCTGGCTGTTGAGCCAGCGGCTGGCTTCGTTGAACGAGCTGGTCAGGGCATTCAGCGCCATGCCGATCTGTTCTTCGTCGGTGGCCAGCAGGGTCTGCTCGCGAATCAGGGCGATCTGCTGCTCGATGCGTTGCAGCTCGGCATCCACATGTTCCTTGCGCCGCAGGCCTTCGGCATGGGCCATCTGGCGTGCGTCGATCACCTGCTTCTGCTGCTCCAAGCTACGCCGCAGCTCGTCGTTCAGCTCACTGCTGGCCAGGCGCGCATCGATCTGGTCTTCCTGCTGCTGCAGTTCGGCGCTGTCCTTGGCCGCGGTGTCCACCACAACGTTCAACGCCTGGCCGGCCACCAGCAGACGCAGATGGAGCCATACCAGTTGCTCCAGGCTGTCGGCGTGAGAGGCCATCAAGGGTGAACGGGAGAGCAGTTGCAATACTTCGCGGGCTCGTGCCTCGACCGCTTGCTGGCGGGCGCGTTGCGCGTCATCGAGCAAACCCAGGGTGCTTTCATAGCGCTGACTGGCTGGGTCGGCCGCTTGCCCCTGCCGGGCGTCCACCGTACGGCGAAAGCGCGCGCTACCACTCAGCAACAGCAGATAGCCCAGTTCCAGGCCGGCGCCGAGCACCCAGAAACCCGGGCTGATAAAGGCCCCGAGCAGGCCAAAAGCGGCCAGGGCGAACCAGTTCGGCGATAGCGGCATGCCCAGCGGGCGGGCGTTGAAGGCGGCCCATAGATAACGGCCGCTCATGGCTGCAAGCGCTCATCGGCCAGATGACGCAGGCTCTCTGGGACGAAGGCCATATCGGTGGCCTCGCGGATGGCGATGCTCATCTGTAGGCGCAGCACGTGCTCGGCGACCGGTGGCTGATAACCCTGCAGACAATGTTTGAGTGCTGCCAACGGTTGCATCTGCGCGGTGCGCACCTGACGGTAGACCTTCACCGCCAGGGCCTCGGCAGCGCCCGGGGTAAGCAGCAGGGGTAGCGGCAGCTTCACCAGGGCCTTGGTTTCCAGCTTGAGTTCGAAGCGCCCCAGCAGGGCCTTGAGCAGGGCCGCGCTTTCCTCGACCGTGGTGGTCGGCAGCAGCGGGATCTTCACATCGACCCGGCCCGGACGCTTGAGGTCCACTTCGATCAGATCCGGGCGCGAGGAGGCAAGAATCCAGATCACCTTGCCGCGGTTGTCGGCGTCGCCCATTTCCTGGGCAATCATCGAGTAGAGGCGCCCGGACAGGCCGCTGTCGCCGCTGCCGCCGTCGCGCTTGCCGAGGCTCTGGTCGGCCTCGTCGATAAACACGATGCAACGGCCGAGGCCACGGATCAGGCGGAAGATCTTCTCCAGATTGCCTTCGCTGGAGCCGACCCAGCGGTCGCGAAAGTTCTTCAGCTTGACCACCGGCACCCCGGCCTCGCCGGCCAGGCACTCGACCAGGTAGGTCTTGCCGGTGCCCACCGGCCCGCAAAAGATATAGCCCTTGGGCAACGCGCGCAGATCACTGGCCTGCCACAGTGCCATGTCCTGACGCAGCCAGACTTTCAGCGCGTCCTGGGCGTGGTAATCGTCCAGGGTGCGTTTGGATTCGATAAATTCCACCAGACCAGCGCTATCGGTTTCCACCAACTCCTTCTTGGCTTCGGCCCAGTCCCGGGCCCCGAGTACCTTGCCCTCGTGGGCGCGACGTTTGACCAGGCTGGCCAGGCTACTCAGACTGACCCCGGCCAGCGCCTGCACCGCACCGCTGCCTTCATCGGCAAAGGCGGCGGGATGCTCCAGACGCAATTGCGCCAGGCACTGGCCCAGGCTTTCGGCGTCCGGCAGCGGCACCTGCACCCGGTCGATGCGCGGGTTACCCGCCACCAGCGGGTGCAGGTCGTTGAGGTTGTCGGCGATCAGCAGGCTGGCGAAGGCCATATCGGTGAATGGCGGTTCTGCGGCCCAGTCGCGTACCAGGCTGGCCAGGCTGGCCGTGGCGAAATCGCCCTGGCGGCTAGCCGGCAGCACCTGCTCGGCTCCGCGCAGGATTACCGCTACATGCTCGCTGTCGCCGCGGCCGAGGGCTTGCAGGTTGGCGCGGTAGCGCAGGTAACGGCTGATCAGTTGCACCGCCTCGCGCGGGTCCAGCGGCCACTGGCTCTGCGCTGCGGCCGGCCACTGGGCGAAACGCTCGCCGCCACGCAACAGGCTCAGGCCGTTGCCCGGGTCGTAGAGAAAGACGATATCGAAGGTGCCAAGCAGCCTGGCATCGAGGTAGCGGGTCAGGCTGACCAGGCGGCCGTCCAGGGGAAAGTGGTCGGCGACATTGCCATGCAGTACGAATTGGCCGTGGGCACCGCTTTCATAGGCCAGACGCAGTTCGGCGACCCAGGCGGGTACAGGCGATTGCCCGGGCATGAGTTACTGGCTTTCCGACTGCGGAGTGCTGCCGCCCATGCTGCGGTTGGCCGCCGGAGCCTCGCTGGCCTCCTGGCCGGGCAGGCTGATACCTTCCTTGGCGGCGAAATCGGCCAGGGCCTGGTCGGCCAGGGCATCCATTTCCGCCTCCTTGAGGTTCACTTCGCTCATGTCCATGGAATCGCGGGCCATGCGCGCGCGGCCGGCGGCCTTGGTGCGTTCTTCCTCGACCATCTCATGCAGGCGGCTGAGGGTGTCGCCCGATCCGCCGATGGTGCTGACCATGCCGGCGGCCATCTCGTTCATCTCGGCCATGGCGGTCTTCATCCGCAGGTCGTTGATCGCGCCCTTGAGGGCTTCGATCTTGCTGCGGGCGGCGGCTACCGCCACTTCGCGGGCCTTGGTCAGGTTCTGGTAGGTTTCTTCGGCCTGGGCCAGCTGGCGGCGATTCTCTTCCAGTTCGCGGGCCAGGTTCTGCAGACGCAGGGCGTTCTGCGCGGCGGCCGACTTGTTGCCGGCACGCAGGTGGGCGGTGGTGCGCGCATGCAGTTCGCGCTCTTCGGCTTCCTGCTTGCGCACCTGGCTCATCAGCCGTTCGGCCAGGCCGGCGTGGGCGGCCAGGCCCTGGTTGAAATTGGCAATCTGCTTGCGCAGGTTTTCCTGTTCCAGCTCCAGCAAGGCCTCCGGGTTCTTGCGCTCGATGTCTTTGATAAACAGCGACAGCATGCCTTTGAGGATATTGGTCAGACGAGCGAACATGGTGTCTCCTTGCGCTAAGCGGGCAATCCATCGGTAACCGGCGCAATGCCGGGTAGGCTTGGCGCATTCTTGGCGAGCACGCGCCGGGATGCAACCGTCGGGCGGCGATTGCGCCAGCGGACGTGAGCCCGTTGGCCATTTTGTGAATTTTCAGAATAGATCGAGCTGGTCGGCCGGGGTGTCGCCATGCACGGGTAGCCGCTGCAGGCCGTCCCGCTGTAGGCGCTCGGCCAGACCGGCCGCCCGCTCGGCACGGGTGGCCACCGCCTCGCCCAGGCGTGGCGGCAGGGCCCAGATTTCCACCTTGTACTTGGCCCGGGTGATACCGGTGTAGAACAGGCTGCGAGTCAGCAGTGGGCTGGGTTGTTCGGGCAGCACCAGCAGCACTTCGGTAAATTCCGAGCCCTGGCTCTTATGCACGGTCATGGCGAAGGCGCTGTCGTGGCTGGGCAGGCGTGCCGGGGCGAAGGGGCGGTAGCCCTCCTCGCCCTCAAAGAACACCCGCAGGCCGTACTCGCTCTGCAGGCAGATGCCGATATCGCCATTAAACAGACCGAGGGCGTAGTCGTTCTGCCGCACCATCACCGGCCGGCCGATATACCAGCGCTCGCGGCTGGGCACCTGATGGCGGCGCTTGATTCGCGCCTCCAACGCTTCGTTGATCCCGGCCACGCCCCAGGCCCCTTCGCGCTGGGCGCAAAGGGCGCGGAAGGCATTGAAGGCGGCAAAGGCCGCCGCTGGATCGCCGCTTTGTGCGGCGCTGATATAGGGCGAATAGCCCTGATCCAGGCGCTCCAGCAAATCATTGGGTGTCGGCGCGGCATTCCAGGCCAGATCGCTGCGATCTTCCTTAAGCAGGTTGAGCGTGCCGCTGACATCGCCGCCATTGATCCGCCGCGCCAGCTCGCCGATACCGCTATCGCCGGCAAAACGGTGGCTGTGGGTGAGCAGCACCACGGCGTCGCCCAGTTGCGAGCCGGGCTGAGTGACCGGCACCTGCTGCCCGGTAATGCGCTGCAGCTCGCTCGCCGCCTGAGAATCAAAGCCACGACCCTCACAGAGTTCGGCAAACACCGCGCCGGCTTCCACGGCGCACAGCTGGTCCTTGTCACCGAGCAGGATCAGCCGCGCGCTGGTCGGCAGGGCGTCGAGCAGCTTGGCCATCAGCGCCAGATCGACCATCGAGGCCTCGTCCACCACCAGTACATCCAGGGCCAGCGGGTTGCCCGCGTGATGGCGTACCTGGGGACTGTCGCCACGGCTGCCGAGCAGGCGGTGCAGGGTGCGCGCCTCATCCGGCAGCGCCGCCTTGATCGCCTCGCTGACCGGCAGCTGAGCTTTGGCACTGCGGATCGCTTCGGCCATTCGTGCCGCTGCCTTGCCCGTAGGTGCGGCCAGGCCAATGGCCAGGGACGTGCTGCCAGGCTGCTCCAGCAGCGCCGCCAGCAGACGTACCACGGTGGTGGTTTTGCCGGTGCCGGGGCCGCCGGAAATCACCGCCAGGCGACGGCGCACCGCCTGGGCGGCGGCCAGGCGCTGCCAGTCTGGTTGTTGCGTATTGAAAGCGAATAGCCGGGTCAGGCTTTCGCTAAGCTGGGCTTCATCCACCTCGGGCCGGTCGGCAGCGCGTTGCAGCAGCTGGGTCGCCATCTGACGTTCATAGGCCTGGTAGCGCGCCAGATAGAGGCGGCTCTGATCGAGGATCAGCGGGGCGAAGTCGCCATCACCGCCCACCAGGGGCGAGGCATGCAATTGCGCCTGCCATTCGCCAAGGGACGGCAAGCGCAAGTCATGCTCGGGCCAGGGCCGCTGCCCGGCCAGACGCGCCAGGGGCAGGCATACATCGCCTTGGTCCAGGGCCATACAGAGCAGCGCCGCCGAGGCCAAGACCACGGGCGAAGCGTTGGGATCGAGACGCTGCAGGCTGGCGAGCAGGGCGCGCTCCAGCGGCCCCAGGGGCAGGTCGACGAGGCTCATGCCATACCCCCGTAGGGTGCGCCGTGCGCACCAAGGATCAAAGGCATGGTGCGCACGGCGCACCCTAGGCACAGCATCATGTGCTTTCTCCCTCGAACAACTTATCTAGGGCATCCAGCAATCCATCGCTGGGTCGTGAGAAATACACCCCGGCCTGTGGCATGCCGCGCAGAAACAGGTAGTAGGCACCGCCCAGCTGCTCATTCTGGAAGTCATCCAGACGCTGGCGCAGAAAGCGTCGCAGCGCCACCAGGTAGATCAGGTACTGCAGGTAGTAGTGCTCGGCGGCCAGGGCCTGCTGCAGGCGTTCGCCGCCGTAGTGGCTGGCGTCCGGGCCGAGCCAGTTGGACTTGTAGTCGGCGATATACCAGCGCCCGTTGTGCTCGAAGGTCAGGTCGATAAAACCCTTGAGAAAGCCCTTGAGGCTGTCGAACTCCAGGCGCGCCGCCGCCTCGTGCATCGGCGCGGCCAGGCCATGGGCCGGGTCGCAGAGAATGGCGCGCAGGCGCTGCACATCCAGCCCGGCCACCGGGAAGGTAAAGCCCAGCTCGGGCAGGCGCCGTGCCGGGTTCAGGCCCGCCAGCGTCAGGCCCTGGCCATCCAGATCGGCGTCGAGCACCTGTTGCAACTGGGTCAGTGCCACGGCGCTCCACTCATTGTCGATACCATGGGCGCCGAGTGCCGGCTCCACCAGTTCATGCAGCGGCGCCTTGCCCCGCGCCCAGTCTTCGAGGATGGCGTGCAGACAGGTGCCGGCCCGGGCACCGCGGGGGAAGGCGAAAAAGCCTGTGCCCGGCTCGCTGGCAGCCGGCAGCACCAGGCCGTCGCGGTCCGGTGACTCCATATGCATGCCGGCGGCCAGGCCCGAAAAGCTGCCGACCCGCCAGGCACTGTGCAGGCTGCGCTGCAGGGTTGCCAGCTGGCGGGGCGCCGGGGCGCGCTGTTCGCCGGCAGCGCTGGCCTCGGTCATACGCAGGGGCTGGATCACCATCTGGCCCTGACTGCTGGCGATCAGCTGTTCGACCTCCGTACGCAGGCCTTGCGGACTCAGGCCTTGCAGATGGCCGGCGAGTTCGGTCAGGGCATCCTCACCGGGCAGCTGGCGGCCATGCAGCAGCCAGGCCAGGGCGCTGCTATGCAGGCCGCTGTCAGCGAGGGTGCCGTCCTTTTTCGGCTTGCAGTCCACCGGCCCCCAGTGCAGCCACAGGCGGTCGCGGGCGCGGGTCAGGGCCACATAGGTCAGCCGCAGTTTCTCGGCGAAGCGCTCCTGACGGGCGCGTTCGCGGTGGGTGTCGAGCTGCTCGCTGCCCAGGTCCAGCAGCGGCGTGCCGTCGTCGGCGTGACAGGTGATGTCCTCATGCTGGCGCAGCAACGCGCCGTCCCACAGGTAAGGGCAGAACACCAGCGGGTATTCCAGCCCCTTGGAGGTGTGGATGGTGACGATCTGCACCCGCTCGGCATCGCTCTCCAGGCGCAGCAGGGCGTCTTCGCCATGGGCCTCGGCACTGCGCTGGGCATTGAACCAGGCCAGCAGCTGTTCCAGGCCGGGGCGTTGCAGGCTCTCGCTTTGCAGCAGCTCGGCCAGGTGTAGCAGGTTGGTCAGACGCCGTTCGCCATCCACCAGGGCCAGCAGGTGCTGGGCCACCTGTTGCTCGTCCAGCCAGGCGCGGAAGGCACGCATAAAGCCCTGTTGCTGCCAAAGCTGGTGATAGCGTTCGGCGGCTTCGCGCTCGGCGTCCCAGGCCTGGGCGTTCTCGCTGCAGGCGGCCAGATCCAGCGCGCTGCGGCCCAGCAGGCGGCTGGCCAGGGCATAACGCAATGCACCCTCGCGGCCCGGCTCGGCATAGGCGGCCAGAACCGCGGCCAACTCCTCCGCCTCCTCACTGTGCCAGACGTTCTCCTTGCCGCGGCGCACGCTGGGTACGCCACGGGCGGCCAGTTGTTCGGCCACTTCGGCGGCCTGGCGATGGCTGGCCACCAGCACGGCGATATCGCCGCCCTTGAGTGGCGTGCGCGAACCGTCTTTGTCGAAATAGGCCCGGCCCTGGCTGCTGGCGCTTAGCACCGCGGCGATACGCCGAGCCGTATCCTGAGCCACCAAAGTGCCCGCTTCGCCCTTGCCCAGATAGTCATCCGCCAGCCAGACCAGTGCCAGCGGCGCATCGCTTTCATTCTCGGCAGGCGGTAGCACCAGCTGCGCCCGCGTCTTGTTGCTGGCCCCAACTTGCTGATAATCCAGGCCCTGTTCGGCAAAGGGCATGGGCCGGTCGAACAGCTGATTCAGCGCAGCGATCAGCTCGGGGGTGGAGCGGTGGTTGGTGGCCAGGCTGTACTGGCGCGCGGCTTCGCTACGGGCTTTTAAATACGTAGCCAGGTCAGCGCCGCGAAAGGCATAGATGGCCTGTTTGGGGTCCCCCACAAAGCACAGGTCGCCATTGTCTTCGTAGATCCGGTGGAACACCCGATATTGCACCGGATCGGTGTCCTGAAACTCGTCGATCAGCGCCACCGGGTACTGGCTGCGCAGGGTGCTGGCCAGATGCTCGCCGCCCTCGCCCTGCAGCGCCTGCTGCAATTTGTTAAGCAGGTCATCGAAGGCCAGCAGGCGCTGCGCTGCCTTGCGCGCCGGCAGTTGTTCGTTGAGCTGATGGATTAAACGCACCTGCAGATCGATCAGCCGCTGCTCGGCCTCGGGCTGCGCCGCATCCAGCGCATCGCACAGTTCCTGCAACGCAGCGGCCAGGGGGTTGGCCGGGGCTTCGCAGCCCTTCTTGCTGGCCTTGTTCAGCCCCTCGCGGGACAGGCGGCGGTGCGCCTCGGTCTTGCTGAACAGCGCGGCGGCGTCGCTGAAATAACCGTCCAGCTCGGCCTGCCAGAGGCTGAGTTTGGCCGGGTTGCACATATTGCTCTTGAAGCCGTCGAAGGCTTTCAGTTGCTCCAGCCAGGCGGCGCTTTCCCTTAGCCAGCTGTCGCGCGCCTGCTGCCAGGCGGCGCGCAGGGCGCCCATCTCGCGGCTGGCTCCCGGTTGCGGCTCGATACGCAGATAGGGTTTGCCCAGGTGATTGCGCAAGCGCTGGCGCAGGGCCTGCGGGGTGATCTTCTGCTGCACCAGAAAGGCCGCCCACTCCGGCTCGGCGGCGGCCAGCTCGTGGCGCCACAGGTCGGCGAGCAGGGCGTCGATAATCTCGCGGTCGTCCTGGGTCAGCTCGTTGTCGAAGTCGCCACCGGCCTCGAAGGCGGCGTCCTGCAGGGCGCGCTGGCAGAAGCCGTGGATGGTGAAGATCGCCGCCTCATCGAAACCGTGCACGGCCAACAGCAAACGGCGATGGCTGGCCTCATCCGGGTACTGGGCGTGCAGCTTATTGAGCAACTGATCCTCGCCAGGCCCCTGCTCGTACACCGCCAGCAGCTCGGCCAGGCGTTTGCGAATACGTTCGCGCAGCTCGGCGGTGGCGGCGGTGGTAAAGGTCACCACCAGAATCTGGCTGACACTAAGCTGCTGTTCCAGCAGCAGGCGGGCGTAGAGCGCGGTCAGGGTCCAGGTCTTGCCGGTGCCGGCGCTGGCCTCGATCAGCGAGCGGCCGGTAAAGCTGTCCTTGAGTAGATCCAGGCTGGCGGCGCTCATGCGTCATCCTCGTCACTGCCCTGCAGGGCATCCAGGGCCGGGCCGTAGAGTTGTTCGGCCAGGGCTTCGAAGCGTTCGTCCAGCGCTTCACGGTCGCGGAAGGCCAGGCGATTCCAGGGGTCCTGGCCTTCGCCGTCCATAAAGTCGTTGCCCTGCCACATCAGTCGCGCCTCGCCACGGGCGGCGTCTATCGGCTCCTTGCGCCCGGGGTTGCGCCATTTGCGGGCAAAACCATGGCTGCACTTGGCGAATAGCGGCAGCGGTTCGCATAGCGCGCTTTTATACGCCTCCAGCCAGGGCTGCAGGAGTTCGCGGGCATTGGCCTGCGGGCCCAGGCGCCATTCACTCTTGGGCGAGAGCAAGCGGCTATCGCGGGCGATGTCGGGTGTGGTCGCGCAGTTAAGCAGCAGATGGCGCAGCCAGAACGGCGCCAGCTCCCAGGCGCCGAGGTCACGCAGGCGATAGTCGAACAGGCCGGCACTGGTCGCGCCATCCAGCCAGCCGTGGATACGCACGCCGGCCAATTCCAGATCCACCAGCAGTGGTTGTGGCGTCTCATCGGGGCGCTCGTCGAACAGGGTCGGGGCGAAGGCGCGGATCGGCCCGCGAATCTGCCCCCAATGGGCCTGGCCCAGTTCGCCCACCGGCAGCCAGCCGGAGGCGGCGGCCACGGCGCGTTCCTGGCGTTCGCTCCAGCCCTGTTCGATGGCCTGCAGCGCCAGCTGGCGCAGGCCGTGCTGGCTGGTCCACTCGACGCTAAAGGGTTCATCACCGGCCAGGGTTTCTTCGTTTTCGGCCAGGCGCAGGCCGAGGCGCTGTTCCAGCAGGTAGCGCGCCGGGTGCTTAAAGCAGTGGATTAGCTGGCTGGGTTCGATGGTCAGCGGAGCGCCGCCCGGCCTGTCCGCATCCGGCGCCTCCAGGGTGCTGGCGAAGGGCTGCGGCGCCTCCACCGCTTGGCTTAGACGCTGGGCGGCGCGGAACCAGGGCGCGGCAAAGCCGGCCTGCCGGCCGCCGGCGAAGTTGCCCGGCGCAAAGGGCTGCAACGGATGCTGATGGGTGATATAGGCGCTGGCTTTTTGCTCTGCGTCAGGGGCGATAGCCGTCAGGTCGACTACATCCAGCAGTTCGCTGACCAGCACCGAGGGCGGCAGTTCGGCGTTGCTGCGCGGGTCGCGGCCGACATAACTGAGGTACAGGCCGCCACGGGCCGACAGCAGGGTTTCCAGCAGCAGGTAGCGGTCGTCCAGGCGTCGCGCGCGGTCGCCACGCCGGGGTTTCTGGCTGATCAGGTCGAAACCGGCGGCCGGGGTACGCCGTGGCAGCGCGCCGTCGTCCAGGCCGAGCAGGCAGACCAGGCGAAACGGCAGGCTGCGCATCGGCACCATGGTGCAGAAGGTCACCGCGCCGGTGAGAAAGCCCGAGGCGGCGCTGCCCTGCTCCAGGGCGCTGGTCAGCTGCTGGCGGATCAGCGCCAGCTCGATCGGCCGTTCAACGCCGCAGGCCTGTGCCTGCTCCTTCAGTGCCGCGCAGGCCTTGGCCAGCAGCAACAGGGTGTCGCCGGCCTCGCGCTCATCGAACAGCTGTTCGATCAGGTGCTGCAGGTCGTCCGCCCATTCGGCCAGTGGACGCGGACGTTGCAGCTGTTGCGCCAGCGCGGCCAGGCGCTCGACAAAGCCGGCCAGGCGCCCCAGCAACTGGGCGCGGCCACCTTCCAGCGCATCCAGCGGCCAGCTGTCCCCCAGCAGCGGCGCGGCCTGGCCCGCTAGCTGCGGCGGTGCGGCAAAGCCCAGCAGCAGGCGATCCAGGCCCTGGCGCCAGGTAAAGGCGGCATCCGCCGGCAGGCCCAGCTGTGCGCGGTGGCTTTCATCGCGGCCCCAGCGCACCCCGGCCTCGCGCAGCCAGTCGCGCAGCAGCGGCAGGTCTTCGGCTTCGATGCCGACGCGGGTGGCGATGGCCGGTTGTTCCAGCCAGGCGAGGATTTCCTCGGCGGCAAAGCGGCTGTCCGGCAGGGCCAGCAGGTTGAGAAAGGCTTCGATCAGGGGGATTTCCGCGCGCAGGCTGCGGTCGGCCAGGCTAAAGGGAATGCGTGGCACGCCCTCGCGAGGGGCGAATACGGCCTCGATATAGGGCGCGTAACGCTCGATATCCGGGGTCAGCACCACCACCTGATCCGGGCTCAGCTCGGGCTCGGCGGCAAAACGGGCCAGCAGCTGGTCATGCAGGATTTCCACCTCGCGCAGCGGCGAGTGGGCCACATGCAGCTCCAGCGAGCGGTCGTCCTCGCGCAGCTGCAGGCGCTCATCGGCGGTGCGGGTGCGCAGGCGCAGGATATCGTTCTGCAGGGCCTGCAACAGGCTGCTGTCGTGCAGGTCTTCGTCTTCGGAATACAGGCCGATTTCCTCGGCGCCTTCGCTGGAGGCCAGGCTAAACAGGCTGTCGAAAAAGTCGCGGCCCTGCTTTCCCAGGCTGGCCAGTAGCGGATTGCCCACATCCAGATACCAATCCTGCGGACTGGCTTCGGGCTGCCGCGCCAGTTCACGAATATCGCGGATCTCGCCCCAGGCCTCGCGGCAGGGGTTAAGGGCGAAGATGATCACCTGGGTATGCCGCGCCAGGCCTTCCAGCACGCGCAGATGGTGCGGCGGCAGTGAGCTGATGCCGAATACCACGACCCGCTCGGGCAGGCCGGGAATGGGCTCGGGGTTGTACAGGCGGGCCAGCAACTCTTCCAGCAGGCGCGCGCGGTGCGGGTGGCCGTCCTTGGTCAGTTCGCGCCACAGCAGCGCCTGCCAGGCCTCGTCCGGGCCCAGATCGAGCAGCTCATTGCGCTCCCAGGCGGCCAGCCAGTCGTCGCGATACAGCAGGTATTGGTCGAATACGTCGGCGATCTTCACGGCCAGCGACAGCCTTCGACGTTCGTCGCCGCCTTCCAGGTAATGGGCCAGGCGCGGCGCTTCGCTCAGGTGCGCCGGCTCGCAGAGCCAGTCATACAGGCGCCAGCTCAGGCTGCTGGGGCTAAAGGCCGATTGCTCGGGCAACTGGCCCAGCACCTGGCGCGCCAGGCCCCAGACAAAGCTGGACGGCAGCTGCACTTCCAGTTGCATGGCAATGCCCTGCTTGCGCGCCAGCTCCAGGGTCAGCCAGCGCCCCATGCCCTGGCTCGGCACCACCACCAGCGCTGGAGCGAAAGGCTCGCGCAGCGGTGTGGCGAGCAGGCGGGTGGCCAGCTCGCCGAGGGTTTCCAGATCGGGGGCGTGATAAAGATTGAGCATGGTCAGTAGAACGTCCTGTACGAGGTGCTAGGTTAGCATGCGGCTTTAGTACGACAGCCGGTGTCGTCCAGCAGCTGCTAGGCTCAATCGACAGGTCACACAGCGAGCAAGATCATGGTGGACAACAACTCACTGGACGTTTTTCCCTACCTGCAGGCGCTCTATGAGAAAGGCGGCTCTGATCTGTTTTTCAGCGTCGGCGCGCCGGTCCATATCAAGCTGGAGGGCATCAGCCAGGCCCTGGACGAGCGGGTGCTCAAGCAGGGCGAGGTGCAGCACCTGGCCTATCAGCTGATGAACCAGAAGCAGATCGCCGAGTTCGAGCGCGATCTGGAAATGAACCTGGCGGCGAGCATGCAGGGCGCCGGGCGTTTCCGGGTCAATATCTATTACCAGCGTGGCGAGGTGGCCATGGTGGTGCGCCTGATCACCACGCGCATCCCCGATTTCGCCACCCTGGGCCTGCCCAAGTTGCTGGAAAAACTCAGCATGCAGGATCGCGGCCTGGTCCTGGTGGTGGGCGCCGCCGGCTCGGGCAAGTCCACCACCCTGGCGGCCATGCTGGATTTCCGCAACCGCCACAAGGGCGGTCATATCGTCTGCATCGAGGACCCCATCGAGTTTCTCCACAGCCACCAGAAGTCGATCATCGACCAGCGCGAGGTGGGTCTGGACACCCACAGTTTCAATGACGCCCTGCGCAACGTGTTGCGCGAGGCGCCGGACGTGATCATGCTCGGCGAGATCCGTGATGCCGAGACCATGCAGCATGCCCTGCACTATGCGGAAACCGGCCACCTGTGCCTGGCCACCCTGCACGCCACCAGCAGCAGCCATGCCATCGAGCGCATCGTGCGCTTCTTCCCCGAGGAGGCGCGCAAGCAGGTGCTGGCCGACCTGGCGCAGAACCTGTTGGCGGTGATCGGCCAGCGCCTGGTGCCGGGGGTCAGCCAGAAGCGCGTGGCCGCCATCGAGCTGATGCTGGGCACGCCCTATATCCGCGACCTGATCCAGCGCGACCAGCTCAGCGACCTGCGTGAGGCCACGGCGCGGGCCCTGGAACAGGGCCTGCAGACCTTCGACCAGCACCTCTATCAGCTGCTGGAAGCCGGGCGTATCACCATGAGCGAAGCGCTCAAGTTCGCCGACTCGCGCACCGACCTGAGCCTCAAGGTGCGCCTGGAGCGGGGCTTTTCCGTGGAAGACAGCGAGCAGAAGGTGCTGCGCGATTTCTGATGCGTAGCGCAGGAGCTTGGGCAGGTGCCAACCGATCTCCAGTGATGGGGTATCTGGGCATTGGCACGCTGCCCGTGGAGGGATGGTTCAAGCCCAGCCGCGAGCAGGCGAAATGATCTCCGGGAGGAGGGCCAAGATCCATTACCGGCGGCATACTTCTTGCCTTGTTCCAGGCCGACTCAATTGATGCGATGGCCGCGATGCTGCACGCCCACCTCACCACCCTGCATGTGGTTTCCCTGATTCTCGGCCTGTTCGCTGAGCAACCCGAGCTGACTGAACAGTTGCTGGCCGGCAGCGGCATTGCCGCGGCCGACCTGGGCTGCGGCGATACCCGCATCACCCGCACCCAGGAGCTGCAGGTGTGCGCCAATGCCCTGCAGCTGCGCGCCGACCTGGGCCTGGAGCTGGGCCGGCGCATGCATGTCTCGGCCTACGGCATGGTCGGTTACGCCGCCCTGTCCAGTGCCACCTTTGGTGACGCCTGGCGCCTGATGCTGCAGTACCCGGCCCTGCTCGGCACCTATTTCAAGCTGGACCTGCAGATAGAAGGCGAGCTGGCCTGGGTCAGCGCCGACGACTACCGGCACGACCAGGAACTGGAAGTGTTCAACCTGGAAATGTGCCTGGCCTCGCTCAAGCTGATCTGCGACGACCTGCTGGGCCAGCCGTTACCCCTGAGCGCCGCCCAGTTTCGCTATGCCGAGCCGCGCTACAGCGAGCGCTACCCCCTGAGTTTCGCCTGCCCGTTGCGCTTCAACGCCCAGCGCAACGCCTTTGCCTTCCCCGCCGCCTGGCTGGACAAGCGCCTGCCCCTGGCCGACCCGGTGACCCACAACGAGATGCTGGCCCGCTGCCGCAAGCAGAACGCCGAGTTCACCACCCGCCAGGCCTGGCTCGGGCGCATTCGCCAGTTGCTCGCCGAGCAGCTGACCGAGCCCCCCGGCCTGGAGCGCCTGGCACAGCAGATGCACTGCTCGCCACGTACCCTGCGTCGTCACCTGCAGGAGCTGGGCACCCACTATCAGGAACTGCTCGACGAACTGCGCTTCGAGCGCGCCAAGACCCTGCTCGGCCAGGAGGACTGGCCCATCTGTCGTATCGCCGAATACCTGGGCTTTAGCGAAACCGCCAGCTTCCGCCATGCCTTCCAGCGCTGGAGCGGCGTGCCGCCGAGTCGCTTCCGCGCGTAGGGTGCTCCGTGTGTTCAGCCGGGGGACATAGGTGACAGGTGCGCACGGCGCGCCCGTTCTGCATCCCGGCCAAACATGGCCACCATGGCTACGCGCCGTTAAAAATCGCCCCGGCCATCTTATTTGGCCATATCGATCCCCTTTTGGCCGTTGTCAGCGTTCTCCATACGGGCGTGCAGGCGAACAATGCAGGCACAACAACAAGCCTGGAGCCGTGTCACATGCTCACCTTTTACAGCGACGACCATCACCTGCACCACGGCAGCTGCGAGCTGATCGACGGCCAGCTGATGCCCTGTTTCGAGAAGCCGCAGCGCGCCGACCATATCCTGCAGCGGGTCAAGGATCGCCAGCTCGGCGAGGTACGCCCGCCCCGCGATTTCGGCCGCGCGCCGATCGAGCGTATCCACGGCGCCGCTTATCTGGACTTCTTCCAGGGCGCCTGGAAGCGCTGGGTCGGCCAGGGTGGCAAGGGCGATCTGCTGCCCTTCACCTGGCCGGCGCGCACCCTGCGCGCGGTGATCCCCAGGGATCTGCACGGCCAGCTCGGCTACTACAGTTTCGACGGCGGTGCGCCGATTACCGCCGGCACCTGGCAGGCCGCCTACAGCGCCGCGCAAGTGGCGCTAAGCGCCCAGCAGGAAATTGCCAACGGTGCCCATAGCGCCTTTGCCCTGTGTCGTCCGCCAGGCCACCACGCCGCAGGCGAGCTGATGGGTGGCTACTGCTACCTGAACAACGCCGCCATCGCCGCCCAGGCCTTTCTCGACCAGGGCCGCCGGCGCGTGGCCATCCTTGATGTCGACTACCACCACGGCAACGGCACCCAGGACATTTTCTACCAGCGTGATGATGTGCTGTTCGCTTCCATCCATGGCGACCCGGCCGAGGAGTTCCCGTTCTTCCTCGGCTACGCGGATGAGCGCGGCGAAGGTGCCGGCGAAGGCTGCAACTTCAACTACCCGTTGCCCATGGGCAGCCCCTGGGCAGTCTGGAGCGCGGCGCTGGACGATGCCTGCCAGCGCATCGCCGAGTACGGCGCCGAGGTGATCATCGTCTCGCTCGGGGTGGACACCTTCAAGGACGACCCGATCTCCCAGTTCAAACTGGACAGCCCGGACTACCTGGCCATGGGCAAGCGCATCGCCGCCCTGGGCAAGCCAACCCTGTTCGTGATGGAAGGCGGCTACGCGGTGGAAGCCATCGGGGTCAATGCGGTGAATGTGCTGGAAGGTTTCGAGGGTCGGTAGGGTGGACGACGCTCTGCTCGTCCACCACCTATACAGCGCCGCTTCTGGTGGATGGATAAAGCGCCAGCTACGCGCCCCGATCCACCCTACGATCAAAACGTCAAAAAAGGTGAATACGATGACAACAATCAAACACCTGCTGGGCGCCGCACTCTGCGGCGCCACCCTGCTGGCCACCACGGTCCAGGCACAAACTCCGGCGCAAAAGCCGCGGGAGCTGCGCGTGTACAACTGGGCGGACTATATGTTGCCCGAGGTGCCCCGCGACTTTCAGAGAAGCAGCGGCATCCAGCTGACCTGGGATGTGTTCGACACCAACGAATCCCTGGAGGCCAAGCTGCTCACCGGCAACTCCGGTTATGACCTGGTGGTGCCCAGCAACACCTTCCTCGACACCCAGATCAAGGCCGGGGTGTTTCAGAAGCTGGACAAGAGCAAGCTGCCCAACTGGCAGAACCTCGACCCGGGCCTGCTGGAACTGATCCGCACCAACGACCCGGACAACCTCTACGCCGTGCCCTACATGTACGGCACCACCCTGATCGGCTTCAACCCGGACAAGGTCAAGGCCGCCCTCGGCGCAGATGCCCCGGTGGGCAGCTGGGACCTGATCTTCAAGGAGGAGAATGTCAGCAAGCTGGCCCAATGCGGCGTGACCATGCTCGACTCACCCAGCGAGATCCTGCCCATCGCCCTGCACTACCTGGGCCTGGATCCCAATAGCACCAACCCGGCCGACTACGACAAGGCCAACGCGTTGATGCTGAAGATTCGCCCGCATATCCGCTACTTCCACTCGGCCAAGTACATGACCGATATCGCCAACGGCGAGATCTGCGTGGCCATCGGCTACTCCGGCAGCTTCTACCAGTTCGCCAACCGCGCCAAGGAAGCCGGCAACGGCGTGGTGGTGGACTGGCGCCTGCCCAAGGAAGGCGCGCCGCTGTGGTACGACTCCTTCGTGATCCCGAAAAGCGCGAAGAACGTCGACGAGGCCCATGCGTTTCTCGACAACCTGCTGCGCCCGGAAGTGGTGGCACCGATCAGCGACTTCCTCGGCTATCCCAACCCCAACCAGGCCGGCATGCAGCTGGTCAGCAGCGAGATCCGCGACAACCCCGGCCTGACCCCCACCGCCGAAGCCCAGGAAACCCTCTACGTGCTGCAGCCCCTGCCGCGGGCCATCGAACGCATCCGCACGCGGATCTGGACGGCGATCAAGTCCGGTACCTGAGGCCGCATTAACCCCCGGCGGCCGCTGGCCGCCTCTCTCTGACTGAACGATTCACGGCACCTGCCCGAGCTGCCGTGCGTCGTGCTGCGCGAAAAACAACCAGAAGCCAATACAAGGACCTCCCATATGCCCAAGCTCCTGCAACTCGGCCTGATCGGCCTCATGCTCAGCCCGCTCACTCCGGCACTCGGCATCGAGATCAACGATCAGCTCGACCTTAGCCTGAACCTCACCGCCGTCAGCGACTATCGCTCGCGGGGCCAGTCCCAGACCCTGGGCGATCCCGCCATTCAGGCATCCGCCACCCTAAGCCATGCCAGTGGCCTGTACCTGGGCGTATGGACGTCTAATGTAGACTTTGGCTACGACTTCAAGACCCGCCAGGAAGTCGATTATTACGCCGGTTACTACTGGCAGATGAGCGATGACATCAGTCTGGACCTGGGCTATGTGCATTACAGCTACCCTCGCCAGAGCGATTTCAACTTCGCCGAAACCTACGGCATCCTCAGTGCCTATGGCGTCAGCCTGGGACTGCAGTATGCCGACGACTTCGCCGGAGATCAGAGCTACCTCTGGAGCTACCTGGGCTATGCCACCACCCTGCCAGCAGACGTGGGCCTGAACCTGCGTTACGGCAAAGTGGACTACAAGGACCCCGTGCTGCTCAGCAACAGTGGCAGCAGCCGTTCCAGTTACCGCGAATGGGAAGTCAAGCTGGATCGCGACCTGCTCGGCCTGAACTGGAGCCTGAGTTACATCGATAGTGATATGTCCAAGGCCGAATGCCTGAACTACCTGGGTTACGACGATATCTGCGGCGCAGCGCTGGTGGCTGGGGTCAGCAAGGATTTCTAAGCCCCCCTCCCCGACACCGCAACACCACTGCCTGATCTGCCTCCACGGAAGGGGCTGATCATTATCCGGTACAAACGCCTGTCGCTCCATCAGCCCATCTGCCCCGCCTCCAGCTTGCGCCAGAGCA
>Ga0209207_1000365_pt1 | contig 29417 bp, 22 predicted proteins | sample SaghotsprinmetaG_FD_184140 | JGI IMG/M metagenome (GOLD analysis project Ga0209207, IMG submission 184140) | Hot spring microbial communities from South Africa to study Microbial Dark Matter (Phase II) - Sagole hot spring metaG (SPAdes) (version 3) | ecosystem: Environmental > Aquatic > Thermal...
GCGAAGTTCGCCTGCTCATCCCCACCACCTACATGAACCGCAGCGGCCAGTCCGTGGCGGCCTTGGCCAATTTCTTCAAGATCAAACCCGAAGAAATCCTGGTGGCCCACGACGAACTCGACATGCCCCCCGGCGTCGCCAAGCTCAAGCAGGGCGGCGGCCACGGTGGGCACAACGGCCTGCGCGACATCATCGCCCAGCTCGGCAACCAGAATAACTTCCATCGCCTGCGGCTCGGCATCGGCCACCCGGGGCACGCCAGCCTGGTATCCGGCTACGTGCTCGGACGCGCCCCACGCAGCGAACAGGAACTGCTCGACAAGAGCATCGACTTCGCCTTGGACGTCCTGCCGGAAATACTCGCCGGCGACTGGACCGTGGCCATGCGCAAACTGCATAGCCAGAAGGCCACCAAGTAACCACCTTTCCCCCGAGGGACACATCATGGGATTCAACTGCGGCATCGTCGGCCTGCCCAACGTCGGCAAGTCCACCCTGTTCAACGCCCTCACCAAATCCGGCATCGCCGCAGAAAACTTCCCCTTCTGCACCATCGAGCCGAACAGCGGCATCGTGCCCATGCCCGACCCGCGCCTGGATGCCCTGGCCGAAATCGTAAAACCCGAGAAGGTCATCCCCACCACCATGGAGTTCGTCGATATCGCCGGCCTGGTGGCGGGCGCCTCCAAAGGTGAAGGCCTGGGCAACAAGTTCCTCGCCAATATCCGCGAGACGGATGCGATTGCCCACGTGGTGCGCTGCTTCGAAGACGAGAACGTCATCCACGTGGCCAACAGCGTCGACCCCAAGCGCGATATCGAGATCATCGACCTGGAACTGATCATGGCCGACCTCGACAGCTGCGAGAAGCAGCTGCAGCGCGTCACCCGCAGTGCCAAGGGCGGCGACAAGGAAGCCGTGGCGCAGAAGGCCCTGCTGGAAAAACTCATCCCCCACTTCACCGAAGGCAAGCCCGCACGCAGCCTGCTGAAGAACCTGGGTGACGACGACAAGCGCCTGGCCAAGACCTTCCACCTGCTCACCACCAAGCCGGTGATGTATATCGCCAACGTCGCCGAGGACGGCTTCGACAACAACCCGCACCTCGACGTGGTGCGCGCTATTGCCGAAGAAGAAGGCGCCATCGTGGTGCCGGTGTGCAACAAGATCGAAGCCGAGATCGCCGAACTGGACGATCTGGAAGAGATGCAGATGTTCCTGGAAACCATGGGCATGACCGAGCCGGGCCTCAACCGCGTGATCCGCGCCGGCTACCAGCTGCTCAACCTGCAGACCTACTTCACCGCCGGGGTCAAGGAAGTACGTGCCTGGACCGTGCGCATCGGCGCCACCGCCCCGCAGGCCGCCGCCGTGATCCACACCGACTTCGAAAAAGGCTTTATCCGCGCCGAAGTCATCAGCTACGACGACTTTATCCAGTACAAGGGCGAGGCTGGCGCCAAGGAAGCCGGCAAATGGCGCCTGGAAGGCAAGGAATACATCGTCAAGGACGGCGACGTGATGCACTTCCGCTTTAACGTCTAACGCAACACAAACCCCGCTCCGGCGGGGTTTTGCTTATCCAGGCCGCGAAACCCGCCGCGCAGCCTAAACGCTTGATAAAAATAAAAATATCTACGGAACAGGGTTGACAGCAGGGCGCCAGACACGGAAAATGCGCGCCACTCGGCTACGTAGCTCAGCTGGTTAGAGCATAGCATTCATAATGCTGGGGTCCGGGGTTCAAGTCCCTGCGTAGCCACCAAACAAAACAAGGGTTTAGCGAAAGCTAAGCCCTTTTTTGTTTGCGCCGATCACTATAAAGTGACTACGGCGTGCCCACACATTTCAAAGCGGCAGGATGCCAATGAAAACGATCGCTATATCCACCTTCTGGGTAAGCCTATCGTTTGGAGCTATTGGATGGTTTGCGCTAGCAGGGTTCTCGGCAGGTTGCTACTTCTCCCCTCCTGACACGCAAAACGGCGTCACTTACTGCTATGCAGTAGCGCTCACTCTAAGCAGATATCCGCTGTTTATTGCTGCTGCGCTAGCTGCACTCTCATACCTTTGGCTTCCCTGGGAAAAGCGACGCTTAGTTATTGTGGTAGTTCTCGTTCCAGGATTGTTTTTACTCACTCGCTTCTGATTAGCTCAACTCCCCAGACGCTTAAGCATCCCAAGGATTGAGAAAGGTACGCCCAAGTAGTCAAAGTGCAGCACTTGTTTTTTGCGCCGGTGAGTAATAAGTCACTGCCGCGCACCCACAACTGGAATGGAAGCCAAATGAGATACCTGAAAGCAGCCTTGCTCGGCGCAGCGTTATTCGCAGCTGGCCTCACGATCTACGACAGACTCCCTCTGCAATACAAACACCTCATTTCTAGCTGGTACAACCGGATTGGAACGCCTCACTACGTCGAAGCGCCAGATCTCTATTCAGAGCGTGACCAAGCATCGGTTATCAGCGACATGGAGGCACGCGGCCACAAACTGAAGTGTTATGGCAATCTGGGTGATCGCGAGCGGGTTGATAAGAATGACGACTACGTATGCTTCGCTCATATCAGTACCGCCTACAACATGCCGGCTCGGTTGGTGACTTTCTTCTTTTCGAAAAGAAAGCTAAATCACGTACGCATCGAGTTTGCGAGCAGAAGCTTTGATGACTTACAGGTCTACCTATCTAAAAGTCTTGAAGACTATCCACGTATGGATAAGAGCAAATGGGCAAGATTCGAAAAGGGACTGATGGTCTGGAGAGTAAAAGAGGGTGTACTGATGGCTTCGGCAGAGAAAGACCACGGAAGAAACCCAATTATTTTATGGAGTAGCCGCACCAGCTTCCAAAGCAAACACCCAGGAAGAGAGTGCCCTACTCCGCCACCAAATACGCCTCTGTTCAAGTCAATAGTTGAAAGTGTTGACTATAAAATCTGGTGCTCGCTCTGAGCCAAAGGCGATAGTCGTAGTCCAGGCTCCAGTCATCAGGAGACACGCATAGCGCATGGTCATGATGATTGAGGAATGGCCGAGGATTCGCTGCAGGCAGAGGATTGGGCTACCCCAATCTGGTAGACATCCCCCGCGAACTAGATTCCTACTACTGAGAGCCCCACCTACTGCTACTGAAGACGGGGAGACGTCGCCCCTAACACCTCTCAACCGCGCCCTGCGAACCAAGCAGCAGTCCAGTAAAGATCAGCGTTGCGCCAAGCCAGTGATAAGGCTGCAAGCCTTCTCCCAGCAATAGCCAGCCCAGTACGGCGGTGAAAACTGGCATCAGGTAGTTGGAGAGCGCGGCCTTGGCGGCGCCTATTACGCGGATGGCGTGGTTCCAGGCGAGGTAGGCCAGCAGTGAAGCGAATATGGCGGTGTAGCCGATGGCGGCCAAGTTATGCGGCGTTACGCTGAAGTGTGCGCCCTGGGCCAGTTCGTAAAGGTAGAACGGCAGAATCAGCGGCACGCCCAGCAACATCAGCATGCCCAACAATGCCAGTGGTGGGATTGGCAGCAGGTAGTGGGCCCAACGCCGCAGCAGCAGTGAGTAGAGCGCCCAGTCCGCCACTGCCAGCAACATGATCAGATCGCCCTTGTTGAATGCCAGGCCGGCGAGGCTGGCCCAGCTGCCTTTGCTGATCAGCACCAGCAATCCAACAACGGCCACCGCCATACCCCACCAGGCGCGGCGTTGCGGCCACTCGCCTAGCAACAGGCCCGCGCCGATAAAAGTCATCAGCGGCAGGCAGGTGTTGACCAGGGTGATATTGATCGCCGCCGTGGTTTGCGCGGCGGCGTAGAGCAGGCTGTTGTAACCAGCAATACCGAGGCCGGCGAGCACCAGTAAACGCCACCCGGCAGCGCGCAGTGCTATGCGATGCTGCCACAGCGGCTTGGCCACAAACGGCAGCAACAGTACCAAGGCCAGACTCCAGCGCCAGAATGACAAAGCGAATGGCGGGATTTCTCCGGCAAACGCCCGCGCCACCAGAGCATTACCGGACCAGCACAGCGTTGCCAGCAGCAGACCGGCCAGCGCGACACGGATGGAAGACTGCATGCTTCAGCTCTGGCCGAGCGGGCGCAGGCGGTATTGCGGCGGCAGCTGTTCCATACCGCTGACAGTGACGTTGAGGTTCTTCCAACGGCCGTCTTTGATGCCATAGATGCAACCGTGCACCGCCAGCGGCTGCCCACGGTGCCAGGCGTTCTGCACGATGCTGGTGTGGCTGACGTTGGCCACCTGCTGGATCACATTGAGCTCGCACAGGCGGTCGACCTGCTCTTCCTCAGTGGGCAACTGTGCCAGGTGTTCGCGGTGCTCGTAGTAGAGGTCGCGAATGCTGCGCAGCCAGCCGTCGATCAGGCCGAACTGAGTATCCTGCATGGACGCCCGCACCCCGCCGCAACCGTAGTGCCCGGTGACCAGGATATGTTTGACCTTGAGCACGTCGACCGCGTACTGGATCACCGACAGGCAGTTGAGATCGGTGTGCAGCACCACGTTGGCGACATTGCGGTGGACGAACAGATCGCCCGGCAATAGGCCGACAATCTCGTTGGCCGGCACCCGTGCATCGGAGCAGCCGATCCACAGGTACTCGGGCACTTGCTGCTGCGCCAGTTTGGCGAAAAACTCGGGATCCTCCTCCTTGATCGCTTCGGCCCACCGCGCGTTGTTGTCGAAGAGGTGTTGTAGATCGCTCATGGTCACTCCGTATTCGCCGATGCGGCACCATAGGAGCGCAACCGGCTTTTGACAAGCATGCGTTACAGCTGCGCCTGACGCCGCCACCAGCGATTGAGCGGCACGCTGCCCTGCAGCGCCTGGTTGCGCCAGTCGTGATGCCATTGGCGGGCCTGGGCCGCCAGCTGCGCCCACGCCACCTGTGGCTGCTGCAATGCCAACCACAGTTGCGCCTCCAGCGCGTTACGGCTGTTACGCAGGCTCTGGCGAAACGCACGGTCCATCAGGGCACGCCGATGCACCGCCTCGAAACGCCACCACAGGCTCTGCTCAATCGCGGTCAGAGGATCTGTCAGTACCGCAGCGCCCGACTCGGCAGACAGGCTCAATGGCTGGAACAGGCTCATGCAGGGCGCGGAGGTACCAGTTGCCGCCAGCACACTGGCCGGCCCCTGTAACCGGGCCACCAGGCTGGCGGTGGTTTGCGACGGCCGCCAGAAGCTGCCGGCGTGCAGGCAGACCTGGCGGTTGTTATGCCGCTGAAAGTCATCACCGGCCTGACCATGACTGCGCAGTGCGCTGAATAGATTGGCAAAACCAGGCGCCCCACTGCACTGCGTCAGCCATTGCTGGTTCTGCGCACGTCGCTGGTGCGCGCCACCAATCCAGGGCAACAGGCGGGTATCGAAGGCCTGGGCAAAGTGCAGATCGCCCTTGCCATCCCAGCACTGCAAGCGCCGAGCCTGGTCATGCAGCCCAGGACTGTGCAGGTCGAACTCATACCCCAGGGTCAACGCGTTGGAAATCGCCCAGCTGTCGACGCTCTTGGCCGCCCACAGGTGCCCTGCCGTCTCCAGCACCCAGGCTTCGTCGGCATCGGCCAACAGAAAGCTGTTGTCGTAGCGAAAGCTCTTGTCGCGATAACCCGCCGCCCCACCCTGGCCAAACGCCTGCAGGTGTTCGGTAATCACCGCCAGGGCCTCTCGGGCACTGCCGCCCCGCTCCAGGCCCAGACGCAGCAGGTCCATGCCCAGCAGCGCATCACCCTGGCGCAGCGTCAGGCGGGTGAATACCGCTTCGTTGCCAATCGCCACCCCGCAGTCATTCACCCCCATCTCACCGCCCCACAACCAGCTTGGCTGACTGAGCACCAGACCATGCCGATCCGCCGTCTGCGGCACCTCGATATAGCTGGTGAGCACCCGCGGGCTGCGATCCCCACGCACCGCCGGCAAGCGGATCAGCCGCTGTGGCTCGGCCGCTTCGCGATCACTGTTCTTGGCAAACCAGGTCTGTCCATGACTGCGCAGCACCAGGGTGTCGCACATGCTCACCTCTTCTTGTTATCAACTCCGGCGTAGATGCCGACGACGCAGCAACCAGACGATCAGCAGCACGCCAGCCAGCAGCACCAGGCTCACACCCCACTGCAATGGCCCGGCATAGCGATACAGTTCGGCGGGGCGCAGGCTTGCCTCACGGCGCATGCGCTGCTCGGCCGCCGCGCCCTGAGTGGGGATATCGGCCAGGCCATCACCATCTTGATCGGGCAGGCTGCGGATATGGTCGAGCAGGCCCTGCCACTCCTTGTATTCCTGCACACCGGGCTGCTGCGGGTCGGCATCGATGATCGCCGCCTTAAGCTGGGTCAGCGGATGGCCCTGAGCATCCTTGGGCTGCACGCTGAGCAGACCTTTGGTCAGGTCGCTGACCAGCCAGGTAAAGCTGCCGACATAGCTGGTCGCACCGATGCTATAGAGCCGCGTATCAGCCAGATCCAGTGGCGTGTAGCCGTTGAGCGGATCACCCAGCTCAATCTGGCTGACCCGGTCAAACGGCACACGCCAGGGGTTATAGGCAAAGCGTAGGCCCGACACGCGCGGGTAGTAGCTCTTGCTCTCGCGCAGCTGATAGGCCAGCAACAGCACTTCCAGCAGGTTCTTCAGTTCCTGGCCGGTGACATACACCTTGATCAGCGGGTAGCCCGGCGCATCGTCCAGCTCGCCAATACCCAGTGGCGCGATACGGAACAGATCAGACACCGCCTGCACGCCCTGCCGGCCCTTGATCAGGTTGTCGCGGATGGTGCCATTACCGGTGAACGAAACATCGCTGCCAGTGGCCTGACGTAACGCATCGGTAACCAGGTTGCCGAGAATCGGATCGTCATAGGCCCGCGTGAGGGTCTTGTCGACCTTGGCCAGCGGCTGATCGAAGGCATAGCCTTTGGGTGCCAGCATCTGCGCGCTGACCACCTGCTTGAAGTCCTCGACCTGAGCGGTCACGGCTGCATCGCCAGCAATCTGGTCATTGATCGGGTGCAGCTGATATCCGAGCACCTGCGGCTTGCCGTTGGCGTCCAGGCGCATATGCAACTCGCCCAGGTGCTGGATCTCAGAGCCGGCCTGCATCACCGGCGTGCGTCCATTGACCAGTACAGGTTGCGCCAGCGCGGTGTGAGAATGACCACCGACGACGATGTCGATGCCCGGCACCTGCTCGACCAACTCAACCTCTTCACCGCGCCAGCTGCCATCGGCCTGCTGCACCACGCCCATGTGCGAAAGCAGGATCACCACCTCGGCGCCCTCCTCGCGCAATTTGCCGACCGTGGCTTTGGCCGTCTCCAGCGGGTCAGCAAAACGCGCCGGCTTGATCATCGGGCTGACCGCCACCGCGTTGTTGCCGAGCAGGCCGAACAGACCAAAGCGAATGCCGCCTTTGTCGATCAGCTTGTAGGGCGCGATGCGCCCGGCGTCGTAGTGCGCCTGCAGGCTGTCATCTTCGGGGCGCTCAGGGTCGAAGCCGAGGTTGCTCGAGAGCAGCGGCATCAGGGCATCGCCCTTGGCCTTGTGCGCCGCGCTGATCATCGCGGCCAGCCCGGCCGGACGAAAATCGAATTCGTGGTTACCCAGAGTCGCGGCGTCGTAGCCCAGCTCGGTCATCAAGCGCAGCTCGCCGCCGGTTTCCCGGGTCACAGTATGAAACAGCGTGCCCATACTGAAGTCGCCGCCATCGAGCAGCAGCACCGGCTGCTCGCCGGCAGCAGCGCGACGCTGTTCAAGCAGGGAGGCCAGTCGTGCCACCCCGCCGACGGTATCGTCATCACCCACGCTGGCCGGGGTGTATTCGTTATTCGGGCCAAAGCCGAGCAGCCGCGACTGCCAGTCGTTGGTGTGCAGAATGGTAAAGCTGCGCTCGGCGGCCAGCGTCAGGCTGGAGCTGCACAGGCAGAGGGCAAACAGGCTACAAAGCAAACGCATGGCGACATCCTTGAGCAAACGATGCGGCAGTATGGCCGCGTATATCAGGCAGTGCAGCGACCGATAAGGCCGCAGGCACTCGCCAATCGGGTCAACTGTTCAGCACTTCAGCGGCAGCGCGCTCGCCTGCCTGAACAGCACCGTCGAAGTAACCCATCCAGCGGGTGGCGGTTTCCGTCCCGGCAAAGTGCACACGGCCCAGCGGCTCGCGCAAACGCGCCGCACCATTGCTCCACAACCCTGGTGGAAACAACGCGGCGTAACAACCACGAGCAAAGGGTTCATCCATCCAGCTCTTGTCGACGTACTCGAGCGGCTGCAATGCCTGCGCACCGAAGTAACGAGAAAAGCATTCCAGCACCACTGCCTGGCGTTGATCGGCCGGCTGATCACTCCAGTGACGCGCCTCATCGCCTTCGATAAAGCCCATCAGCACACCGCGCGGCGAACCCGGCAGGCTGTTATCGAAGGTCAGGCGCACCGGCCCGCTTTCGCTGGTGGCCTGGCCGGACAAACCGCGCTCACGCCAGAACGGCGTGGCGTAGTGAGCCATACATTTGATCACCGCACCCTGTGGCTGGCGTTGCAGCAACTGGTCACGCCAGCCGGGCAGCAACGGCTCCTGGGTGATGCGCAGCAACATGGTTGGCGGCACGGCGAAGATCACCCGGCGTGCCGGGTGGCTGCCGCTGTCGGTGATCAGTTCAACCTGCTCGGCCTGCTGACGCAGGGCGCGCACCGGCTGCGCCAGCTGCACGGCATCGCCCAGACGCGCAGCCAGCTCCTCGCAGATGCGCTGGCTGCCGCCGACGATACGGTCCTGCTGCGCGCCTTTATCGACGCCTAGCAAGGTGTCCAGATTGGTACCGCTGTTGATGTAGAACAGCACATGCAGAAACGACAGTTCGCGGGCGTTGGCGGCAAACACCGCGCCGCTGAGCAGCTCGAACACCTTACGGCCATGGGCGGTAAGCAGGTTACGGGCGATCCACTGGGCAAAGCTCAGGCTGTCCCACTGCACAGCCCGGGGATGGCGAGCGGGGTCGTCGAGGGGAATCTGTCGGGCCAGGCGATCCAGACGCCATTGCGCCTGGGCAACATCCAACAGCACATGCGGGGCAAAACGCGGGATGGTGCCGCGATAGGGTTTCAGCACGCCACCGAACAGGGTCAGGTTGTCACCCTGGTTCCACAGCGGGAAGGTGTGCAGGTTCAACTCGGCGAGCAGCGCCAGGATGCGTTCCTGGGTCGGCCCGACCCATTGCCCGCCGACCTCGACCACGTCACCCGAGGCAAATCGGTGATTGAGCGTGCGGCCGCCCACCCGTGGATTGGCCTCCAGCACCTTGACCCGCTTGCCGGCCTGCGCCAGCCGCCAGGCCGCCGTCAATCCGGAAATCCCCGCCCCCACTACGATCACATCGTGCATGTGTCGACCTTCTGCTGGTTATGCCCCAGAGGGTAGGTGATCTCAGCAGTGATCCCCAAAGCCGAACGCGCCAGAATCACCGACAAAGCGGTCACCCCAGGCGCAGCGTCAGTCAAACAGGGGGCAAACCATCACCAGGGCATCTTCGCGGCCGCCGACGGCAGGGTAATAGTCGCGACGCCGGCCGACTTCGTTGAAGCCGTAGCGCTCGTACAGTCGATAGGCCACCTGATTGCTCGCACGCACTTCCAGAAAGCAATCCTTGGCTCCTTGGGCCTGCGCCTCTTGCATCAAGTGCTCGAGCAGTTTCAGGCCCAGACCACGGCCCTGACTTTCCGCCTTGACGGTGATATTGAGCAGATGCGCCTCGTCCATGATCACCTGGATCACACCATGGCCGACCTGCTGCTGACCTTCAAACATCACCCAGCAGCTGTAGGAGGTCAGGCTGTCGGTAAAGATGCCGCGCGTCCAGGGGTGACTGAAGGCGGCGTATTCGATTTTCAACACCGCATCGATATCCGCCGCCGTCATCGGGCGAAAGCTGATTGCATCACTCATTCAGGTTGACTCGGCAAACGGTAGAAACCCAGCAAGCGGCCGGGCAAGAGGTCTTCAATTGGCAGCCAGCCAGCGCTGACGCACGCGGCGCATGGCCTGCCACAGCTCACGCTTGCGTTCGGGCTCATCCATCAGCAGTTCCAGGCCCGGCAGTGCCCAGGCGGCGCCCAGACTCTCGACCTGCAGCTCGCGGTTATAGGCCTCGGCATCCGCTTCACCGGCAAAGCGAATCGCCGGCAGCCCCACCAGCCACAGACAGCTGCAGGGCTCCTGCTCTTCCAAGCGTGCGCCAACAAAGCTCTGCACATATTCCAGCGCCGCTTGCGGACCCTGATCGATCTGTCCGCGCACCAGCAGCGGCCAGCGCACCGGTTCGCCAATCAGTTGTGGGCTGTCTGGCAGGCCGGCGGCGCGTAGCAAGTCCTTGAGCAGCAGATAGGCGGGGTCACGCCCTTGCAGCGCGTCACCGGTAGGCAGCTCGACCAGCACCGCACAGGCGCCAGCACGCAGCAATTGCAGGGCAAAGCGCGGTGGTGCGACGGACGCTGGCTGGGGATTCACCGGCTCTTCGGCGTCAGCTGCAACGGCTTCAGCCTTGGCCATACGCCCCTGAGGCGCTGGACGCGGCACTTCGATCTTGGGCCGAGAGACAGGAGCAGCAATGGGTGTTTCAGCATGCGGTGGTTCATAGGCAGGCGCCGCTTCAGCCACCGCCTGTGGCACAACAGCAACGACCTCAGGTTCAGCCTCGACCAGCGGCTGCAGCAGCTCCGGGCGCGAAGGCGCGGCAAATGGCAACTCCACACGCGGCAGCCAGCTGGCCACCTGCATGGCGCTCAGGTAGGCACGGCGGCGCAGTTCTGCGATCAAACGTCAGCCGCCTGTGGGTGAGCTTTGAGGCCGGCCTGCATGAGGTTCAGCGCATTGATATAGGCCTTGGCCGAGGCCACCAGAATATCGGTGTCGGCGCCGTTGCCGTTAACGATACGCCCACCCTTCTCCAGTCGCACGGTCACTTCACCCTGCGAGTCGGTGCCCTGGGTAATGGCATTGACCGAATACAGCTGCAAATTGGCCTCGGAGCTGGCAATCGACTCGATGGCCTTGAAGGTGGCATCCACCGGCCCGGAACCCTGGGCATTGCCACTGTGCTCGGCTCCCGCCACGCTGACCACCACCTGGGCTTGCGGCACTTCACCGGTCTTGCTCGCCACATCCAGGGTGATGAGTTTGAAGTGTTCGGGCGCTTCCTCGGTCAGGGTGTCGGACACCAGGGCCTGCAGATCTTCGTCGAAAATTTCGTGCTTCTTGTCCGCCAACGCCTTGAAGCGGGCAAAGGCCGCATTCAGCTCAGCCTCACCGGCCAGCACAATGCCCAGCTCATCCAGCCGCGAGCGGAACGCGGCGCGCCCGGAGTGCTTGCCCATGACCATCTTGTTGGTGTTCCAGCCCACCGACTGCGCGGACATGATCTCGTAGGTCTCGCGGTGCTTGAGCACGCCGTCCTGGTGGATGCCCGACTCATGAGCAAAGGCGTTGGCGCCGACAATGGCCTTGTTCGGCTGCACCGGGAAACCGGTGATGCCCGAGACCATGCGCGAGGTGCTGAGGATGTGCGGGGTGTCGATACGGGTGTGCACGCCGAGCAGATCTTCGCGGGTCTTGATCGCCATGACGATCTCTTCCAGCGCCGCGTTACCCGCGCGCTCACCCAGACCGTTGATGGTGCACTCGACCTGACGGGCGCCGGCCACCACAGCCGCCAGGGAGTTGGCCACGGCCAGGCCCAGGTCGTTGTGGCAATGCACCGAGAACACTGCCTTGTCGGCGTTAGGCACGCGGTTGAGCAACTGGCGGATGGTCTCGGCGTACTGATGCGGAATGGCGTAGCCAACCGTGTCGGGAATATTGATGGTGCGTGCGCCGGCATCGATAGCTGCTTCGATGATGCGGCAGAGGAAATCGATCTCGGAACGACCGGCATCTTCACAGGAGAACTCGACATCGCTGCACAGATTGCGCGCGCGCTTGATCGCATGTACGGCCTGCTCAACCACCTGATCCGGCTGCATGCGCAGCTTGTACTGCATATGAATCGGGCTGGTGGCAATAAAGGTGTGGATACGCCCGCTGTTGGCGCCCTTGAGCGCTTCGGCAGCACGGTCGATGTCCGCATCCAGGGCGCGCGACAGGCTGCACACAGTGCTGTCCTTGATGTTGTCGGCAATCGCCTTCACCGCGGCAAAGTCGCCCGGGCTGGCGATGGCGAAACCGGCCTCGATCACATCAACGCGCAGACGCTCCAGGGCCTTGGCAATGCGCAGCTTTTCCTCACCGGTCATCGACGCGCCGGGGCTCTGCTCGCCATCACGCAGGGTGGTATCGAAAATAATGACGCGGTCGTTGCTGCTCATGCTGGTGTCCTCACGGGGTCGCCGGAGCACGCACCCGACGTGGGGGCGCGTGTCGATAAGCCTTGATTGTCGCGTGAAATGCCGCAGGCGGGAAGCGCGGCGCGTATCGATGCCGCATCGCGGATAAAGCGGTAGAAAGCAAAACGCCCACCAAAATGGCGGGCGTTTTGTTGGAACAGCGCCTTTACCGCTGATGGGTATCGCTTTGCTCAACCCATCCTACGGTCTGATTGAACGAGCCAGGCGCAACCAATCAGAGGGCCTGATCCCAGGGACGATCACCGTGCTGATCTTTGATCCGCGTCGGCAGGCCCATGACATCGAGCAGTTTGAGGAACGGCTCAGCCGGCAGCTGTTCAACGTTGGCCATACGCGCCACATCCCAGTCACCACGGGCCACCAGCAGAGCAGCGGCAACCGGCGGTACGCCTGCGGTGTAGGAAATGCCCTGACTGTCGGTCTCAACATAGGCATCTTTGTGGTCGGCGACGTTGTAGATAAACAGCTCAGCCGGCTTGCCGTCTTTGGTGCCTTTAACCAGATCACCAATGCAGGTCTTGCCGCTGTAGCCCGGCGCCAGCGAGGCGGGATCCGGCAGTACGGCCTTGACCACTTTCAGCGGCACCACTTCGAGGCCTTCGGCAGTTTTGACCGGCTGCTCGGAGAGCAGGCCGAGGTTTTTCAGCACGGTAAACACATTGATGTAGTGCTCACCGAAGCTCATCCAGAAACGCACGTTGGGCACGTTCAGGTGTTTGGACAGGGAATGCACTTCGTCATGCCCGGTCAGGTACAGATTCTGTTCGCCGACTACCGGCAGGTCGTCGGTGCGTTTGACTTCAAACATGGTGTTGCTGGTCCACTGGCTGTTCTGCCAGCTCCAGACTTGGCCAGTGAATTCACGGAAATTGATTTCCGGATCGAAATTGGTGGCGAAGTACTTGCCGTGGGAACCGGCGTTGACGTCGAGGATGTCGATCGACTCGATGCTGTCGAAGTACTGCTGTTGCGCCAATGCGGCGTATGCATTGACCACACCTGGGTCGAAACCGACGCCGAGGATGGCAGTCACGCCCTTGTCCTGGCATTCGGCCAGGTGCTTCCACTCGTAGTTACCGTACCAAGGCGGCGTTTCGCAAATCTTGCCCGGTTCTTCGTGGATGGCGGTGTCAAGGTAGGCGGCGCCGGTCTCGATGCAGGCGCGCAGCACCGACATATTGAGGAAGGCCGAACCCACGTTGATGACGATCTGCGATTCGGTTTCGCGGATCAGTGCTTTGGTTGCTTCAATATCCAGCGCATTGAGGGCAAAGGCCTTGATCTCGGCCGGCTGTTTCAAACTGCCCTTGGCGTTAACGCTGTCGATGATGGCCTGGCATTTGGAGATGTTGCGCGACGCGATAGCAATCCGACCGAGTTCGTCGTTGTGCTGCGCGCACTTGTGGGCCACCACCTTGGCGACACCTCCTGCACCAATGATCAGAACATTCTTCTTCAATTGTTTCACCTCCAGGGTGCTGCGGTTAAGAGACAGATGTTGCGGTACTACAAACAGATAGGGCGGACGGCGCTTTACCCGTCCACCATTCGACAATCAGCAGGTGGACGAAAGAAGCCCATCCACCCTACGGGTCAGCTCAGGCTCGACAGGTAATCGTCAAAATCAAACTCGCGCACCACTTCAACGCTGCCGTCGAGCTGCTTGACTACGATGGACGGCATCTTCAGGCCGTTGAACCAGTTCTTCTTGACCATGGTGTAACCGGCTGCGTCGATAAACGACAGGCGATCGCCGATGGCCAGGGGCTTGTCGAATTGGTACTCGCCGAAGATGTCACCGGCCAGGCAGGATTTGCCGCAGACCATATAGGTATGTTCGCCGTCATTGGGCGCCATCTTGGCATTCAGGCGATAGATCAGCAGATCAAGCATGTGCGCTTCGATGGAGCTGTCGACCACGGCCAGGTGTTTGCCGTTGTAGAGGGTGTCGAGCACCGTGACTTCCAGCGAAGAACTCAGGGTGATCGCTGCCTCACCCGGCTCCAGATAAACCTGCACACCGAAACGCTCGGAGAAGGCCTTCAGCCGCGCGCAGAACTGATCCAGCGGATAGCCCTCACCGGTGAAGTGAATGCCGCCACCGAGGCTGACCCACTCGACCTGCTCCAGCAGGTGACCGAAGCGATCTTCGATGGTGCTCAGCATCTGGTCGAACAGCTCGAAGCTGCCGTTCTCGCAGTTGTTGTGGAACATAAAGCCGCTGATCTTATCCATCACCGCAGCGATCTTCTCCGGGTCCCACTCGCCCAGACGGCTAAACGGGCGCGCCGGGTCGGCCAGCAGGTAATCGGAGCTGCTCACCTGCGGGTTAACACGCAGGCCGCGAATGGTGCCTTCGGTCTGCTCGGCAAAGCGCTCGAGCTGGCCGATGGAGTTGAAGATGATCTTGTCGCAGTTGGCGACCATCTCTTCGATCTCGTCATCGGCCCAGGCCACGCTGTAGGCGTGGGTTTCACCGGCGAACTTCTGCCGACCGAGCTTCAGCTCATAGAGGGACGATGAAGTCGTGCCGTCCATATATTGTTGCATCAGGTCGAACACCGACCAGGTGGCGAAGCATTTGAGCGCCAGCAGCGCCTTGGCCCCGGAGTGCTCGCGCACGTAGGCGATCTTCTCCAGATTGCCCAGCAGCTTCTGTTTGTCGATCAGGTAGTAAGGCGTTTTGATCATGGCGCTGCCCCTGCAAGGTCGGCTGACGGGAAGCTCAGCAGCCTCCCCCAAAAAAGTGGAGGCGAATTGTGCCGACAACCGGCGCATATCGAAAGAGCAACGGGGATATTTCGTCGATTCAGTGACCATCGGCAACGACTGCGCGGCCAACGTGAAACATCCCGCACACCCGCAGGTGTCACGACAGCATGGGCAAGCAGGATGACAGGGGCATGACGGCATACAGCGCCTGCACGGCGCTGATGCGTGGGCTCAGTTGATCGGCGTGGCCGTCAGGTTGGCGCGGATATCGGCGTTCTGCAGCTTGACCCCGTACATCGAAGTCACCGCACCGCCGGTGGGGTGGACGTTCTGAATCCGGTCGATATTCACTTCCTTGAAGTGCACCCGACCGTTGACCGCAAAGCCTAGCGGGTCGGGGCTGACCGGTGTACAGCCAGAGGCCGTCTTATTGCACACCTTGGTCGGCGCCACATCGAGGTTGAGGTCGACATTGAAGCCATAGGCATTGGCGTTCGGATTGCTCGGGTTACCGTCGGAGGTGTGGAAGTTGTCCACCACCAGCTGACTGCCGGTGCCGTTCACCCCATTGACCCGTCCGGTTTCGATGATGATCTGATTGCGTTTCTCGTTGTTCGATACGCTATTGGCCGGGTTACCAGAACCGTCGCGCACAAACACATTTTTCAGCTTGACCGAGATGCCTTCGTCACCGCGGTCTTCCCAGCGCCCGCCACTCGCCGCGCAGGCGCTTGAGGTGCTGCCGCTGCCACCGACGCACAGCGCACCGGCACCGCCCGAATTGATGGCCAGAGTCGAGCCTTGCTCGTAGCGTTTAAGTACCAGGCGCCCAATGCTGCTGCCGGTTTGCCGGTCGCCCCAGCGCACATCGTTCACATCCAGCTTCGACCAGTAGGTGCCTTTACGCAGTTCGACGCCATTGTTGCTGACATCCAGCGAACCGTCGCGAAAGTGAATGTCATAGCTGCTACCTGCCAACCAAAGGCCTCGACCATTCTCGTCAACGGTAATCGCCGCATTGGCTTCACTCATATAAAAGTCGGCGTTATAACGCAGCCCGTCACCCGAAGCGCCACCCGCCCTAAGGGTGATGTGGCCATTGAGGGTGAAATCGTAAGCCGGGAAGATTTCCATCAACACCAGCAACTCGGTACCACCTTGCAGCGGCGCGTCAGGCGTGCCGACGCGCAGACCATCGAAACTGTAGCTGCCGACCACGTTCTTGAAGCCCAGGCGCATGCCATCAAAGTGACCGTTATAACCGCCACTGTTCATGTCAGTGTTGGTGCCGGCATAACATCCAGCACTCACGCCAGCAGCACAGCTTTTGGTCAGATCAAAGGTGAACTGACCAGTGCCATGGGTGCGCAGACCACTGAACCACATGGTGTTGCCGTTATCGGTGAGGGCCAGCGAACTGTTGACCATGTTCCAGCTGAGGTCGGCGCTGATGCCCTTCTGCCCGGAGTTGGGATCGCCACCCGGACGCAGCTTCAGCCAGTTCTGTCGTGCGCCCTGATCGAGAAAGTTCAGGTCCACTGCCAGGCCGCCGAGTTTCTGATTGGTTGGGTTGCCCATGATCAGGCCGCCCAGAGTGGCGTTCAGCTTGAGATCCTGAAAGGCCACTTTGGCATAACTGCCTACGCCGTCCTGCTCCAGATCCAGGGTCAGCCCGGAATTGCTGATCAGGCTGCCGGCAAAATTCTCGGCGCGCAGAATTCCCTCGTCCTGGTACTGGAACAGGCTGTTGGCAATGGTGATATTCGGCTTGATCCGCAAACCCTCACCGCTAGCACCGCCCCCGGCTATGCTGATGCTGCCGCCCAGGCGCAGGTCCATATTGAGTTTGCCGAAGCTGCGCTGCGCATCAACATCACGCAGATCGGGAGTGCCCGGCGTCACCGCAACACCGGCAGTCGGGTCGCCATGGGCAAGGTCCAGACCAATGCCGGCAATCGAGCCGACAAAACGCGAGGTGCCCAGGTCCAGCTTGATTTCCTGGCCGCTGCCGCCGCTGACGATATCCAGATAGGCATTGTTCAAGTAGGTGTCGAACGACAGGCCTTTGACAATCAGGTCAAAGCCATTGTCGCGGTAATAGAAGGTGGCCGCGCTCAGCGACAGTTGGCTGTCATCCACTCTAAAACCACTGACACCACTGGCACCGCCACCGCTTAATTTGAGGCTACCGCCCAGGGTGAAAAACGCACGGAAAGCACCAAAGCTTTTGCTGCTACCGGCCAGTTCGATATTGTCGATGCTCAGCACCTGCGCACTGCCGCTGTGCTGCACCTGCAGCTGATTACCCACCACATCCAGTGTGGTAGTCGAGCTGCTGCCTGCCGTTTGCGGCGTACCGCTGACGCCCTTGAGGCTGAGGGTCTGACCATCCTGTTTGTAGTCAATGCTGCCGGCAGACCAGCCAGCGCCCGTGGTCTGCAGACTGATACCGTCGCGCCCGCTAACGGACGACAACGCCTGATCATCCAGCGCCTGCATGGCCTGCGCCAGCGGACTGAGAACTGCGAGCAACAACAGCGAATGACGGTGCATGGCCCTGCTCCTCAGTTCTGCGGAAAGATCAGCACGTTGCCCTGCATACGGATGGTGCCGTCGATCTTCGCCGAGAAGATATTGGTTTGCTGATACGACGGATTGCCGCCATTGGCTACGCTCAGGGACTTGTTCTGCCAACCGCCCTGGTTGGCGACACCAAAGGCAAAACTGCCGTCTTTGAACTTCACCTCGTTAGGCAGACCGAACTCCAGCACATCCTTATTAAAGGCTGCGCCATCGCCGTTGAAACCACTGTTGATGGTGCGCGTACGCAACGTCAGCCCTTCAAAGCTGAACACGCCCTTGAGGTTGTCCAGCACATACCAGCCGCCAACTTCTTCCGAACGAATAGCAATCCGCATGCCGCAGTTTTCCGGCGTCGTGGCGCCCGCATTGGCGCAGCTGCGCTGGCTGGCCGTCCAGGTGCTGGGGTTGTTGCTGACCGGCTTGCTCCACAGCACGCCGCCGTCCTTGTTGATACTGAACTCACCAGACAGATACACCCCGCCCTGGCCGTTCATGCTGCTCAGGGTGTCATCGTCCAATGCCTGCATTTCGGCCAAGGCCGGCATGGCTAATACGGCAACAAATACCACCCCGACTTTAGAGATCACGGCTGGTCACCTTCAGGTAGTTGAAGCTAAGCCCTGAAATTTCATTACGACCGAAGTTAAAACCGCCGTTCAAGCCGCCAGCACCTACCACCGCCTGACCATTCGAGTTCACCACCGCCCCTGGCATGTTGGCGAATCCATTGGCGGGAGGGCGTCCGTAACCGATATTCATGTTGTCGAAGACCAGATTGGTGCGTGGAGTATTGGCGTAGAAGTCAGCCGCCTGAGCATTACGCTGTGCAGCTGTGCCGCTGGTATTCACGGGGTTACTGAGCTCCAGAACAAATTGGCCGTTGCTGTTCACATCAAACTGCAGCGGCTGCGATTTGCCATAGCCCAGCGCAATATTGGCGTATGCATTGGTCAGATAGAGCGTACCGCCCAAGGCTGCCGCAGCGCTGCAATTGGCAGCCGCCTCCGGCGCCGTACAGGCACTGATATCAAGGTTTTTGGCAAAGATATTGACCAACGCCTCGCCGACCAACTGCTTACGGCTGTTATCACCCCACAAGCGCAGATAAGAGCCGTCCATGGTCAACTGGGCCAGATCAAAATCAAGAATGTCCTTGCGTCCGCCGCCAACACTGAAGTCAAAGCGCATGCCGAGATCAGCACGACCGCTTGGATCACTTGAGCAGTTCAACCCTGCACCAGCGTAACCGCTGATACAGCTTGAGCCGCCTGAGGTCATGCGCTCTGGAAAGGCCAGTGTTAGCACGGCCACATTGCTCGGGGTGGTCTGCACCCATTGCGATGCACCGCTAGGTGCCCAGTATTGAACCGTCTTGTTGGCCCCTCCCTCGCGTACAACCTTACTGCGCAACTCCCAGGTGTCACTGAGCGCACGCATGTCTTCGCCCTTACCCAGGGTTACGGTAAAGGGGTGGTTCAGCCGCCCCAATGTAACCGGAGTCTTATTGGCGCCTTTATTACTACCACTGCCGCTGAGGTAGAACTCCGATAACTTGACCGGCATGTTCTCCTTGGTGCCATCGGCCTTGACCCGCTCAATATCATTGATAGTGATATTGGCAGCTGATGCATCCAGCATGATGCCGTCCAGCACAAAGCCGAAACCGGCGCCTTGAACACTGGAAAGCTCCTCGTCAGCCATTTCCTGCATTTCCGCAAAACCGTTCGTGGCAAACGAAAGCAATACGCAGAAGCCAATTGATCGAAGCATGATTAGCACCCGTGAGTCGCTGAACCGAGGCAAGTGTCTTTGCGTGCGATGCCTTCCAGCGCCTGCTGGAAACTCAGAGTAATGGCTGCTGTACCATCGGCATTGCGTGGCAGATTCATGAAAGCACCTGCCAGAGCCGTGATGAACTTGCTGGCATCCTGCTGATCGCGCCACTGTACGTTTTCCGTCTGCATGGAGAGGAATACGCCGTTAGCAGTGCCGACAAATTGCTGGGTCTGGTTATCAAACTTACCGATTGGGATACTGCCGTAGTCGGACAGGTTGAAGCAGGTGTTGACCCCCAACAACCCACAGTTCTGCGAGGTAAATAACCCCAGCAGGAAGTTGGCTGCAGCACTTGAGTCTGGCATAGAAAGCTTGGTGCCATTGGTCAACCCCGCCATGGTTCCACGTACGGGGTCGGCGTTGCCGGAGCCATTCACCAGCGAAGCCTCTGCTTTGAAGTCTTCATTGGCCCACACACCACTCACCAAACCTTTAGCTGGCAAGCAAACGATGAAGTCCCAGCCACAAGTAATCTTGGGCCCCAGATAGCTGCCTTTCCCAAAAATATCGATGGCTAGGTTACCGGTGTAAGTATTGATATTGCCCGACAAATGCCCTTGCGCTTCCCCAAAGCCAAGACGTACCCCGACGACTTTGTTGTCTTTATAGGCCAGTTCCAGGAAGGGGTTGGAAATACGGAATGGGTTGATTGTGTCGTTCGCATTCACCGAGCCCAGGGCAAAATTATCGATATTGATATCGGCTGTGTTGGCCGCCTCACCTGTTCGACCATACAGACCCAGCTTGAGCTTGTTCATGTTCAGCTGGGTTTCAATGTCCATGCCAAAATTGATGCGGGTGTAATTCACCCCAGCATGGCTATCGGTGGTCAGATTGATGAAGGCCTGCCCAGTGACCTCCGACAATTCGTTATCCGCTAACTCGACCATTGCGCCATGGGCAGTAGCACTCAGCAGCACACTGCACATGAGAGCGCAAGCAGTCTTGGCAAAACGCAAAGTGGGATGCATGGCGGATTCCTTTTCTTTTTATGGTGACAAGCCCTGGGGGGCTCCACGCCTTGATTAGCACTATAAAAAGCCGGCCGCCTAAATGTGCCGACCCATAGTCGAGAAAACCCGAGAAAACCGTTGCAGACAGCCACCAGGCTGTTACCCATCGCCACACCCTGGGTTACATCTGCCCGGGCGGCGCGCACAGACGATGACTGACACTCAAGCCTTGGCTGCGGCTTGCAGTACAATCGGCGTTTTTGCGAAAAGCCCGCAGAGCGGATGCCCCGATGATTGATCCCAAGCGCGTACTGCGCGCCCTTGCTGAACACTGGACGTTGCTGGAGCCGCTGTGCGAGCGCTTCGATGCAGGCACCTTGAGCCTGGTAGAGTTGCGCAACCAACTGGCTGCGCAATTGCCCGAAGGCACGCCCACCGATGTCACCGCCCTGCTCGACCAGTGGATTCGCCTGGATATCCTGGTGCCGGTGGCCAAGAGCCCCAATCGCTTCGAGCTGAATGCGCAGATTCACGACTTCCTCGCCTACCTGCGCCGCGAACACCGCTTGGGCCTGTGCCTGGAGATCGAGGCCTACCTGCGCCATCTGGAGCGCCTGGCCGGCTATATCAAGGACGCCTTCGAGGTGCGCGACGCCGCCGATCTGGCACGCCAGCTGCGTTTGCTCGATATGCGTGTGCGCGATGTGCTGAAGAAGCTGGCCAATGACGAGCAGGCCCTGGTCGCCGTGGCCGAACGGGCCAAGACCTCTGATAGACAGATCCCCCTGCGTCAGCGCTACGCCGAGGTGTTGGCCACCTGGGACGAATACGTTGAACCGATGATCCAACTGGTCGCTGCCGACGGTGCCTTCGAGCAAGGCGTGTACCGCGTCGAACATGTCTTGCTGCGCCTGCTCGGCGAACAACAGCGACTCGGCCAACTGGTGGATGACGACCTGCTGCTGCGCACCCATGCGCGCATCCTGGAAATGCAGACCACCGCCCAGCTGACCCTGCGCCGCGCTCGCGAGCTGCTGTTGCCACTGCGCGAAGAAGCGCGCCGGCACAACGCCGTGACCCGTGGCGCGGCGCTGGCCTTGGCGGCGATTCGCAAGAAGGGGCTAGACGCCGTGCCGCAGGCCTCCATGCCGCTGTTCAGTCGCCCGCAAAGCACCTTTCTCGGCACCGCGTCGCAGGTCGAAGCCTACGTGTATGCCCTGGCGCGTTTCGAACCCAAACCGGCGCAGTTCCCCAAGGCCCACAGCAGCCGCAAGGGTGACGCCCCACGCGCGCCGCGTACTGCGCGGGAGATGATCGAGCGCTGCGAGCAGGCTCTGCCGCTGCCGGACCTGATGGTCTGGCTGCTGGAACAGGAGCCGGAAGGCGCCACCGACGAATTGCTCTACTGGTTCTCGCGCCTGTCGCGCGATGGCCGTTTCCAGCGCGAGCGCCTGGAGCGCCGCGACTACCTCACCCGCGAGCATCAGGTCAGCCTGAGCTCCTTTGCCCTGATCAAGCCGGCCGGGACCACCGTATGAATATCGACCTGAAAGAACTGACCCAGCTCGCGCCGATCTTCCGCGAGCTGTTCAAGGGCTACCACATCAGCCGCAGCAACCCGGAGCTGTACGCCCAACTGGCAAGCCAGCAGGATCAGTACCGCAGCCTGTTCAAGGCCCTGGGCTATGAGCTGACCTGCGACAGCCGCGGCTTCTACTATTTCGTGCCGGAACAGATGGGCGCGCAGGTCAACAAGACCGCGCAGCGCCTGGCGTTGTTCACTTTTATTCTGGTCGAGCACTTGGCCGATCAGGGCCGCGACCCGCTGGCCGTGCTCGACGGTGGCAGCCTCGGCCGTGACGAGTTGCCAGCGCTGCTGGAGAAATACAAGGACCTGTTCCTCCAGGCCGAAGTCACCACCCAGGATGAGCTGGAAGAGAAAGTCATGCGCCGCCTGACCCAACTGGGTTTTGCCAGCGAAGACAACGGCATCTACCGCTTTCTCGCGCCAATGCACCGCTTCCTCGATGTGTGCCTCTCGGTGCAGCAGGATCGCGACCTGGCCGCCACCCTGCACAGCAGCCTGCCGCTGCCAACACCGGTGCTGCTGGACGATGAGACCGAAGACGAGATCATCAGCATCGCCGAAGAGCCGACCGAAGAATCCGAAGAAGACGCACTGGCCCGCGCCATGGCCGAAGAACGTGACGCACAGGAGATGGACGCATGAGCCAGGAACGCTACGGCATTCGCCGCTTCGCCCTACTGAATACCGCCGGCTACAGCCTCGGCCTGTTCCCACTGGAAAACCCGCTGTCGGTCTACGGCGCCAACAACCTGGGTAAATCCGCCTCGATCAACGCCTTGCAGTTCCCGATTCTGGCGCGCATGTCGGACATGAGCTTCGGCAAGTACAGCCTGGAGCAATCGCGCAAGTTCTACTTCGCCAGCGACACCAGCTATATCCTCGTCGAAGTCGCCCTGCCCCACGGCCCGCACGTGATCGGCGTGGCCGGGCGCGGCCCGGGCGGTGGTTTTGGTCACCAGTTCTTCGCCTACCAGGGCACCCTGGACTTGGAGCACTACCAGAAGAACGGCACCTGCCTGCGTCAACGCGAGCTGTTCAACGCTCTAGAACGCGAAGGCATCAAGGCCTACGAGCTGAAACCCGAGGAGCTGCGCCGCCTGCTGGTCGGTGGGCATACCTCGATTCCGCTGGACCTGACCCTGATCCCGCTGCGCTCTACCAGCGAGCAGAGCCTGAAAACCTTCCGCGCGCTGTTTATCAACCTGCTGCACATGCGCGAGATCACCGCCGCCAAACTCAAGCAGCTGTTCCTCGACGCCTTCGAGCACAGCCTGCGCTCGGGCAGCGTCGACTACATCGCCGCCACCGAAGAAGCCTTCCGCGATGTGCGGCGCATGGAGCAGGACTATCAAGCCCTGGTGACCGCCGGCCCGCTGATTGAAGCGCTGGCCGCCGGCGTAGCCCAGCGTGAGCTGCTGCGCGGCAAGCTGCATCGCCTCTCGCCGCTGCTCGACTCGCTGCTCGGCACCTGGCAGGACTACGCCGGCGCACGCCGCGAGGAACTGGTGATCCAGGCCGAGCACTACCGTGGCGAGCAGGACGGCTTGCAACAGGAACAACGTGGCGGCACCCAGGAACTGATGCGCATGGAGCGCGAAATCAGCGAAATCCAGCGCTGGCTCGGCGAGCTGTCGGTGCTGAAAAATCGCTTCGCCCTGGTCAGCGACGCCAAGGTGCTGGAAGAGCAGCTGCTGGCCGCCAAGGACGCCCACGACGAACTGGCCGGGGCCCTGGCCCAGTCGCGACAGTTCTCCGCAGAGGACCTGGATGAGCGCCTGCGCGACCTGGAAAAACGCCTGAAATCGGTGAAACAGCAACTCGAACACGCCGACAACAACAGCTATTCACGCCTGCGCGAAGAATTTAGCCAGCAGGACGTCGACCGCCTGATGCGCCTGTTCAACGGCCAGCTGTTCAGCCTGCCGCTGGGTGAGAAAGGCATTCAGGTGGCCGAGGGCGATGCCTGGGTTAAATCCCTGGAAAGCATTCTCGATCGCTTCAAGGGTGAGCACTTCGAAGTTCCCGGCCTGACCATCGACCTCAGCCATATCGAACCGCCAGCCCTACAAGCACTGGCCGACCGTGCCGCTTTGCGCGACCAGAAAGACCGCCTGGACCGCGAATACAAACAGCTGAAAACCCAGCAAGCAGTGGCGTCAGACCGCGCCGCGAGCAAGGCCCAGGCCGAGCAGTTCTACCAGGCCGTGCTGGATGCGCAGAAAGCCCTGGAAGATTTCCGCAAGAGCCAGACGCTCTCCGTTGAGGAAGCCGGCAAACTGGAGCAGCTGGCCCAGCTGGAAGCAGCCCAGGATGAACTCAAGCGCGCCGCCGATGCCTTCACCGAACGCGTGCAGCAGCTGTCCGCCAAGCTGCAACTGGTCGGCCGTCAGCTGGCCGACTTGGAAGCCAAGGAACGCACCTTGGAAGACGCCCTGCGCCGTCGTCAGCTGCTGCCGGCCAACCTGCCGTTCGGCACGCCCTTTACCGATCCGGTGGACGACAGCCTGGATAACCTGCTGCCATTGCTTAACGACTACCAGGACGCCTGGCAGGGCCTGCAACGTATCGACGGGCAGATCGAGGCGCTGTATGCCCAAGTGCGCCTGAAAGGCGTGGCCAAATTCGACAGCGAGGACGACGTCGAGCGTCGCCTGCACCTGCTGGTCAACGCCTACGCCCACCGCCAGGACGAAGCCCTCACCCTGGCCAAGGCGCGCCGCGCTGCGGTTACCGATATCGCCCGTACGCTGCGCAATATCCGTAGCGACTACGACAACCTGGAACACCAACTGGCGCTATTCAACCGCGAGATCAACAAGCGTCAGGTGTCCAACCTGGAAAGCTTCCGCATCGTTCTCGCACCGAACAAGGACGCGCTCAAGCATATCGACCAGATCATCCACAGCGCCGGCCAGTACGAAGAAGGCGAAACCCTCTCGGTGTTCGACCTGCAACAGAGCAGCGAACAGGACAGCAAGAATGAGGAAGCCAAGGAATACCTGGCGCGCCTGGTCGCGGCCAACCATAACCAGCTGGGCTTGAAGGACCTGTTCGAACTGGCCTTCGAGATCACCAAGGTGCATGGCCAACCGGTGATCCACACCGATATCGATGGTGCCGCGTCTAACGGCACCACCATGACCATCAAGGCACTGACCAACATGTACCTGCTGCTGCACCTGATGGACCGCGACCAGGCCGGCAAGGTGCGTTTGCCTTACTACCTGGACGAGGCGGCGGATATCGACGAGAAGAACCAGCAGGCGCTGATCGAAACCAGCCTGCAGCTGGGCTTTGTGCCGATTCTCGCTTCGGTGAAACCGCAGGTCTCGGCTACCGTTGCCATCGATCTGGAAGGCGGCAGCGGGCCGAATGGCATCTATATCGATGAAGCGGATTGGAAATATATCCAGCGCCGTGACAGCGCCAAGAGCAAGGCAGAAACCACAACCGCAGCAACCGAGCCAGCCTAAGGCTGGCTCACCCGCCATAAAGCACAAGGGCCGCAATGGCGGCCCTTGCCAGTTACTTCTCCAGCGCGATCTTCGGCGCCCAGCGTAACCACTCTTCCTTGACCTCATCATGCAGGGCAAAGGTCTGCCCAGCCTGTGCCGGGCCGCCCATTTGCGGGTTATCCGGCGAAGCAAAGGCAATCCCACCTTCCAATAAAGCTTCCAGCGACTCGGTACGCACCTTCACGCCACTGAACAGCCCGGCATCCACACCAATGCCGCTGGCGTTCCAGAAGCGGCTGCCGGTGCGTACCAAGGGCGCATAACGCGGCTCGATCAGGATGTGGATCAGCACGCGATCCGAGGTCGGGCCAAGTTCAAAGTCGGTCACCTTGCCCACCGGCACTTCACGGTAACTGACCACCACCCCCGGCTTGATCGAACCACGCCGCGCAGCGCTCAACACCAGACGTAGACCTTGCTCACGGACATTGGCTTTAGGCGGTGCTTCGGCAGCCGTAAAGTTAACCTGCGCAGCGCCCTTCTGATTCGAGGGTTGCACTTCCAGATACTGGCCCGTGACCAGGGTTTCCAGGTTGGCAGCGCGGGTCAGGCTGACCTCGGGCTTGACCACCCAGAACTGCGTACCAACACGGGCAATCTGCTGCGTCGCCTGGGTAACCCGGGCGTGGAGAATCACCGCCTGCAGATCATTGGTCAGCTCGATGCGCTCAACCTTGCCCACATCCAGCCCTTTGTAACGAATCGCCGTGCCCGGATTCAGCCCATCGCCACGGGGCACACGGATGGTCAAGGCCACGCCTTTCTCCAACGCCTGTTCCTGGCTGCTGTAGAGGTTGAAGCGCTGCACCCGCTTGTCATCCTTGGCGGCTTTCGGGTCGGGGGTCTCGAAAGCAATACCGCCGGCCAGCAGGGTCTGCAAGGACTCGCTCTTGACCTCAACCCCGGACAATCCACCTTTGAGGGTAATGCCACTGGCATTCCAGAAGCGCGTGCTGTTGTTCACCAGATGAGCATACTCAGGCTCGATATGAACACCGAACGCCACCTGCTTGTTATCCCGTGACAGCTGATAGCTCTGTACCGAGCCGACCTTGAGCTGCTTGAACAGAATCGGACTGCCAACCTCCAGCGAACCACGCACGTCACTGAACAACACCAGATGCAGGCCGGGGGCGGCCAAATCGAGCGGGGGCGCCTTTGGCCTGGCGACAAAATCACGCGCCGGTGCGCCGCCCTTCTCCCCTGGGCGGATGGCAATGTAGTTACCTTTGACCAGTGCCTCCAGGCCGGTAATACCGGCCAGGGAAATCGACGGTTTGACCACCCAGAAGTCGGTGCCTTCCACCAGATAGTCTTCGGTGCGCGGATCCAGCATCAGCTCGACCCGCGCGCCATTGAGGTCATCATCGACCTTGAAGGTTTTCATGTGACCAACCTGGATGCCCTTGTACATCACCGGCGTACGCCCAGGTTCCAAACCATCGAAGTCATGCAGAGCGAGGTTGACGCGAATGCCGGCCTGCGCCGTGTCGAAGTCCTCATACAAACGGAAGGGTAAGGACGGATCGGTCGGCGGGCTGTCCTTGCGGTGTTCCGGGGTGGCAAAGGCAATACCACCGGCCACGATGCTGGCCAGCGACTCGGTGCGCACTTTCACTCCCGAGAGCCCCGCATCAATGGACACACCACTGGCGTTCCAGAAACGCGTGTGTTTGCGCACCAGAGAGGCAAACTCCGGTTGAATGAATACCTTCACCTCAACCTGATTCTGATCCTCTAACAGCGCGTAGCTTTTGACCCGACCAACCTGGATCTGCTTGAAGAACACCGGGCTGTCGCGGTTCAGCGAACCCAGACGCTCGGCCTTGAGGGTCAGGTGCAGGCCAGGCGCATTGTCGGCCAGCGGTGGCGGTTCATTGAGTGCAGTGAACTTGCGCGTAGGCTCGCCATCGCCCGGGCTGGCAGCAATGTAATTACCCGATACCAGGGTTTCCAGGCCAGTAATCCCTGCCAGCGAAACGCTCGGTTTAACCAGCCAGAAGCGGGTGTTGCTGAGCAGTTGGTGCTCAACCCGTTTGTCCATTTCCAGGGTCGCCCTTACACCTCGCTGCTCACCGCTGTCATCCAGCTCCAAAGCAGTGAGCTTGCCGATCGACATGCCCTTGTAGATGACTTCGGTCTTGCCGGCCTGCAGGCCTTCACCGGTCTCGAAGGTCACCTGTATCTCAATGCCCGCTTCGTTATAGGCCCGCCATCCCAGCCAGCCGCCGATCAGCAGCGCAATCAGCGGCAGCACCCAAATGGCCGACCAGTTTGAGGCGGGGCGTGCTTTGGCTAACGGCAAATCATTCATGGTCGTCATCCGAATCCGTGTTGTCCCATATCAAGCGGGGGTCAAAGGTTAGAGCAGCCAGCATGGTCAGCACCACTACACTGGCAAAAGCCGTTGCACCGTAGCCGGGCTCGATACTGGCCAAGCTGCCGAAGTTGACCACCGCCACCAGTATCGCGATGACAAAGATGTCGAGCATCGACCAGCGGCCAATCCACTCGATAAATCGGTACATCAATATCCGCTGACGCGCCGACATCGGCTGATGGCGTTGCACCGAATACAGCAACAGAGCGATACCCACCAACTTGAACGTTGGCACCAGAATGCTGGCAATAAACACCACCGCAGCAATCGGTAGCATGCCGTAGTTCACCAACTCGATAACCCCCGACATGATGGTGTCGGACTGGCCCTTACCCAGCGAGTTGACCGTCATGATCGGCAACAGATTGGCGGGGATATACAGTACCGCAGCCGTCAACAGCAACGCCCAGGTACGTACCAGACTGTTGGGCCTACGCGCATGCAGACGGCCACCGCAACGCGTACAGAACTGTTTTCTGCTATCCGGCTGCTGCGGATTGAGCTGGTGGCATTCATGACAAATCAGCAGCCCGGCATCAATCGCGCGCATGCTCATCCTCTCCCGACAGGGCTTCCCAGATCTGATGCGGCGACATCGTCACCTCCAGCCATACCTGCACCAGTAGCAGCGCGATAAAACACAGGAGCCCCAGACCGAGGCTCAGCTCGGCCAGATCGACCAGCTTCACAATGGCCACCAGAATACCCATCAGGTAGACCTCAAGCATGCCCCACTCGCGCATATGGTGATAAATACGGTAGAGCAACAGGCCATAACTGCGGCCAATATCAAGGCGGATACTCAGCAGCACGGCAAACTGGCACAACAGCTTGAGCAGCGGCACCGCCATGCTGCACAGAAAGACCACAACAGCGACACCCTGCATGCCGTTGTTATACAACCCGAGCACACCACTCCAGACTGTATCCTCGGTCGCCTGCCCCAATAAGTTAAGGCGCATGATCGGCAAAAAATTGGCTGGCACATACAGCAGCAAGGCGGCAATCACCAACGCCATACTGCGGCGGATAACCTGCGTGCGATGCGTATACAGCTCATAGCCGCAACGCGGGCATTCAACCCGGTCACCGGCTGCAGTCGGCGGCCTACGCAACAGCAGATCACACTCATGGCAGGCAATCAGTTGCTTGAGCTCAAGTTCGGAAAATGAATCAGTAGATGGCGGTTCGGCCATGTAAAGAACTCTGCAGGTAGTACGCAAGGGCATCATAGCCACACGCCGTATCATTGCCTATCGACGGTTGACGTGGGTGCTGCTTGTTTTTCTGGCACAAAGTAAAACCCCCGAGCGTTTTCACGATCGGGGGTTTTTGGTATAGGTGCTTGACGATGACCTACTCTCACATGGGGAAACCCCACACTACCATCGGCGATGCATCGTTTCACTACTGAGTTCGGGATGGGATCAGGTGGTTCCAATGCTCTATGGTCGTCA
>Ga0209207_1000366_pt1 | contig 29293 bp, 18 predicted proteins | sample SaghotsprinmetaG_FD_184140 | JGI IMG/M metagenome (GOLD analysis project Ga0209207, IMG submission 184140) | Hot spring microbial communities from South Africa to study Microbial Dark Matter (Phase II) - Sagole hot spring metaG (SPAdes) (version 3) | ecosystem: Environmental > Aquatic > Thermal...
CGAGTTCTTCGAGGGAGAAGGGCTCCAGCTCCGGCTCGGCGGGGGTGGCGGCGGCTTCGCTGGCGGCGGCTTCGAGCCGGGCGATCTCCTCGGGGGAGAGGCCGAGTTCTTCGAGGGAGAAGGGCTCCAGCTCCGGCCCGGCAGTTTCGGAGGCGACCGGCGGCTGGGTGGGAGTCTCCAGATCTTCGACCGGCTCCTCGGCGAGAGTTGCGGGCAGGGCCACCGCCGGCGGCGACGAGAGCGGCTCGGGTTCGGCGCGCAGTTGAGCGATCTCCTCCTCGCTCAAGCCGAGATCGGCAAGCGAGAACGGCTCCAGTTCGGGTTCTTCAGACGCTGCGGAACCTTGCGGAGCGGCGCTGTCAAGATCTTCCAGCGAAAACGGAACGATGCCGCTCGAAGTATCGAGATCCACCCCCCGTTCCGTCGGTACCGGCGGTTCCATCGCCAGCAGGCTGGCGAGCAGATCATCATCATCGAAGGCAGCGTGCCCGGCGGCGGAGGCTTCGGCAGCCCCCCAGGCGGGCACCAGCCGCTCCGCTTCTTGCTCGGGGGCCGCCACCGCGGCAGCGGCGACCGCAGCCTGAGCAGCGCGGCGCTCGGCCTCTTCTCGAGCGCGGCGCTCGGCCTCTTCTCGGGCGCGACGCTCGGCCCAGGCCGCCTCGTCCCAGGCGGGGATCTGCACATCGGGGGCGGGCAGCTCGGGAAGCGTTTCGAACAGGCTCCGCGCAGTCTGCTGATAGGGGTCGAGTTGTTGCGCCTGGCGCCAGAAGACTTCACCCTCCGGGTCGCCAGAGGCCAGCTTGATGTAGCCGAGCAGCAGATTGGCTTTCAGCACTTCGGGGCGCAGGGCGAGGATCTCGCTGCACACCTCAGCAGCTTGCTGCTCCTGCTGGTTGCGCCAGAGGGCCTCGGCAAGGCCGACACGGGCATCGAAGCGCTCGGGCATTTCCTCGATCACCCCGCGGTACTCCTGGATGGCCTGCGGCAACATATGCCCCTTGGCGTAGAGGCGCGCCAATCCCGGCCGGCTCAGGCGCAGGGTTGCCCCCTCACTGCCCCAGATATCCGTGTAGAGGCGCAGGAGCTGGCTGCGCAGCTCGGGCATATCCGGGCGCACTTCGAGCGCCTGTTCAAACTCGGCGACCGCGTTATCCAGTTTGCCCTGGCGCTCATAGGTAATGCCCAGGCCAACATGGGCGGGGATATCCTCCGGGTCAGCCCGCAGCACGCGCGCAAACGCGGCTTCGGCCTGCTCGAACTGTCGCCCGGCAAGATACGCCTCGCCGAGAATGCGGTGAGCCTCGAGACTCTCCGGGAAATGCTCCAGGATATGTTGAGCCACACCGATCGCCTGCTCAACCTTATTGGCCTCAAGGTAGCTGCGGGCCTGATCGTATGCGGCTTGCAGGCTCATCGTCGCCATGCTAACGCCTCCTGTTGTCCCTTAGGCATTGGTTTTGCTGCGCGGCCATTTCGCTATCTGTTCGGGGAAGGGGTGGAGGGCCATACGCTCCGCGGTCCTTTTGTTTCGCCCGTCCTGGCGCAGGGGCAGGCCGAACAACCGGGTACGGGGAGGTTGTCCTCCCGCGCCTCTCCAAACGCAGGGGTGTGTTATCGCAGGTGTTCGCGAGTACACCAGCATAATGTGTCAAGTATACGGCCACTCTGGAACCGGTGTCAAGGCGAAGAGCGGGTCTTTTCTGCGCGCAGGCGCTTAAAAACAATGCAAAATCATTTACTCGCGCGCTATTGTAGCACGCCAGCATTACTTGTCGCAACCACTGACGAAGCGCCCCCGCGCTTTCCGGTACGTTTGTCAGTGGGAGGGCGAAGTCCTTGTTTAGTCCTTGTTTCCCCATGCCCTGGTCCGGCGGGAGGGTTCGGGGTGTTCCGCTCCCCTCCCAGCCTCCCCCCGCCGGGGGGAGGCGCCCGGTTCTCTCCGATATCTCCCACTGGAGGCGGTGAGGAAACCCGGCTTCCCCGCACCCTCCCGGCGGGGCGGGTGCAAGAAGGTGTGGCCTTCCTGGATAAACACTCTAACAAGAATAACTGGCCGGCATGACGAGAACATTACCGGCGCCGCACACAAAGCGCGGCACATTAGTGTGCCGCGCTTGATGGATGGTGCTGGTCGGGGCGACTGGATTTGAACCAGCGACCTCCTGAACCCCATTCAGGTGCGCTACCGGTCTGCGCTACGCCCCGTATCGTGTTGGATTATAGCGCTTCGTAGCGCTTGCGTCAACTCAACTGTCGCGCCAGATCATCGAGGCGAAGGTGCCCAGCACCGCCCCGAAGAACAGCCCGCCGCCGCCCCAGGCCAGCGCGGAGCGCAGGAGGAACCAGGCCCAGAAGGCCACTCCGGCCTCCGCCGGAATCTCTCCGAGGGCATAGCCTACCACAATGTTGAACAGCGTGCCGATCAGGATGGCAAAGCTGGCCAGAGCCAGGGCGCCGCGGAAGGCCCAGCGCAGGCGCCGGCGCAGCGTTGGATCGAGGCGCGACTCGGAAGCCATACGCATCCTCAGCCAGGGTTATACCATTTTAGATTTTGGATTTTGGATTGCCACGCTGGGCAGCATAACGCCTAAAACCGCTTCAAGCAATGCGGTATCATCAACGGTAATTGGTATTACGCACCGTGTTTCCCCACGCCCCTCTCTGAGGGGAGGATTTGGGAGGGTGCAGCCCTCCCGGGAGAATCGCTTTCTTGTAGTGTGCGGCGCAGTCGCATGGACGGCTGTGGCCCTAATGACGCTGCTCGATGGGCGCGTAGGGCACGTCCAGCGGGCCGATGTACTCCGCTTCCGGGCGAATGAGACGGTTGTCGGAGTACTGCTCGTAGACATGGGCCGTCCAGCCGGCCACGCGACTGATGGCAAAGATCGGCGTGAACAGGTCGATGGGCACGCCCAGGGTGTAGTAGACCGAGGCAGAATAGAAATCAACATTGACCGGGAGGGCCTTTTCGGCCTGCACAATGGCGCGAATGCGCTCGCTCATCTCGAACCAGCGCCGATTGCCAGTAGCGTCGGCCAGGCGAGCGGCCAGGCGTTGCAGCCAGAGCGCCCGGGGGTCGTCAGCCTTGTACACGCGATGCCCGAAGCCCATGATCTTCTTTCGGGCGGCCAGGGCCCCGCGCATGTACTGATCGACGCGCTCAGGGTTGCCGATTTCGAGCAACATACGCATCACCTGCTCGTTGGCCCCGCCGTGGAGTGGCCCCTTGAGCGTGCCGATGGCCGATACGATGGCGCTGTGCAGGTTCGAGAGCGTCGAGGCGGTAATGCGCGCAGCGAAGGTGCTGGCGTTCAGGCCATGATCGGCGTGCAGAATGAGGCACTGGTCGAGCACGCGCGCCGTCTCCAGGTCGGGTTCGACGCCGGTGAGCATGTACAGGAAGTTGGCGGCGTGGCTGAGATGCTCGCTGGGAGTGACCGGCCACAGCCCGTTGCGAATGCGCTCCCAGGCGGCGACAATGGTTGGCAGCGCAGCGGTAAGCCGGATGGACTTGTGAACATTGGCTTCCAGCGAGTTGTCGCCGGTTTCCGGGTCAAACGGCGCCAGCGCCGAGACCGCAGTCCGCAGCACGCCCATGGGCGAGGTTTTCCTGGGCAACAGCAGCAAGAGGGCGATGATCTCGTTGGGGACGAGGCGGTTCTCGGCCATCTTGCGCTTGAAGCTGTCAAGTTGTCTGGCAGTGGGCAGATCTCCGTACCAGAGGAGGGCGGTCGTCTCTTCAAAGGTCGAATGCTCGACCAGTTCGTTGATGTCAATGCCGCGGTAAAACAGGCGCCCGTTGATCCCATCGATGAAGCTGATCCCGGTCTGCGCGGCGATGACTCCTTCCAACCCTCGACTCGACGACGTCATAGCGCTCTCTCCTGCTGCTCGTAGCTGTCGGGAAGCCGCGTGTGGGGCGTGGTGCGGCATAGTTGGGCTACGCGGCCCTGAGGTAACTGTTCACGGGGAGCGTGGCGGGCGCGGCGCTCCTCCGCGTGGTGGCGCGGGCAACCGGGCCTGGTCGAGCCACTGCGCTCGCCGGCACTGGTTGAACGGAGAGCCGGGCAGAGCCGCGCCTATCCGATCACAATACAGGTAACCGTGCGTTTAATACCCTCGACGCCCTGGATCTGGTTCATCACCAGACGGCCAATGTTGCGTGGATCGGGCGTCTGCACCGTGGCGATGATATCGTAGGGGCCGGTTACCGCATCGGCAACGCTCACCCCCTCGATTGCGCGCAAAGCGGTCAGCACCTCGGCAACGCGCCCGGATTCGGCTTCGATCAACACATACGCCTTCGCTTCCATAGCATGGTTCCTCCTCGTTGCGGAGTGGCGCCTGACTGCTTGCAGGCTGCGCTTGCGACAGCGCTGGCGGCCCGTCACGCAGGAGCGTCCCTATGCGCCATCATCGCCGTCAGCTACCCGGGCGGCGTGAGCAAATCACGTACAAACGCTGCTGCTCCGCTGACCAGTTGGCCGGGCGGCAGGCGCTCCAGGTGGGCCAGCAACGCGCTGCCGACGATTGCGCCATCAGCCAGACGAGCCACTTCGGCCACGTGGCTGGCATTGCTGATGCCGAAGCCGACGACCAGCGGCAGGTCGCTATGACGGCGCACCCGGGCGATAACCTCACCGAGGTTAGCGGCAAGACTCTGGCGCGCGCCAGTCACCCCGGTGAGGGAGACCACGTAGATGAAGCCGCTGGCCCGGGCGCCAATCGTTGCGATACGCTCTTCCGGCGTCGTCGGGGCCACGAACATGATGGTATCAAGCCCGTAGGAGCGGGCGGCGGCGCGTAGTTCGGCCGACTCTTCGGGGGGCGCATCGGGCACGATCCAGCCATCGCCGCCTGCGGCGGCCAGGTCGCGGGAGGCGCGTTCGATCCCGTAGCGCAGCAGGGGATTGTAGTAGCCCATCAACAGCAGCGGCGCCTGTGTGCCCCGTTCGCGGAGCGCGGCCACAGTCTGCAGGCAATCTGCCAGGGTGATACCGTTCGCCAGAGCGCGCTGCGTGGCGCGTTGTATCGTGGCCCCGTCGGCGAGCGGATCGGAGAACGGAACGCCCAGCTCAAAGATGCTCGCCCCGGCGGCCTCCATCGCGGGCACCAGGTCAAGGGCGCTGTCCCGTTCCGGGAAACCAACGGTGAGGAAGGGCATTAGCGCGATGCGGCCCTCGGCTCGCAGGCGGGCGAAGGTTGTAGCAATACGGCTCATAGTGACTGTGTGGAGATGGACGCGCCAGGGCTTAGTAAAGGCTATCATACCACACCTGGCCGGGGCGCGCTGAGGTTCCTGCCCCCAGCGGGGAGGGTCTGGGAGGGCTGCGCCCTCCCAGGAAAAACCTGTTTTCACCTTGCCCCTGCCCACACCCCACTGCTGGAGGCGCATGTGCATCAGCCCTGCGCACATCGATGCTTCTTATATCGCTTTTTTGCGCTGCGTGCTATAATATGACAAAGCATCTACCGGATGGCGGCAGCAGGGTGGGCGTGACCCGCCTGGACTCCACCAGAATCGCGTGGGGAACACAGGGTGGCCCTTTGCCCTGCCGGCGAAAGCGGCGTCGCAGCGGGGAGGGGACGCGCAGCGCAGGAGTGTGTGGCGAGGAGTGTGACGATGGCAGCAGGCAGAATGCTGATGCGCCCGGTGGAGAGCGCGCGGCGCTGGCTCGATCGGAACCCGGCTGTGGCGCGCTGGCTCGGCGTCCTCAGGCTCGGTCTGTTTCAGTTCGGTATGGGCGTTTCGCTGGCGCCCCTCACCGGCACGCTCAACCGTGTGCTGATTGACGAGTTGCGCATCCCCGCTGTGGCGGTGGGCTTCCTGCTGGCCATTCACTACTTCGTGTCGCCGGCGCGCGCGATGATCGGCTTTCGCTCCGATGTTGACCGGGCCGCAGGTAACTGGCGCACCCCCTACCTGGTCTTTGGCGCCATGCTTACCTACGGTGGCCTGGCAACCGCGCCCTTCTCGCTCATCCTCCTGAGCGGCGATGGGGCCTTGACCTTCCCCGTCGCCATGATCGTCTGCACGCTGATCTTTCTGGCCTACGGCATCGGCGTGAATGCGGTCGAGACGATCTATCTGGCGACGGTGAGCGATATTACCCCTTCCCGCGAGCGTGGTCAGGTCCTCGGGGTGTTGTGGATCATGCTGGTACTGGGCACGATCTTCAGTTCGATCGTGATGGGCCAGTTGCTGGTTCGCTATGACCACATCCGTTTAATTCAGGTGATGCAGGGCTCGGCGGTGGTGTTTGTCGCCCTGACATTCGTGGCGATGTACAACCAGGAGCGCCTCAAGCCCAATGGGAAGCTGGAAGATGTCGGCGAGCCGATCCGGGTGCGCCAGACGTTGCTCGAGTCGGTGCGTTTGCTGGCGGCCCAGCGCCCGCTGCGTAACCTGTTTTTCGTCCTCTTTCTGGCGACACTGGGCTTCGCGACCCACGATGTGCTGCTGGAGCCGTACGGCGGTCAGGTGCTCAGGATGAGCGTGGCGCAGACTACCCAGCTCACCGCGTTGTGGGGTGGGGGCATGCTGCTGGGCATCGTTCTCTCGGCGGTGCTCCTCTGGCGCGGGCGCTCGCCGGTGCCGCTCATTGCCGGTGGCTGCCTGGTGGGTTTGATGGGCTTTCTGGTGGTGACGCTCTCCAGCAGTGAGGCGCTGGTGAACCCCTTCCGCACCGGCGCCACGTTGATCGGCGCGGGGCGAGGCGTGTTCATCGTGGGCGCCCTGGCCCTGGTGATGAGCCTGGTGGATAAGAACCACGCCGGTCTCTTCATCGGGCTCTGGGGTATCACACAGGCCCTGGCTCAGGGCTTCGGCACCATCGGCGGCGGCCTGATGCGCGACCTGGTGCAACGGGCCACCGGGGATGTGGCCCTGGGCTACACGGCGGTCTACGCCACCTCGATGAGCCTGCTGGCGCTGTCGGTGCTGCTGCTCGCCGTCTTGCGTCTCGGGCGCCAGATCCGCAGCGGGGTGGTGCGCTCCCCCTGGTCCAGCCTCGACCAGGCGAATGTTGACCAGATCATTTTCTAGCGCCCCGACAGGCCGGCTGTGACGGATGTTGCGGGAAGGGCTGTGTCCTTCCACGCTCTCTTTTGCTGCCTGCAAGGCGCTCCCCGCTACGCCCGCCGATGATGATGCTTGCGTGTTCACCTGTCGGAGCCGTAGCAAGGGGCTGCCGGGCAGCGGCGTAGCACCACCCGCTTGTCAGGGTGGAACGGGAGCAGGCCGTTCTCCACCCATGCCTGGCTGTGGGCGCGGAGCGGAACCCTCGGAGACGATCACTTCCCCAGAGTGGCGAGGAACTCGGCATTGTTCCTGGTCTTGGCCATACGCGCGAGCATCAGTTCGGTGCCCTCGTTGTCGCCGACCATGCTTACCATGCGCCGCAGCGCATAGGTCTGGCGCAGCGTGGTTGGATCGAGGAGCAACTCCTCGCGGCGCGTGCTGGAGCGCTGGATGTCAATAGCGGGGAAGATGCGCTTCTCGGCCAGTTTGCGGTCGAGGTTGAGCTCCATGTTACCGGTGCCCTTGAACTCCTCGAAAATAACATCGTCCATTTTGCTGCCGGTATCAATGAGACAGGTGGCGATGATCGTCAACGAGCCACCCTCTTCGATGGCCCGCGCCGAGCCGAAGAAGCGCTTGGGCGGATAGAGCGCAGCGGGGTCAATCCCGCCGGAGAGCGTGCGTCCCGAGGAGGGCATAGCAATATTGTAGGCGCGAGCGAGGCGGGTGATCGAGTCCATCAGGATCGCCACATGGCGACCGTGCTCCACCTGGCGGCGGGCGCGTTCGAGGGTCAGTTCCGCCACCTTAATGTGATCCTCAACCGGCTCATCGAAGGTTGCGGCAATTACCTCACCCTTGACCGAGCGGCGCATATCGGTGACTTCCTCAGGACGTTCACCAATCAGCAAGACGATCAACTGCACATCGGGGTTGTTCGTGGTGATGCCATTGGCAATCGCCTTGAGCAGCATCGTCTTACCGGCCTTGGGCGGCGCGACGATCAGCCCGCGCTGCCCGCGCCCGATGGGGGCGATCAGATCAACCAGGCGCGTGGAGAGGATGTTTGGCTCGGTAGCCAGCACCAGTTGTTGAAAGGGATGGACCGGGGTCAGCCGTTCGAAGACGGGGCGTTTCTGGGCCTCTTCCGTGGGAACGTCGTTGACCTTCTCGACCCAGAGGAGCGAGGGGTAGCGTTCGCCTTCGCGTGGCGGGCGCACGCGCCCGGTGATGTGGTCGCCAGTGCGGAGGCCGAAGCGGCGGATCTGCGATTGGGCCACATAGACATCGTCGGGACCGGGCAGCAGGCGTGGCCCGCGCAGGAACCCGAAGCCTTCTGAGCCTATCTCAAGAATGCCGCTGCCAATTGCCGTGGCGGCGCTTTCCGGGGGTTGGACAGTTTCAACCGCGGCGCCATTCTGGGTTGGGGCGCCATTCTGGGTTGCGGCGCCTTCGGTGGTGGCGCTCTTCTTTGATGTACGTGCCATAGATTTGTTATACTCCCAGGAGATACAGTGAACTGGATACTACAATAAGACGTCAAATGCGGCTGCGCCGCACAACGACGAGGTGAAGCGAGGTGGTTTCGGGAGGGCGCGGCCCTCCCAGACCCTCCCGGTGCAGAGGGGGCGCCACCCCGGCGGCTAAGGGCGATTCTAGCCGACTACGGCGCGCCGGGAGCGACGCGCAGCAGTCAACCGTATGCGCCCTCGTGACCCTGAGGGAACGGCAGCGCGGTACGTGCCAGGGTGTGTTCGGGGCGCAAGGCGGCACAGGGGCCGCCTGCGCCAGTGCGAAACAGGGAAACGTTCAGAGGTGAACGTTAGAGGAGTGCGAGGCCAGACTCAGGCCATCGCAGACTCGGTGCTGTCGGGCAGCAGCTCGTCGGTGGCGGAGTCATCACCCTCGGGCAGGGCGGGCTGTTCGGCGCCCTCAAGGTAGCCGGCCCTGGCGAGGTGCGTGCGGATCTCCTCTACCCCCTTGGGGCCAAGGTTGCGAATGCCCTGCAACGCGCGCTCGTCGAGTTCGAGCAACCGCCCGATGGTCGTAATATCAGCGCGGCGCAGGCTATTGTACGTTCGCGTGCTGAGGCCCAGTTCGTCAATCGTGCGGTTGTAGACATCGGGAGGGATGGCGCGACCGGTGGGTGTGGGCGCTTCGGCAATCGGCTCGGGCTGATCAAAGGCAGCGATGCGCCCGAAGTGCTGGTTCAACACCTGGGCAGCATGACCCAGCGCATCGCCGGGTTTAATCGTCCCATCGGTCCAGATCTCGATCACCAGGCGTTCCAGGGCCTGGTGCTCCTCACCTCCGATACGTTCGACGAGAAAGTTCACCTGAGGCACAGGATTGAAGAGCGCGTCTACAGCGATCTCCCCGATGTTCAAGCCGCTATTGTTATCAGCCAGACTTGTGCCGCGCCCCCGCTCCGCCGTGAGCTGCATTTCCAGCACCGAGTCGTCGTCAATCGTGCAGAGATAGTGGTCGAGATTGACGATCTCGACCGTACTGGGGGCATCAATATCCCGGGCATACACCGGACCGGGGCCGCGCTTGATCAACTGCATCGTCACAGCGCGCTCGGAGTAGGAGCGCAAGCGAATCCCCTTAATGTTCAACACCAGTTGCGTGCCGTCTTCAAGCACCCCGGGGATGGTGGAGAACTCGTGAATCACCCCGCCGATCTTGATGCGGGTAATGGCCGCGCCGGGAATGGATGACAACAACACGCGACGCAGGGCGTTTCCGAGAGGACCGGCGTGCCCGACCTGCAGCGGCTCGATGGCAAACCGTCCGTAGTTCGTGCCCGCCGCGACCAGGTGGACCCGTGGCTGGGCGACCAGTAAATCCGTTTTTGGCATGGCTCTCTCGTGGTGTTCCCGCCGCGCAAGGGGGGGATAAATGCCAATGCGGGCGCACGCGTCAGCGTCGCCCAGAATACCTCTGGTGACTCCTCATAATCACACTTACACCATTGTACCGCATATTGGCAAAGATGCAAAGGGTGTGATGGGGTGTGACGTTATGTTTTGCACGCAACCCGCGCGACCGCGACCCTGCCGGCAACGGTCGGGCGCCACCCGGGCGCCCGTAACGACGTTCGCGTCGTGGGGTGTCCCGGGCGGGCGCGGCCACGGTGGGCCAGCGGGCATGCGGGGACGCCGCGGGGGATGCGGTTCATATCGGTTGACCGGGCATATTCCTCAGGCGGAGGAGCCGCGCCGAGTTGGCCAGAATGCCCAGATCGGGCAGCGATTGGGCGGCAGCGGCCAGCACCGGCGGCAGGAGGCCCGCGGCGGCCAGGCTCAACCCGATCAGGTTGTAGGCCACGGTAAACCCCAGGTTGAAGCGCACCACCCGCATCGTGCGCTGCGCCAGGCGCAGCACCTCGGGCAGGAGCATCCAGTCGTCGCGCATGAGCGCCACGTGGGCGGCCTCGAGCGCAATGTCGCTGCCGGCCACTCCCATAGCCACGCCCACATCGGCCTGCGCCAGCGCCGGGGCATCGTTGACCCCATCGCCAACCATGACCACCCGGTGGCCCCGGGCCTGGTAATCGCGCACAATGGCAATCTTGTCCTCCGGCAGCAGCTCGGCCCGGTAAGCGACGCCGAGGCGTTCGGCCAGCGCCGCGGCGGCAGGTGCGCTATCGCCGGTCAGAATGACGATCTCGCCGATGCGCGCCTGCCGAACCGCGGCCAGGGCGCGGGCAACTTCGGGTCGCTCGCCGTCGGCGGCGCCCAGCACCGCCGCTGGCGCGCCGTCAAGCGTCACAAAGAACAGCGTCCGCCCGGCGGCCACCAGTTCCTCCGCCGCAGGCGGCACGCTGAAACCGGGTGGCAGCAGCCGGGCATTGCCAACGGCCACCTCCAGGCCGTTGACGTTGGCGCGCACGCCCTGGCCGGGGAGGGCGGTGAACTGCTGCGGCGCCGGGAAGGTCAGGCCGCGCTCAACGGCCGCCAGGCGCACCGCTTCGGCCAGGGGGTGTTCGGAGTAACGCTCGGCGGCGGCGGCCAGCGCCAGCACCCTGGCCTCGTCGTGTTCGCCCAGGGCGATTACCTCGGTAATGCGTGGCCGGCCCAGGGTCAGGGTGCCGGTCTTGTCCACCAGCAGCACATCGGCGCGGGCCAGCGCCTCAAGGTAGCGCCCGCCTTTGATCAACAGGCCCCGGCGAGCAGCGCCGCCGATGGCCGCCAGCACCGCCACCGGCGTAGCCAGGGCGAATGAACACGAACAGGCCACCACCAGCACGGCCGCTGTCGCCAGCGGGTCGCGTCGCAGAAGCAGGGTCAGCACGGCCAGGGTCACCACCACCGGCAGCAGCCAGGCAGCAAAGCGGTCGGCCAGACGCTGCACGCCGGCCCGTTGAGCCTCGGCCTGCTCGACCAGGCGCACGACTCTGCCGAAGGTGCTCGCCTCGCCCACCCGTGTCGCGCGCACCCGCAGGCTCCCGAACTGAGCGATTGTGGCGGCAAACACGTTCACCCCCGGCCCGGCTTCTACCGGCATCGGCTCGCCGGTGATCGCCGCCTGGTTGATCGTCGCCTGGCCGGCGATGACCTCTCCATCCACGGGGATCTGTTCGCCGGGACGCACCACCACCACATCGCCGGGGCGCACGGCAGCAATCGGCACTTCGACCTCGACGCCCTCGCGCTCGACACGCGCCATCCGTGGAGCCAGGGCGTCGAGCCGGCGCACTGCCTGCCGCGCTTGCTCGGCGGTGAACCGTTCGACCCAATCGCCGACGCGCATGAAGAACACCACCACTGCTGCCGTCGCCCATTCGCCGACAGCCAGTGCTGCCAGCACCCCCAGGCCCATGAGCGTGTGCGCGGTCACCTGCCGGCGCAGGGCCGCGCGGATCACGCCAGCGAAGACCGGCCAGCCGGCCAGGAACACCAGCCCGCCTCCGATCAAGAACGGCGCCCTGTCTGTGATCGTCGCGAGCAGGCCCAACCATTCGCCCACAACTACGACAAACAGGACCGCTCCGAAGATCAGGCCGAAGAGGGTCAGCGCGCGCCGCGCCAGGGCGGCGCCCGCTTCACCGTGGCCCGCTGGCGCGGGAGCGGTGGCCGGCACCTGGTACCCCGCCGCCTCAACCGCCGCTCGTACCACCTCGGGCGTGAGCCGGGACGGGTCGCCGCGGATGATGGCCTTCTCCGCCGCCAGCAGCACCGTCACCGCCTCGACCCCGGGCAGGCTGGCGATAGCCCGCTCCACGTGCGCCGCGCACTCGGCGCAGTCCATGCCGCATACGGGAACTTCGATGATCTCAGGCATACCGGTGTTCACGAGTACTGGACGCACTGCAGATGAACAATGCGTTCGTTCCCGGAAGGGCGCAGCCCTCCCAAACTCTCCACAGGCAGGGGCGTGGAGAAACCCCGTTTCCCCATATATTCAGTCTGCCGCGGCGCGCCGGGATTCGGCGCGCAGGATCTCGCGCAGGAAGCGGCCGGTGTGGGAGGCCTCAACCAGGGCTACCGCCTCGGGCGTGCCCGCCGCCACGATGTAGCCGCCCCCATCACCGCCCTCCGGCCCCAGATCGATCACCCAGTCGGCAGTCTTGATCACGTCCAGGTTATGCTCGATCACAATGACAGTGTTGCCGGCATCAACCAGGCGATGGAGCACCCGCAGCAGGTTCTGCACATCGGCGAAGTGCAGGCCGGTGGTCGGCTCGTCAAGGATATAGATCGTGCGCCCCGTGGCAACCCGCGCCAGTTCTCTGGCCAGTTTCACCCGCTGCGCCTCGCCCCCGGAGAGCGTCGTGGCCGGCTGGCCAAGCTTGATGTAGTCCAGGCCCACATCGTGCAGCGTCTGCAAGATACGCCGCACCCGCGGCACGTTGTCGAAGAACTCCAGGGCTGTCTGCACGTCCATATCGAGCACGTCGGCGATGGACTTGCCCTTGTATTTGACCTGCAACGTCTCGCGGTTGTAGCGTTTGCCCTTGCACTCGTCGCAGCGCACCCAAACATCAGCCAGGAACTGCATATCAATCTTGATCTCGCCATTGCCCTCGCAGGTCTCGCAGCGACCGCCTCTGACGTTGAAGGAGAAGCGACCCGGCGAGTAGCCGCGCAGGCGCGCCTCGGGCGTGGTGGCGAACAGGTCCCGCAGCAGGTCGAACAGCTTGACATAGGTGGCAGGATTGGAGCGCGGCGTGCGCCCGATCGGTTGCTGATCGATATCGATCACTTTATCGAGGTGCTCGATACCGCTCAGGGCGCGGTAGGGGCCAGGCTTGAGTTGGGCCTTGTTGAGGCGATTGGCCAGGGCCGGGTAGAGCGTTTCGGTGATCAGCGACGATTTACCCGACCCCGACACGCCGGTGACGGCCACGAAGCAGCCCAGGGGGAAGCGCGCGCTGACATCGCGCAGGTTATTGAGTGTCGCGCCTTCGATCTCCAGCCAGGCTTCTTGATCGGACGCAGCCGGCGCGCCCGCGGGTGGGGCGCCCCGGCTACGTCGCAGCAGGGGTGCAGCGGCCCGTTCGGCGATGGCCGAAACGGTCAGCGGCCGGCGTCGCCGCGCAGGCACGGCAATCTCCAGGCGTCCGCTCAGGTACTGGCCAGTCAGCGAGGTCGGGTGGGCCGCGATAGCCTCCGGCGGCCCGGCCGCCACCACCTCGCCGCCCTTCACCCCCGCGCCGGGGCCAAAATCCACGATCCAGTCAGCGGCCTGCATCGTCTCCAGGTCGTGTTCGACCACCACCAGCGTATTGCCCAGGTCGCGCAGGCGCAGCAGCGAGTCGAGCAACTTGCGATTGTCGCGCTGGTGCAGGCCGATGCTCGGCTCATCAAGAATGTACATGACCCCTACCAGGCCCGAGCCGATCTGCGAGGCCAGGCGAATACGCTGGGCCTCGCCGCCAGAGAGCGTTGGCGCCGGGCGGGCCAGGGTGAGGTAGTGCAGGCCCACGTTGTTGAGGAAGCCCAGGCGCTCGCGGATCTCTTTGAGCACATCGGCCACGATCTGCAACCGGGTTGCGCTGAGCGGCCCTGTGCTCAGGCTGAGCACCCAGGCGAGGATCTCACTGATGTTTCGCTCGCAGACCTCGTGGATGTTAGCCCCCGCCACACGCACTGCGAGGCTTTCGGAGCGCAGGCGCGCGCCCCGGCATGCCGGGCAGGGCTGCTCGCTCATAAACTGCAGGTAGTACTCGCGGGCGCTTTCGCTGCCCGTCTGCATAAAGCGGCGGCGGATCTCCGCGGCCAGGCCCTCCCAGGGTCGGTAGAATTCGCCGAAGCCACCGTGCTCGTTCGACCAGAGGAAGCGGATACGCTCGCCTCCGCTGCCGTAGATGATGGCCTGGCGTTGCTCCGGTGTCAACTGGTTCCAGGGCGTATCCAGGCTGAAGCCGTAGTGCCCGGCGATGGCGACGAGGGCCCTGTACCCCCAGGAGTCGCTCTTCTTGCGCATCTCGCCCCAGTAGGTAACCGCGCCCTCGTGGATCGACAGGTCGCCGTTGGGCACGAGCAGCTCCGGGTCTACTTCCAGGCGCGTGCCCAGGCCAGTACACTGGGGGCAGGCGCCCTGGGGCGAGTTGAACGAGAACATCTGCGGGGTCAGCTCGGGGAAGGAGATACCGCAACTCAGGCAGGTGTTGCTCTCGCTCATCAGCCACTCCTCGGGGGCGGGCGCGGCGCTCCCCTCTCCGGGCGGCGTCGCGCCCGGCTGCGGCTGGATGCTGATGATAACGCTGCCCTCGCCCACGCGCAGAGCCTGCTCGATGCTGTCGGTGAGCCGGGTCACGAAGCCGTCGTAGGCGCTGCCCGCCCCTGCCGCTGCGACGCCCTGGCCGGCCACGGGCGCAGCCCCTTCCGGGGCCGCGTCGCGCGCCGGCATCACCAGGCGATCAACGACCACCTCAATGGTGTGCTTAACCTTCTTGTTGAGCTTGATCTCCTCGTCAAGCCCGCGGATCTCACCGTCCACCCGCACGCGCACAAAGCCCTCCGCCTTCGCTTCGGCGAAGATGTCGCGGTACTCGCCCTTCCGCTGCGAGACCAGGGGCGCGAGGATCATGAAGCGCGTCCCCGGCGGCAGGGTCAGGATGCGCTGGACCATCTGCTCGGCTGTCTGCGAGGCCACCGGGCGCCCGCACTGGTGGCAGTGCTGGGTGCCGGTACGGGCAAAGAGCAGGCGCAGGTAGTCGTAGATCTCGGTAACCGTGCCCACGGTCGAGCGGGGGTTCTTGCTGGCGCTCTTCTGCTCGATGGCGATGGCCGGGGACAACCCCTCAATCATATCAACGCGGGGCTTCTCCATCTGGCCAAGGAACTGCCGCGCATAGGCCGAGAGGCTCTCGACGTAGCGCCGTTGCCCTTCGGCGTAGAGCGTGTCGAAGGCCAGTGAACTCTTGCCTGAACCGCTGACACCGGTGAGCACCACCAACCGGTCGCGGGGGATCTCGACATCAATCCCCTTCAGGTTGTGCTCACGCGCGCCCTTGATGACGATCCTGTCCTTCGCCATAGGCTGTTCCACCCCTGCTGCGCAGACGAAAGCGCCGCCTGGCATCGCGGCGGCGCTGTAGTTGAACGACCGTGCGATCAGTATACCACCGATCGCCAGGGCAAACAACGCGACCCACCGTGCCACCGCAGGGCCGAAGCATTCGCGCCCCCGCCGCCACGGGCAGATTGGCCGCACCCGCGAACGCTTCGGCCTGACCCTTGCCGGCGCGACCGCGCCCCGCGGCGATGCCGCGCGTCCCGAAGACCGTACCGACGCCATCACACCCGCGTGGGCGCTGGCGCCCGCTGGAACTCCGGGGTCGCTTCCAGGCGCTCGATGAAGGCGCGCATCGAAGGTAAGCGACGCCGACGTTGCTCGAGGCAGCGCGCGGTCGCGTCGCGCACCAGGTGGTCCAGTTCGGCAGAGATACGCGGACGCTCCACCCGCGCCGTGGCGACCCTGCCGGGCGCATTGCCCGCGGCGGCGCTCTCATCCTCGTCTAGAGACCCGATGAGCATTTCCTCCAGTGTGCGCCCCAGCCCGTACACGTCAATCTGCGGGGTAACCGTTTGCGGGCTGCTGCCGGTCAGCCGTTCGGGCGGCAGGTAGCGCCACGTGCCGTAGATGCTGCGCTGCCGTGGCGCGCGCAACGACTCCGCCGCTCCCAGATCGATCAGGGCCACGTCGACGATACCCCGCGTCGGGCGCAGGATGATGTTCCCGGGCTTAACATCGTGGTGCACCAGCTCGTGGTCGTGCAGGTGGCGCAGGGCTTGCGCCGTCTGATGGGCGATGTGCACCGCCAGCGTCGGGTCGAGCGGTCGGGCGCGTCGCCAGCGGAGCAGGCGCGCCAGGGTTGGCCCCGGCTCAAAGGCCAGCGCCAGGTAGACAATGGAACGCCCTTCGCTGCGCCCCTCGCCGGGCAACCGCGCCAGACCCAGGTCGCGGGGGAGCTGCCCCTTTGCGCGCTGGCAGCGGCGGCTGTAGAGCTCAACCAGGTGCGGGTGACGGAGATCGGCGCGAGACAGGTAGCCGTGTTCGTCGTGCAGATTGGCCTGGTAGTCGGGGTAGGCAATCTTAAGCGCGGCCAACCGGTCGAAGCGACCACGCCAGACACCCAGGCGCGCCAGCAGCACGCTGGCCTGCTCGCGCAGGCGCCCGTGGTCCGCCGGTTGCGCCAGGTACAGCGCGCTCGCACCGCTGCTGGCGAGGGGCGCGAGCAGCACAAACTCGTTCAGGCGTTGACCGGCGCGGAGGGGTGGAAGAGAAGGCGACATCGGCGTCCTCGAGGCAGGTACATCTCCTCTGTTGTACCGCCGCAACCGGCTGCGCGATGCTGCCAATTTCATCTGAACGCATGGTTAAGGACAACCTCGCCAAACCCACGAGACGAATTCGTCTGCCAGCCCGGGAGGGTTGGCACGGGCTGTCTGATCGGCGATCGCATCGTAGTACTCAAGCTCGTGAACGATAATTGGCACGGGGCGACCGAACACCGCGACGATGGTCCCGGTCTCGTGGAGTTTCGCCGCGACATCGCATACGAGAGCAACAAAGCTCTCATCGATCTTCCCCGCCGGCTCCAGGTCACGATCAAAGTCTGTGTCTTCCTCCTCGGCTGTGTGCCACAGCCCGAGAGTGCGCAGCCATGCTTCGATACGATCCGCCCACTCCCCCTGACCCGTCGCCCAGAGCTCATTCTGAAGCCAGAAGGCGTAGTTCCACTTTGCTTCGTCTGAACTGGAAGCGTCGGCGATCGAGTCGCGCCATTGCTGGTTGGTGTTGTAACCAACGATGAGCGAGGGGACTTGAGAGTCAATGCGGTAATAAGAGATGTAGAAAGACAGCGCATAAACGTCTCGTCGCTGGTCAAATGGAATGCTATCGAGCGCGCGCGAGATGGCGGCACACATCTCGGATGCCAATGTGGATTGCATAGTCCCTCCAGCTCGTCCGGCGCCCAGCATTGGCGGCCCGAGCGCAACGTCGTTCGTTATGCCAGTACGGAGACTGCATTACCCCACCTGCGCTTCGATAGGCTCGCCGCGAGCGGTGAGCCTGTCTCGAACTGCGCCACTCCCCGGCAGGGAGGGTTGGGGAGGGCGCAGCCCTCCCAGGAAGGGCCTCTCCTGCGAACCATGTCTAATACCATTTTTAGATTTTGGATTGTGGATTGCCACGCTGGGCAGCACAACGCCTGAAATCGCTTCAGGCAATGCGGCATCATCAACGGTAATTGGTATAAGTGAACAGGTCGCCTGCATCCCTCCCATAATCACTTTGCCTCAGCCCCGATGACGCTCCGGTGTTCCCCGGGCACAAAAAAAGGAACCGACGGAGAAATCCGGTCTCTCCATCAGTCCCCTGGCACTACTGCGCGGACGCTACCCTCCGGCCTGACCTGTGGCGATCCGCTCGGCCTCGACCGAAGCGCCCTGCTCCACCGGCACGCTCCGGCCCAGTTCCGGCCGCAGGGCCAGCGCCAGCACGCCGACCGCGCCCGTCACCACGAACAGCCCCGACAGGTACGGCGCCGTTGCTCCAAAGGCGTCGAACATCACGCCAGCGAAGAGTGGGCCGATCACCATCATCAGGCTGTTAAGCGACTGCACACCGCCAAGCGCTGACCCCTGGGCCTGCGGCGAGACCCGCCGCGAAATCAGACTGGTCAGGCTGGGTGTGGCCATACCAGTACCGATGGCCAGGATGGCGGTGACCGGGTAGAGCATCCATCCTGCGGGGATGAAGGCGATCAACGCGAACGACAGGGCCATGAGCGTCAAACCGCTGACGGCCAGGCGTGGCTCGCCGAAGCGCGGAACCAGTTTTCGGATCAGAAAGCCCTGCATCACAACCGATACCAGACCAATAAAGGCGAAGATGAAAGCGATATCGGTCGGACCGAAGCCAAAGCGCGTATTGGCGAACACGGCGAAATTGCTCTGCAAACCGGCGAAGGCGAAGTTGAGCATCACCGTACCCAGCAGCAGCGGGCGGATCGCCTCCAGACCGATCACTGCTTGCAGGCGCTTGAAAGGATTGATGCTGTTCAACCGCTGCGCGCGTCGCTCAGCGGGCAGCGATTCGGGCAGTCGGAAGTAGCCGAAGACAACACTGGCGAAGACCAGACCCGCCGCGACGAAAGCCGGGGCGCTCAGGCTGACCAGGCTGAGCAGACCGCCCATAGCCGGGCCGAGCATGAAGCCCAGGCCGAAAGCTGCGCCGATCAGGCCCATACCGCGGGCGCGCTCCTCCGGGGGCGTAATATCGGCAATGTAGGCCTGCGCGGCGCTGATGCTCCCGCCGGTGATCCCGGCAATGATCCGCGAGACGAACAGCACCACCAGCACCGCCTCGGCGCCAAAGCCGCGCAGACTATCGGCCAGGCCGAACAGCACATACGAGAAGGCCGCGCCGAGCAGACTCAGCAAGAGCACCGGCCGGCGCCCGAAGCGATCCGACAGGCCGCCGAGAACCGGGGCGAACAGGAATTGAAACAACGAGTAGGAGGCCGTAAGCGCGCCAACGATCAGCGCGTGATTGGCCGCCAGCCAGGGTGTGCCCGTCTCCTCAATCAATTTGACATAAAACGGGAGCAGGGGCAGCACAATGCCAACACCCAGCAGATCGATGAAGACGGTAAGAAAAATAAACAGCAGCGATGCGCGATGAGCTTTCAAGGTCATCTCCCGGTACTTTGCCCTCAGGAATGTTTCCCTGTGAAGGATACCACGATGAACGTCCCTTGTCAACCCTTTGCACAAGTTTTGCAGAGCAACGTCGTTACTCAAGGGGAAACCGGGTTTCCCCAACCCCCTCCCTGCGGGGAGGGTTTGGGAGGGCGTAGCCCTCCCAGGAAACAACCCGCCAGCGGGGAGGGTTTGGGAGGGCTACGCCCTCCCAGGAATAGTTATTTTCATCCTCTCGTTGTGCGGCGCAGCCCTGTGGGCGGCTGACAAGTGTTGCCGACAGGCTGCTTTTGGCCCGGGGATGTGGTAACATAGCGAGCAGGATTCGACCGGCGCGCAGGAGGCCCGTGGTGTTTACCGGCTTCTCAACCGATACCCTTGTGGGCCTGCCACCGGAGCTGTTCAGCGAGGTTATTCCGGCCATCACCCTCCCCAGCGAGTTAAAGGTGACCCTGCACATCTTCTACCGCCTGAGCCGGCAGCGGGCTACGCCACGCCGCTTGAGCTGGGAGGAGTTGCTGGCCGACCACACGCTACGCCGCTCGCTGCGCTCCGTCTCGAAGCTGCGCCCGTTTGAAGATCTGCTGGCCGAAGGGTTGGAGGCGGCGGTCCGGCGGGGCACGCTGCTGCACCTGGCTCTGCCGGCCGACGGGCGTGTAGCCAACTGGTACCTGGTGCACACCGCCGCCAACCGGGCCTGGGTCGAGCGCCTGGCCCGGGCGCAGGTCGCCCTCACCCCGGCTGCCGAGGCGCCGCCGCAGCGGCCATCGCTCCTCGGCCTCTACGAGCAGAACATCGGCCTGATCACCCCGATGCTGGTTGATGAACTGCGCGAGGCCGAAGAACGCTACCCTCGCGAATGGATCGAAGAGGCCATGCGCGAGGCCGTGCGCGCCAATGCCCGTTCCTGGCGCTATATTCGCAAGGTCCTTGAGAGGTGGGCGGTCCATGGACGACAGGATGCGACGCATCACGCTGAACGACCTATCGATGTGGAAAAATACACCGGCGGAGCCTTCGGAGATCTCTTCCGACGCGGCAGCGACGACACCGATCTCTGATGCGCCCTGCCCGCGCTGTAAGGGCGCCGGGTATCTGGTCGCCGATGTGCCCTACGGCCACCCCGATTTTGGCCGGCTCTGGCCCTGTAGCTGCCGCACAGCCGAGCGCCTGCGGCGGCGCGGCGAAATGCTGCGGGCTATGAGCAACCTCGGGCCGTTCCTCAATAAGACCTTCGAGAATTTCGACGCCGGGGTGCGCGGTGTGGCGCGGGCCTATGCCCGGGCGATCAAGTTCGCCGAGCATCCTGTGGGGTGGCTCATTCTCTTTGGGGGCTATGGCTGCGGCAAGACGCACCTGGCTGCGGCTATCGCCAACCGCCTCCTCGCCAATCACAACGAGGTGCTCTTCACCGTCGTGCCTGACCTGCTCGATCACCTGCGCTCTACCTTCGGCCCCCACAGCGAGGTGGGCTACGATGAGCGCTTCGAACAGGTGCGCAGCGCCGGGGTGCTCATCCTCGATGATCTGGGCACCGAGAACGCCACGCCCTGGGCCCGCGAGAAGCTGTTCCAGATCTTTAATCACCGCTATAACTATCGCCTGCCTACGGTGATTACCAGTAACCGCGAGCCTAAGGATATTGAGCCGCGCATCCTCTCGCGTATGACCGATCGCGACCTGTGCGATGAGATTATTATTATTGACGCCGATGACTACCGCCGCACCCCCGCCGCGCAGCGCTTTGAGCAGAAAAAGCAACACCACTTGCAGCGCATGGGCCGCCGCGATGGTAATGGCTGAGGTGAAAATAGTTCGCCCGCGGGAGGGTTTGGGAGGGCTGCGCCCTCCCAAGAACAATAATATTTTCATTCGGGCGTTGTACGCCCCGCGCATGGGGCCTAACGCGAACATACGGGGAAACCCGGTTTCTCCATGCCCCTGCCTGTGGGGAGGGTTTGGGAGGGCGCAGCCCTCCCAAATTGCCAGGGTTTCCGTAATGCTCCTCTGGTATGATACATTCTTGCATAGACGGTGCGCCCTGAGCACCCCTGTGACGGAGAGCGAGAGTGATGTTGCAGCATTATCTGTCGGCGGGCGACCTGGGCCGGTCCGAGGTTGAGGCCCTGCTGGATCGAGCCGCCAGCCTCAAGGCCGAGTTTCGCGCCAATGGCGGAGGGGCCCACGCCGGGTTGCCCCTCCAGGGGAAGACCCTTGCCCTGGTGTTCGAAAAGCCGTCGCTGCGTACCCGCGTGGCCTTTGAGGCCGGCATGACCCAGCTCGGCGGCCACGGCTCGTACCTCTCGGCTAACGACATTGATATGGGCGGACGCGAGAGTGTGCCTGATGTGGCGCGCAACCTGAGCCGCTGGGTGCAGGCCATCGCCGCGCGCGTTTTCAAGCATACGACGGTCGAGACTCTGGCGCGCTACGCCTCCGTGCCGGTGATTAACGCTCTCTCGGACCGCGAGCATCCCTGCCAGGCCCTCGCTGATATGCTCACTCTGCGCGAACGCTTCGGTGCGTTGCAGGGCCTGCGCCTGGCCTACGTGGGTGATGGCAACAATGTCTGTCATTCGTTGTTGCTGCTGGGCGCAACTCTGGGTCTCGATCTAGCTGTGGCATGCCCCCCCGATTATCGGCCCGACCCGGAGATCCTCGAACGCGCCGAGCGCCTTGCTGGCGCCAGCGGCGCCCGCATCGTTATCAGCGCTGCCCCGGCTGAGGCCGTCAGCGGCGCCGATGCGGTCTATACCGATGTCTGGACCTCGATGGGCCAGGAGCATGAAACCGCCCGCCGCCGTCCGGTCTTTGCCCCATACCAGGTGAACCCCGCCCTGATGGCTCAGGCCGCCCCCCGGGCGGTGTTTATGCACTGCCTCCCCGCCCATCGCGGCGAGGAGGTAACCGCCGAAGTCATTGACGGCTCCCAGTCGGTGGTCTTCGAACAGGCAGAGAACCGTCTGCACGTGCAGAAGGCGTTGATTCTGTCATTGTTGGGAGTGTAGTGGTGGCCTGAGTCGTGCACCCGGGGTAATAAATCGGACAGCCTGCCAGGATGAACACAGGTTGTTTCCTGGGAGGGCTGCGCCCTCCCAAACCCTCCCAGCAGGGAGGGGGGTGGGGAAACCCGGTTTCCCCGACGTTCACGTGAGCATCACCCGGATGCAAATGGGTAGATGGCGAAGATCACGTTCCGAGCGCAAAGAACAGAGCCATGCCAGGTAATCGCGCAATCTTCGACCGAGCGATGGAGCAGAGCCGCGAGGCAGCCCGCCAGGGCCAGTGGGACGACGCGTTGCGCGCGACGGTTCGCGCTCTTCAGGAGTTTCCCCAGGATGCCGACGCGCGCACGGCGGCAGCCGTGGCCCTCTTCCATACCGGCAAGCTCGACCGCGCGCTGCAATTGTTCGAGGAACTGCGCGCCGCCGACCGGCAGAACCCCTTCTTCCTGAGCTACATCGCCCAGGTGCATCAGCGTCAGGGCAATGTCGCCGCGGCGGTCGAGAGCTATCGCGGCCTGGCCGATCTGCACCTGACCCAGCGCCGGCCCGCACAGGCGGTTGAGGCCCTGCGCGAATTGCTCAAACTGCGTCCCGAGGATCGCGAGCAGCGGCTGCGCCTGGCGCGGCTCTACGAACAGATGCAGGCGCGCCAGGAGGCGGCGCGCGAGCATCTGGTCCTGGCCCAGCAGGGCCTTGCGGACCACCAGTTCGACCAGGCCGCCGAGTCCGTCGAGGAAGCCCTTCGCCTCGATCCGAACAGTCGGGAGGCCCGGGATCTGCTTATCACCGTGCGCGAGGCCATGGCTCGCGAGGCCGGCCTGGAGAGCGCCAGCGCTCCCGCCGCGCCGGCGCCCGCCGGCCCCCGTCCTGGCCAGCGTGGTGTCACCGGCGCCTTGCGCTCGCAGCAGTTCCAGGTAGAGAAACTGGTCGAGCAGGGGCAGAAGGCCCAGGAGGCCGGCGACATTGACGGCGCTGCGGCGCTCTACGAGCAGGCCCTGGAAGCCGGGCTGCAACGGGCCGACGTGCTCTACTCGCTGGGCCTGATTTACCAGGAGCGCGGCGACCACCGCGCCGCGGTGAATGTGCTTGCCCGCGCTGCCACCGATGCCGAATATGCGCTGTCGGCCCACTTCGCCCTGGGCCTGAGTTACCGCGAACTGGGCCAGTTGCCCCAGGCCGCCCAGGAATTCGAGCAAACCATCAGTCTGGTGGATCTGGAGTCGATCGGCAAGGCCGAGGCCGAGGATCTCATCCAGATGTACGAGTACGCGGCGACAACCTTCGAGGAGATCGGCGACATCGCCCGCGCCGCGTCCCTCTACGGCGCCCTCGCTGGTTTCCTGGAGAGCAAGCGCTGGGGGCGCGAGCGAGCCGTAGAGTTCAAGCAGCGCTCCAAGGAACTGGCCGATCGCAATATGTTCGCCAAGCTCCGCGAGATGGGCACCGGTGTGCTCACCTCACCCGCCGAGCCCGAGGCGCCCGCGGCTGCAGAGCCGCCCCTGGCAGAGAGTTGGGGCAAGATTCGCCCCATTACCGATTTTCTCCGCGATCATCACTCCGTAACCACGGAGGATCAGGCCGCTCCTGCCCCGGAACCTCGCCCCGAACCCCTGTTGTTGCTGGAGAGCCTGCCCGAGGTGGCGCCGAGCTTTGCCCCGGCCACACCTCTGGACACCACCGGCCTCTCGGATGAAGCGAAAGGCTGGGTTGAGCTGAGCAGCAAGTACCTCGATCAGGGGTTGCTCGACGCTGCCCTGGACGCCTGTATGGAAGTGATTCGCCTCGATATTGACTATCTGCCCATTCACCTGCGTATGGGCGAGATCTACGAGCGCGAGAGGCGACCCGAAGAGGCCCTGGCCAAGTACCAGTTGTTGATCGACACCTTCCGCGTCCGCGGTGAGCCGGAAAAGGCGATTGATGTCTACTTCCGCTTCATCGAACTCTCGCCCGACACGATCAACGCGCGCGCCCGTCTCGCCGAGTTGCTGCGCAGCGCGGGACGGGTCGACGAAGCAGTAGCGCAGTCGATCCTCCTGGCAAACACCTACGTGCGTCTGGGGCAGACCAACAAGGCCCTGGAGGAGTATCGCCGCCTCATCCAGCTTGCCCCGCGCGACCCCCAGGTGCACACCCAGTATGGCCTCACCCTGCTCAAACTCGAACGCTACGAGGCAGCGCTGACAGAGTTCCGCAAAGCGCTTGAACTCGGGCGGCCCAACGACCCGGTGGCCGTAGCGCGCCTCAATCTCACCCTGGCGCTGATGGGCGACCAGCCCGATGCGGTGTGGGACTCGCTGGCCACGCTGCTGGATCTGCTCAAGCAGCAGCCTCAGGAGCACAGTCCGGTGCAGGCCGAGTATCGCAGCGTGATGCTCCTGGTGGATGCGCCGATCCTGCACTACCTGCTGGCGATCATCCAGCAGCACGCGAGCCAGCACACCGCGGCCCTGCTCGAGCTGGAGCAGGCCGCGGCTATGCTGAGCGACAGCGTGGATCCGCTCCTCTCGCCGGTGCTGGTGAACCAGGCGGCCGCCGATAGCTGCATCGCTCTGGGCCAGGCCGAGGAGGCCCTGGAGCACCTGCGGCGCGCCCAGGCCGCGGCGGGGCCGGGCACATCCAGTGTCACCTCGAAGCACCCCTTCGCGGCGCCGTTGAGCCGGGGCGACCTGGTGCGGCGCATGGCCGAGGCCTATGCCGCCAGTGACGATCTGGAAGGCGCCGAACGGGCTTTGCTCGAAGCGAAACAACTCTTGCCTTACGATCGGGCGATCTACACCAAACTCGCCGACATTTACTTTCGTCAGGGCAACCTCGCCGAGGCGCTGGCCCAGCTCGACGAACTGGCCACCCATTATGAGCAGCGGCAGCAACTTGACCGGGCCATCGAGATGCTCGAGTACGCCCTGAAGCTTGCGCCCAACCACATCGCAGTGAGCAGCCGTCTGGCCCGCATGCAACTGCGCCGCGGCTACCTCGACAAAGGGTTGGAGGGCCTGGTGCGCACCGCCGAACTGCAACGCAAAGCCGGGCAATTGAAAGACGCGGTCGCCTCGCTGCAAGAGGCCGCCCACGTCTACTGGATGCTCAACGACCACGACAAAGCCCGCCAGATGTACGACCGCATCGTGCAGATCGCGCCCAACGACGTGGATGCGCGCCAGTGGCTGGCGCTGATGTACACCCTGGCTTCGCGCCGCGATGAGGCCATTCGCGAGAAAAAACAGATCGCCCGCATCTTCGCCCAGCAGCGCGACTACGAAAACGCCATCGCTGAACTGCACCAGATCATCGGCCTCGACCAGAAGGATCTGGATGCCTACTACATGCTTGGCGACATGCTGATGCGCCGCCAGGAATACGCCCAGGCCATCCAGTTGTACAACCGCATGCTCAAGCTCGAGGGCGTCGAAGTCGAGCGGGTGGAGGCGCTGGTGCTGGCGGCCAATCGCATGCTCCAGCAGCAGATGCGTTCGTAATACCAATTACCGTTGATGATGCCGCATTGTTTGAGGCGGTTTTAGGCGTTGTGCTGCCCAGCGTGGCAATCCACAATCCAAAATCTAAAATGGTATAAGTCGCATCAATCGCGCGGCGAGACGAGGGGGCGGAACGCTCTGAACCCTCCCCGCCACCGGGCCTCCAGGCGATGATTTCAGACGGCCGCTTACAAACGAAGGGGTAGGGAGAAACCTGATTTCTCCCTACCCCTTCGTGGATGTGAAAAAGGGGAAACCCGGTTTCCCCACGCCCTTGCCTGCGGGAGGGTTTGGGAGGGGGCAGCCCTCCCGGAAAACAACCCACTGGCAGAAAAGATTTGGGAGGGCTACGCCCTCCCAGGAACAATTCTTGCCACTCGGGCAAGGCGCCTTCACAGACGAGTGTGGTCACGCGGGGGTTCGTGCCCGCGCTGCCGCCCCTCGAAGGGGGCTGGCTCCCTAGAAAGGAGGTGATCCATCCGCAGCTTCCGCTACGGATACCTTGTTACGACTTCGTCCCAGTCGCGACCCCTGCGCTCGGCCGCTGCCTCCCCGAAGGGTTAGCGCACGGACTTCACGCATTGGCCACTCCCATGACGTGACGGGCGGTGTGTACAAGGCCCGGGAACGTATTCACCGCGCCATGGCTGATACGCGGTTACTAGCAACTCCGCCTTCACGGGGGCGAGTTGCAGCCCCCGATCTGCACTGGGGCCAGGTTTGGCGATTTGCTGACCGTTGCCGGCTCGCGACGCACTGTCACTGGCCATTGTAGCGTGTGTGTCGCCCCAGGCGTCAGGGCCATGCTGACTTGACGTCATCCGCGCCTTCCTCCGCCCATCAAGGCGGCTGTCGCGGCAGACACAGGTAACTGCCGCCGCGGGTTGCGCTCGTTGCGGGACTTAACCCAACATCTCACGACACGAGCTGACGACAGCCATGCAGCACCGGTGACGCACCCTCGCAGGCGCCGCGCTTTCGCGCGACTGCAGCGTCATGTCAAGCCTGGGTAAGGTGCTTCGCGTTGCGTCGAATTAAACCACACGCTCCGCTGCTTGTGCGGGCCCCCGTCAATTCCTTTGAGTTTTAAGCTTGCGCTCGTACTCCCCAGGCGGCCGGCTTACCGCGTGAGCTAAGGCACCCAGGCGCCGTTGAGCGGCGCCCAGCCACCGAGCCGGCAGCGTTTACGGCGTGGACTACCCGGGTATCTAATCCGGTTTGCTCCCCACGCTGTCGCGTCTCAGCGTCAGGTCAGGCCCAGGTGGCCGGCTACCCCACCGGCGTTCCTCCGGATCTCTACGCATTTCACCGCTACACCCGGAATTCCGCCACCCTCTGCCTGCCTCCAGTCGCATCGTATCGGCACGCCTCGCCCGGTTAAGCCGGGCGCTTTCAGCACCGACGCACACGACCGCCTACACGCGCTTTACGCCCAGTGATTCCGGACAACGCTTGCCCCCTCCGTCTTACCGCGGCTGCTGGCACGGAGTTAGCCGGGGCTGATTCGGGGGGTACCGTCAGGCTCTTCCCCCCCAAAAGGAGTTTACAACCCGAAGGCCGTCGTCCTCCACGCGGCGTTGCTCCCTCAGGCGTGTGCCCATTGGGGAAAATTCCTTGCTGCTGCCTCCCGTAGGAGTCTGGGCCGTCTCTCAGTCCCAGTCTGCCTGGTCGTCCTCTCAGACCAGGGACCCGTCATTGGCTTGGGAGGCCGTTACCCCCCCAACTACCTGATGGGCCGCAGGCTCATCCCGGAGCGGCTGACGCCTTTCCTCGTCGCCGAGCGTATGCGGGATTGCCACCGCTTTCGCGGCGATATCCCCCACTCCGGGGCAGATACCCACGTGTTCCTCAGCCGTGCGCCACGCAGCGGCGCAAGCGCCCTGCGTTCGACTTGCATGCATTAGGCACGCCGCCAGCGTTCGTCCTGAGCCAGGATCAAACTCTGCGTTGAAATGATTGTCGTACCGACACCTGAACTCGCAGGCGCCGGACTGACGGGCACGCACGTGACCACACTCGTCTGGTAAGGTGCACGGGATGGGGTGTGCAGCGAATAAAAAACTAGCGTCACCGGTCGGTGACCCTAGTCGGGAGGACGACAACACTGTCCAGACCCGAATGTTTGCGCTGCTCAGTCTACCTCGCTACTGGAGTGAGACCGGGATCCACATCCCGATATATAGTATATTCCAGTCAGCGGCGCGTGTCAAGGTGTGCTATCATGGCAGCGCTATCGGCTCATCGGGCAGGCATCGCCCGCTAGAAGAGGTCGCCATGGTCCGCTCGCGGTTTGCGGTTTTCGCCTGGGCGAATGTCGCCTACAACCTGCTGGTCATTCTATGGGGTGCGTTCGTGCGTGCCACTGGCTCGGGCGCTGGTTGTGGCGATCACTGGCCGTTGTGCGACGGTCAGGTCATTCCGCGGGCGCCAAGCACCGAGATGCTGATCGAGTTCACCCATCGGCTGACCAGTGGTGTGGCGCTGCTGGGCGCGGTGGCGCTGCTGGTGTGGGCCTTCCGGGCCTACGAGCGCGGGCACCGCGTCCGCCAGGGTGCGCTGGCGGTGATGGTGTTTATGCTGCTCGAAGCGCTCCTCGGGGCGGGACTGGTGCTGTTTGAACTGGTCGCCCACAATGCCTCGGCCAGTCGGGCCGTTGCGATGGCCCTGCACCTGGTCAACACGTTCCTGCTCCTCGGGGCGTTGACCCTGACGGCATGGTGGGCCTCGGGTGGGGCGCCGGTCAGCCTGCGGGGGCATGGCCGGTTGCCCTGGTTGCTGGGCGTGGGTCTGGTAGGCACGGCGCTGGTCGGCTCCAGTGGCGCAGTGACGGCCCTCGGCGATACGCTGCTCCAGCACGGCGTGCTGCCCGGCGGCCTCAATCAGCCGCTCGGCGCGGCCAGCCATCCCCTGGTACAGATGCGAATTATTCATCCGATTATAGGCACGCTTGTTGGCATCTACACCCTCTTCCTGGCCCAGGCTGTCACGGCGCGCCGCTCCGAGCTGCTGGCACGCGGCTTTGCCTGGGGCCTGGTTGCGCTGTTCTTCCTGCAGATCCTCCTCGGTGGCCTTAACGTCACGCTGAAGGCCCCGGTCTGGATGCAACTGGTGCACCTCCTGATGGCCGATGCGACCTGGATCTGTCTGGTGCTCCTGAGCGCTGTCGCCCTCGCCGTGCCCGAGGAACGTACCGCGCCCGCGCCGCTGCCCCGAACCGGCCCCGCAGCCCTGCGCCCGTAAGGGCTATGCGCTGTGTAACAGGCTCGCGCTGACCCGCCCCCTTCGCGCGCGGGTAGGGTGTTCCGGGCTATGCCTTCTGAACCTCACCCCATCCTGATGTGAGCATATGGGGAAACCGGGTTTCCTCACCTGTGGTGAGCTTGTCGAACCGTGCCCCTGCCTGTGGGGGGTGCCAGCCGCTCCCAACAGCGGTTGGGAAATGGGGAAACCGGGTTTCCCCAACCCTCTCCCTGCGGGGAGGGTTTGGTCGTAGCGGCGCGGCGCCGCCGCGCCGCTACGACCTCCCAAAGATACCCCATGTTCATCGCGGCGTTGTGCGCTCCGCGCATGGGGCCTGATGTGAGCATATGGGGAAAGCGGGTTTCCCCATACCCTCGCCCACGGGGCGAC
>Ga0209207_1000367_pt1:0-22500 | contig 29283 bp, 29 predicted proteins | sample SaghotsprinmetaG_FD_184140 | JGI IMG/M metagenome (GOLD analysis project Ga0209207, IMG submission 184140) | Hot spring microbial communities from South Africa to study Microbial Dark Matter (Phase II) - Sagole hot spring metaG (SPAdes) (version 3) | ecosystem: Environmental > Aquatic >...
AGTTTGATATCATCATACTAATAGTATTATGATTTTGATAGCCTCTAGTTTACACGATTAGAGGCTATTTTTGCAACATGTTTGCTGTCATTCAACACTTCTGCCCAAAGTGGTACGAAAATTAAAACCAGGATCAACTCCAGAGAAACCCACGCTATATTCTCTAAATTCACGAGAAAACTCAATATCTTTGCCAATCTCTTCTAAAATCTCTCTAATTTGATTTCGATATTCAGATTCTATGGCGTTACGACTAGCATGTAATTTGTCTACAAGTCTTCTACGATTAATTAATTCGTTCCACGCCTGTTGCTGTTGTTGCGGACTTTTGTCCCAATTTTGACGTGCAAAATCAGGAATATCATTCAGAATTTCTTGATAAATGCTCTCAACCTCTACCTTGGCTTCCTGATTAATCTCCTTATATACACGTTCTAGCTTATTCTGTGCGTTTCTTTGGCTGTTTTGAAGTCGATCTACCATCCCTTGTAAGGTTTGCCTTTCTTTCCGGATAATCCCAAGCGGGACTTTTATAGATACCGCCATTTCCCCGATCAGCATTTGTGATATTAACAGTGAGCCATACTCTCGAAGAGTTTGATCAATCCAATCTAGAAAATCCTGAATGCGACTTGCTGTATACAATTGTTCACAGATTGAATCGTCATCTCGCTGACGAGATAACCTTGCAGCCAAAAGCATAACAGGAATCACAACAATTGTATCATTTTGGTAATGTTCCCGCGCATACCTAAAAATTCGCTGCTTATGCTCCTTGATCTCTGATCCCGTTAACATCTCATCAGATCTTCCGCTTAGGAACCTTCTTAAGCGTCGCTCATCCTCTAAGTTATATTGCACATTCAGTAGAACTACCAATGGCTTGGTTTGTTGTCTGAGATTGCCTAAGAACTCGAACTCACTGGCTTGAATGCTATCGCTTGTAACGATATAGCAAATTAAATTGGCTTCATCAACCACCCTTAGAGCTTCAGTTTCATCAGCCTCTCCGCCCACTGCTGCAATTCCCGGTGTGTCAATCAGCCGAATACCATTCCCAAGATCATAGGTATAGTTTTCCCTGGTTGTGCGTTGCTGCCCCCTGCCGATTCGCTCATACCCCTGACCGAGTAGGGTAGAAAACAGCGTACTCTTACCCGCCTTTGTTCGCCCCATCATGACGATCGTAAAATGGCCTAGCGATCGCTGCTTTGCAGTCCATGCTGAGCGAAGATGTTCGATGTCAGTTGCCCGCTCGCTATCCAAGCGTTCATAGATCTCTCGAACAGCGTCTGTTACCTTCTCCTGCGACTGACTCAAGCCCAGGCGACCAGGCACCAGCGTGCTTAATCGCCGTTGCAGCGATCGCTCTAGATTTTGCAAAGCATCAACGGCAGGTCGAAGTTCCTCATAAACGAGGTCACTGTTATCTTGAGTTAAGCTTTGATGAGTCTGGATAATGTCCTGATAACGGGGATCATGTAAAAATCCGTTATTTTGATCTCTGGCCGTCATTCATATAAGTTTCCCTTATTTGAGAGGTTAGGGGCCGTTGATAAGATCGCTATCGTAAACCAGCCACCATGACAGGAGTGTTCCCTGCTGCCTCCCCCAGATCACTCTATATCAACAGTATCGTAACATAAATTTACAATCTCAATTTGTGGGTATCCAAGACCACACGCCCCCTGCTATGACCCTTCACCCTTGAGGTGGGACACCCACCCGCTGCCTGCTGCTGAAACTCACACCAATTTCAGACAAAACTGGGTACAACAGAAGAGGTAGCCCGCTTTCGTCAGTCATTCCCCTGCTGCGAGTAAATTGCCCTATGCCTTTAATCTCTTCAGAAAACCTTAGTCTCCCTCTGAAGCAGTCAGCCTTGCAGTCCTTGGCACAAGGCAACTATGGGGCAGCGATCGCGCAACTACAGCAACAGATTGAGGCCAACCCTGACGATCGGGAAAGTTATTGGTACCTAGGGCTGGCTTGCTTCCTGGAGGGTGATATCGACCAAGCTAGCTCAACTTGGTTCTCGGTGCTCTACGATGCCCCCCCGGAGCAACTGTCTCTTTGGCTAGATGAGTTACTGACCATCCTCCTGCACCACGCCGAGCAAGCCTGTCAGGCAGGGCGGTTTGAGCAAGCTGTCCGGTTATATGACCAAATTCTCGATACCGATCCAGCGCATCACCAAGCCAGCCAAGGACGGCAGCGATCGCTACGTTGGCAACAATACCAGCAGGGATTTCTCCAAACCCGACAAACGCCCTATCTGGATTATCCCAAGCATGTCCATTTAGAGACCAAAGCCCTCTGTAGCGCGGCCTGTAACTTTTGTCCCTACCCAACGCTAGAGCGCAAGGGTACGGTCATGCCCGATGACCTAATTGCCAAGGTGATTGAGGACCTGACGGCGATTCCGGCGGATCTCCCCTTCCAATTGTCACCTTTTAAGGTGAGTGAACCGTTCCTGGAACAGCGCCTATTCGACATTTTGGCAACGATTAATGCCAAGTTGCCCAATGCCCAAATTACCCTAACCTCTAACGCGTCACCACTCACGGAATCCCGCCTCAAGCGCCTGCTCTCGATCCAAAACATCAGTTATCTGTGGATTTCCTTTAATGATCATCGCCGGGATGCCTATGAGGCCACCATGTCGCTCTCCTACGATCACACCCTCGATCGCCTCCGGCTGTTGCATTAATACAAGGCAGATGGCAAACTCCCGTTCCCAGTGATTTTGTCCAGGGTGGGCGATGCAACCCCCGTAGACCACGAATTTATGCAATGGGTCTATGATCATTTTCCCCACTTCAAGATTTCTGTCTTCCAGCGTGGGGGGTGGCTGGGCCAGGTAGATACGCCGATTGGCCCTGTCCCTAATGTGGGATGCGAGCGCTGGTTTGACTTATCGATTACCGCCACTGGCAAGGTAGCCCACTGCTGTATGGATGGTCAGGCCGCGTGGCCGATCGGGGATGTGCGGACTCAACATGTTCTGGAAATCTACAATAGCCCCGCCTATCGATCGCTCCGCGAATCAACGCTGACCCGTCTGGATACTCAGCCTTGCCACAACTGCACCTTTCTCTAGCCAGTCAGACTATTCCACCCTACGGCTAGCCAAGTCCCTGTCCAGAAAACGCAAGGGCGAAAACGCAAGACACTTGATCCATTCCCCCAAAGACAGCGTAGACTAGAAAAAGTGTCAATTTTTCATTGTTGAGCGATCGAGGGGGTAAGCAATGGCCGTTCCCAAGAAGAAAACATCCAAGTCAAAACGGAATATGCGGCGGGCTAGCTGGAAGCGCAAGGCTGAGGCCCAAGCCCAACGGGCACTGTCCCTGGGTAAATCCATCCTGACCGGGCGGGCGGAAGGCTTTGTCTATCCACCGGCTGAAGCAGAAGAGGAAGAGGAGTAGGTTAACGCCGTTGCCCCTCACCAGTGGGCATCGGTTATCGCCGCTTTGCTTGAACGGATAGACGGTTTATATGGACGGTAATCAACCCCTCACACCACCGCCTCCCCCAGAGCGGGTTCCCCCTGGTCAGTATTTGACGCGGGGGTTTCCGGTTTTAACCTATGGGGGCACGCCCCAGATCACCCCAGAAACTTGGGGCCTGCGGCTCTGGGGTCTGGTAACCGAGCGTGTGGTGGGGTGGGCAGATCTGCTGGCGTTGCCACAACAGTACTTTACGGCAGATTTTCACTGTGTGACGACCTGGTCTAAGCTGGATGTACAGTGGCAAGGGGTAAGCATTCCCGATTTGCTGCACGGCGTCACGATCGCCCCCGAAGCCGCCCATGTCCTGATCCACTGTGAGGGCGGCTACACCACCAATCTCGCCCTAGCGGACTTTAACCGGCCTGAAAATTTCCTGGCGCATCAACTGTTTGGTGAACCCTTGCCCGCAGATCATGGGGGGCCTGTGCGTCTTGTGATCCCCCACCTTTACGCCTGGAAAAGTGCTAAGTGGATTAACGGAATTGAGTTTTTAGCTGCGCAAAAGCTGGGGTTTTGGGAGCGCAATGGCTATCACCACCGGGGTGATCCCTGGGCCGAAGAACGCTACAGCCTCGGTTAACGCGATCCTGCCCGGTGAGATATACGCCCATCGGCCACCCGAAAACTACCCGAAAACTACCCGAAAACTACCCGAAAACTACAGGAGAAATTGCATCATCATGGAGCCGATCGACTGGATCACGCTTTGAATCTGGCGACGGCGGGCAGCATTACGGGCAGCCTTTTCCAATTCATGAATTTGATCGATAAACCCCTGGGCTAACTCCTGCCCCTGCACCTGCCCCTGATCTTCAAACAAGACCGCCGCCATCTCCGAATCCTGGACAGCCCCTTTAACGTCGCTCATCTGGAAGCGCACAATACTGCGCGCGAGATAAGCCGCCGCAAACTCAGGATCAGTGGCGATCGCCTGACTGTAATTATGCAGGGCCGACTGAAAGTTCCGTTGGCTGGCATCAATAAGGCCCCAGTTATAAAACTGGGCAGGGCCGACGGCTTCCACGGGTAGGGCCTGGGCACCCTTGATATGGGCGGTAGAGAGATCCGTGCCGTGTAGGTTAGATTCACCGAGGAACGCTTCCCGTAGATCAGCCCCTTTCAGGTTAGCGCCCTGGAGGTTAGCGCCCTGGAGATTGGCCCCATAGAGGGAAGCGCCAGTGAGGTCGGCACCGCTCAGGTCGGCACCGCTCAGGTCAGCGCGGCTGAGGTTAGCAAAACTTAAGTCGGACCCCGACAGCCTTGCCCGCACCAAATTCGTGAGAGCTAGCCCTGCCCCCTGAAGATCACAGTTTTCGCACACCTTCGTTGAGATGAGGCGACTGGTGTGGCTGGGGTTTTCCGCCCGCACGGGAATCGCTAGCAGGGTTAGCATCAGCAGGGCTGATGGGGTCAGCAGTTTGAGCAGCATAGGAACCTCCAGAGGTCGGTCTTCTCACAATCAAAGCAGAGCAAAAAATCGGAGCAACTCGGGGGGATAGACGTTAGTCCGTGCCCTAAAGTTGCAGGATGCCCACGTCAGAACGCTTTCTATTGTGCCTCGTTTTCCCAAACTGTCAAAAAGACCGGCAGTAGCCCGATCAACCTTGGATCGACTCACCCCAAAGTCCCAACAGCATCAGCCATGCAATTAGCCATACCAAAAATACACGTAAAAAAATACAGGTCAAACAAGGACGTTTGTCCCAATCTCACCTGTCAGGTTGACAAATCTGTAGTTTGTGGGGTGGGCATCCTGCCCGCCCCTGGGATGGTCGAGGGCTATCGCTGAGATGGTCGAGGGCTATCACTGAGATGGCCGGGATTGATCGCTGAGATAGCCGCAACCGATCGCTGAGACAGCCGAGACGACTATCCCACAAGCCCCTCTCGCAGCCAAGACCTAGGCACTGAGACAGCCGAGACGGCTATCCCACAAGACGCTGCATTGGTGCTTGATCTTGCGATTGAGACAGCCGAGACGGCTATCCCACAAGAAAGCCTAACAGGCCAGACAGTGCTCCCAGGTTGAATTTGGGATCTACAGATTCTAGAAGATAAGACCGATCGCTCAGCACGATCGGCCTTAAGCTCAAACCAGCGTTCTACTTGATGCTGACCTTGGCACCGGCTTCTTCCAGTTGCTTCTTGGCATCTTCGGCAGCATCCTTGGCCACGCCTTCCCGGACCGCCTTGGGAGCCGCTTCCACGACATCTTTGGCTTCCTTGAGGCCCAAGCCAGTGATGGCCCGAACGACCTTGAGGACAGCGATCTTCTTGTCGGCAGGCACTTCTTCCAGCACCACGTCGAACTCGGTCTTTTCTTCAACCTCTTCTGCGGCTGCGGCACCGCCTGCACCCGGAGCCGCCATCATCATCATGCCGCCGACCGGAGCCGCTGCACTGACCCCAAAGGCTTCTTCAATTTGCTTGACGAGTTCCGCCGCTTCCAACAGCGACAGGGTTTTCAACTTTTCCAAAATTTCATCAGTTGCTGCGGACATGATTTAGTCTCCTTGAAATGTGAATGGAATGAATGAAATTGATCGGGAATCGATCGCATCACGATCGTGCACAGGGGATTAGCCCTAGGCAGCATCGCTTTGGTTTTGATCGGCGACCGCTTGCAGGACGCGTCCCAACGAAGCCGGAACCTCGTTGATGCCGATCGCAATTTTGGCGGCCACCGCATTGAGTGCGCCAGCAATTTGGGCCATCAACTGTTCCTTCGACGGCAAGTCACCCAACGCCTTGATATCGGCCTCGGACAGCCTGCGGCCCTCCATAACGCCACCGCGAATTTCGGTTTTCTTGGCGGCTTTCTGGAAAGCTTGGTACGCCTTAATCGCTGACCCAAAATCTTCCTTCGTGAAAATGAAGGCAGAGGACCCACCCAGCAACTCCTGGAGGGGTTGCCAGCTGTCATCGCCCTCAACGGCAATCCGCATAAAGGTGTTTTTGGTCACCTTGCAGGATGCTTGACTGGGACGGAGTTGCTGCCGCAGGTTGGTAATCTCAGCCACACTCAGCCCTTGATAGTCAATGACCATCGCCAGTTGGGACTCGCTCAGCGTTTGTTTGAGCTCAGCGACGATCGCCTGCTTGTTTTCTTTGCTTCTGCCCATCTCAACCTCACCTCCTTGTGCTTGTGAAAGGGAACACCTGATTGATCACGCTTGGGTTGGGTGGTCTAGGGCCTAGCCTATCGCCCATGAAAAACCCCCGGTCATACCTGCCGGGGGACAACCACGATCGCGCGAGCGGGGAATTTTCCCCGATCTCGGCATCGTGCAGTTCACCTCGGCAGGAGATTAAGCCATGCGCACCTGCGGTCTACAGCGTTACTGATGGATGCAGATTCACTTGTTGGGGGGGGATCTGAGGGAATAGCCTCCCGTGTGTGATCAAAACTTTAGACTTAAGACTTTAGACTTAGGACTTTAGACTTAGGCTGCTTCGGCCAATTTCAGATCCCGGAGACTGGTAATGTCTACCTGAATTGCGGGACCCATCGTGGCCGCTACATAGATACTGCGCCAGTAGCGTCCCTTGGCCCCAGACGGACGATTGCGATCGATCGTCTCCTGCAAGGCCTTCAGGTTAATCAGCAAATCTTCAGCGGGGAAGCTGGCCTTGCCAAACATAACATGAACAATCCCCGTGCGATCGGCCCGGAACTCTAATTTACCTGCCTTGAACTCCGCGATCGCTTGGGCCAGGTCAAAGGTCACCGTCCCGCCCTTGGGAGAGGGCATCAGGCCCCGTGGCCCCAACATCCGACCCAGTTTAGCCACCTGGGGCATCATATCCGGCGTCGCAATCAGCAGGTCAAAGTCCATCATTCCCTGCTGGATTTCGTTAATCAAATCCTCCGACCCCACAATATCAGCCCCGGCATTCGCAGCTTCCGATACCTTTTCGCCCCTAGCGACCACGGCTACGCGGATCGTTTGGCCCGTCCCCTTAGGCAGAACCACCGTTGTCCGCAATTGCTGGTCAGTGTATTTGGGGTCAATCCCTAAACGAATATGGGCTTCTGCCGATTCTGGAAACTTGGCAGTGGCCGTCGCTTTCAAAAGTTGGAGCGCTTCTAAGGGTTCATAGGCGCGATCTTCCACCTGCTTGCGCAGGTCTTGCATCCGTCGTGAAAGTTTTCGTGTCATAGGTCACATGGGGTCCTTAACGAGGCTGAACCTCTCCCCCAGAAAAGTGAACAAATCAGTCAATCGCGTGAATCCAGGCTCTTGGCATTTCCTGGGGAAGACATCCTGCCCACCCTAGTATCCATTTGCCCGGTAGTCTTGTGGGGTAGGCATCTTGCCTGCCCTAGGCATCTTGCCTGCCTGCATTCTGCCGGTCTAATCCCGGACCGCAACGCCCATATTCCGTGCCGTTCCCTCGACAATCCGCATGGCGGCCTCGATGTCATTGGCATTGAGATCGGGCATCTTGGTTTGGGCAATTTCCTGCAACTGGGCACGGGTAATACTCCCTGCCGGGGAACGATTAGGTTCCGCCGATCCCCGTTCCACCCCTGCGGCTTTCCGGATTAACACCGAGGCCGGGGGCGTTTTCAGAACAAAGGTGAAACTGCGATCTTCATAGACAGAGATTTCCGCCGGGATCACCATCCCCGCTTGATCTGCCGTCCGGGCGTTGTATTCCTTACAGAACGCCATAATGTTAACGCCGTGCTGACCCAAAGCGGGGCCGACCGGAGGAGCCGGGTTCGCCTTGCCAGCCGGAAGCGCTAATTTAATTAGAGCAACGACTTTCTTTGCCATTGATTTTGACTAGCTCTCTTTCTGAACCTGATTAAATTCCAGTTCGACGGGCGTATCGCGACCAAAAATCGAGAGGAGGGCCTTGAGCTTGCTGCGCTCGGGGCTAACTTCGATGACCTCACCAGCAAAGTCCTTGAAGGGACCAGAGAGGACTGTGATCTGATCGCCCACGGCCATGTCGATCTTGACGACGGGCTTTTGCTCCTGGGTCTGGCGGAAGATACGCTCCACTTCGGAAGAACTCAGGGGTAGCGGTTTGACGTGCCCTCGCCCCCGGCCATAGCCCCGCCGCTGTTCTGCCCCCACAAAGTTGATCACATTGGGGGTGCTGCGAACGACCTGCCAGGCCTCATCGTCAATTTCAAATTTGCCATCCGCCTGCTGCCGACAGAGCATCTGGATCAGCACATAGCCCGGAAAGACCTTTTCATCCACCGTTTGCCGCGATCCATCCTTGCGGATACGCACTGAGGCGGTTTGGGGAATGGCGATTTGCAAAATGCGATCGGCCACTTCCAGGGTCTTGAGCCGCTGTTCCAGATCGGCTTTCACCTTTTTCTCGCAGCCAGAGGCGACCTGCACTGCATACCAACGGGTTCGTTTGTCAGGCGCAGATACCTCTGACGGATCGTCCTGATCCTCAGGATTGCTCGGATAGTCAAACTCGTCTGATGCAAAACTCATGCGTAACTGCTCTCCGCTGCCAGCGACACACAACCGTTAACCGGACACGATCGACCGGATGACGTTAACTCGATACGATAACCTGAGCACGATCAACCCGGACAGGAGCAACCGGACCGGTTAACGTGATTAAAATACCTGGGTCGCTAACCAGCTAAATAGCTGATCCACCAGGTAAATGAGCAACGCTGAGAGGCTCACCATCAGAATCACAGCGGCGGATTCACTAATCAACTGCTGCCGACTGGGCCACACGACCTTATCCAATTCCTCTTTGGTTTCCTGGAGAAAGGTCAGGGCTTTGAATTGCCCCTGGGATTCCGGTTGAATCTCGGCGCTATCTTTCTTGGCCATCACGCATCCTTCGTCTGTAAACAAGCTGCTTTGTACAGCCAGACACACTATTGTAACCGAAAAGTACACCTTCCTGCGGGGCGACTTGCCCGCGCTGGTGCCTTTGCGGTTGGGGGCGATCGTGTTGACAGGGAAATGCTCCAGCGCGCTCTGGAGGACTTGAACCCCCGACATTCGGTTTTGGAGACCGACGTTCTACCAACTGAACTAAGAGCGCTCGTCAAGACAGAACGGCCTGTTCTTGCCTTTGCCCTATCTTAACATCGGATGGTAGAGGATTACTTCAACGGACGATCGAACCGCTGTTTCAGACGGGTGGCCTTACCCATGCGATCGCGCAGGTAGTACAGCTTGGCCCGTCGCACCTTCGCCCGTCGCAGGACTTGGATGCTGGCGACACGCGGGGAGTGAACCAGGAAAACCCGTTCCACCCCAATGCCTTGAAACACGCGCCGTACAGTAATCGTCCGGTTGATGCCGCTGTTCCGTTCAGCGATGATCACTCCTTCATAGGGCTGGACCCGTTCCTTGCCCCCTTCACGGATGCGAACGCCGATTTTCACGGTGTCGCCGATGTAAAGGGTGGGAAGATCGGTTTTAATGTGTTCCGCTTCGATCGAGCGGATGATTTCGTTAGCGTTTAGAGCAACCATAGTCAGGTGCAAAACTCACAATCTCCTATCCTACAGTACGAGTCCCTCTTCAGTCCAGTTTTTCAAGCCCAGTTTTTCAAGCCCAGTTTTTCAAGTCCAGTTTTTCAAGCCCAGTTAGTCCAGGATGTGACAGTCCAGTTGCCCAATCCGTCCAGTTCAGTTCCCAGTCCAGTGCTTGAGCCAATCTGCCCATCTTGCCCGGTTATGCCGCCTGCGATCCCCATTTGCTATTCCATTGTGATCCCCCTCTATAACGAAGAGGTGATGCTGCCGTTACTCTATCAGCGCTTACAAGCGGTCTTGGCGCAACTGGTTGGGGCGAGCGAAGTGGTGTTTGTGAACGATGGTAGCCGCGATCGGACCCTGGACCTGCTGCGACAACTGCACCAACAGGACCCACGGGTGTGTTACCTGAGCTTGGCCCGTAATTTTGGCCACCAGATTGCGGTCACCGCCGGACTCCAGCACGCACGGGGACAGGTGGTGATCGTGATGGATGCCGATCTGCAAGATCCGCCCGAATTGATTCCAGCGATGGTAGCCCAGTGGCAAGCGGGGTTTCAGGTGGTCTATGCCCGCCGGACCCAGCGTCGTCAGGAGCCTTGGTTGAAGCGCCTGCTGGCCTATGGCTTCTATCGGGTCTTGCACCAGTTAGCGGATGTGGAGATTCCGGCGGATACGGGGGATTTTTGCCTGATGGATCGGGTGGTGGTGCAGGTGTTGAATGCCATGCCGGAGCGAGGCCGTTACCTGCGCGGGCTGCGGGCCTGGGTGGGGTTTCGGCAAACCTCGATTCCCTTTCAGCGCGATCCACGGGCGGCGGGAACGGTCAAATATACCTTTCGCAAGTCCCTCTCGCTGGCGATCGATGGCCTCGTGTCATTTTCGCGCCTACCCCTGCGGCTGGCCACCTATTTGGGACTCCTGTCGGCCCTGATCGCGCTGATCATGGCGATTCTGGTGTTCTATTGGCGGTGGTTTGTGCCCAATTCGCCGTTAACGGGGTTTGCGGCGATCGCGATCGCGGTCTTTTTCCTCGGTGCCGTCCAACTGGTGAGTATTGGCATCCTGGGGGAATATGTGGGCCGCATTTACGATGAAGTGAAGGGACGACCGCTCTATACCCTAGCGGAGGTTGCGGGCTTTGGCGCAGCGGCACGAACAACACCCCCCTATCCATTACCGGACAGAGGGGAAGTGAAGCCTCAGGATTAAGGGACGGGGGCAGGTGTTTTGCTCGCCAGGGAGGGGATTGGCCCTAGCCAGCGGTGTCGGCGGCGGCACCTTCGGCGGTGCTACCATGACCCGCCAGAATCGAGAACACCACACTGTCCGGCTCCCCAAGGGCAACTGCGCCAGCGGGGAGGGGGAGTTCCTTGATGTGCAGCGCTTCACCGACCTGGAAACCCGTAACATCGACCGTGATGGCTTCGGGGATGGCATTGGGCGCACAGCGGATCGTGATTTCTGTCAGGACGGCATCCAGGTTACCCCCTTGCAGCTTTACGCCCGTGGGTTCGCCGATTAGATGGATCGGGACGGTGACATCGACGGAATCCTGGGCGGTGACGGCGAAAAAGCTGATGTGATAGAGCAGGTCCTTCCAGGCATGGGTTTGGACTTCGCGGATCAAGGTCTTGCCTTGCCAGGGTTGATCTGCCACATTCAGATTCACGATCGTATTATTCACCACCGCATCCCGGAGCAGGATCGATGCAGATTTGGCATCGATCGTAATCGGCACAGAGCTAGCCCCTTGGTGCCCATAGAGAGTGGCCGGAATTCGACCTGCACGGCGCAGGGCGTTGGGTTTGCTACCCGTTTCTCGGACTTTAGCGTCGATCGTTAGTTCCATAGTTTGATCACAACCTTAATACTTGGCATTCTTAGCTTGGAATTCTGGGGTTGGCGTTCTGGGGTTGGCGTTCTGGGGATCGAGTTCTGGCGTTGGCGTTCTGGAGTGGGAGCGTAACCCTCAACATTCAAAACTCAACATTCAAAACTCAGTCTTCAAAACTCAACGCGCCCTAAGCGGGGGGGCGTTAACGCGCCAGACTCGAAATCCCCGGCTCTTCGGCCCCGTTACTATACAACAAGGCACGTTTGGGGCCGTGGATCGGGTCCTCGACGATGATGGTTTGGTCCCGCGCTGCCCCTAGGGAAACAATCGCGATCGGGACTTCCATCAGTTCCGCCAGAAACTTGAGGTAATCCAGAGCTTCGCGCGGTAGATCGTCGAGGGTGCGGCAGTCGGTGGTGGGTTGCTGCCATCCCGGCAGGGTTTTGTAAATGGGACGGCATTGGGCAAACCGATGGGCATCGCTGGGCAAGTGCTGACAGCGTTGACCTTCAATTTCATAGGCGACACACACCCGAATTTCGTCGAGGTCGTCCAGCACGTCGAGCTTGGTAATCGCCAGACAGTCCATCCCGTTAATGCGCACGGCATAGCGGCCAATGACGGCATCAAACCAGCCACAGCGACGCTTGCGACCCGTGGTCGTCCCAAACTCCGCCCCGCGATCGCACAGGTGTTCGCCCAGGTCACCTTCAACCTCGGTAGGAAAGGGACCTTCACCCACGCGGGTGGTATAGGCTTTGGCCACGCCGATGACACGATCGATCATCGTGGGTCCTATGCCTGCACCGATACAGGCTCCCCCGGCCACGGGATTGGAGGAGGTGACATAGGGATAGGTGCCGTGATCAAGATCCAGCAAGGTTCCTTGGGCACCCTCAAACAGGATATTGCGCCGCGCTTGAATCGCTTCGTAGATTTGCAGGGAGCAGTCTACAACATGGGGACGCAGGCGATCGGCATAGCCCTGATATTCCGCAATGATCGTGTCGGCATCTAAGGGCGGGAGGTTATAAAGCTTTTCCAGAACTCGGTTCTTATAGTCGATCGTCCAGCGGAGTTTTTTGGTCAGCACCGTTGGATCGACCAGATCCACGACTCGAATCCCTGTCCGCTCGGACTTATCCGCATAGGTGGGACCAATCCCCCGACCCGTGGTACCAATGCGATGATTGCCCCGCTGTTCCTCCGATGCCTGATCGATCAGGCGATGGTACGGCAGGGTGATATGCGCCGTTTCGGAGATCAGCAGATGATCGGTGGGAATATTGAGGGCTTCCAGGCGATCGAGTTCTTCGATCAGGATCTTGGGATCAATGACGGTCCCCGACCCGATAATGCACTCCGTATCTGGGTAGAGAATCCCAGAGGGAATGAGGTGCAGCTTAAAAGTCTGCCCCTGTGCCACGATCGTGTGACCCGCGTTCGCGCCACCCTGATACCGCACCACCACATCTGCCGATCGACTGAGCAGATCCGTAATTTTTCCTTTCCCTTCGTCGCCCCACTGGGCACCGATGACAATAACGTTAGCCAATTGGCCGCCCCAAGCACTTCATGACACAAACTCTGACTATATCATCTCTGTGATCCCTATGTGGATAAAGAATTATGGCGACCCTGATGGCGATTACGCGTAGGACGGAGACGGGGCAAGGGGCAAAATCGGCTGACCGTGGGGTGCTTCTGGTCGCTTGCCAGCCAGTAAGCGTGAGGAATTTAGGCAATACTGGGTGGGGGGACTTTTAACTCTGAACCTGCTTCGGCCTGGCCCGCCGTTATCCTGACGAACCTATGCATCCGGCAATCGTATGAATCCTGAACTTGACACTGAATTATATTTAGCGTCCGACAAGGATGAACTCTATAAGGATGGCCCGTGGCCCAAGCCGTTCGCGTTTAATGAGGAAGTGGCACGGGTATTTGATGACATGGTGTCGCGATCGGTCCCTCTCTATCGGGAGGTACTCACCGGTGCGGCCCGTTGGGCGATGGCCTATTACCAGCCAGGAACCCGGATCATCGATGTGGGGTGTTCAACCGGCACCCTCCTGGAATTGATCGGGCGCTTCCTCAGCCAGCCAGCCCAATTAGTGGGGATTGATAATTCCCCGGCCATGCTCGACCAGGCACAGGCCAAGTTGGCTCTGATCAAGCAACAGCATGATGTTGAACTCTGGTGTGAGCCAGCGGAGAACTGTTCCTTTGAACATAGCAGCGTCGTGATTGTTAACTATACCCTCCAGTTTTTAACCCTCCAGCAACGGCAATGCTTACTGCGATCGATCCACACGGGCCTGGTCGCGGGGGGACTGTTGTTTCTCAGTGAAAAAGTGCAATCACCAATCCCCCAGTTACAGGAAACCATGACACGGCACTACGAAGCCTTTAAGCAACATCAGGGATATGCCCAGCGGGAGATTGAACGGAAAAAAGAGGCCCTGGAGAATGTCTTGATTCCCCTCACGGAAGCGCAACAGGTGGAAATGTTGCAAAGCTGCGGCTTTCAGGCAATGGACTCCCTCCTCAAGTTGCATAATTTTGTCTCGTGGGTGGCGATTAAGTAATGGCTGATGTGTACCGCTACCAACCCCCGGACTACCTCGAATGCTTGGATTTCCCCGGCGATCGGGCGGCCATCCGTCACCTCCGCCAGGAGCAAAATCGACAATTGGTGAGTGATCGCTGTCAGCCCTACCGGGACGCGATCGCCCAGGTGCAAGATCTTCCCCGAACTAGCTTCGATGCTAGCGGTGCTACGGTGACGATCGGCACAGCGGACAGCCTGACCCATGACCAATTTGAGCGTCTTTACCAAAGCCTGCGGGCATTTTGTCCCTGGAAAAAAGGACCCTTTAATTTTTTTGGGATTGAAATCGATGCGGAATGGCGATCGGATTGGAAGTGGCAGCGCATCTTACCCCAGATCGAATCTCTCCAGGGACGTAAAGTGGCCGATATTGGCTGTCACAATGGCTATTTTATGTTGCGCATGATGCCCCACCAGCCTGCGCTCGTGATCGGCTTTGAACCCTACGGTAAATTATTTTGGAATTTTCAACTCATTCAAAACTTGATCCAGTGCGATCGCCTGCATTTTGAACCTTTAGGCGTTGAACATATGCATTTTTATCCTCACTTTTTCGACACAATTTTTTGCCTAGGCATCCTTTACCATCACCCCGATCCCATTGGCCTGCTGCACAAGCTGCGACAAGCCCTGTCCCCCCAGGGTGAATTGGTCATCGACTGCCAAGGCATTCCCGGCGAGGCCCCGATCGCCCTGACCCCGCGCCAACGCTATGCCCACGCCCGTGGGATTTGGTTTTTGCCCACCCAATCCTGTCTGGAACACTGGTTATGTCGGGCTGGCTTTGGGGACATTCGATGCTTTTTTGCCGAACCTTTGACGATCGCTGAACAACGACGCACGGATTGGGCCAACATCAATAGCCTTGCGGAATTTCTTGATCCCCATGATCCCAGCCGCACGATCGAAGGCTATCCCGCCCCCTGGCGCTACTACGTCATTGCCCGGAAAGCCTAACGATACAGCGTGAGGCTCCTCCCTAAGAACCCCACGCTGGCTCAATGCGACCTTACGGCAGGTATGCACGTAACGGTAAACCCGCTCCCTAGTTCTCAATCCGGCTAGAACTGGTCTGGTTCAACACCTCCAGGCGCACCGGGGCGACCCCGGCATAGAACACCCCGACCGCCCGTGCCGCCGCCGCCGACAGGTCGATCACGCGACCGTGGCTAAAGGGACCGCGATCGTTGATACGGACGACCACCGATTGGCCATTGTCCAAGTTCGTCACCCGCACCAGGGTCCCAAAGGGCAAGGAACGGTGGGCCGCAGTCAGTGCATTCTGATTGAAAATCTCGCCGCTGGCGCTGCGGTTACCGTGGAAACCCGGCCCATACCAGGAAGCCATCCCCGTCAACCCGCCCAGTTGTTGCAAGCCCCGCGAGACTTGGGTGGCAAAGCTCGATCGGGGTCGCGGTTGTCCGGCCACTTCCCGGAGGGGGGGCGCATTGCCCAGCAGGCGGCGTATCCGATTGGTGGCTTGGAGGGCATCCCGGCTGGCATCTTGGGTGGTGTCTGGCAGAATAATCGAACTGCCCATCGCCACCAGGGTTTCGTCCTCAATTTGAATAAGATAGCGATCGTGGGGGAAATCCGCCGTGGGGGGGGTGCTGGCCCACTTGACGGTAATTTGGCTAGCATCAAAGCCTTCCCGATCGATCTGATTGAGCTTGGCCGCAACGGCAGAGGCTCGCCAAACGGGATCAGCATCGTTGGCCCTCTGGTCATCCGGGCGGGCCTTAGGCGTTGCCGTCACCCCATTTTCCTGACGGCTACTGACTTTCACCGCGATATCCTCACTGGTTTCGCGGGCGATCGCGTCATGCGGCTCTTCACGTAAGGCATCCGGTGCAGGCAATTTGGTCGCTGTGGGCGTTGCGGGGGCAGGGGTAGTATCGGCATCCCCCAAAAACGTCAGAACCGGAATGTTACGGACATACAAAGTTGCGGCAGCGCGGCCTTGGAAATTGTGGGACTGCACTTTTGCGATCGTGTCTTCCCTAGTCATCCGGCGCGATTGGCGTTCGCCAACCTTGATCACGTCAGGACTGGGAGACCGGGTGTCGAGCTGAAGGGCGGCCAAATGGTCAGCCGATTCAGAGGACAGCGGGGCCTCTGGTTGGGGTACAGGACGGTTTGCCACTGGCGAATCCGTACCTGAAAGACTAGGCTCAGCCGGGGAGTCGGTCAAGTGTACCTCAGTGGCACGACTGACAGAGGTTATCCCAACGGTACTGCACATCGTCGTCACGAGGGCAATTGCTAAGCCACTCCTCAAGTTTTGATTCATACCAATCACGGTGAAGGACACTTGGGAACCACTGGATGAGGGAACTTGCCCATCGACCGTTCAGTCTTGATGGCTCAAGGCTTGCACGATCCCCAGAGCATCTCATCCGGGTTCCGAGGAACGACATGAGGGTGATTTCCGCCCACTGCGCCAGGGTTAATCGGTGCTGGAGGAAACTCATACTCGTTCCGTCTTCGCTCTTGCTTCATAAACTGCAACAGATTACCACGAACATTCCGAGTTGGGGATCAGGGTACGCTTAGACCCCAGCCCGATCGCGGCCCAATCCGGAATCGATCGTTAGACAGAAATTCTTGCCCTGTCAGTGATTGAGCCAGTGGGCCGCAAAATATAAAGAAATGTTAAATTTTGGATTGTCTTTCGGAAAATTGCCTGAATTTCTTGTACACGTAGGGGTTTACCCGCTGCTCCTGGTCAACGCTACGCCGTATCGAAATTGGGGCCATTGGAGGGTAGAGAGGGGGGCAGAGGGGCTGTGGGTCCCGGCAGATTTTGGACACACGATAGACAAATCTTGGAGAAATCCTTGGACCAAGGTTGTCAAGGTGGGTAACCGACATTACCCACACCTGATCCCTTGATCCGTAAATTTGCGGGGATCGCGATCGGGCGTTGCTATTCACTATGACCACCCACTGCGGATGCATCCGCGATCGAGCGTGGGGATCGTTTGCCCTAACCCGATGGGCGATCGGTCAGGCCCTCAGCTATCCCTCTATACCGTTATCTAAATAACAGTTTTACAGCCAGCACGGGCCAAAACTAAAGGGATAAATGGGTGGATCAGCTTAATCTTTCTATTCAGAAAAAATGTAGGGTTGGGCGTGTTTTGCCGTTAAACCTGCCTTTCTCGGCGATCTCAGCCTTAATGGAGCTACAGAGCCAGTGTCTCAAGCGAGTGATAAGTGATCAAAATCACAATTCCTCAGCAAGATTGAATTAGTTTTTAGTGAAAGTTAAATGATTCATAAATAAATTTAGATATTTCAAAAACTCTACTTATTATGGTGGCTAGTATGGAAACGACTGTCATTCGTTCAGGTTCTTCGATGGATGTTTATACTCAGCAGTTGATGGCATTAAGCGCCAAAATTGACACCCTCTATCAATTGGTTGATCAGATTCACGTTCAGCTTGCCCATGCCCCGCATGTGGACAGTACCGGGCACTGTGAGCATTCAGCTCCCCCCCCTGCCGCTCCCCCCCAATCGGTCTACTCATCGCCCTATAGCAGTAATCCCCATGTCCTAGCATTAGAACACCGTGATGTTCTGGTGGATAATGAGTATGTGCAGATTGACAATCCAGGCAGTGATCCCAGCATGACCACGGAAGTGCAAGTGCAGCGGCTAACCGCCCAGTTGACGGCAGCCTACAATCGGATCGCAGCTCTGGAAGAACAACTGCTTGCCCGTCGCGTGCATTCTTCCTAGAGACATCCCAGAGATCGCTATGAACCACTGTGTCCTGATGGCAGAAATTATTCGGTCCCCGCAATTGCGCTATACCCCCGATACCCAAATCCCAGTCACTGAGATGTTGGTCCAATTTTCGGGATTGCGGGCCGAAGATCCGCCAGCAACGCTCAAGGTTGTGGCATGGCGAAACCTTGCCCAGGAGGTTCAGGAACGTTACCAGGAAGGGGATCAGGTGATCCTAGAAGGTCGTCTGGGGATGAATACGGTGCAGTTGGAAGGGTTTAAAGAGAAACGGGCGGAGCTAACCCTTCAGCGCATTCACCCGGTGAGTGTTGCCAATCCGCCTGCTGCGTCAGCGACGTCCACCCCTATATCAGCCGCTGCGAGTGGTCTGGGCATCGGGAGTGCCCCAGAAACACGCACAGTAGCCCGCCCTCCCCACCAGACCCCAATCGCGCAAGACTACACTCCCCCCCCGGTGATGGCTCCACCATCGCCCAGCGTCCCCAGTTACGCTGAACCGGCCTATGCCGAACCCACCGAGGCTCCCCTTGACGACGATATTCCCTTCTAAACGTTTACCCCGCGTCTCAAAGCGCTACCAACTCTCCTGAGAATTGTGCCATCGCAGCCCAGTAAACCGAGTATGCTGGGGATGCCGCGTATCACGAGAGCAAGGAGGCGCTATGGGCGGTTTGGGGGCGATCGTCGGCTTGTGGGCAGTGGCCTACCTGTTGGGATCATTGCCAACGGGGTATCTGGCCGGGTATCTGCTGCGAGGAATAGATATTCGCACCCAGGGATCAGGATCAACAGGCGCAACGAACGTGTTACGGACCCTGGGCAAGGGACCCGCGATCGTGGTCCTCCTAATCGATGTGCTCAAGGGGGTAGCAGCCATTATCTTGATCCCGTGGTTTATCCAGCCAGCGGTGCAATCCTTCTTCGCCTTTCTGCCTGGGGATCTAAATCCCACCCAGGTGTTGCCGTTACCGTGGTTAGTTGTTGGTGCCGGGTTAGCGGCCCTGTTAGGACACAGCCGTTCGCTCTGGTTAGGGTTTACGGGGGGTAAATCCGTGGCGACCGGGTTAGGCGTGTTGTTAGCGCTGGCGTGGCCAGTGGGATTGGCGGCCCTAGGGGTGTTTGGCTTAAGTTTGGCGATATCACGGATTGTCTCCCTGAGTTCGATCCTGGCAGCGATCGCGGTGCCAGTCTTAATGGTGGGGACACACCAGCCGTTCGCCTATCAATTGTTTGGGCTGGCGGCAGGGATTTATGTGATTTGGCGGCATCGCAGTAATATCGAACGGCTACTGGCGGGGGTGGAACCGCGTTTGGGGCAAAAACTAGTGGTGACCGCCGACAACGAGCTTGGCCAAGCCCAGGGGCCAAGTGAACAGGGATAGGGACAAGCCCTAAATGAAGGCCAACCGGTTGTTTCCGGATGCGATCCAGATTTTAGACTTTTTCGACCGATCGGAGTATATGTGGGCAGTCGCACGGGCATCCTGGAGCAACCGAAGGCCCAGCAGCAATGTAGCGGTGCAACAGGACTGGCTGCCAGCGTCGCGGACCAGGGAGGTGAGTGATGACCACCTTGTCACGGCTACCAGCGAGTCGTGCCGAACTTCCAGCCGCTGTTGCGCGCTTATGGAGTTATCTCGATCGCAATCAGCGCTGCATTGACTACCAACGCTATCAACGCTTTTTTTCGTCGCCCTGTTTACCCTAATGCCCACTTCATGTGCTTAGTCACACAACCTTCTTGGGGGTTTTAAAAGCACCAGAGGGGAAGGCTCAAATCTTAAGCACTTCCCCCCTTGGGTTTAATATTAAGCTGGCGATGAGCTATTTTTGCGGGAGGCAACCCTCCGACTATCTTCGCCGCGGGAGCGTTTCACGACCGAGTTCGGGATGGGTTCGGTGTGGGTCCACTCCGCCATAATCACCAGCAAGACTGGGACGTTGCATTGAGAGCAACCATCAAGACTGCATAGAGAGATGGGTCGGTAGACAGGTGCTGCGATGTGATGAGGTCAAGCCCTCGGTCTATTAGTACGCCTCGGCTGCATCCATCACTGGACTTCCACCTAGCGCCTATCAACGGGTCTTCTTCCCGTGACCTTACTGGCTGATGCCATGAGAGCACTCATCTTGGGGTGGGCTTCCCACTTAGATGCCTTCAGCGGTTATCCACTCCGCACATGGCTACCCTGCGTCTACCGTTGGCACGATAACAGGTACACCAGCGGTGCGTCCCTCCCGGTCCTCTCGTACTAAGGAGGACTCCCCGCAATGCTCTTACGCCTGCACCGGATATGGACCGAACTGTCTCACGACGTTCTGAACCCAGCTCACGTACCGCTTTAATGGGCGAACAGCCCAACCCTTGGCACGTACTTCCGCACCAGGTTGCGATGAGCCGACATCGAGGTGCCAAACCTCCCCGTCGATGTGAACTCTTGGGGGAGATCAGCCTGTTATCCCTAGAGTAACTTTTATCCGTTGAGCGACGGCCCTTCCATCCGGAACCGTCGGATCACTAAGGCCGACTTTCGTCCCTGTTCGACTTGTCCGTCTCACAGTCAAGCTTCCTTATGCCTTTACACTCTCCGGCTGATTTCCAACCAGCCTGAGGAAACCTTTGCGCGCCTCCGTTACCTTTTAGGAGGCGACCGCCCCAGTCAAACTGCCCCCCTGATACTGTCCCTGCGCCGGCTCACGGCTTCAGGTTAGAATCCTAGCCTTGCTAGAGTGGTATCTCACCGTTGACTCCTCATCCCCCACAAGGAATGATTCACCGTCTCCCACCTATCCTGCGCAAGCAAAGCCCGAACCCAATACCAGGCTACAGTAAAGCTTCATAGGGTCTTTCTGTCCAGGTGCAGGTAGTCCGTATCTTCACAGACACTCCTATTTCGCCGAGCCTCTCTCCGAGACAGCGCCCAGATCGTTACGCCTTTCGTGCGGGTCGGAACTTACCCGACAAGGAATTTCGCTACCTTAGGACCGTTATAGTTACGGCCGCCGTTCACCGGGGCTTCGGTCGCTAGCTTCGGTTGCCCTAACCAACTTCCTTAACCTTCCGGCACTGGGCAGGCGTCAGCCCCCATACCTCGTCTTACGACTTCGCGGAGACCTGTGTTTTTGGTAAACAGTCGCCTGGGCCTCTTCACTGCGACCACCTCTCGGTGGCACCCCTTCTCCCGAAGTTACGGGGCCATTTTGCCGAGTTCCTTAGAGAGAGTTACCTCGCGCCCCTTAGTATCCTCTACCTCCCCACCTGTGTCGGTTTCGGGTACGGGTGAATTTAAGTTAGCGTGCTTAGGGCTTTTCTTGGAAGCTTGACCTCAGCCACTTCCCGTCCGTAGACAGTCGTACTCGCATCTCCGCTCAGCACGTTTTCGCCGCGCCTCTTCGCCTCGAATGCTTAAACCGGGTATTCCATCCCCCGGCTGACCTAGCCTTCTCCGTCCCCCTGCACTACTTAAATCCAGTACCGGAATGTTGACCGGTTGGCCATCGACTACGCCTCTCGGCCTCGCCTTAGGTCCCGACTAACCCCCCGCGGACGAGCCTTGCGGAGGAACCCTTGGGGTTTCGGGGCATTGGATTCTCACCAATGTTTGCGCTACTCAAGCCGACATTCTCACTTCCGCCTCGTCCACACCTGCTCTCGCTAGTGCTTCCCTCTATCGCGGAACGCTCCCCTACCACTTATCGAAATAAGTCCACAGCTTCGGTATACCACTTAGCCCCGTTCATTTTCGGCGCAGAAGCGCTTGACCAGTGAGCTATTACGCACTCTTTCAAGGATTGCTGCTTCTAGGCAAACCTCCTGGTTGTCTCAGCACCCCCACCTCCTTTATCACTTAGTGGTAATTTCGGGACCTTAGCTGGTGGTCTGGGCTGTTTCCCTCTTGACGATGAAGCTTATCCCCCACCGTCTGACTGGCTGTGTCTACACTGCGTATTCAGAGTTTGACTCGATTTGGTACCGCTCTCGCAGCCCGCACCGAATCAGTGCTTTACCCCACAGCTATTACCACAACCGCTATGCCTCAACATATTTCGGGGAGAACCAGCTAGCTCCGGGTTCGATTGGCATTTCACCCCTAACCACACCTCATCCGCCGATTTTTCAACATCGGTCGGTTCGGACCTCCACGAGGTTTTACCCCAGCTTCATCCTGGACATGGTTAGATCACCCGGGTTCGGGTCTATAAATACTGACTTAACGCCCTCTTCAGACTCGCTTTCGCTCTGGCTCCAGCATTCCCGCCTTAACCTGCCAGTACCTATAAGTCGCCGGCTCATTCTTCAACAGGCACGCGGTCA
>Ga0209207_1000367_pt1:27500-29283 | contig 29283 bp, 29 predicted proteins | sample SaghotsprinmetaG_FD_184140 | JGI IMG/M metagenome (GOLD analysis project Ga0209207, IMG submission 184140) | Hot spring microbial communities from South Africa to study Microbial Dark Matter (Phase II) - Sagole hot spring metaG (SPAdes) (version 3) | ecosystem: Environmental >...
GGTCCGGGCCAGCCGCGATTGGGAAAATATTGCGATTATGGGTGGCTTCGCGGAAGTAGAGAATGATGAAGTCACGATTCTGGTCAATGGCGGCGAGACGGGCAAAAAGATTGACCTAGAGACAGCCCGTCAAAAATTCACCGAGGCAGAAGCGCGCTACAGTCAGGCCCAGGCCAGTGGCGATCGCCAAACCCAAATTCAAGCTGCCCAAGCCTACAGGCGTGCCCGCGCTCGGTTTCAAGCAGCGGGGGGCATGGTTTCCGCTTAGGGGTCTTCCAGGCTGTGCTGCCTAGCTAGGACACCCGACTAGACAGACCCCAATCGGGGTTTGTCTGATGGGTGCGTATCCAACCATGAGCTGACCGGTGGGCAACCAAAACTCATGAACTGCCGACAAAGTTAACTTCTGGAAACTTCGCTTGGACATCCGTCACGGAAAGCTTGCGACCCTCTTCTTGCCAGTAGTTAATCACTTCTGTGGCTTTGTTGAGCAACAGCACCCGCTCTTGTTCGCTAATCCAGTGCTTCGCTTCTAATTCAGTTTTCAGTTGTTCCCAGGCATCGTTACGCGGCCAGAAGAAATAGGAGGTGAGGGGGCTGGTGCCCTTACCTACCACTTGGTCTACGGCGAGGGCAACGTTGTCCTCTAACCACAGGACTTTGAGAATAAACTTGGACAATTCCACCTCCGAGCGGATTCGGTAATGCTAAGGGTTAACAGGTCGGGTCGATTAACCCGCAATTGGCCATTGTACTCCACTATCTGGACGGATAACAGAGGGATACGGAGATGAGGGCGATCGTGGTTTTTGATATTGATGGGGTGATCCGGGATGTGAGCCATTCCTACCGGCGGGCCTTGGCGGATACGGTGGAACAGTTTACCGAGGGGCAATACCGCCCGTCGATGCTGGATATTGATACGCTGAAGGCGGAAGGGCGCTGGAATAATGACTGGGAGGCATCCCAGGAGTTGATCTATCGGTATTTTGAACGGCAGGGCCAGCCGCGATCGCAGCTAGGGTTGGATTACGGGGCGGTGGTGGCCTTTTTCCAGAGTCGTTATCGGGGGCTGAATCCGGATGATCCGGATCAATGGACGGGGTATATCTGTGATGAGCCGTTGTTAGTCACCACAGATTATCTGGAGGGGTTATCCCAGGGGCAGATTGCCTGGGGGTTTTTCAGTGGGGCGACGCGGGGATCGGCCCGGTATGTGTTGGAGCGGCGGTTGGGGTTGCAGGACCCGGTGCTGGTGGCGATGGAGGATGCGCCAGGAAAGCCGGACCCGACGGGCTTATTCCAGGTGATCCAACAGTTGGAGCAGATCTATGGATTAGAGGCCACGATGCCGGTGGTCTATGCCGGGGATACGGTGGCGGATTTGCAGACGGTGCAAGCCGCGTATCAGCAGCAACCCGATCGCACTTGGGTGGGGGTGGGGGTGTTGCCGCCCCATGTGCAGGCATCGTCGGCACGGCAGGTGAGTTATCGCGAGGTGTTGACGGCGGCGGGGGCCGCGACGGTGGTGGCAAATATTCAGGAGTTGACGCCGGGAAAGGTGCAGGCGCTGGTGGGTTAGGGGTTGTTCGAGGGGGCGGGGGATTTTTTCACCCCTAAGGCACGAAGGGCACGAAGGTCCACGAAGGGGGTTATTCGTCGAGATCGTCGAAGTCGGGGTCGATCGCGTCGCTGAAGTCGGTCACGATTTCGTCGGTGGTGTCTAGATCGACGACTTTGCCGTTGAAAAATTCGGCGAGGCGTTGGGCGGCTTGGGTGACTT
>Ga0209207_1000368_pt1 | contig 29271 bp, 25 predicted proteins | sample SaghotsprinmetaG_FD_184140 | JGI IMG/M metagenome (GOLD analysis project Ga0209207, IMG submission 184140) | Hot spring microbial communities from South Africa to study Microbial Dark Matter (Phase II) - Sagole hot spring metaG (SPAdes) (version 3) | ecosystem: Environmental > Aquatic > Thermal...
CTGGCACCTCGAACTCGCCCTGGATCGGCAGGCTCGGCTCAAGCTGCTGCTCGATGCCATGCAGCCCTGCGGCCAGGCTGGCAGCCAATGCCAGATAAGGGTTGGCATCGGCGCCAGGCAGGCGGTTTTCTACCCGCCGCGCCGCCGGTGAACTGGCCGGAATGCGCAGGCCGGCGGCGCGATTGTCCTCGGACCAGCAGGCATTGTTGGGCGAGGCATAGGGGTGGCATAGACGCTGGTAGGAGTTCACATGGGGGGCGAACAACAGAGTGAAATCCGCCAGCGCCGCCTGCTGGCCACCGATAAAGTGCCGGAAGGCCGCAGTCGCCTGCCCATCCTCGGCGGTGAAGATATTGCGTCCACTGCCCTGCTCCACCACGCTCTGATGAATATGCATGGAGCTGCCCGGTGTATGCGCCAGCGGTTTGGCCATGCACACCACATTGAGGCCATGCTTGAGGCCGACTTCCTTGAGCAGGTGCTTGAATAGCAAAGTCTGGTCGGCCAGCAGCAGGGCATCGCCATGCAGCAGGTTGATCTCGAACTGGCTGACGCCCATCTCATGCATAAAGGTGTCGCGCGGCAGCCCCAGCGCCGCCATGCAGCGATAGACCTCGCTGAAAAACGGACGCAGGCCATTATTGGAGCTGACGCTGAACGCCGAGCCGCCATCCTCGCGCCGCCCATCCAGCCCCAGCGGCGGCTGGAACGGCTGCAGCGGGTCGGGGTTGGCGGCGAAGACAAAGAACTCAAGCTCGGTGGCCACCACCGGCTGCCAGCCGTGCTCCGCATAGCGCGCCAGTACACGCTTGAGCAGGCCGCGGGTGGACAGGCCGGAGCTGCGCCCATCCAGTTCGTCCGCATCGCAGATGGCCAGGGCCCGCGGCGTCTCACTCCAGGGCAGACAATGGATCTGTCCCGGCGCCGCGTTCAGCGCCAGGTCACCATCGTCGCTGCCGTAGAAACGCGCCGCCGGGTAGCCGCCCATGATGCATTGCAACAACACGCCCCGCGCCAGCTGCAGGCGCCGGCCTTCGAGAAAGCCCGCCGCCGTCATCACCTTGCCCCGCGGCACCCCATTGAGGTCGGGGGTTACGCATTCGATCTCATCGATACCGCGCAGCAATTCATTCAGTTCGGCGCGCTCGGGGCTGCTCATCGGGGTTGTCCTTGATCCATGGAGGGGGTTGTTGGAATGGGACGTACAAAATACGCAGCAGCCGTTCAAAATTTCAAGCAGCAGATTCAGGCGGCCTACCGACCAGACGCCTCGGTCGCCGGGCCGAGCTGTGCTAAAGTCGCCGGCTATTTTTCTGGCCGGCCGGACAGGTCTTGCCGAAATACCCATTCACAGCCTTGCTACCGCCCTGGTGCAGCCAGCCACCCCGAGTCTCGACTCAGGTACAGGCCCGCCCAGAGATCGCCGGTTCAGCTGCCTGCTCCGAGACACCTGCCATGCCTGCCACCTACCCCCTCCTGCGCATCTTTACCCGTACCAGCCTGGTGCTGCAGATTCTGATCGGCCTGATCGCCGGGATTGCCCTGGCGCTGCTCTTACCGCAAGCCGCCAGCAGCGTCGGTCTGCTTGGCGACGTGTTCGTCTCGGCCCTCAAGGCCGTGGCGCCGGTGCTGGTCTTCGTGCTGGTGGCCGCCTCCATCGCCAACCATCAGCAGGGCCAACAGAGCCATATCCGCCCGATCCTGCTGCTGTACCTGATCGGCACCTTCAGCGCCGCGCTGATTGCTGTAGCGGCCAGCTTTGCCTTCCCCTCCAGCCTGACCCTGGCCAGCACCGATGCGGCCCTGACGCCCCCTGGCGGCATCAGCGAGGTGCTCAAGACCCTGCTGTTCAAGGCGGTGGACAACCCGGTCAGTGCCCTGCTCAGCGGCAACTACATCGGCATCCTGGCCTGGGCTATCGGCCTGGGTTTTGCCCTGCGCCAGGCCAGCGCCAGCAGCAAGCAACTGCTCAGTGACCTGGCCGCCGCCGTGACCCATATCGTCAAGCTGGTGATCCATCTGGCGCCGCTGGGCATCTTCGGTCTGGTGGCGGCCACCCTGGCCGAGTCCGGCATGGGCGCCCTGCTCGGCTATCTGCACCTGCTGCTGGTTCTGGTGGGCTGCATGCTGTTTGTCGCCCTGCTGGTCAACCCGCTGCTGGTGGCCTGGAAAATCCGTCGCAACCCCTACCCGCTGGTCTTCACCTGCCTGCGCGAAAGCGGCCTGACCGCCTTCTTTACCCGCAGCTCGGCGGCCAATATTCCGGTCAACCTGCAGCTGTGCCAGCGCCTGGGCCTGCCTGAGGAAACCTACTCGGTGTCCATCCCCCTGGGCGCCACCATCAATATGGCCGGTGCCGCCATCACCATCAGCGTGCTGACCCTGGCGGCGGTGCATACCCTGGGTATCGCGGTGGATCTGCCCACCGCCCTGCTGCTCAGCCTGCTGGCGGCAGTCAGCGCCTGTGGCGCCTCGGGCGTGGCTGGCGGTTCGCTACTGCTGATCCCCCTGGCCTGCAGCCTGTTCGGCATTCCCAATGAAGTGGCCATGCAGGTGGTGGCCGTGGGCTTTATCATCGGCATCGTCCAGGACTCGGCGGAAACCGCGCTGAACTCTTCCACCGATGCCCTGTTTACCGCTGCGGCCTGTATGGGCGAAGAGCAACGCCGCTAATGTCAGCGCAAACAAAAAAGGCTTACGCAGTGCGTAAGCCTTTTTTCTTGGTGCGATGTGGCGTCCCCTGCTGGAATCGAACCAGCATCTAGCCCTTAGGAGGGGCTTATTCTATCCGTTGAACTAAGGGGACAGGGCCGGCGGGCTTAGCCCGCGGCCGGGCGGCATCTTAGCGGGCCTGAAGGGGTTTGTCATGCCACTGCCACCTTGGCTTGGCCATACTGGGGGAAAACCCGCGGAGACTGTCATGCACCCGGCCAACCCTTCACACCTGCCCGACTCGCCCTTTGCCGACTACAGCCTGCGCGCCGCCAGCGTCACCGACGCCCCGGCTCTGGCCGCCCTGCTGCAACAACTGGCCCCGGAAGAACCCAGGGCCGATGCCCGGTTGCTGGCCCTGCGCCTGGGCGAGTTGCCCAGCCACTGCCTGGTGCTGTTGGCCGAACGCGGCGGCCAGTTGCTGGGCACCTGCAGCCTGCACCGTATTGATCACTTGGCACACAACTTCGCCCGCTCGGCGATTCTCGAAGACGTGGTGGTGCACAGCGATGCCCGCGGTCTGGGCATCGGCCAGGCGCTGCTGCGCTGCGCCGTGGACAAGGCCAGGGCCTGGGGCTGCTACAAGCTGGCGCTGTCCAGCAACCAGAGCCGCGAGGCGGCGCACCGCTTTTATGAAAAGCAGGGGTTTAAGCCTCACGGTGTCAGCCTGGCCCTGCCATTGACCTGAATCGCTGGTGGACAAGCTGCGCGTTGTCCACCCTACGCGATGCCTGACGTAGGGTGGATAACGCCTTATCCATCCACCATTTAGAACACGCCGAGGCTATGCAGGAACACCACCAGAATGGCCACCGGAGTGATAAAGCGCAGCAGCTGCCACCACAGGTTGAACAGCTGCGGCTGGTCGATACCCAGGGACTCCTGCACGGTCTTGCGGCTCAGTACCCAGCCGGTAAACAACACGGTGGCCAGGCCGCCCAGGGGCATCATCAGGTTGGTGGTCAGAAAGTCCAGGCTGTCGAAGAAGGTCTTGCCAAACAGGGTGACCTCGCTCCAGGCATTGAAGGAAAACACTGTGCCCAGACTCAGCAGCCACAACGCCACGCCGCTCATAAGCACCGCTTTGAGGCGGCTGATTCCGAACTTCTCGCTCAGCCAGGCGATGGTCGGCTCGCTCAGGGAGATGGCCGAGGTCAGCGCGGCGATGGCCAGCATGATAAAGAACAGCCCACCGACCAACTGGCCCAGGGGCATCTGGCCGAAGGCGATCGGCAGGGTGACGAAGATCAGCCCAGGCCCGGCCCCCGGCTCCAGGCCGTTGGCAAACACCACCGGGAAGATCGCCAGACCCGCCAGCAACGCCACCCCGGTATCGGCCAGGGCCACCATGATCGAGGTCTTGGCGATCGAGGTGCCGGCCGGCAGATAGGAGCCGTAGGCCATCATCGCGCCGCTGGCCAGGCTCAGGGTAAAGAAGGCATGGCCCAGGGCGGTAAGCACACCTGCGCCGCTGAGCTTGCTGAAGTCGGCATCAAAGAGAAAATGCACCGCCTGCATAAAGTGCCCGGTGCTGGCCGCATAGCCCACCAGAATCAGCAGCAGCACGAACAGCCCCGGCATCAGAAAGCGCAGGGAGCGTTCCAGGCCACCGCGCACGCCGCAGGCGACAATGCCCAGGGTCAGCACCAGCACCAGGGTGCCGTAGCCGGCCAGTTTCCAAGGGTTGGCCAGTAGCGCACCGAACAGTGCACCGCTGGCTTCGCCATCCAGCCCGGCGAAGGCGCCGCTGGCAGCGGCCGGGGTATAGGCCAGGGCCCAACCGGCCACCACCGCATAGAAGCTTAGAATCAGAAAGCCGCAGACCACCGCCAGGGTGCCCAGCCAGCGCCAGTGCCGGCTCGCCCCGGCTTCCCGGGCCAGGGCAGCGATGGCGCCCTCGGGGTTGGCGCGACCGCGCCGGCCGATCATCACCTCGGCCATCAGCAATGGAATACCGATCACCAGGATGCACGCCAGGTAGACCAGGACAAAGGCACCGCCGCCGTTCTCGCCGGTGATATAGGGAAACTTCCAGATATTGCCCAGGCCCACGGCCGAACCGGTGGCGGCCAGAATAAAGGCCCAGCGCGATGACCACAGGCCACGGGCACCATTGCTGCGGGAGCCGGCCAGGGAGCTGGCGGCGATGCTGTCTTGACTCATCGGGTTTTACCCTCTTGTTGTTGTGAAAAAATCAGGGAATCGGGCGTAGGGTGGATGACGCTTCACCCATCCACCATTGCGAATGGGCGGTGGATGATAAAAGCGTCATCCACCCTACGGCTCAGAGTCCGCGTTGCAGGCGCTCGCGGGCCATACGGTCGGCGATCTCGCTGGTGGTCACGCCTTCGTCCGCGGCACGCTGGAAGATTTCCGTCAGGGTCGGGCCGATGCCTTCGATATGCGCCTTGAGCTGGGCGACGCTACCGCCGGTGCGCTCGTAGCACACATCGATAATGCCGCCGGCATTGATCGCATAGTCCGGGGCGTACAGGCACTCGCGGCGACGCAGGGTCTCGGCCAGGCTGGCGTCGGCCAGCTGGTTGTTGGCGGCGCCGGCAATGATCGGCGCGCGCAGGGCTTCCAGGGTCTGCGGGTTGATGATGGCGCCCAGGGCACAGGGGGCGAAGACGTCCACATCCAGGCCGTAGATATCGTGCTGCGCCACAGCCGTGGCGCCCAGTTGCTCGACGGCGCGCTGCACATTGGCCGGCTGGATATCGGTCACCCACAGCTGGGCGCCGGCGTCCTTGAGCAGCCTGGCCAGGCCGAAGCCGACCTGGCCGACACCCTGAATAGCCACGCGAATACCCTGTAAGTCGTTGCGCCCGAGGCGATGGGCCACCGCCGCCTGGATACCGATAAACACACCATAGGCGGTGGACGGGGATGGATCGCCGTCGCGGCTGCCGCCATCGAAGGCCTCGCGCTGGCCGGCGCCAGCCACATGGCGGGTGCGCTCGGCCATGATCTGCATCTCGGCCACGCCGGTGCCGGAATCGGCGGCGGTGATATAGCGCCCGCCCAGGCTGTCGACGAAATCGCCCATGGCCTGGAACAGCGCCTGGCTCTTGCCGGTATGCGGGTCGCCGATGATCACCGCCTTGCCACCGCCTAGCGGCAGGCGCGCCAGGGCCGACTTGTAGGTCATGCCGCGGGACAGGCGCAGCACATCGCGCAGCGCTTCATCGTCATTGGCGTAGTTCCACATGCGGCAGCCGCCCAAAGCCGGGCCCAGGCTGCTGTCGTGGATGGCGATAATGGCTTTCAGGCCACTGGCCTGGTCATGGCCATAGACAACCTGCTCGTGGTGATCGAAGTCGATATGGGTAAAGACAGACATGAGGGTTCCTTGAAAGATTCTTGTTGTAGGAGGTGAGCGATTGTAGGAGCCAGCTTGCTGGCGATCCGCTGGTGATCGCCAGCAAGCTGGCTCCTACAGGGCGGTGGTTTATGCAGCCGGTTCGAACAGCTGCACCGCGGCGATCTCGCTGACGGTCAGGCGCGCCTTGAGCTGCCCGGCCTGCTCGCGGGCCTTGGCCACGGCGGCATCCTTGACATGACCGTAGCCACGGATCTGCTCCGGCAGCTCGGCCAGGGCCAGGGCGCTGCGGTAGTTGCCGGCATTCAGCACCGTCAGCAGGTAGGCCACGCTGGCTTCGTATTCCGCGATCAGCTCGCGCTCAAGCTTGCGCTCGGCGCTATGGCCGAACAGGTCCAGGGCCGTGCCACGCAGAAACTTGAATTTGGCCAGCACAGCAAAGGCCTTGAGCATCCAGGGGCCGAAGGTGCGCTTGCGCGGCTCACCGGTATGGGCATCGGGCTTGCTCAGCCAGCTGGGCGCCAGGTGGAACTGCAACTGGTAGTCGCCCTCGAACTGTTCGGCCAGTTGCTTGAGGAAGCTGCCATCGCTGTACAGCCGCGCCACCTCGTACTCGTCCTTGTAGGCCAGCAGCTTGAAGTAGTAGCGCGCCACCGCCTTGCTCAGGCGCTGCTCGGCATCCTTGTCGGCCTGGCGTACGCGCTCCACCAGTTGGCGATAGCGCTCGGCGTAGGCGGCGTTCTGATAGGCCGTCAGGCGCTGCATGCGGTCGGCAACCAGCTCATCCAGGCTCTGGCAATGGGGCGCCTCGACCGTGGCGGGTTTGGCCAGTTTCTCCACCGCCGCCAGGTCATGGGCGGCACGCCGGCCCCAGAGGAAGGCCTGCTGGTTGAGCGGCACGGCCACGCCATTGAGTTCGATGGCCTTGTTGATGGCCTCGGCGGACACCGGCACCAGGCCCTTCTGGTAGGCGAAGCCGAGCATAAACAGGTTGGTGGCGATGCTGTCGCCGAGCAGGCGGGTGGCCAGGCGGGTGGCATCGACAAACTGGGTCTTGGCCGCGCCAACCGCCTCGATGATGGCCTCGCGCATGGCCACGCCGGGCACCTGGGCATCGGGGTTGCGGGTGAACTCGGCGGTGGCCGCTTCATGGCTGTTGACCAGCGCATGGGCGATCTTGTCATTGAGCTTGGCCAGGGCCTCTTCGCTGGCTGCCACCACCAGGTCACAGGCCAGCAGCAGATCGGCCTCACCGGCGGCGATACGCACGGCGTAGATATCGTCCTGTTTGGCGGCGATGCGGATATGGGTGACCACCGGGCCGAACTTCTGCGCAAGTCCCGCCTGATCCAGCACGCTGCAGCCCTTGCCTTCCAGATGCGCGGCCATGCCCAGCAAGGCGCCGACCGTGGTCACGCCGCTGCCGCCGACACCGGGCAGGAGGATATTCCAGGGGCGGCTGAGCGCCGGCTGCTTGGGTTCCGGCAAGGCGATAAACAGCGCGCCCAGGCCCACGGCTTCCGGCTTGCACAAGGCGCCGCCATGCACGGTGACAAAGCTGGGGCAGAAGCCTTCAACGCAACTGAAATCCTTGTTGCAGGCGTTCTGGTCGATCTCACGCTTGCGCCCCAGCTCAGTTTCCAGCGGCAGCACCGACAGGCAGTTGGATTTCACCCCACAGTCGCCGCAGCCCTCACACACCGCCGGGTTGATAAAGGCGCGCTTCTGCGGATCGACCAGCTTGCCGCGCTTGCGCCGGCGACGCTTCTCGGTGGCGCAGGTCTGGTCATAGATGATCACCGAGCAGCCCTTGAACTCGCGCAGCTCGCGCTGCACGGCGTCTAGTTCGCGGCGATGGTGGAAGGTGACGATGGGCGCGAAGGTGGCGCGGGTCGGGTACTTTTCCGGCTCGTCGGTGACCAGGGCGATGCGCTTCACCCCTTCGGCATACACCTGCTGGCTCAGTTGATCGACACGCAGCTCGCCGTCGATGGGCTGGCCACCGGTCATGGCCACCGCATCGTTGTAGAGGATCTTGTAGGTGATATTGACCCCGGCAGCCACCGCCGCGCGCAAAGCCAGTTGGCCGGAGTGGAAGTAGGTGCCGTCACCCAGGTTCTGGAAGATATGCGGGGTGTCGGTAAAGGGCGCCTGGCCGATCCAGGTGGCGCCCTCGCCGCCCATCTGGGTAAAGGTGTCGGTGTTGCGGTCCATCCACTGGGTCATATAGTGGCAGCCGATACCGCCCTGGGCGCGGCTGCCTTCCGGCAATTTGGTCGAGCTGTTGTGCGGGCAGCCGGAGCAGAAATGCGGGGTGCGCACGGTATGGTGCTTGGGCGCGGCCAGGGAGGCTTCCTTGGCGGCGAGAAAGGCCAGGCGCTCCTCGATCTGCGGGCTGGAATAGATGGGCGCCAGGCGCCGGGCTATCACCCGGGCGATCATCGCCGGGGTCAGTTCGGACAGGTTGGGCAGCAGGGAGTTGCCCTGCTCGTCGAACTCGCCGACCACCCGCGGACGCTTGCCCACCGGCCAGTTGTACAGCTGGCCGGTCAGCTGATCCTCGATGATGCTGCGCTTTTCCTCGACCACCAGGATCTCGTCCAGGCCCTCGGCGAATTCATGCACCGACACCGGCTCCAGCGGCCAGCTCATGCCGATCTTGAGTACGCGCAGGCCCACCTGGGCACACAGCGCCTCGTCCAGGCCGAGATCATCCAGGGCCTGACGTACGTCGAGATAGGACTTGCCGGTGGTGATAATGCCCAGACGTGGGTTGGGTGAATCCAGCTTGATCTGGTTGAGGTTATTGGCCAGGGCAAAGGCGCGGGCGGCGTAGATCTTGTAGGTGTTAAGGCGCGCTTCCTGGGCCAGGGGCGGGTCCGGCCAGCGGATATACACGCCGTCTTCCGGCAGCTTGAAGTCTGCGGGAATGCGTACCTGGATGCGCAGCGGGTCGACATCCACCACGGCGGAGGAATCGACGTTCTCGGCGATGGTTTTCAGCGCCACCCAGCAACCGCTGTAGCGCGACAGCTCCCAGCCGATAATGCCGTAGTCGAGAATTTCCTGGACATTGGCCGGGTTGAGCACCGGGATTGAGGCGGCGATAAAGGCATGCTCGCTCTGGTTGGCGATGCTGGAGGACTTGCAGCCATGGTCGTCACCGGCCAGCAGCAGCACGCCACCATGCTCGGACACACCGGCCGAGTTACCGTGCTTGAACACATCGCCGCAGCGGTCCACACCCGGGCCCTTGCCGTACCACATGGCGAACACGCCGTCGTAGCGCGCGCCGGGGAACAGGCTGGTCTGCTGGCTGCCCCACACGGCGGTGGCGGCCAGCTCCTCATTCACCCCGGGCTGGAAGTGGATATGGTTGTCCTTGAGGTACTGCTTGGCGTCCCACAGGCTCTTGTCCAGATTGCCCAGGGGCGAGCCCCGGTAACCGGAGATAAAGCAGGCGGTATTCAGGCCATGGGCGGCGTCACGCTGCTTCTGCAGCATGGGCAGGCGGGTCAGCGCCTGGGTGCCGGTCAGGTAGAGGTGACCGGTAGCAAGGCGGTACTTGTCATCCAGGCGGATCTCGGCCAGAGACATGGGGTGCTCCTTTTATTCTTATGAAGAGCCGGGTTGGCAACGGTAGGTGCCACCCTGTTCTGCCACGCCCAGGATCGCCGGGCGCAACGACTGGCTAAGAATATGACCGAGCGGTACTGAGAAATTCTTTCTATTTGCAGGTCGTTTTGCAGATACTGCGCATGATTAATCCAACAAGAACAAAAAACTGGAAACAGTCATGCAAGAAAAACTCAGCCCCATCGACCGCAAGATTCTCCGCCTGCTGCAGCACGACGCCGACCTGTCCGCCGCCGAGATCGCCGAGAAGGTGGAATTGTCGCAATCGCCCTGCTGGCGACGGATTCACCGCATGCAGGAAGAGGGCATTATCGAGCGCAAGGTCGCCCTGCTCAGCCACAAGCAGCTGGGCTTTGGCATCACGGTGTTTGTCGATATCAAGCTGTCGGCCCACGGCCGCGGCAATCTGGAGGAATTCGAACAGGCCGTGGTCGGCTATCCGCAGGTGCTGGAGTGCTTCACCATGGCCGGCGGCTCGGACTACCTGCTCAAGGTGGTGGCACGCGATATCGCCGACTACGAGCGCTTTCTGCGCGACCACCTGCTGCAGCGTCCCCACGTGCAGGAGGCCCACTCGCATATCGCCATGAGCGAGGTCAAACGCACCACCGAGTTGCCGTTGGATTGAGCTTTTTTATAGCCCGGATGTAATCCGGGGCATGGGCTGCACGACTCCCCGGATTGCATCCGGGCTACGGACTGAACCACCTTAGCCTAGGTGCCTGTCGGACTTAACACTGTTCTACTGCGGAAAAGCCGGATTTGGCCATTTTTGCTGCTCTTTCTCGTTAAATAGCTCGCTATTCGCCTCGAAAGACCAGCAAAACTGACTCAAACCGGGCTTTCCCTCGCTACGAACGGTCAAGCCCGACAGGCTCCTAGGTGCTGTTCTATGGCGACCGCTGGCCCGTAGGGTGCGCTGTGCGCACCAAAATTTCCTTATCCTCGGTGCGCACAGCACACCCTACCCGGTTGGTACCAGCCCACCACAGTGCCAACGGGCCGAGCAGCAGTAGCAGGCCCATCAGGGCAAAGGCTGCCCACCAACCGAGCAGGCTCTTGTCGCCCAACAGATCGAGGCTGATACCGAACAGCAGCGGACCGAGAAAGGCGCCGCTAAAACCGGTACAGGAATACAGCGCCATGGCCGCGCCACGGTGACTGGCCGGCGCGGCGGCAATCAACCCGGCCGTCAGCGAGGCGGAGTCGGCGGTGACGGTGATGCTGTAGAGCAGCACCAGCACCAGCGTCAGCCAGAACGGCAGGGCTGCACTTAGGCCGATAAACAACGCCAGAGCTGTCGAGCTAAGCATCACCGCGATCAGCCAGCGCTGCCGGCCAAAACGCAGGGCCAGTTCGTTGCCGTAGATGCTTGCCGGCATGCCGATCAGGGTAACCAGCATCGCCACCCAGGTGGCGGACAGCCAAGGCTCGCTGCCCTGCCATTGCCCGGAAAACACCACAAAGGCCACCACCCAGGCACGCAGGGCAAACAGCTCCAGGTTATGCACCGCATAGGCCAGGCAGTAGGCGAGCACCGCGCGATTTTTCAGCGGGGCCAGGTCCAGCAGCTTGCGCGGTGCATGCGCCGCCAACGCCTTGGGCTGCAGGCCCCAATAGACCATGGCCCAGGCCAGCAGCGCGCAGACACCGCTGAGCAGGGTCGGCAACTGCCAACCGCCAAACTTGGCCAGCTCGCCGGCGAGGATAAAGGACAGCGCCGTGCCCAGGCCGAAGCTCGCCGTGTAGAAGGCCACCGCCCGCGACTGCGCCGGCCCTTCGATGCGCTCGGCCAGGGCCTTGAGCCCCGGCATATAGGTGCCCGCCAGGCCGACACCGGCCAGCACCCGCCAGGCCAGGGCTGACCAGAAGCCGTCAGCAAACACAAAACCGGCATTGGCCACCGCGGTCAGCAGCATGGCGCCCAGGTAGATCAGCCGCGCATCGTATTTATCGGTCAGCCCGGTGAGGATCGGCACTGCCAGCATATAGCCGAGAAAGAAGCCGCCACCGATCCAGCCGGCCTGGGTGTTGGTCAGCCCCCAGAGCACCTGAAATTCCGGCAGCAAGGCGGCGAACAGGGCAAAGCCGGCCATGCCCAGGGTTTCCGCCCCACATAGCAGCAGGGTGATGCGGCGGGCGCTCGTCATAACACCCGCCCATCAAAGGCCAGGCTGACATCCGGCGGCAAAGCATTGGGGTTATCCAGCAACCAGGCGTCGAAGCTATGGCCGATATGGGTCAGCACGGTTTCCCTTGGCTGCAACTGCTCGACCACTTCCAGTGCCCGGGTCAGGTCGTTGTGGTTGCGCGGGGCGATGGGCTGCGGCGCGGTGGAGCAATCCAGCACAAGCAGATCCAGCGGCTGCTGACGCAAGACCTCGGCACTGGCGGCCGGTACACCGAGGGTATCGGTGAGGTAGGCGATACGCCGGCGCTCTCCATTTAACTCTGGGCCCTCCAGCAAGTAGCCAAAGGTCGGTTTGGAGTGGTTAAGGGGCAGCGCCGTGACGCTGAGCTCACCCAGCTGTCGCCGCTCGAAGGGTGCAAAGGGCTGGCTGAAATCGAGAATGCCGGGGTGTTTGTACAGATCGGCCAGGCCTTCCGGATCATCCGGGCCATGCACCGGAATAATCAGCCCCTGGCCCCAGCGCAAGTGCAGCAGGCCCTGGGCGTGATCGGCATGGTAGTGGGTCTGCAGAATGCCGCTCAGGCTATGGGGCGCGAAGCGCTCGGTGAGGTCGGTCAGGCCCGAGTCGATCAGCCAGCGCTGCGCGCCGCATTCGACCAGGGCGCAGCAGGGGCCACGGCGCCGCGTGGGGTAAACCCGCGCGCTGTCGCAGGCTGCGCAGCTGCAGTTATAGACCGGGACCTGACGCGCATCTCCGCTACCCAGCAGGGTCAGGCGCATGGGCGGGCATCGCTCAGCAGTTGCAGCAGCTGGGTGACGGTCTGGTCGAGCGGGCCGGAGTTATTGAGCAGGTATTGCGGTTCGGCCTTGGCCCTCTCCCCCGGCCCCTCGGCTTGGGCATCCTGCGTCGCCCTACCTCCTGCATCCATACAGTCGTCTCCCGCACGCGGGAGAGGGGAGCAAGCAGCATCCGCCTGAAGTTCGCGGCTACGGGCCAGGCGCTGCTCGATCTGTTCCAGCGTTTCCCGACCACGGGCCAGTAGGCGCTGGCGCAGCACCGCCTCATCCACCTGCAACAGGATGGCCAGCAGGTCCGGGTAGCGCCGCCGGGCCTCGGCCAGGTAGCCGCGCGAACCATTGACCAGCACATCCTGCCCCGCCGCCAGCCAGTCATCAATCTGCCGGGGAATGCCATAGGCCAGGCCATTGGCGCGCCAGCTCAGGGCAAAGGCGCCAGCGGCCTCCTGCTGGTCGAACTCGGCCGGCGACACGCCTATGGCGTCCTCGCCCGCGGCCTCCGCCGAGCGGGTAATGACCCGCCGGGCGATCACACAATTGCGCTCGGCCAGGCGCCCGCGTGCGGCACTCAGCAAGCTGTCCTTGCCCGAGCCCGAAGGCCCCATCAAATAGATCAAACGGCCACTCATCAAAACACCCTATTGCCCTGTCGCCAGACCTGCTGGATAACCGCCTGGCCCTTGTGCACCCGCGCCTGCAACAGATCGGCGCGCAGGCCGACGCGAATTTCGCCGCGATCATCCAGTCCCGCGGCCTGGGCCGGCAGGCGGCTGACCGTAGCTATCGCCTGAGGCAGATCATAGCCGTTGTCCTGCCCGGCCAGGAGTAAAGCGGCCTGCAGCAGGCTGGCCGGGTAGTAGTCGCTGGAGAGGATATCCAGCACACCATGCCGGGCCAGCTCGGCGGCGGCGATATTGCCCGAGTGGGAGCCGCCGCGGACGATATTCGGCGCCCCCATCAGCACCTTCAGGCCCTGGGTGTGGCTGGCCCTGGCCGCCTCCAGGGTGGTGGGAAATTCGGCGATGGACATGCCAAAGCTTGCCGACTCCTGCACATGGGCCAGGGTCGCGTCGTCATGGCTGGCCAGGGCAATGCCCCGGGCCTGGCAGTCGGCGACTATGGCGCGGCGCTGGCGGTCGCTGTGCTGCTGCGAGTTGGCCACCTGCTCCTGGATAAAGGCCTCCATCTCGGCCTCGCTCAGGTGGTACTTGCCCATATAGTACTCGCGGTATTTGTCTTCCCGGGCGAACTGGCGCTGGCCTGGCGAATGGTCCATCACCGACACCAGGGCCACCTGCGGGTGCTCGACCAGATCGCGGAACACCGTCAGGGTATCCGGGTGGCAGACCTCGCAGCGCAGGTGCAGGCGGTGATCGGCGCGCAACTGCCCGGCCTCGGCGGCGCCGACGATGGCCTCCAGCATGGCCGGCAGCTGCTGCATGCGTTTGCCACGCGGGTTGACGTCACCGATGGCCAGGGCATCGAACACCGTGGTGATGCCTGCCGAGGCGATCTGTGCATCGTGGGTCAGCACCGCCGAGGCCGAGGGCCAGTCCACCCCCGGCCGTGGGCTCATGTATTTTTCCAGGTTGTCGGTATGCAGCTCGACCAGGCCTGGCAGCAGATAATCGCCGCCCAGGTCCTGGGCCTGGGGCAAGGCGCTTACACCTTCTTCCACCTGAACGATCAGGCCATCCTGCACGACCAGGGTACCGACAAACTCCTGCTCGGCGGTGACGATACGGGCGTTGGTGAAAATCTGTTCAGCCGGCATAGATATACTCCTGCTGCGCCGCAGCGCTCATATCAAGAAAACGATCAGCCACCGCCTCACGGGCTTTGCTGTCGTGGAAGATGCCGATCAGGGCGGAACCGGCGGCCTTGGCCTCATCGATCAGCTCCAGCACCACCCGGCGGTTGGCCTCGTCCAGGGAAGCGGTGGGTTCATCCAGCAGCAGCACGGGCCATGCGACCATAAAACCGCGGGCAATATTCACCCGCTGCTGCTCGCCGCCGGAGAAGGTGCCGGGTGCCAGCTGCCACAGGGCCTGGGGGATATTCAGGCGGCTCAGCAGCGCTTTCGCCCGCGCCTCGGCGTCAGCTCGGCGAAGGCCACGGGCCAGGGCCGGTTCCATCACCACATCCAGAGTCGATACCCGGGGAATCACCCGCAGAAACTGGCTGACATAACCCAGGGTCTGCCGGCGCACCGCCAGCACCTGGCGCGGTTCGGCGCCGACCAGCTCGACCCATTCGCCGTTGTGCAGCACGCGAATGCTGCCGCCAGCGGCCAGGTAATTGCCGTACAGGGTGCGCAGCAAGGTCGACTTGCCGGCCCCGGATTGGCCATGCAGCACTAGGCACTCGCCGGCGCGCACACTGAAATTCAGCCCGCTCAACACATTCAGCACCACGCCATGCTGCTGATGCAGGGTAAAGGTCTTGCTGAGGCCTGAGACCTCAATCAGGTTGTTCATATACACCTCGGATACGGTAGGCACGATCTGCCCCCTCTCCCATTTATGGGAGAGGGCTGGGGAGAGGGTGTTGCAGACGACTCGGTGCGGTGCACAGGCCCTCTCCCCCGGCCCCTCTCCCGCATGCGGGAGAGGGGAGACAAGCCACGCCTTATGGCTGTAGAACGGACGACACCAAGAGCTGCGAATAGGGATGCTGCGGATCATCGAGAATCTGGTCGGTGAGCCCCGCCTCCACCACCCGCGAACGGCGCATCACCATCAGCCGGTCCGCCAGCAGGCGCGCCACAGCCAGGTCATGGGTGACGATCACCACCGCCAGGTCCAGCTCGCGCACCAGGCCGCGCAGCAGGTCGAGCAGGCGCGCCTGCACCGATACATCGAGGCCGCCGGTGGGTTCGTCCATAAAGATCAGCCGCGGGCTGGACACCAGATTGCGGGCGATCTGCAGTCGCTGCTGCATGCCACCGGAAAAGGTGCGCGGCAGGTCGTCGATGCGCGCCGGGTCGATCTCCACCTGGCGCAGCCAATCGAGGCCGGCCGCACGCAGCTCGCCGTAATGGCGTACGCCCTGGGCCATCAGGCGCTCGCCGATATTGGCCCCGGCCGACACGCCCATACGCAGGCCATCGCGCGGGTTCTGCTCGACAAAGCCCCACTCGGTGCGCAGCAGGGTGCGCCGCTGCGCTTCGCTGGCGCTGTACAGATCGAGCCAGTGGCCGGCCGTATCGCGATAACTGACCGTGCCGCGATCCGGCAGGCAGCGCCCGGACAGCAGGCTGAGCAGGGTCGACTTGCCCGAGCCGGACTCGCCGACAATACCCAGCACCTCGCCCGGATACAGGTCGAATGACACGCCCTGGCAGCCCTTGTCCGGCCCGTACAGGCGGGTCAGGTCGCGCACGCTAAATAGCGGCTGCGCCAGCTCGCTGGATAGCTGAAGTTGCTCGGCAGCACTCATTGCTCGCCCTCCTCTTCAAGGTCACGGCGTTGCATGCAGTAATCGGTGTCGGAGCAGACAAAACGCTTGCTGCCGGCGTCGTCGACGATCAGCTCGTCCAGGTAGGAGTCCGCACTGCCGCAGAAGGCGCAGCATTCGTCCCAACGCTGGATCTCGAAGGGGTGATCTTCGAAGTCCAGACTCACCACCTGGGTGTAGGGCGGCACGGCATACAGACGCTTCTCGCGGCCAGCGCCAAACAGCATCAGCGCCGGGCTCATGTGCAATTTGGGGTTGTCGAATTTGGGGATGGGCGATGGGTCCATCACGTAGCGCTTATCCACCGTCACCGGGTAGGCGTAGCTGGTGGCGATATGGCCGAAGGTGGCGATGTCCTCATACAGCTTGACGTGCATCACGCCGTAGTCTTCCAGCGCATGCATGGTGCGGGTCTCGGTTTCCGAGGGTTCGATAAAGCGCAGCGGCTCGGGGATCGGCACCTGGTAGACCATGATCTGCCCGCCGTGCAGCGCGGTTTCCGGAATCCGGTGGCGGGTCTGTATCACCGTCGCCTCGGGGGTGCGCGTGGTGGTTCTGACCCCGGCGGTGCGGGCGAAAAAGCGGCGGATCGACACCGCATTGGTGGTGTCATCCGCGCCCTGGTCGATCACCTTAAGCACATCTTCACTGCCTAAGATCGCCGCCGTCAGCTGCATGCCCCCGGTGCCCCAGCCATAGGGCAGCGGCATCTCGCGGCCACCGAAGGGCACCTGATAACCGGGAATCGCCACGGCCTTGAGCAAACCACGGCGAATCATTCTCTTCGTTTGTTCATCGAGGTAGGCAAAGTTGTAGCCAACCTCAGTTGCATACTGGGTTTGGGCCTGGGCATTCATACGCGCTGCTCCTCGACGGCCAGCTGTGCGCAGGCTGGCTTGCGCAGCTTGCGGATCAGTTCCAGCTCGGATTGGAAATCGACGTAGTGCGGCAATTTCAGGTGCGAGACGAAGCCGGCGGCCTCAACGTTGTCGCAGTGCATCAGCACGAACTCCTCCTGCTGCGCCGGACCCTGTACCTCTTCGCCGTATTCCTCGGCGCGCAGGGCACGGTCGACCAGGGCCATGCCCATGGCCTTGCGCTCGGCATAGCCGAAGGCCAGGCCGTAGCCGCGGGTAAACTGCGCCTGCTCGGCGCTCTCACCGACGAACTGGTTGACCATCTCGCACTCGGTCACCTCGATATCGCCCAGGGGCACGGCAAAGCCGAGCTCTTCCGGCTCCAGCCAGACCTCGACCTCGCCGATACGGATCTCCCCGGCAAAGGGGTGGTTGCGTCCGTAACCGCGCTGGGTGGAATAGCCCAGCGCCAATAAGAAGCCTTCATCACCCCGGGCCAACGCCTGCAGACGCTGGGCGCGGCTGGCGGGAAAATCCAGGGGCTCGCGGGTGATATCCGGCACCGCTAAGCCGTCATCCGCCTCAAGGGCCAGCAGACCTTCGTCGGCAAGAAAATCCAGCACCCGTGGGCACGGCGACAGTTCAGCTTGTGGGTCGAGCTGAGGCCCTGGCTGCTCGCCCTCGGCCAGCAGGGCAAAGTCCAGCAGGCGGTGGCTGTAGTCGAAAGTCGGGCCGAGCAATTGGCCGCCGGGCAGGTCCTTGAAGGTGGCCGAGATGCGCCGGGTCAGCTGCATCTGCGTGGTGTTCAGGGCGGAGCTGGCGCCGAAACGCGGCAGCGTGGTGCGGTAGGCGCGCAGCAGGAAGATCGCCTCCATCAGGTCGCCGGCCGCCTGTTTGATCGCCAGCGCGGCCAGCTGCGGGTCGTACAGCGAGCCTTCGCTCATCACCCGAGCCACCGCCAGGGGCATCTGCTCACGCACCTGCTCGACGCTGAGTTCGGGAATGGCGGTATCACCGCGGCGCTTCTTCGCCAGCAGCAGATGGGCATTGTCGATGGCGCGCTCGCCACCTTTAACGGCGACGTACATCAGGCCACCTCCTCGGTAGTCAGCAGCACCCGGGTGCTGCGCGGCAAGCCAATCACCTGCTCGCCGGCGGCGAAGAAGCAGTCCAGCCCACGGGGAAAGGCGCTGCGGGCCTGGCGCTGCTGCCAGAACGCGGCGGGCAGTGGCAACTCGACACTGCGCACATCCTTGATCCCCGGCCCACGCCAGCGCAGCGCGTCGCCATTGCTGAGGGCGTCGAGCTGGATCAGCAGGGTGCAGGACTGGTCCGGGTAGCGCTCGCTGCCATTATCGAAGTCCGACAGATCGGTCAGCTCGCTTTCATCGAGCAGGGCAAACAGCGCCAGTTCACGCTCGGCGACAATCGGGCAGCCGCAGTGGAAAGCCAAGTTGGCGCGGATTGCCGGGGTGTCGAAACGCGGCGCCAGCCACAGCGGCGTGTCGCCATCGAGAAAGGCCAGGCACAGGGCGTAGGTGGCCGGATGCAGATTTTCCAGGGCCAGGGCGCGGTTCAGCGGTTGCGCGAGACCTGGCTCGGCCAGGGCCTTGAGGGCGCTGCGAAAACTGGTCTGGGCGTCCAGTACCGGGTCGTTGAAGGCCGGTTGCAGCCATTGCGAGCTATTTACCGCGTGCATCAGTCTTCTCCTCGAACCAGGGTGAAGAATTCCACCTGGGTGGTTGCGGTTTCGGCGGCCTTGGCCGTCTGTTGGGCCTGCTGTACGGCTGCCAGGGGTTCGATCAGGCGGCTGAGCCAGTGCGCCTGATCACCACCCTGCAGGTGGGCGTCGGCCAGGGCCGCCAGCTCGGCATGCTGCTTGTCACGACCGGCTACATAGCTGTAACCGGTGCGGCCATCGGCCAGGCGCACCACGCAGCGGCTCACACTCATCTCGCCCAGGTTGAACGGGCTACCGGTGCCGCCCATGCGCCCACGCACCAGGCACATGCCGATTTCCGGGGCGCGAATCAGCTGGTAGTCGGTTTCCTTCAGGGCCGATTCATAGGCCGCAAGCCCGCTGCCGGCGCGGGCCAGAACGCCCATCCAGCGCTGGCGGGCGGCGATCTGCGGGTCAGGGTGCAGTGGGCTGCCCTGCTCGATTTCGCGGTTCATCAACAAGCCTCCATCAAAGGGCGAGCTGGTACTGGAAACGGTCGGCGCGGCTGGTCGATAGCGACAGCTCCACCGGCCGTCCGGCCAGATCGCGGGAAAGGGTCTGTACGGTCAACAGCGGCGCGTGCTTGGGCATCAGCAGGCGCGCGGCTTCTTCACGACTGGGCAGGCGCGCGCCGATCAGGCTGAAAGTGCGGGTCAGCGCCAGGCCGCGTTGGCTGAGGTACTGGCGCAGCGAGCCGCCCTGATAGTCGGCCAGCAGCTCGGCCTGTTCGCAGCTGAAAACATGGCGGATCAGGCTCACCGGCTGGCCCTCGATCAGGCGCAGGGTGCACAGTTCCAGCACCTGCACGCCCTCCCCCAGCTGCAGGTAGTCGCGCTCCTCGCAGCTGGTCGGGCGCAGGCGGCTTGCCAGCAATTGCGCCTCGACTGTGTGGCCCAAGGCCGAGAGCGAAGCGCTGTAGGCACTGCCGGCCTGCATCGGGTAGATCAGCGGCCGCGCCAGCACCTGGGTGCTGCGGCCCTGCTGGCGCAGCAGGCGGCCTTCGAGCACCAGCTCATCCAGCGCGCGACGCAGGGTGTGGCGATTGACCGCAAAACGCGCGGCCAGCTGCACCTCACCCGGCAGGTAGTCGCCGGGGCTCATGCGCTGCAACTCCTCGCGCAGCACGGCGGCCAGTTCGCGGTACACAGGTTCGGCTTGTCTAGACAAGTGCATGGTGAAAAACGGGTGCCCGCAGGCACCCGGCTCCGTCAGATAAAGTGTTTGCGCAGACGCTGGGAGAGAATGTCCAGCAGACTCACCACCAGGATGATCACGATCAGCAGGGCGCAGGTCTGGGCGAACTGGAAACCGCGAATCGCCTCCCAGAGGATCACCCCGATGCCGCCGGCACCCACCATGCCGACCACGGTGGCCGAGCGCACGTTGGACTCGAAGCGGTACAGCGAGTAGGAAATCCACAGCGGCAGAACCTGGGGAATCACCCCGTAGATCACCTCCTGCAAGGCGCTGGCGCCGGTGGCGCGCACCCCTTCCACCGGGCCCGGGTCGATGGCCTCAACCGCCTCGGCGAACAGCTTGGCCAGCACCCCGGTGGTACCGACGAACAACGCCAGCACCCCGGCGAACGGCCCCAGGCCGACGGCCACCACGAAGAGCATGGCGAAGACCATTTCATTGATCGAGCGACAGGCATCCATGACCCGCCGCACCGGCTGGTAGACCCACCAGGGCACGATGTTTTCCGAGCAGAGAATGCCCAGGGGAATGGCGCAGACAATCGCCAGCACCGTGCCCCACAGGGCGATCTGCACGGTAACGATCATCTCCTTGAGGTACTGCTCCCAGTTGCTGAAATCGGGCGGAAAGAAGTCCGCGGCAAAGGTCGCCATATTGCCGGAGTCGCGGATCAGGGCCAGCGGATTCATCTCCGCCCCCTCCCAGGACCAGGCCAGCACGACGAAGAACAGCCCCCAGCCGATCAGCTGCAACCAGGAACGCTTGGCCGCCAGTTCAGGCGTGGGGACAGTGGTCAAAGTGGTCATAACGACTTCTCGAAGCAAACGGCAGAAAGAGCCTGCCCGGCCAGCTGCCGGGCAGGTGGCAGTGCTTAGCCGGCGTTGGCGGCGTTCTGCTGGGCGATTTCAGCCATGCGCTTTTCCAGCTTGGCCAGCTCGGCATCCAGCTCCTTGAGCCTGGCGGCCTTGTCGGCAGCCTTGAGCTTGTCGTTGTTGGCCACTTCGGTGCGCTGCTTGAACAGCTCCAGCTGGCGGATCGGCAGCAGCTGATCGTCAGTGGACGCCTGGAACTTGGCCCACTGCAGGCCTTCCAGCACCTTCAGCTCGGCCGGCTGATCGCCGTAGGTCATGAAGAATTCGCGCAGCTTGGTCTTGGTCGCATCGTCCAGGTTCTTGCGCCAGACGATGGGGTCGGACGGGATCAGCGGCGAGGTCCAGATCACCTTCAGCTGGGCCGCCTTGTCCGGGGCGGTGATTTCCAGGCGCTGCATGCCTTCGCTGTTGAAGGTGCCGACATCCACCTGCTTGTTGGCCACCGACAGGGCGTTGACTTCATGGCTGCCGTTGAGCGAGCGCTTGAAGATCTTGCTGGCATCGGCGTTGTTCTGGGCGAACACGTAATAGCCAGGCACCAGGTAACCCGAGGTGGAGTTGGGGTCGCCGTTGGCGAAGGTCAGGGACTTGGCATTTTTCAGCATGTCCTCCACCGAATTGATCGGGCTGTCCTTGTGCGCCACCATCAGGCTGTAATAGCCCTGCGAACCATCGGCAGCCACGGTCTGGGCGAAGATTTCACCGCCGGCACGATCCACCGCCTCCATGGCTGACTTGTTGCCGTACCAGGCCACATCGACCTTGTCGAAGCGCATGCCCTGGATGATCCCGGCGTAGTCCGGAGCGAAGAAGGCGTTGATCTTGTAGCCGGTCTGCTGGCTCATATCGGCCAGGAAGGGGTCCCACATGGCCTTGAGGTTTTGCGAGGCCTCGGTGGAGATGATGCCGAAGTTGATTTCCTGCTCCGCGGCCTGGGCCACGCCCAGGGCCGAGCCGGTAACCAGCGCGGAAACAGCGAGAACACGACTGATACGCTTGAACATGCAAAGCACTCCTAGTGCAGATGGGCATACAGGGGTTGGCAAAAACGGCAGTGCGGCACTCAGGCCTTGGCCAGGCTCAGCGGCACCTTTGGCTTGCGCGCACGGCGCGGCGTCTCCTCGGCTTGCGGCTCGTTCAGCAGCTCGGCACCGTAGAGATCGTTGAGGAAGTTGGAATGCAGCGCGGCAGCGGCGCCGTCGTAATGAATGCGCCCCGCCTTCAGGGCCACGGCGCGCTGGCAGTAGCGCATGGCGTAATCGACCTGATGCAGGGTGACCACCACGGTGGTGCCGTCTTCGCGGTTGATGTCGGCGAGGATCTGCATGACCTTGCGCGCCGACTCGGGATCCAGCGAGGCGATCGGCTCATCGGCCAGAATCAGCTTGGCACGCTGGCACAGAGCACGGGCAATGGCCACCCGCTGCTGCTGACCACCGGACAGGGTCGAGGCGCGCTGCTCGGCCAGATCGGCCAGGCCAACACGGGCCAAGGCCTGCAATGCCCGTTGTTTTTCTTCGGCACTGAACAGGCCGAAGCTGCCACGCCAGCGCGGCATGCGCCCCAGGCAACCGAGCAGCACGTTCTGCAGCACACTGAGGCGGCCAACCAGATTGAACTGCTGGAAGATATAGCCGATATCGGCGCGCAGCCGACGCACCTCGCCATGCAGGCGACCCTCGGCCTGCACCTCGCGACCCAGCACCTGGATGCTACCGCCGCCACTGCGATCACAGCAGGCCAGGCCGGCCACATGACGCAGCAGAGTCGACTTGCCGGAACCCGAAGCACCGATCAGCGCCACCATCTCGCCAGGCTCGACCGACAGCGCCAGATCGAACAATGCCTGCTTGCGGCCAAAGGTCTTGTTGAGCTTCTCGACCCGAATCACTGCGTCCATGGAATGCCTCCTTTATAAGCGGTTACACCAGGGCACGCGGCCATCTGGTGTAGACCAAGGTAGGCAAATCCTGTGTCAGCCCAATTAATGAGCCATGACGCTTAGGTGACCATTGCTTGAAACTTTTTCTACAGCAGCCGGGCCGCTGACTGGGTTTTGTTTAGCACTGCGCATTTCTGACAATCGGTGCTGGCAAAAAGCCGCCAGCTGAACCAGAATTCGCGTCACGTGATTGGCGCCAATTAATCGCCTCACAGACCCTATGGTCATTTGCAAAACTCACAGCTTTCTGGCCGAACGGTTAGTGCTAAAGATGGTCAAACCGGTGACAATCCTATAGCTCATTGCCAGTATCGCTTTCCTGAACTAACCGGTTTAATGTACGCGCCCTATGAAACAAGCACTCTATTCCAGCCGTACCGCTGACAAGTTCGTCGTTCGCCTGCCTGACGGTATGCGTGAGCGCATCGCCGATGTCGCGCGCAACCACCACCGCAGCATGAACTCGGAGATCATCGCCCGCCTGGAGCAAAGCATGCTGCAGGAAGGTGCTCTGGGTGACGAGGTGAACCTGCGCCTGGACAGCCCCGAACTGTCCCTGCACGAACGCGAATTGCTGCAGCGCTTCCGCCAACTGTCTCGCCGTCAGCAGAATGCCCTGGTGGCATTGATCGCTCACGACGCCGAGATGGCCAACGAAGAAGCCTGAGCCAGCCCGATGCGAAACCGGCCCTGGCGGCCGGTTTTGCCGCATCCGCGATTTAGCCAAAGCCGCCCACTGGGCGGCTTTTTCACATGCCTCGCCATACCCTGCCCTGAGCGCATAAAAAAACCGCCTCGATGAGGCGGTTTTTTAACAGCAGCAGCGATCAACCGACAAAGTTGAGCAATACCCCCGCCGCCACTGCCGAGCCGATCACCCCGGCCACGTTCGGCCCCATGGCATGCATCAGCAGGAAGTTCTGCGGGTTGGCTTCCAGGCCCACCTTGTTCGACACCCTGGCCGCCATCGGTACCGCCGACACACCGGCCGAGCCGATCAGCGGGTTGACCTTGTTGGTGCTGAATACGTTCATCAGCTTGGCCATCAGCACACCGGCAGCAGTACCGGCGCAGAAGGCCACCATGCCCAGAGCCAGAATACCCAGAGTCTTGAGCTGCAGGAAGGCATCCGCCGACAGCTTGGAGCCCACGGTCAGGCCAAGGAAGATGGTGACGATATTGATCAGCGCATTGCGCGAGGTATCGGCCAGACGCTCGACCACGCCACTTTCACGCAGCAGGTTGCCGAGGGCGAACATACCGATGAGGGGCGCGGCATCCGGCAGCAGCATGCCAACCAGAACACAAAGCACGATTGGGAAGATGATCTTCTCGGTCTGCCCAACCGGACGCAGCTGTTGCATCACGATGGCACGCTCTTCCTTGGTGGTCAGGGCGCGCATGATCGGCGGCTGCAGCAGCGGCACCAGAGCCATATAGGCATAGGCGGCCACGGCGATGGGACCGAGCAGATCCGGCGCCAGTTTGGAAGTCACGAAAATTGAGGTCGGACCATCGGCACCACCGATAATGGCGATGGAGGCGGCCTCTTTCAGGGTGAACTCCATACCCGGAATACCCAGGGCGGTAATCGCCAGGGCACCGAGCAGGGTACCGAAGATACCGAACTGCGCCGCCGCCCCCAGAAGCAAGGTCTTGGGGTTGGCCAGCATCGGCCCGAAGTCGGTCATGGCCCCCACACCGAGGAAGATCAGCAGCGGGAAGATACTGGTGGGCAGGCCCACCTCATAGATCAGGTGCAGGAAGCCCGCACCCTCAGCCATATTGGCCACCGGAATATTGGCCAGCAGGCCACCGAAGCCGATCGGAATCAGCAGCAGCGGCTCGAAGCCCTTCTTGATGGCCAGGTAGATCAGCACCAGGCAGACCGCGATCATAAACAGCTGACCGGGCTCGACGTGGTACAAGCCCGTGCTTTGCCAGAGTTTCAGGAGCTTATCCATTACCGCGCTCCCTTAACCGATGGTCAGCAGGCTGTCGCCCACCGCCACGGCATCACCGACCTTGACGTTGACCGCACCGATGGTGCCGGCCTTGAACGCACGGATCTCGGTTTCCATCTTCATGGCTTCGAGAATGATCAGCAGCTGACCTTCCTCTACCACCTGGCCGGGTTGTACCAGCACCTTGAAGATATTGCCCGCCAGCGGCGCAGCCTGGGGCTCACCGCCACCCACGGCAACCGGAGCTGCAGCCACAGGAGCAGCGCCGGCAGCGCCACCGACAGGCTTGAGGCCTTCGATATCGCCACCCTCATTAACCTGCACCACAAAGGACTTGCCGTTCACTTCAACGGTGTAGACCTCGGGCTTGCCGGCTTCGCGCACGGGCGCTTCCTTGCCGGTCGGGGCCGGTTCAAAGGCCGCCGGGTTGCCACGGTTTTCCAGGAACTTCAGGCCGATTTGCGGGAACAGCGCATAGGTCAGCACGTCGTCGATTTCATCGGCGGCAAGCTTGATGCCCTTCTCCTTGGCAATGCCCTTGAGTTCGGCGCTCAGCTTGTCCATCTCGGCTTCCAGCAGGTCGGCCGGACGGCAGGTAATGGCTTCGCCGCCATCCAGTACGCGGGCCTGCAGCTCCTTGTTGAACGGCGCCGGCGCTGCGCCGTACTCGCCCTTCAATACACCGGCGGTTTCCTTGGTGATGGACTTGTAGCGCTCGCCGGTGAGCACGTTGATCACCGCCTGGGTGCCGACAATCTGCGAGGTCGGGGTCACCAGAGGGATAAAGCCGAGGTCTTCACGCACCCGCGGGATCTCGGCCAGCACCTGGTCGAACTTGTCCTGGGCGCCCTGCTCCTTGAGCTGGCTCTCCATGTTGGTGAGCATGCCGCCGGGCACCTGGGCGACCAGAATGCGCGAGTCGACACCCTTGAGGTTGCCCTCGAACTTGGCGTACTTCTTCCGCACTTCGCGGAAGTAGGCGGCGATTTCTTCCAGCAGTTCCAGGTTCAGCCCGGTATCGCGCTCGGTGCCCTGGAACATGGCCACCACCGACTCGGTCGGCGAATGACCGTAGGTCATCGACAGCGAGGAAATTGCGGTGTCGACGTTGTCGATGCCCGCTTCCACGGCCTTGAGAATGGCTACCGACGACAGCCCGGCGGTGGCGTGGCACTGCATATGGATCGGAATGGACAGGCTGGCCTTCAGGCGCGATACCAGCTCGAAGGCGGTATAGGGCGTGAGGATACCGGCCATGTCCTTGATGGCCACCGAGTCGGCCCCCATGTCTTCGATCTGCTTGGCCAGGTCGACCCACATTTCCAGCGTGTGCACCGGGCTGGTGGTGTAGGAGATGGTGCCCTGGGCATGCTTGCCCTGCTTCTTGACAGCCTGCAGGGCAGTCTGCAGGTTGCGCGGGTCGTTCATCGCGTCGAATACGCGGAACACGTCAACGCCATTGATGGCGGCACGCTCGACGAACTTTTCCACCACGTCATCGGCGTAATGGCGATAGCCCAGCAGGTTCTGACCGCGCAGGAGCATCTGCTGGCGGGTGTTGGGCATGGCCTTTTTCAGCTCACGAATGCGATGCCAGGGATCTTCACCCAGGTAACGGATACAGGCATCGAAAGTCGCCCCACCCCAGGACTCCACCGACCAGAAACCGACCTGATCGAGCTTGGGCGCGATCGGCAGCATGTCTTCCAGGCGCACACGGGTGGCCAGGATCGATTGGTGGGCGTCGCGCAGCACCACATCGGTAATTCCGAGTGCTTGTTTAACGGCAGTCATACAGGTGCTCCCTCTAGAACCTGATCAACCGCGACGAGCGCGGTGCTGATGAATGGCGGATTGGATGGCAGCCAGCAGTTCGGCATCCGGCTCTTGACTGGCCGGTTTGGGCGCCGATGGCGTGGTAACGGGTACGGGTGTCTTGGCCGTGAACAGCTCGATCAACCGCGACATGACGCGGATCATCACAACCAGCAGAATCAGGAAGAGAAATACGAAGCCGATCCCGAACAGCATCAGCTCGACGCCTTCGAGCAAGAGTTCACCAGGGGTCATCGTGGCTCCTTATGCCAGCAGCCTGTGGCTGCACTCGTTATTGATTAGGAGCGCCCAGGGCTGGCCCTGGGCAAAGCTGGCGAACATTAGCCTGAAACGGGCGTTTGAGGCAAATCAAAGACCGCTCAATGGGACATTTTCTGACGAAAATGCGTCATCGGCAGAGGCGACTCCTAAAGCAGAAACAGACTGGCCAGTCCCAGGAAGATAAAGAAGCCGCCACTGTCGGTCATGGCCGTGATCATCACACTGGAACCCAGTGCCGGATCGCGCCCCATGCGCGACAGCGTCATGGGAATCAGCACCCCCATCAGCGCCGCCAGCAGCAGGTTGAGGGTCATGGCCGCGGTCATCACCACACCCAGGGACCAGCTGCCGTAGAGCAGGTAGGCCACCACGCCGATCACGCCACCCCAGACGATGCCATTGATCAGAGCCACCCCCAGCTCCTTGCGCATCAGGCGTGAACTGTGCCCGGCACCCACCTGATCCAGCGCCATGGCGCGCACGATCATGGTGATGGTCTGGTTACCCGAGTTGCCACCAATACCAGCCACAATCGGCATCAGGGCTGCCAGGGCCACCAGCTTCTCGATGGAGTCCTCGAACAGGCCGATCACCCGCGAGGCGATAAAGGCCGTGACCAGATTGATCGCCAGCCAGGCCCAGCGGTTGCGCACCGATTTCCACACCGAGGCGAAGATATCTTCCTCCTCGCGCAGACCGGCCATGTTCAGCACTTCGCTTTCGCTCTCCTCACGGATCAGGTCGACCATCTCGTCGATGGTCAGGCGTCCGATCAGCTTGTCGTTCTTGTCCACCACCGGGGCGGAAATCAGATCGTAGCGTTCGAAAGCCTGAGCCGCGTCGTAGGCGTCCTCATCCGGATGGAAACTCACAGGATCCGTGGCCATCACCTCACTGACCAGCTTCTCCGGATCATTGACCAGCAGACGCTTGACCGGCAGCACCCCTTTGAGCGCACCGTCGTAATCGACCACAAACAGCTTGTCGGTATGCCCCGGCAGCTCCTTGAGCCGGCGCAGGTAACGCAGCACCACCTCCAGGCTGACGTCCTCGCGGATGGTGACCATCTCGAAGTCCATCAGCGCACCGACCTGATCCTCTTCATAGGACAGGGCCGAGCGCACCCGCTCGCGCTGCTGGGCGTCGAGGGACTCCATCAGCTCATGGACGACATCACGCGGTAGCTCGGAGGCCAGATCGGCCAGCTCGTCGGCGTCCATTTCCTTGGCGGCGGCGAGAATCTCATGGTCATCCATGTCGGCGAGCAGGGTCTCGCGCACCGCATCGGATACTTCCAGGAGGATGTCGCCATCACGCTCGACCTTGACCAGCTGCCATACGGTCAGGCGGTCGCCCAGCGGCAGGGCTTCGAGAATATGGGCAACGTCGGCGGAGTGCAGCTCGTCGAGCTTGCGTTGCAGTTCGGCAAGGTTTTGCCGATGCACCAGGTTTTCCACCCGGTCGTGGTGCTGGCCTTCCTGACGATGGGTCAGGTCTTCGACCAGCTTGTGCCGGTGCAGGAGTTCGACCACCTGGGCCAGGCGATCCTGCAGGCTTTCTTGCGGTTTTTTGGCTTCTACTTCAGTCATGGCATGCTCCACCCCCAGCGGCGGCGCAGCCACGGAGGGTCAATCAATCAGCGGGTGATTGCACAATCGGGATTCTGAGTAACTACTGGGTAAGTCCATGGTGGTATTCCACAAGCCCCGGCGGGGCTGACACTGCAAATGATAACACCGGCCAGAGGTTTTGCATGTGACAAAACCGCCTGGAACAAGCGCTTGCAGCACAAACTTGAGTTTTCATCGCAGATTGCAGGTGCGACGCCAGCCAAGCGCACCAGGACACGAGCGGGAGGAAGCGCATCATCGGAAGACGCATAAAAAGCAGCGCGCAAAGAAAAGGCCATGTACCAATTAAGCGCTGCCTAGGTGCCTGGAGGAGAACGGCGCTCCTGGCAAAGGCCGCAATCTGTAGGGTGCGCTGTGCGCACCAAGTCAGGCGGCAAATTGCTGGTGCGCACGGCGCACCCTACGTCCCAGGCGTTCCCACGCTCAGTGGCTGAACGCAACACAGGATAAGGACACAGCCAAAGAAAAAGGGCCTGCATCGCTGCAGGCCCTTCTTTGTGTGGCGGACTCAGGAGGATTCGAACCTCCGACCGCTCGGTTCGTAGCCGAGTACTCTATCCAGCTGAGCTATGAGTCCGTATGGCGCTTTTAGACCAGATCACCGCTGGTTGCCCGAATCACCCGCCAGTGCAGATGTTTCGTGTATGGCGGACTCAGGAGGATTCGAACCTCCGACCGCTCGGTTCGTAGCCGAGTACTCTATCCAGCTGAGCTATGAGTCCGTGAAGCGTGCGCATTATAAGGATTAAAACCCTAGAAGCAAGTATTAAAACCATTTGGTTTCAATAACTTATCGCTCTAAAGCGACCTCACCTTACAACACTGAATATGGCGGAGAAGGGGGGATTCGAACCCCCGACACCCTTTTGAGGTGTACTCCCTTAGCAGGGGAGCGCCTTCGGCCACTCGGCCACCTCTCCGCAACACGGGGCGCAT
>Ga0209207_1000372_pt1 | contig 29102 bp, 24 predicted proteins | sample SaghotsprinmetaG_FD_184140 | JGI IMG/M metagenome (GOLD analysis project Ga0209207, IMG submission 184140) | Hot spring microbial communities from South Africa to study Microbial Dark Matter (Phase II) - Sagole hot spring metaG (SPAdes) (version 3) | ecosystem: Environmental > Aquatic > Thermal...
GACGTTCGATGACCTTGGGTAGCTGCGTCTCGACGAGTTTGACTGCAGTGACGGGCAAATGCAGCAGATGGCGCAGAACGCTCGCGCCGAGATCGGCGAGCAATTCGCGGATGCTGCGGTCGTTGGCGTGCGGTTCGGAGGGCGTAGACATGGGAATAAAGGAAATGCTGAATAAACTGCTACGCGGGCGCATCGCGGCGTTGCGCGGTGCTCGCCCCTCGCCTAACCTATTGTCATGTCTCGGTCGCTGTGCGACGCGCGCTCATGCTTCTTCCCGCTCGCGGCTTTCATCAGCGTTTCCCTTACATCGAACGACGCTGGTATCCAATTTGGGACGCACGCAGCGATTTCGTCGTCGGCTTCGCCCCATCGAAGGCCAGTTTCATCGCCCGTGCCCCGACGCCCGTCGTGGCCCAGGAACGCGAACGTCAGGCCGGCTTCACGACGCTGCACGAGAAGTTGCGCGCGCAGCGGGTGCGGTTCGGTTAACGCACTGCGGGCGAAGCGAGCACAAGCCATCGCCTCGCCCACTCTTGCGCCACTGTGGCGAACGGCTGCCTCAGTGCGCCGCGGCCTTCGCGCCCACCACCTGACGCAGCATTTCCAGCGTGCTGTCCGGATGGCTGCTGATGCCCATGAACTGAAACATGCCGAGCGACGGCCAGGCGAGCGCGGTGCGGTAACGCGCATAAAGCGCTTGCACCTTACCCTCGGTGACGTAGATCTCCCAGGGCAAAGCGGCGATGTGATCGACGCCGATCTTTTTCACCCACCAGCCTTCGCCGTTGTCGGCATCGTTCATCGCCACACCGAAGACGGCCAGTTTCTGCTCTGGATAGACGAGCTCATAGACTTTGGCTGTCTTCGCCACGCCTTTGGCCAGTCCGTCGCGCACGGCGGCAATGGCTTCGTCGAAGCTGACGAAGCTCTTCAGCTCGGCTTTGTCGCCGAAGCGTTCCATGCCGGCCAAGTAGCGATAGGTCGGCAGGTCACTGGTTTCGACTTCGCCGCCGAAAGGTTTGCCGGCGCCGAGCGCCTTTTCCAGCTTGGCCATTGTCGCCTTGACGGCATTTTCCGCTTTAGCGTAGTCCTTGCGCAGATAGGCGCGCAGCCAGTACTCGAGGTTGACCGCCGATACCGTGCCGTCGTTCTTGACGCCGACGCGGATCGGTATGCCGATCACCGCCGTACCACCGATGCCGAGCAACGCCTGCGTCAGTGCCTCATCGGTGACGACCAGCACGCCATGACTGGCGATGGCCGGCGGCAGATGCTGGCCGACGACCTTGAAGCCAGCGCCGGTGAGCTTTGCTTCGGCGGCGGCCATGACGGCTTTCGTCTCACCGGCGGCGAGCTTGTCGGTGGCCAGGTAAGGTTGCAGTGCGCTGGCGAGCAGCGCATGGGTGGCCAGTAGCAAGCCGATGACAAATTGCTTCATTCCGTTCCTTTCGATGGCAAAAGGGCCGGCAAAGCCGGCCCGTATTGACTCGCTCCGATGTCTCAGCGCATCAAAAACGATGGCTGTACATCAGCTGCCAGTTGTGCTGCTGGCGGTGGGAGGTGGTGACGCCCATGACGTCGTTGGTCACCGTGACGCGCGGCGTGATGGCCAGCGAGAAGTCGATCGACGAAGCCGGGTTGAAGGCGTAACCGGCACCGAGCGTGACGTGGTTCTTGATCGTCGCCGGGAAGAGCGGATGCATGTAGCGGGAGGGCACAGGATTGCTGGCCAGATTCAGGCCGGCGCGCAGTGTCAGGCGCGCGTCGAGCCGATAGGCAGCACCGATCATGAACACGTCCTGATCGTCCCAGTTCTGGCGCAGCACGGCATCCATCTGGGTGCCGTTCACGCCGGCCAGCATGCCGGCATTGCCTTGGGCGGTGAAGGCCATGCGGAAATCCTTCATCGTCTTCGACCAGTTGATGCGCTTGTAGTCGGCGGCAATCATCAGCTGCGGGCTGGCCTGGTAGGCGAGGCCCAGACCCCAGGTTTCCGGCCACTGGAAGTCGACGACGCGCAGGCGGCCGTTGATGGTCATCGGCATGGTCTGACCGTTCATGACCACCTGCATGTTCATGCGGCCATCGCCTTCCATGTCGTCGAGGCTGGTCTTGGCATGGTAGACACCACCGATCGACAGCTGCGGTGTCGCTTGCCAGACGAAGCCGAGGTTGCCGGCCCAGCCGGTGGTCTTCAGGCGCTGCTTCATCTTGTTGCCGCCTTCGGAGAAGTCGAACTGGGCGTAATGCACGTCCGACAGGCCCATCTGCATGAAGCCGCCGAAGGCTAGCAGCATCGAGCCGGTGGCGTAACCGGACGGCGTCGCCGGCGCACCGCCCATGCCGGTGAAGCTGGCGAACATCTGGCCGGGCATGACCATCTGCATGTCGAGACCGCCCCAGAGGAAGTCGAGCGAGCCGCCGAGGCGCAGCGTCGGGGTGACGTCGTAAGCCAGCGGAAAGATGACGCGACCGATGCCGAGCTCCGAGCGGTTCTCCTTGCCCGACATGCCCATTACGCCACGCATCGAACGGTAGCCGGAGAGGAAGGAGTCGGTTCCGTACTCGGTACCCATGCCGCCCTGCGCCATCATGCCGATGCCGTACGCGAGCGCGCCGTCCTTGCGCACGTAACCCACCGCCGGCATGTAGTAGGCATCACCGCCCGACTTGGCCGACGGCATGCCCGCCGTGCTCGAAACGACGTCCGGATGCAAGCCGCCCAAAGCGATATCGAGGCGTGCCGTACCGGACTTCATCAGTCCGAGGGTCGCAGGGTTGTTGATCATGCCACCGGTACCGCCATCGTAGGCAAACGAGGTCCCTCCCATGCTCGTGGCGATCGGCCCGTAGCCTTCCATGTTCATGCCATTGGTCGCCAATGCCGGCGCCGACAGGGCAGCAACGATCGATGCCAGAGCAACTTTTTTCATTTTCATGCTTCATCACCTCCTAAGGGTGAATGATCAGATAAAAAGACAAACGTCCGAATGCTGCGCCACCGGCAGGAAAGTGGCGGCGCCGGCATACTCCATCCCATCGACGAAATCGTCGTGGCTGAAACCGAACAGTTCGACGGTCATCTGACAGGCGACGAAGCGCACGCCAGCCTCCTGACTGAGGCTGCGCAACTCCTCGATACTGGCGACGCCGTTGTTCTTGATGGTCTGTTTCATGAGGCTCGTCGCCAGGCTTTCAAAACCGGGAATGTTCGCCTGGACGATGTTGGGGATGTTCCAGTCGATGGCCTTGAACCAGTCGGGACCAAAGGGCATCTTCATCGGCATGCCGGGATTGCCGAGTGGACTGACCTTGAGGTCGGAGACATCTTTTTTGACCAGGTTCAGGCCATAAAAGGTGAAGAAAATGGTCGCCTCCCAGCCGAGTGCCGCCGCGGTCGAAGCCAGGATGAACGGCGGATAGGCCCAATCCAGTGTGCCTTTGGTAGCGATGATGGACATCGACGGCGTGCGCGATTCCTCGCGCGCCTGCAGCGCTTCCTCGATCTTGCCTGGCAGCAACTCGTCCAGACGCTGGCGGATCAGGGCCTCGATGGCATTGGTGTCGAGCGTTTCACTCATGTCTCTCTTCCTCCTCTCAAGAGAAAACGAAGGGCCGCACGGGTGTTTCCGTCGATCCGAGACGGAGGCCGCGCGCGGATTCCCGGAGGGCGTGGCAGCCTTTCTGGCACAGCGCCAACGGCATGGCCGCACCACCGTGAACGCAAAAACGCGGGAAAGCCTCCTAGGGGCATTTCCCGCGTCGGTCTCATCGTGCGCTTCTTACTTGCGCTTCAGGTAAAACTCAAATTCCTTGTTGTTTTCGGCCGACGAGAGCAACTCGTTGCCGGTCTGTTTGGCGAAGGCGGCGAAATCCTTCACCGAGCCCGGATCGGTGGCGATGATGCGCAGCACCTGGCCGGGTTGCATCTCGGCCAGCGTCTTCTTGGCGCGCAGGATGGGCAGCGGGCAGTTCAGGCCACGGGCGTCGAGCTCTTTGTCGAAATTCATGTCAGGTCCTCACGAAAGGTTGGGTGGAAAGAACCGCCGCGTCGCTTTGGGCCGTCGGCGCGACAGTCGAACAGGAAACTGGTCAAGAAAAGGTGGCTGATGATATGCCGACAAAGCAGCTTGGGCAATAGCGACCGCGCTGGTCGGAGCAGTGGATCGGCATGATTTCATGCCACCGACTGATAGTACAGATTCTGTGGATGATTGGCCTGGGCGAAAAAGAACCAGCGTTCGAACAGCAAACCGACATACTGCACCACGAAGGCGAGCAGCAGCAGGTCGACCGAAACCTCGCCAGAGAGCACGAGCAACAACAGCGGCGCCGGGATGGCGAACACCAGCAACAGGAACAGCCAGCGCACCGAGCGCAGAAGCGATGCAGGCTGGCCGTGGAAGAACTCGCGCGTATTGAACGAACCGCCCATCGCCCCCTGTGTCTTCTGCACGATCTTCGGGTGCTTGACGCCGATGGCCGACTGCAGCGTCGATTTCGGCTTCAGGCGCCGGTTGCGGATCAGTGAGGCGACGCGGCCGACGAAGGCCAGCACGAGCAAAATCAGCGTCCAGCCGACGAGGAAAGGCAGCAGCACCGGCGCACTGAACGCGGCATGTACGCTGGCGAGCAGGAAGCCGGATGCACCGCCGAGCAGGATGTAGTTGATGACGGTCAGCGGCGTGTGCCATTCGCGCAGAAAGCGCAGGCAGGCGTAGATCATGCCGGTGCAGATGAAGAGCAGAAAGGCAAACAAGGTAGCCAGCACGCCGAGGACGAAAGTCAGCTTCACCGGCACGCCGCTCGGCAGCAGGCCGAGATCGGCATTGAAGTCCCAAAGATGCGCTGCGCCGTAGAGCGAAAGCGTCGCCATGAAAGCGGGCAGCACGATGACTTCGCGCGACAGCCAGGAGGTGCGCCAGCGCGTCGCGGCGCGCCAGGCGCGCTCGGGACGACCGAGGTGAAAGAAGGAAGCGATCAGGCCGGCGATGAGGAAAGCGAGCGCCAGCAGACTGCCCGTGCCATAGTAGCTGCCATCCTGGGCCGGCAATAGGCCGAAAGCAGCATAAGACTCGACCGTGAACAAGGCGAGGAAAAACCCCTGACCGACGCCGATCAGCGTGGTAAGGAAGATGACGGAAAAAGCGGGATGCATGGCGGCGATACTTACCAGGAAGTGACGTCGTCGAGCGTCGGCTCGGTCTTGCCGGGCTGGGGCAATTCGCGATCGATTTTGAGCGGGTTATCGGCGCGCTCGATTTCGTCCTCGCGCAGGCGAAGCCGGGTCTTGCGCCGGGGCAGGTAATGGTTGGCTGGCTGGGTGCCCCATTCCGGCATCAGCGGATAGCCGCCATTTTCGCGGATGGCCACCGACACCTCGGAATGCGGATCGTGGATGTCGCCGAACAGGCGGGCGCGCGTCGGACAGGCGCGCACGCAGGCCGGCCGGCGTTCCTCGGCGCTCAGGCGTTCGTCGTAGATGCGATCGACGCAGAGCGTGCATTTCTTCATCACCTTCTGCTCTTCGTCGAACTCGCGCGCGCCATAGGGACAGGCCCATGAGCAGTATTTGCAACCGATGCACTTATCGTAATCGACCAGCACGATGCCGTCTTCCTTGCGCTTGTAGGAAGCGCCGGTCGGGCAGACCGGGACGCAAGGCGGGTCCTCGCAATGCAGGCAGGATTTGGGAAAATGCAGCGTTTCGGTGTGCGGAAACTCGCCGATCTCGAAGGTCTGCACGCGGTTGAAGAAAGTACCGGTCGGGTTCTTGCCGTAGGGATTCTGATCGACCAGCGGGCCGGCGGGACCGGAAGTGTTCCATTCCTTGCAGTTGGTGACGCAGGCATGGCAGCCGACGCAGACGTTGAGGTCGATGACGAGGGCGAGTTGTGTCATTTCGCGCCCCCTTTCTTGCCGGCAAAGTAGGTCCAGACCAACGTGCGCTTTGGCTGGCCGGGATAGGGCTTGAGCGGCGGGAACTGCGGTTCGGTGACCGGCTCCGTCCCGGCCTCGGCCTTGTAGAGGCGCACGCGCACGTCGAACCAGGCCGCCTGACCGGTGATCGGATCGGAATTCGACACCCGCCGATCGGAGCCGCGCTCGCAGGAAGGCAATTCTTCGCTGATCAGGTGATTGAGCAGGAAACCTTGCTGCGATTCGTTGGCGTCCGGGGCGAGATTCCAGGCGCCGGCCGCCTTGCCGATCGCGTTCCAGGTCCACACCGTGCCCGGTTCGACTGCCTCGGAGTGCTTGGCCATGCACTTGACCTTGCCCCACTGCGATTCGACCCAGATCCAGTCGCCATCCTCGATGCCATGGACGCGCGCGGTGTGCGCATTGACATAGAGCAGGTTGTGGGCGTGGATCTGCCGCAGCCAGGCGTTCTGCGAATCCCAGGAGTGATACATCGCCATCGGCCGCTGTGTGATCGCGGTGAGCGGATACTTGTGCTTGTCCGTCACCTGCGACTCCAGAGTGTCGTAATAAAAAGGCAGCGGATCGAAGAAGGTCTCGACACGCTGAGCCAGATGCGCCGGCGGCTTGCGCGAAAAGCCCTTGCCGCGCGCCGCCTGGCGGAAGCGCATCAGCACCTCGGAATAGATGTTGATCAGGATCGGCTCGGCGTAGCGCGTGATGCGGTTGCGCTGACTCCACTCGAGATAACCCTGATTCCAGTTGCGCATGTACTGGTAGCTCTTCGGCAGCTCGTAATGGAAAAAGCAACCGTTTTTGGCATACATCTCCCACTGGTTCGGATTCGGCTCGCCGCGCAGGTGCTTCTCGCCGCCTTTGCCGCGCCAGCCGGCGAGGAAGCCGATGCCTGAGCCCGGTTCGGTCTCGTAATGGACGATGAAGTCCGGATAGTCGCGGTACTTGCGCTGGCCATCCTTGGTCGTGAAGGCCGGCAGTTTCAAACGCGAGCCGAGTTCGATCAGCACTTCCTGAAAGGGCTTGCACTCGCCCAGTGGCGGTAGCACCGGAATGCGCACCGCATCGACCGGACCATCGAATTCCGAGATCGGCCGGTCGAGGAGCGACATCACGTCGTGGCGCTCCAGATACGTCGTATCCGGCAGGATCAGATCGGCGAAGGCCGTCATCTCGGACTGGAAGGCGTCGGCGACGACGATGAACGGGATCTTGTATTCGCCGTGTTCATCCTTGTCGTTGAGCATCTTCCTGACCTCGACGGCGTTCATCGTCGAGTTCCACGCCATGTTGGCCATGAAGATCAAGAGCGTGTCGATCCGGTAGGGGTCGCCGCGCCAGGCGTTGGTGATGACGTTGTGCATCAGGCCGTGCACGGAGAGCGGATACTCCCAGGAGAAGCCCTTGTCGATGCGCACCGGATTGCCTGCGTCGTCGACGAACAGATCATCGGGGTCGGCCGGCCAGCCGAGCGCCATGCCGTCGAGCGGCTTCATCGGCTGCACGGCGTTCGGGTGGTTCGGCGTGCGCGCGCAGGGCGGGATCGGTCGCGGGAAGGGCGCCTTGTGGCGGAAGCCGCCGGGGCGGTCGATGGTGCCCAACAGTGACATCAGGATGCCCAGCGCGCGAATGGTCTGGAAGCCATTCGAGTGCGCCGCCAGGCCGCGCATGGCGTGGAAGGCCACCGGATTGCCGGTGACGGTGTCGTGTTCCTTGCCCCAACTGTCCGTCCAGGCGATCGGCAGTTCGATGCGTTGATCGCGTGCCGTGACGCCCATCTCGTAGGCCAGGCGACGGATGGTGGCGGCGGGAATGCCGGTCACGCCCTCGGCCCATTCCGGCGTGTAGTGCTCGACACGCTCCTTCAGCAACTGGAAGGCCGGCTTGACCTTCGTGCCATTCAAGTCGAACTCGCCGAGCAGGCAGGGGTCGGCGCCGGGCTTGTGCGTCACTACCGCCTTGTTGGTCTGGCGATCCCACCACAGCTTGTCCTGCGGGTCATAGCAGGCTTCCTCCTCCGGCACCTCGGTGCGCAGGAACATGCCGAACTCGTCGGACGTCTCATCGCAATTCACCAGCTCGCCGGCATTCGAATACTGGACGAGGAAATCGCGGTCGTAGAGGCCCTTCTCGATGATCTCGTGGATCACCGCCAGCAGGAAGGCGCCGTCAGTGCCGGGGCGGATCGACACCCATTCGTCGGCAATGGCCGAGTAGCCAGTGCGCACCGGGTTGATCGAGACGAAGCGGCCGCCATCCCGCTTGAACTTCGCGATCGCGAGCTTCAGTGGATTCGAATGATGATCCTCGGCCGTGCCGATCATCACGAACAACTTCGCCCGCTCCAGATCGGGACCGCCGAACTCCCAGAACGAGCCGCCGATGGTGTAGATGAGTCCCGCCGCCATGTTCACCGAGCAGAAGCCGCCGTGCGCCGCGTAATTGGGCGTGCCGAACTGGCGCGCGAAGAGACCAGTGAGGGCCTGCATCTGGTCGCGGCCGGTAAACAGCGCAAACTTTTTCGGATCGGTGGCGCGGATCTTCGCCAACCGCTCTTCGAGGATGGCGAAGGCCTCATCCCAGGAAATCGGCTCGAATTCGCCCGCGCCGCGCTCGGCGCCGGCCTTGCGGCGTAGCGGCTTCGTCAGCCGCGCCGGCGAATACTGCTTCATGATGCCCGACGAACCCTTGGCGCAAATGACTCCCTGATTCAGCGGATGATCGGGATTGCCGTCAATGTAACGCACCTCGGGGCCATGGTCGCCATGGCGCAGATGGACACGGATGCCGCAGCGACAGGCGCACATGTAACAGGTGGTGTTCTTGATTTCCTCGACCGGGGAAGCTGGCATCATCTCTCTGTCTAGGGCAGAGCCGGTTTTCTAGCGAAGGATGTCCGTCACCAAGAAACCGGGCAGGGCAAGAAAATTAGCGTTTTGCGATATTCTTGCAGCCCCTTTCCTTGGTCACAAAGGAATAATTTTTATTCCACGATAAACTTCAGGAGACGCCATGAAGCAGGAATTCACCGACAGCGAGGTCAAGACGGTCAGTCAGACACTCTTCGAACGCTATGGCCGTGCCGTGCCGCTGCAGGCGGCCGACGCCGAAATCCAGCCCGACCCGGAGAACGACGACGAGCTGGTCGACTGTCCGGTGCTCTACTGGGAAGAGCGTGGCGCGCATTTCGTCGTCTTCAAGCTGGCTCCGAGCGAGTTCCGTGGCCAGTTTTACTATAACGAGGCGGCGCAGTATGGCACCGGCAAAAAGAGCTTCGACAACGTCGGCGACTGCGTCGTGACGCTGCTGCAGGTGCAGTCCGACCACGAGCGCATGATGCAGGGCATCCGTTCCGGCATGACCAGCCTCGATTTCAAGGAAGAGTACGATGGCCCGATCGTCATCTGAACGCCGGGATCCGGCGAAAGTCAGCCTGGTCGGCACGGCGTGGCGCTGCGCCGGCCGACGAGTTACGGGTGCCCGCCGCAGGCAGGCCGGGCGATGAAAATCTGCATCGTCTCCGACAGCCACGACCGCGGCCCGATGCTCGCCGAGGCCGTCGCGCTGGCCAAAGTCGAGGGTGCCGAAGCGGTGCTGCATTGCGGCGATTTGATCGGCGTCGGCACGGTCAAAGCGTCGATGAAGCTCGGTCTGCCGCTGCACCTCGTGCATGGCAACAACCTCGGCGATCTGGTGGCTCTATCGAAATTGGCCTGCAGTTCGGAAGGGCTGCTGAACTATCACGGCCGCGATGCGACGATCGAACTGGTCGGACGGCGCATCTTCATGACCCACTACCCGCATTACGGCTTGGGCATGGCCTGCACCGGCGATTATGACCTCGTCTGCTGTGGCCACAGCCACACCCCGGCCATCGAGCGCCAAGCGAATGTCAAAGGCGGTGAAACCTGGCTGGTCAATCCGGGCACCGTCGCCGGCCTGGGCGCACCGGCCGCCACCTGGATCCTCGGCGATCTGGCCAGCATGACGTTCGAAGTGCGCGAACTGATGCGCTGAAGCCGCAGCCCGATGCGCACTCGCGAGTGACTCCAGGCCAACGATCATGGTGGTTGCCACCACCCCTGAAGATGAAAATCGGCACTGCCGTCGGAGCGCCCCCCCCGGATTCGGGTCCGGGGCATGCTTGGCCGCGATGGCAGCGGTGGCAGCCCGTTCGACCGCCCAATTGCCGCGCTCGCGCGCGTCCAGCAAGTTTGGTTGCGCCGGGAAAAAATGTTCGCTACCGCGAACGTGCTGTCGCGGGCAAGCCCGCTCCCACGTATGCCTTTCGAGTGATTTTCACGCTAACGAGCGCAGCGAGCAGGAACTCTTCTCCACGGAAGCGGAGCGAAAGGGCGCAGCCCGCGCGCCGGGCCGCCCCAAGCGCGGGCGGCACGCGCCGAAGGCGCAAGGGCACGGAGGAAACTACGAAGCGTCCCGTAACAAACGAGCGCAGCGAGCACGAACTCTTCCCCCCGAGAGGGGGGACCGAGGGGGGCGGGTCTTTTACTTCAACGCATCCAAATACTTCTCGGCATCGAGCGCCGCCTGACAGCCGGAAGCCGCCGAGGTGATGGCCTGCTTGTAGATCATGTCCTGCACGTCGCCGGCAGCAAAGACGCCATCGATCGAGGTCGCAGTGGCATTGCCAGTGCGGCCGGCACGGGTGACGATGTAGCCATTGTCCATCTCGAGCTGGCCGACGAACAGATCGGTGTTCGGCGTGTGACCGATGGCGACAAAGACGCCCTGAACGGCGATGTCTTCGGTCGCACCGCTCTTCAAATTGCGGATGCGCATGCCGGTCACACCCGAATGATCGCCCAGCACCTCATCGAGCACGCTATCCCATTTGATGCTTACCTTGCCGGCGCGCTCCTTCTCGAACAGGTGATCCTGCATGATCTTCTCGGCGCGCAGCTTGTCGCGCCGATGCACGAGGGTGACATGCGAAGCGATGTTGGCCAGATAAAGGGCCTCTTCGACGGCGGTATTGCCGCCACCGATCACCGCCACCGGCTGGTTGCGATAGAAGAAGCCGTCGCAGGTGGCGCAGGCCGAAACGCCCTTGCCCTTGAACTTCTCTTCCGATGGCAGGCCGAGATACTGTGCCGAAGCGCCGGTGGCGATGATCAGCGCATCGCAACTATATTCGCCGCTGTCGCCGATCAGGCGGAAGGGCCGCTCGCCCAGATGGGCGGTGTGGATGTGGTCGAAGACGATCTCGGTGCCGAAGCGGCGCGCATGCTTTTCGAAGCGCGCCATCAGACCCGGCCCCTTTACCCCATCAGCATCGGCCGGCCAGTTATCGACCTCGGTGGTGGTCATCAGCTGGCCGCCTTGGGCAAGACCAGTGATGAGCACCGGTTGCAAATTGGCGCGCGCGGCATAGACGGCGGCCGTATAACCGGCCGGGCCAGAACCGAGAATCAGCAGACGGGCATGTTTGGCGGTCATGTCGTGTGGAAACGAGGGTTGGCAAAGATTCGGCCATTATACTGGCGGCCCTTGCCGGCGCCGCGGCCACACCACCGCCGCACGGCCGGCTTCGGCTCAGGGAGGGAAAGAGCATGGCCGTCTCGAAAATCACGCTACGCAACCTGCCGCTGTTCGCCGGGCTCGATGAAGCCAGCCTAGAACCGATCGCCGCCGCCGCAGCGCTGCGCCCTATCGAGCGTCATGCGACCGTACTGCTCACCGGCGAGCGCACCGACAACGTCTATTTCGTGCTGCGCGGCAGCCTGAAAGTGCTGGTCAGCGACGATTATGGCCGCGAGGTGATCCTGTCGATACTCGGGCCGGGCGAACTGTTCGGCGAGATGGGCGTCATCGACGATCATCCGCGTTCGGCCACGGTCATCGCCGCCCAGCCATCCGAATTGGTAGTGATCAGCAAGGAAGCCTTCAAGCGCATTCTCGCCGAGAATTTCGACCTGTCACTGGCCATCATGCGCGGCTTGGTGCATCGGCTGCGCTCGGCCGACCGCACCATCGAAAGCCTGGCCTTGCTCGATGTCTATGGCCGCGTCGCCCGCCTGCTGCTCGACATGGCCGAGACCGACGCGCAGGGACGCAAGGTGGTGCGAAAAAAAATCAGCAAACAGGACATCGCCAAAATGATCGGCGCCTCGCGCGAGATGGTCAGCCGGGTGATGAAGGACTTGACCCAGCAAAGGCTGATCGAAGAAAGCGACGGCGTCTTGCTGCTGCGCGTCACTGCCGAAGCTTGCGATTGATGCCAGCGGCGCCGCATCGCCGCGAGGGCACTGCAGCCACATTGGTCCCGCGCCGATACCCGGCAGCCATCAAAGTCAGCCCCACCAGCACGGCGTTGGGTCGCAGCGCAACCGCGAACACGCGCAGAAAAACCACCCATCGCTCGCGGGACCTTCGTCCAGCGAAGGCGATGGCTCCTTGGCGGCAAAATGGCCCTCATCCTGCTCCCGCACGCGGCTTTCTTCGGTGTTTGACCTTCATTGATTTGGCCGCACCCGCCCGCCGGGCCGGTATCATTGTTCCGAACAAAAAAGGAATTCGGGCTGGCACACCCGAAAAGATACTGTGGGGAGCAGAATGATGACAGGCGTTTCGATACAGACGCGTTTGGCCCAGGGGGCCGCTGGATTGCTGGTGACCGGCGCGGGAATCGGAGGAGTCCATTTGGCTGGAGCAGAGGCGAGCGCCGGTATCGTCGTCTTCTATCTCGTGTGGGGCATGCTGGCCGTTTTCGCGGCGGGCCCGATCCTGGCCGGCAACCTGAAACGTCCGCTGGCTGCCTTGCACGAGTCGATCGCCACCACGCGGCAGGACGGTGATCTGACCCGCAGCGTGGCGGCACCGCCCGGCAGTCCGATCGCGCCAGTGGCCAAGGCCTACAGCGAGCTGCTGACGACCTTCCACAGCATCATCACGCGCATCGTCTTCAACGCCGACCAGATCGCGAAAATGGCCGAAAAGCTGATGCGCGAGGCCGAGAATACTGCGCGCGGCTCCAACGAACAGAACGCGGCGGCCGAGACGGCCGCCGAAGCGGTGGCGGAGATGGCCGGCCGCATGCGCGAAGTGGCCGGAAACGCCGAGGAAACCGCGCAGATCGCCCAGCAAGCCAAGGAGCACTCGGCGCGCGGCGCGCGCATCGTCGAGGAGGCTTCGGCCGAGATCGATCGCATGGCACGCTCCGTCGAGCAGTCCGCGCAGGTCGTCGCGACGCTCGGCGAGCGTTCCGAGGCGATTTCCGGCATCGCGCGCACCATCCGCGAAATCGCCGATCAGACCAACCTGCTGGCCTTGAACGCCGCCATCGAGGCGGCACGCGCCGGCGAACAGGGGCGCGGTTTCGCGGTGGTTGCTGACGAAGTGCGCAAATTGGCCGAGCGTACCAGCACCGCGACCGGCGAGATCAACGCGATGATCGGCGCGATCCAGAGCGAGACGCAGTATGCGATAGCAACCATTCGCGACGGCTCGGCGCAGGCCAGAAACGGCGCCCAGCTGGCCCGCCAGGCCGCCGACGCGCTCGATCTCATCAATCGCGGCGCCGAGGAAACCACCGCCAAGGTTGAGCTGATCGTGCGCGCCGCGCAGGAACAGGTGCGGCATACGAGCGAAATGGCCGAACTGGTCACCAACATCATGGCGCTGGCCGACCGCAACAAAGAAGGCGCGGTGCAGACGCTGGAAGAAGCGCGCCAGCTCGACTATCTGGCCACCCATCTCGAGGAGGTCGGCACCATCTTCAAACTCGGCGCGCGCGGTGAGGAAGCGTTCGCCCTGCACGCGCGCATGCCGGAGATCGTCAAGCACGCAGCGGCGGAAGCCGGTCGTCTGCTCGAAGCGGCCGTCGACCGGGGCGAAATCAAGCTCGACGACCTGTTCGACCAGAACTACGTGCCGATTCCCGGCACCAAGCCGCAGAAATTCCATACCCGCTACGACGCGCTGACCGACCGGCTGCTGCCGGCCCTGCAAGAGCCCGTGCTCGACCAGGTGCGCGGCATCACCTATGCCATCGCCTGCGATACCAATGGCTACGTCCCCACCCACAACAGGCGCTTCACGCAGCCCCTGACCGGAGACGAAGAGAAAGACGTGCTCGGCAACCGCACCAAGCGCATCTTTTCCGATCCGGTCGGCAAGCGCTGCGGCGCCCACGAGACGCCTTTCCTGCTGCAGACCTATCGCCGCGATACCGGCGAGATCATGCACGACATTTCCGCTCCCATCTACGTGAAAGGCCGGCACTGGGGCGGTTTTCGCATCGGCTATCGCACCGAATAGGATCAATGACCCGTCGGTGAAACGCCGGACGAATTGCCGCCCCCTTCGGGAAATTCGCTCCAGCCTTCCCCTCGGCTGCCTGCCGCGCGCAGCATCAGCGGCCGGCCTTGGCGCAGACGGCCGACGACATGCATTTCACAACGGCGGCAGTCGAAGCGCAGGCTCAGCTTCTCGTCGCCGATGACCAGTGCCATGGGCTCGGGCTTGAGGCCTTTGACCTGTTTCGGGCAGAGATGGAAGCTGAAGCGCAGACAGTGGCGGGTGATCATCAGTGATACGGCGCCCCGCTCTTCACCGGCTTCGAAAGCGCGCGCCACCACCTCGACACCGTGGCGGCGATAGAAGGCGCGCGCTTTCTCGTTCAGTACGTTAGCGAGGAAATCAAGCCGCGTCGCCGGGTAACGCGCCGGTGGTGAGACGGGTTGCGCACGCGGCGGCCGTTGCCAGGCTTGGAGGCGGGCGGCGATCAGCTGCTCCACCGCCGCACGGCGCAGAGCGTTGATCTGGGCGAGGGTGAGAAAAGGCGGCGGATCGGGCACGAGGGTCAATGTGCGGGCGCGGAACATCGTGTTGCCCAGCTTGCCGAGCTGCTCGCCGAGGGTGGCGCGCATCCGCGCCGCATCGCGCGCGGGCTCGATGGCCAAAGTCAGCCCCGCCGTCACGGCGATGCCGCTCTCGTCGGTCAGGGTGAGCGCGACGCCATCGGGCGTGAGCTCGAAGCGCAGATCGACGGCCAGAAGGCGCTCGGCGCTCTTGCCGGCAAGCGAATGGACGAAACTCTGGTCGCGGTTACGCAGCAAGACCGTGCCGACGCTCAATGCAGCGGGCCGCGTCGCCGGATAGATCCGCCGGCCGTGCACGCGATTGACGCGCAAGCCGGCCAGCTCGCCCCCGGCAGTGAAAAAGCTCAGCCCATCGCCGTTGTGCAGCGGTGCATGCCCATCGATCTCGAACCAATCCTCGGCCAAACGCAGCACCTTGCCGACCGGCTCGCCGGCAAACTTGGGAGTATCGAAAGCAGCGATGTCGTGCTGCCGGCCGTGCAGGAAGTAGTCGGTGGCGCCGCGATTGAAGGTCTTCTCCGGCTGTGGCGTAAAGTGCCATTGGATGCGGCCTTGGGCGGCCGGCCGAAAGCCTTCGCGACAGGCGATCGCCGCATCGAGTTGCTGGCGATACCAGGCAGTGACGTTCTTGACATAAGCGAGATCTTTCAGCCGGCCTTCGATCTTGAACGAGCGGATGCCGGCATCGATGAGCGCGCCGAGGTTTTCGCTCTGGTCGTTGTCCTTCAGCGACAGCAGGTGCTTGCGCGCGGCGATGATGCCGCCTTGCGCATCGGCGAGCGTCATCGGCAGGCGACAGATCTGCGCGCATTCGCCGCGATTGGCGCTACGACCGGTGAGCGCATGACTGATCGAGCACTGGCCGCTGTAGCTGACGCACAGCGCGCCATGGACGAAAAACTCCAGCGTCGCCTCGGTCAGACGGGCGATGGCCTCGATCTCGGCGAGCGTCAGCTCGCGCGCCAGCACCAGCTGCGAGAAACCGACGTCCTGGAGAAAGCGCGCGATCGCAGGCGTGCGGATGTCGCACTGCGTGCTGGCATGCAGCTGGATCGGCGGCAGATCGAGTTCCAGCAGGCCCATGTCCTGCACGATCAGCGCATCGGCGCCGGCCTCATACACCTGCCAAATCAGCCGCTGCGCCGCTTCGAGCTCGGCGTCGGCGATGAGCGTGTTCAGCGCCACATGCACGCGCGCGGCATAACGGTGGGCGTAATCGCACAGGCGGGCGATGTCGTCGATGCCGTTGCTCGCCGCGGCGCGGGCACCAAAAGCCGGACCACCGATATATACGGCATCGGCACCGTGATCGATGGCGGCGATGCCGTAGTCGGCGTTCTTTGCCGGGGCGAGCAATTCGAGCGCGCCCGACGGGCGCAGGCAGGCCAGCGTCATCGTCAGGCTGGTGCCAGATGTTCGAGACCCAGCCGCAGGCTGCTCAAACCCTGATATTCGTTCACTTCGAGACGGAAGGCGGCGGTGATGCGTGCCGGCAACGGATCGCGGCAGCCGAAGCGCATTGCCTCATAGCGCACACCACCACGGCCGAGCGTCAGCTTCAGATGCTTGTCTTTCAAGAGCTTCTGTTCCAGTACCTCGAAGCGGTCGGCAAACAGCGGTGGCGGAAAGCCTTGCCCCCAGACGACGCTCTCGAGCAGACGCGCCACTTCCAGCGAGTAATACGCGCTCTCCAGCGCGCCATCGGTGAGCAGCCGGTGCTCGAGCGACTCGGCATCGAGCAGGTCGCGGCAGACCCGTTCGAAGGCCGCGGCGAATTCGTCGAAACGCGCCGCCGGCACGCTCGCCCCGGCCGCGGCGGCATGGCCGCCGAAGCGCAGCAGCAGACCGGGATGACGCTTGACGATCAGATCGAGCGCATCGCGCAGATGCAGGCCGGGAATCGAGCGTCCCGAGCCTTTGAGCACAGTACCGTCCTCATCGGGCGCGAAAGCGAACGTCGGCCGGTGATGGCGTTCCTTCAGCCGGCCGGCGAGGATACCGACGATGCCCTGATGCCAGCCCGGGTCGAAAAGCGTCAGGCTGCAGGCGTCGCCGACGTCGAGGCCCTCGAGATAGGCTTCGGCCTCCTCCTGCATGCTCGCCTCGATCTGCCGCCGCTCGCGGTTGATCGCATCGAGCTGCTGGGCGAGATTCATGGCCCGCGCCGCATCGTCGGTGATCAAACACTCGATGCCCAGGCCCATGTCGGCCAGCCGGCCGGCGGCGTTGAGGCGCGGGCCGAGCGCGAAGCCGAGATCGAAGGTCGAGGCGCGCTCGACATTGCGGCCGGCGACGGCGAACAGCGCCGCCACCCCCGGCTGCAGGCGACCGGCGCGCATGCGCACCAGCCCTTCGGCGACCAGGATGCGGTTGTTGCGATCGAGCGGCACGACGTCAGCGACGGTGCCGAGCGCCACCAGATCGAGCAGACTGGCCAGATTCGGCTCCGGCCGGTCGGTGAAGACGCCCCGCCGCCGCAGCTCGGCGCGCAGCGCCAGCATGACATAGAACATGACGCCGACGCCGGAAAGCGCCTTGCTCGCGAACGGACAACCTTTCTGGTTCGGATCGACGATCGCCGCCGCTGGCGGCAAGACATCGCCCGGCAAATGATGGTCGGTGACGATCACCGGCAGGCCGTAGCGGGCGGCCAAAGCGACGCCCTCGACGCTGGCGATGCCGTTATCGACGGTGACGAGCAGATCGGGCCGCCGTTGCCTGGCCAGTTCGACCACTGCCGGCGACAGGCCATAGCCGAGCTTGAAGCGGTCGGGCACCAAATAATCGACGATCGCGCCGAAGGCGCGCAAGGCGCGCACGCCGAGCGCGCAGGCGGTTGCGCCATCACAGTCATAATCGGCGACGATGAGCAGGCGCTTGCCGGCGACGATGGCGTCGGCGAGTAGGCGGGCGGCGGTAGCTAGACCGAGCATGCCCTCGGGCGGCAAAAGTTGCGCCAGCTTTGGCTGCACATCCTCTGGCTGCGTCACACCGCGCGCCGCGAGCAGACGGGCGAGCAGAGGATGCACCCCCGCCTGGGTCAGCAACCACTCGCTGCGCTGGGGAATCGGGCGGGTCAACAATTCGGTCATCGGTCGGCCATCGACACGGAAGCAGGGGCGCAGTTTATCTTGCCGCCCGCAGGCGGGCCGTTCATGGCCCGTGGCGGCCAAGGTCAGGAATGCGACGAACCGACCTCTGCAGTGCAGGCCGCGATCGTCGCGCGCAGTTCGCCCTCTGGCGTCTGGCTGTAAATCACCGCTGCGCCAATGCGCTGGAGCAGCACGAGGCGCAAGCTGCCGGCAAGCACTTTCTTGTCGTGATGCATCAGTTCGAGGTAGCGGTCGACGCCGAGCGGCGCCCCCTGTCGCGGCAGACGCGCCGCGGCGAGCAGCGCGTCGATGCGGGCCACGTCGGCAGCGCTCAGCCAGCCCAGCCGGCGTGACAGATCGGCCGCCATGATCATGCCGGCGGCGACTGCCTCGCCATGGAGCCAGACGCCATACCCAGCGCCGGTTTCGATGGCATGGCCGAAAGTGTGACCGAGGTTGAGCACAGCGCGCCCCCCCTCCTTCGCCGTCTCGAGCTCGTCGCCAGAAACCACCTCGGCCTTGTTGGCGCAGGAACGGGCGATGGCCTGGGTGAGCGCGGCGCCATCGCGCGCCAAGAGCCGCGGCATCTGCTCCTCCAGCCAGGCGAAGAAGTCGGGATCGCGGATCAGGCCATACTTGATCACCTCGGCCAGCCCCGCCGACAGCTCGCGCGCCGGCAGCGTGTTCAGCGTGTCGGTGTCGGCCAGCACGAGGCGCGGCTGCCAAAACGCGCCGATCATGTTCTTGCCGCGGGGATGGTTGATGCCGGTCTTGCCGCCGACCGAGGAATCGACCTGGGCGAGCAGCGTCGTCGGCACCTGGATGTAGGGCACGCCACGCTGATAGCAGGCGGCGGCGAAACCGGTCAGATCGCCGACGACGCCGCCGCCCAGCGCGATCAGCGCCGTCGTGCGGTCGGCGCGCTCGGCGAGCAGCGCATCGAAGATCATGTTCAGCGTCGGCCAGTCCTTGTAGGCTTCGCCGTCGGGCAGCACGATGCGCTGCACCGCGATGCCGGCGGCGCCCAAAGGCGCCGCCAGCCGTTCGAGATAGAGCGGCGCCACGATCTCGTTGCTGACGATGACCACCCGCTTGCCCGGCAGATGCGGCAGGATCAGATCGGCGCGTTCGATCAGGCCGGAACCGATGTGGATGGGGTAGGAGCGCCCGGCGAGCGCGACATTCAGTGTCTGCATCGTTGCTTGACTTCCTTTTCGACCTTGCGCACCGTTGCCTGCACACTGGCCGGTTCGCTATAGATGATGAGATGCGCTACCTCGCGGTAGAGCGGATCGCGCTGACCGTAGAGCGCCTCGATGCGCGCGCGCGGGTCGGCGACCTGCAACAGCGGCCGGTTGCGGTCGTGGCGCGTGCGCTCGAAGAGTATCTGCGGCGGCGAGTAGAGATAGATCACCAGGCCGCGTTCGCGCATGATGCGGCGGTTATCGGCCGCCAGTACCGCACCGCCGCCGGTGGCCAGCACCAGATTGTGGCGCAAAGTCAGTTCGCTGAGCACAGCGCTCTCGCGGGCGCGGAAACCGGCCTCGCCCTCGATTTCGAAGATGGCCGGGATCGACACCCTCATACGCGCCTCGATCTCGTGATCGAGATCGACGAACTGACGCGCCAGACGCCTGGCCAGCAGCCGGCCGACGGTGGTCTTGCCGGCACCCATCATGCCGACGAGCACGATACAAGGACACTGCGATGGACATTGCGACGGACCGTGCGCCGGTTCGGTCGCCGCGTCGCTGGCCGCCGGCGTGGCCGCGGATGAGGAAAGGGCCGCCGACGAAGGCGCTTCGGGCAGGGGGGATGCAGGAGTGCTCACCGGCGAATTGTAACAAGGCGGACGCTGCCGTCCGCCCCACGGATCACCTGGCGTTTGCCTGCAGCAAGCCGTCGAGACCGTTTTCGGCGACGCCGAACCGCGGATCGAGGGTCTTCTGCTCCTTAGGGAAGCGCAAGGCTTTGGCCCCGGTCAGGGCCTCACTGCATAGCCGAACGAAACCTCGATGCGCAGACGGCTTGCCGCCGGCTGCCCGTGACAGAGCGGCGGCGACTCGCACAGGCGTGCGGCGATCAAGCGGCTGTGCGGTAGCGGATAGGGCGGCCCCTTCTCGTCCGGCGGCAAAAGAGCGATGACCCCTCACCGACAGCGCCGCCGGTCGCGCCCCCCTCTGCCGAAGGCCTGGTCGCGGAATCCGCCACGGCCGGCGCGCCGCCCTCCCCGGCCGCCGCCACGTCGGGCACGGTGAAAGTCTGCCCGACGGGCACGGCGCCGGCTGTCGCCACCCGCGGCGGCAGGCGCACCTCCAGCACGGGCGGATTAGCCACGGCGGGCGATCTCGCCTTTCGGCCGACCGCTGGCCACAGTTTCATCCCACCCTCGCCCGGTGCCGAAACCAGCGACCGCAGCACGCCATGCAAGGCACAGGAAAACGACCAGGCCGCCGCCAGACGGCGACGGCCTGGTCGGCAGGCCGGAATCATGTCAGTCCCATCAGGGCATCGCTTCTCCCGCCAGATCAGTTGAGCAGTTCGCGCCAGGTCACCCGCCGGGTGCCGCCGCCGGCCGCCTTGATGCGCACTTGCTCGACCTTGTTATCGACACCTTCCGAACCGCCGGAGACGCGCGTGATGCTGATCACCGTACCCGAAGGCAGCACGACGACGTTCGGCCGCGTCGCCGCGCCGGTGTACTGCGTCGCGATGTGGGCATTGGCATCGCCGGCGAGCTGCACGACGCCGCCGCACTGGTAATCAACGTTATAGACCCAGCTCGTAAACCCGGACGGGTTGCACGGGTCGGGTGAGCTCGGCGCATTGGTCGAGAACACCAGCGTGCCGAAGGCCAGTTGCGGGTCGGTGTTGCCACGTTCACCCGAGGCAGGGAAGTCCAGTTTCCAGCCAAGCTTGTTGTCGTCGTCGAACACCGAGGAACAGGTCGTACCGGTACGCCCCTTGCCACCGACGTTAACCGTCGCATTGACCAGCGCCGTCGGCGCCCCGCCGCCGTCCTTGTCCCAGATGGCGTAAAAAGTCTGCTGGCTGGTGTCGGCCAGATCGGTGTTGCTCACCAGCCGGCCGGTGGGGAAGAAGACGATGCGCTTGGCCTGACCGCTGCTCTTATACACCTCGCCCAGTTCCGGCTTGGCGCTGATCGGCTTCGTCGGCCCGACGGCATAGAGCTTGCTAACCGTCCCACCGGCGGTCATGTCGAACTTCCACAGATTGCCCAGCATGTCGCCACCATAGACATACTTGATCGTCGCATCCTTCATCGCATCGTCGGCCCAGCCGTTGATCTTCATCAGGCCGCTGGGGGTATCGACCGTGCCCTCGTTGGTAGTCAGCTTGCTGATCAGATTGCCGGTGAGCGCATTGAGAATGTAAAGATAGCCCTTGCCGTTGCCGCCACTGGTCGTGCCATTGTTCAGGCCGGAGGTGACCATCACCACCCAGGTGCCGTTAGGCAGTTTGCCGATGAGCGGATTGCCGAAGCTGTGGCCGAGGTCGCAATCTTCGGTAACGCCGCTGGCGTGCGTCGTGCGTGGCGAGGTACTGGCCGTGCAGCCCGTTTTCCTGCGCAGCTCCCACAACACGACCGGATTGGTCTGATTGGTGACGTCGAGCGCGTAATAACCCGCGCCGGCCGCCCCGAGACCGCCGACCAGGATGGTCTTCCAACTGCTGCCCGACTGCACGTCGGCCGCCACCGGTGTACCATCGACGAAATAACGGTGCTTGTTCGGATAGTCGCGATCCGCCAACCGGTGCAGATCCTTGAGGATCATCGACGGAATGTAAGCCCAACGCTCTTCACCCGTCGCAGCATTGAAAGCATGCAGCATGCCGTCGTTGGCGGCGACATAGACCGTTGGATCGCTGCGCGACGAACCCTTGGCCGGATAGCCGTTGGTCACGCCGTAATCGAACAGGTACTTCCCGAGATAAACCGCCTCGGAATTGACGATGTCGCCCAAACGATGCTTGCGCTCACGGTAGAGCTTTTGGGCCGAACTGGTGTCCTCGTTGCTCTTGTCGCCGCGCACGAAGTCGACCAGATTCTGGCCGGACGCATCGAGCTTCTGCGCGGCGGTGAGACAGTTCGGTCCAGTAACACAGTACTGCGTCAAACCGGCATCGATCCACGGCGACATGAAGCAGCCCTTCTCCTGCGCCGGCGGGTTGCAGCCACTCGGCAAGCCGCTGGTCGGGTTCAAGCTAGCCCAGGTAAACAGCTTGCGCTTGCCCGATGCGGTGTGGTCGAAGGTATACAACGTGCGGCCGCTCCAGCTCGCCGCATCGAGTTTCTGCTGTGCCGACCAGTCCTTTCCCGGATTGATGTTGCCGGTAGCCAGGTCGATGGTCTGGCGGACCAGTTCGCCGCTCCACTCTGAAGTGATGTAGTTCGAACTGAAGACGAAGTTATCGCCGGTGGTGACGTTCGGGTTGCTGGTCGTCGCTGCCGCCGCGCCGCCGATTTGCGTGCCGATCGAGGTCAGGATGTCGAGCAGGCCCTTGCTCAGGATCATCGGATCCTTGGCGCTGAAATAGGTGCCGCCGGCATTGACCGCCGCATGCCACATATCGTCGATGTTCTCCTGCTTGTCGGCGCCAGGCTGCGGCCAGTTGCAGACGCCGGACGATTGCCAAGGGCAGACGCCGGTCGTCGGATTGGCGGTGCGGCCGGTGCGGATGGCATCGAAGTCGTCGGAGATGTCGGTCACCGGCGTCTTGTAGTTATCGCGATACATCATCACGCCAGGAATGCCCAGACCGACGGTGTAGGTCTTCATGTGTTGATGCATCAATCCCTTGTAGCGATCGGGATCGTTGCTCGACACCGGAACGTTGTTGGCACAAACCGAAACGCCGAGCGCACCGGTGCAATTTCCCTGCGAAGCATCGCGCAGATCGGTGTTGTAGTAATAAGCGGCGACATCGGCCAGCGTCGCGCTGTCGCCGCGCCCGTCCAGCTCAGGTCGGGGCAGGCTGCCATCGGTATTGCCGATCAATGAACCATTCAGATCGACGCCGTTGTTGCCATTCCAGTAACCGTCGGTGGTCAGGATGGTGAAGTTCTTCTGGCAGGAATACTGCACCGGATCGACCGCCGAGGACCAAGGTTTCTTGCCGGCATAGATACGCCCGGCGTTGGCCAGCGATTCGCGCAGCGGCGTACCGCCGGTGGGCACGGCATCGAAGAGCCTGTTATACCAGCTGATTTTATGGCTCGGCACGAAGTTGTCGATCTTGATGTAATTGCTGCTGGCGCTGTTGATCGTGACATAGCCTACCCGGAAGCGATCATCGACGCTCTGGAAGGCGATCGACAGCGCCGACTTGGCCGACTGCATGCGCGAGCGGTACCAGGCAAACCAGTTGGCGAAGTTGGCCAGTTCCTCGGCGTAAGTACAGGAGGGCTTGGCGGCGCAGTCGGAGCGGTTGCTGCGGTCGACCAGCGTTTCTCTGCCCGAGGAACAGGCGCTGGCCGTTTCGGTGATCGTGCCGGCGGAGTCGATGCAGACGTTGGCGAAGGTCGCGCCGGAAACGATGTCCTTGCGGATGAAACGCCCGGCCGCGAACACCGTGCTGCTGGCATTCTTGCCGCCAGCGAAGGCCGTCGTGATGGTCAGCGTCACTGGCGCGCCGCTCAAGGTCGATGTCAGCGTCGCGCCATTCCAGCTCGCCCCCGTCGGCGTGGTGATGGTCAGCACGTTATTGCTGCGCGCGGCGGAAAAGCCATTGCCGATGCGCGAGCGAATCTGTTCCGCCAGGTTGTTCTGCCGTGTCGATGCCGTATCGTTGCCGTCGCAGTAGGTAAACGGCGTCGTCAGTATTTCGGTGCCGTTGAGCTTGATGCTGCTGATCGTCACCTTCAGGCTGGCAGCGACGGCATTACAGGTTGCATTGACGCCGGTGGTAGTGCCGCTGTCGGGCAGGCCGGCGACCGTGATCTTGCCGGTCGCAGTGGTTGCCGCCACGGCATCGGCCAGTTTCAGGGTCGGATAGCGAGCAAATTTATAAGTGCTGTTTTTCACTGCCTGGCAGACATCGGTGGCTGCCGCGCCCGGCTCGCCGGCGACTCGGCCATCGGCGTTGTTGCACCAGCGTATCGCCGCCGGATAGACATAGTTTTTGCCGCCGACCGTGGTCGGGACGAAGGAATTGATGCAGTCGGTGAGCTTGATCGTCGTGCAGTATTCGCCCGGCACGATGGTGTAGTAATAGGGACCGGCAGCGCGCGTCGCGGTGGTCGGCGCGGCCGGCGAGCCACCGACGAAGGTCTTGCTGCCGGTGGCATAAACGGCACGCATCGTCGTGTATGCCTTGCCATTGACTGTGCCCGGCACGAGGTAGTTGTCGGCGCGCAGGCAGTCGGTATACGTCGTATCGGTGCACCACTCGACATCGGGGAAGTCCGAGGTGAGCGCGATATTGGCCACGCCGGTACTCTGCTTGCCATAGCCATCCCACGGGGTGCTGCCACCGGTGTAGCTGGTCTTGCTCGTGCCGTTGGCGTTCTTCGGCGCCGTATAGCTGATTGCCGGGTTGTAATAAGCGGTGTTGAACTGGTAGGCATGAAAAAGCGGCATGCCACGCAGACCGCCGGTGTGCTGCGGCAGGCAGACGCTGCTGTCGCTAGAAGAAACAATGTAGGTACCGTCGCTCCTGCGGCAGCACATCAGACCCCGCCCCGAAGAGGACGCCCCCGAACCGGCCTGGGCATTGGCATCGCGACACCATTTTTCATCGACGACGTAATCGGGCAGATAATCCCAGTTCATCGAGCCGGAGTTATCGAGGATGAAATTCAGGTTCGGCTTGACCTGCGAAGTGCCGGGGGTGATGAGCGGCACGTCGGCGATGTCGATCGGTGCGCCGCCGGCGCCCTGGCCGACGAGCAGAGCGCTGCCGAACGCGGCGGCACGTAGGACGGAATGAAGGTTGTTGCTCATGATGCTCTCCTTCGCAGCCTCAAGCGGTGAAAATCGCCGCATGGCTCTGAAGAAACACGAAGGGCCGCCCCGAGTGTTTTTTCGCCCCTCGAGGGGCGAAATGAGCGCAGCGCGTTTTTCGGGGTGGACTCATAACGAAACGACGGTCTGGATGTAGCTGACGGTATTGCGCGGGCCGACGATGCGGCTGGTGATGCGGTAATAAACGCTGCTGGCGCGGTTGAGCGCAACGAAGCCGACGCCCTTGCTGGAACCGCGGCCGCCGCCCTGCGGCGGTCCGATGCATTCGACGCCGGCGGTGTAGGGCGCGCCAGCGGCCGTGCACAGGCGCTGGATGAAATAGCTCACCGTATTGCCGGTATTGGCATCGGTGGGCAGGCTGACCGGCGTATTCGATGCAGCGTAGTTGGCCCACCACTGCGCCCAGCTCTGGTTGCTGCCCGGCACATCCATCAGACCGTTGGCGACATAGCCGCTGCCATTGACGTACAAATCCTCTGGCGCCCGCGAACCCAGCCAGGCGATCGCTGCCTCGGTGCCTTGATCGCCCTGACGGGTGGCGCCTTTTTGCAGCGCGACATTGCCGGCGACGAGTACGCCGGTATCGACGGTGCGGAACAGCGCCACGCCGGAGAGCAGCATCGCCACCAGCACGATGAGGGTAAGGAAGAGCACCACGCCGCGCTGGCGGTGCGCAGGAGAACGATGGCTCAGCATGACGATTGCACCCCCATCCACAGCACGTTGCGCAGTGAGACGATGCTGTGCGCGACGCGATAGCGATAGTGGCGATCCGGGACGTTCCACACCGGGCCGGTGCTGGTCGGCGCGACGGCCGAATCGGGCCACAGTTGCAGCGTCGCCGGGCTGACTTCTTCCTTCTCGTACTGGCCGCTGCGCGAAACGACGGCCAACTGCACGAAGGGAATGCGCGCCCAGTCGCAGGCCCGCTGCGGCTGCGTCAGGCCAAGGTGGCCCGGCGCAGTCGCGCCGGTATCGGGATCCGGGCAGACGGGCGCGGCATTGTCGAGGCGCGACTTGCAACTGGCGTCGGCGATGAGATCCATCGGCGCACTGGTATCCACGCCATACTGGGCGACGAGGGCGACGACGTCGTTGGCCACCGGCACCCAGATGGCCGGATCGCTGACACTGCCATTGACGCAATCGCTGGCGAGAAAATCACAGCGCGTCAGCGTACCATTGCGCACGGCATAGACGACGAGGCGCAAGCCCTGTCCCAGATGCAGTGCCACCGCCGCCGGCGAGTATTCGGCTTGACCGCCGTAGTTCACCGTCACCAGGCTGTTCATCGCGTCGGTGTCCGTGGCGCGCGTCAGCGTGCACTCCTTGTTCGCCTCGGCAAGCAACAGATAATCGCCGGTGGCGGCAGCATTGATGCCATAGACGCTCGATAAGCGATACTGCGTCGCGCCGGTGGCGTGCGTGAGGCTAACCATCACCCCCTCGACCATCGAACTGCTGTCGCCATAGGCAATGGCGATCATGTCCGAACCGGCATCGCCAGCCGGGATGCCCCAGAGGTTGTTGGCCGCCGTCGATGAAGCCGGGATGATCGTCACCGGCTGCAAGGGCCGATTGTCGAACGGCCCGTTCGCACGCACGGTGCAGCCGAGCGCGGCGAGGTTCATGAAGCTGTGTCCCGCCTCTTGCAAGTCACGCTCGATGGCGAACAGCGCGATCAGGCCGGCGCTTTGCGAGTCGGTCAGGCTGCTGGTGGCGCGCTTGCCGGCTTCGGTGTTGACGTAGATTTCCATGATCGCCAGCGAACCGAGCAGGCCGATGACCACCGCGACGAGCAGCTCGATGAGCGAGAAGCCGCGCCCGCGCGATCGCGCGAGAGGGACGCGCGCAGCGAAAGTCAGCCCCGTCGGCACGGCGAAGAAAAACTGTCCGGACACCTCGCTCTCCCCATTCAATTCACCTGCGCCACCGTGACATGACGGTGTGGCGCCTCTACGTTCGGCCCCTGCCAGAAGATGGTCACCGTGACGACGTTGTTGGCGTCGATGACTACGGTCGGCGCGTTGCCCGCCAGCGTCGTGCCCGGCAAGCCGCTGCCCGCGGCCTGGATCCGGTTCTTCCACGCCTCATACTTATCCCCGCCGGTGGCATAACGCGCGGTCAGGTTGGCGTTCGAGCGATCGTCGGCCCACATCTGGCTGATGATCTGGTCGGCATAAGTTGCCGCCTCGGCGCGGTATTTGCTTTCCGCCGCCAGCCGCGTCGCATTGGCCTGCATCGCCACCAGCCCGATGACGCCGATCGCGAACAGCAGCAGCGCGATCAAGGCTTCGAGCAACATGGCGCCCGCTTGCGTGCGCCTTGCCATCGTTCGTGTCATCGTCCGCCTCCCGTCATGAACAGGCCTGCGGATCGCCGGCTTGACGCTTCGGATCGCACAAGCGCGTCTGACCGCCAATCGAAACCATGATGCGCAGACAGCGCACCGAGCCACCATCGACCTCGCAGGCATCGACGCCCGGATTGGTGATGTCGATGTTCAGCACCGGCGTCGCCGCCGGCGGCGTCGTGCGCTGACCGAGCCGGTTGAAAACGATGAGGTTGCCGCCGCTGGCCAGCGCCACATTCACCGCCCCCCCATCGGCCGCCGATTTTTCCTGCAGTTTGGTACCGGCGGCCAGCCGCACCGACCAGGCCCCGCCGGTGGCGGCATCGAGGCTGAACGTGATGTCCTCGTTGCGCGTGAGCGCCTCGGTGCGCGCCGTCTGCACGCCGGTGAGCACGCTTTCGGCGACGCCGCGCACGCGCAGGTTGGCCAGCATGGTGCCAAACGCCGGCAGACCGACGAGCAACAGTAGACCGATGAAGGCGATGACGACCATCAGCTCGATGAGCGTCACACCCCGGACGTGGCGGGGAAAGGTCAGCATTGCCCGCCCTTCCTGGTAACCCAGCACGTAGCGTTCGCTGTCCAGCCCGCCGGTACGGCGGTGGTGGCGCGCCCGTTCGACTGGTTGATCGTGAAGGTAAAGCCGCCCGTGCCTTGCGCGGCGACGCCATCGGCCTGCACGGTATAGGTGTTGGCGGTCAGGACAGGGCAGCTGTAGGCGAAGTACTTGCCGGCGGGCAGCGGCGCGACCGTACCGGCGGCACAGGCGCCGACATAGGTGCGGTTGTCGAGGTAATAGCTTTCGAGCTTGGTGCGCATCGTCGCCAGCTCGCCATAGGCCTCGCTGAGTTTGCCGCGCAAAACGTAGTCCTGATACGCCGGCAAAGCCACCACGCCGACAATGGCGACGATGGCGACGACGATCATCAGTTCGATCAGGGTAAAGCCTTTGCACTGCCTGCGCATGATGGGGTCCTCCTTGACCGTCAGCGTAGCGAGCGGCGACCCGGATTGCGAGCGATTTCCGACGAACGGTCGGTTTGAGCCGACGAACGGTCAAAGTCAGCCCGGTGGGCACGGCGCTGGCTGAACGGCGATCGAGCCACTCGCTCCGCGCCGCCCGGTTCCGGAATACCTGCCCCGGACTCCGATCCGGGACGCCGTGCCGATGGGGCTGACTTTTGCTCCAGTCCTGCGGCAGAAAGCTTTCGCCTCGAACCTGCGGGGGTGGATTTTTGCTTCAGGGCACCAAGTCGGCACCCCGTCATTCCGGCCAGAGGCGGCGGTAAGGCTTGTCCGACGAAGGAGGAGCCTTCTTCCGCCGCAGAGCCGGAATCCAGATTCAGCCGCCGCAGAATCCGTTCTGCCGCGGCCCGCCGTGGCCTGCGTCGTGTGCCGCACCGTCTCGCGCCGCAACACCCTCCCCGTCGCCCTGTGGATTCCGGAGCCCGGGCGGCGAATAAGGCCACGCCTACCGCACCACCGCCCCCGCGCCACCCGGGTCCGGAATGACGGCGTACCGGCGCCGGACGTCATTCCGGACGACCGACGGCCTCATCGTCGATCGATCCGGAATGATGCGTCGAGCCTGATGGAGTGACGCAATGCCGCCATCGGCCCATAGGCGATGATGCAGGACGCGACGATTGGCCAAGGAACCTGGGGCCGGAAACGACAAGGCCGGCTTGCGCCGGCCTTGTCTGTCCGCCTAATGATCATGGTGGTTGCCACCACCCCGGAAGATGAACATCGGCACTGCCGTGGGAGCGGCCCCCCGGATTCGGATCCGGGGGCCTCAATGACCGCGGTGGCAGCCCGTTCGACCGCCGCCGCGCTCGCGCGCGTCCAGCAAGTTTGGCTGCGCCGGGAAAAAATGTTCGCTACCGCGAACGTGCTG
>Ga0209207_1000373_pt1 | contig 29087 bp, 31 predicted proteins | sample SaghotsprinmetaG_FD_184140 | JGI IMG/M metagenome (GOLD analysis project Ga0209207, IMG submission 184140) | Hot spring microbial communities from South Africa to study Microbial Dark Matter (Phase II) - Sagole hot spring metaG (SPAdes) (version 3) | ecosystem: Environmental > Aquatic > Thermal...
TTACCCGCAAGCGCAAACTGCTGGAAAAACAGAAGGAAGGCAAGAAACGCATGAAACAGGTCGGCAACGTGGAGATCCCCCAGGAGGCCTTTCTGGCCATCCTGCAAGTGGGCGACAAATGAGCCCGGCCCAGACTCTTCGCGCCCGCCCACCCCCTCACCGCTCACCCCGAACGCACCCATGAATTTCGCCCTCGTACTCTTCATCGCCCTCCTCGTCACCGGCGCCATCTGGCTCATCGACAGCCTGATGTTCGCCCGCAAGCGGGCGCCGGATGCCAAGCTGCCCTGGCTCGTGGATTACTCGAAGAGTTTCTTCCCGGTGATCCTGGTGGTGTTCCTGCTCCGCTCGTTCCTGGTCGAGCCGTTCAAGATCCCCTCCGGGTCGATGCTGCCGACCCTGGAGATCGGCGACTTCATCCTGGTCAACAAGTACGAGTACGGCATTCGGCTGCCCATCCTCAACCGCAAGCTGATCGAGCTGGGTTCGCCGCAGCGTGGCGACGTGATGGTATTCCGCTTTCCCAAGGACCCGGGCCTGGACTACATCAAGCGGGTAGTCGGGGTGCCGGGCGACGTGGTGGAATACCGCGACAAGCGCCTCTCCATCAACGGTCGCGAGGTGGCCATGGAGGCAGCGGGCAAATACGCCTATGTCGCCGGCGGCCTCAACTACATCGAGGCCCGCGTGTACCGCGAGTCCATGGGCGAGACCGCGCACCTCGCCATGGTCCAGGACGACATGCCGGCGGTGCTGCTGCATCAGGTGGAAAGCGATTTCCCACAGCGCGAGAACTGCGCCTACAATGAGCATGGCTTTCGCTGCCAGGTGCCGGAAGGCCACTATTTCACCCTGGGCGACAATCGCGATGCCAGCAACGATTCGCGCTACTGGGGCTTCGTTCCGGACGAGAACATCGTCGGCCGGGCATTCATGATCTGGTGGAATTTCGGCAACCTGGGCCGCATCGGACAATTCATCGACTAGGAGTCTCACACATGTACCCGGGCATCCTGAGCCGCCAGCGCGGCGTCACCTTCACCGGCCTGATCATGGGCGCTTTCGTATTCCTGTTTCTGTTCTGGCTGGGGATGAAGATCGTGCCGCCACTCTACCTGCACATGAAGGTGCAGAAGGTGTTGGACAGCATCGCCAGCGACGAGGGCCGCGCCGTGGGGACCGATTCGGCCCTGCGCGCTACATTCCTCAAGCGCCTCGACACCAGCTACCTGGAAGGCGACGTATCGGCCGACGACCTGGTCATCCGCCGCACCACGGACGCCGTGACACTCACCGTCACCATCGATAAGGAAAACCCCCTGTTCGAGGGCGTGAGCATCCGCGTCAACAAGGATGCCACGGTGGAGATCCCCACCCGCTGATGGCCCACTGTCTGGAACAGCGTATCGGCCATGTATTCGGCCAGCCGAAGCTGTTGCGCCAGGCCCTGACGCACCGCAGTTTCGGCGCCAGCAACAACGAACGTCTCGAATTCATCGGCGACGGCGTGCTCAACTGCGTCGTCGGCCTGATGCTGTACCAGCGCTTTCCGCACCTGCGCGAAGGCCAGCTCTCCCGCCTGCGCGCCAATCTGGTCAACCAGCAGCCCCTGTTCGAGATCGCAAGCGAGCTCGGCCTGGGCGATGAACTTCGCTTGGGCGATGGCGAGCTGAAAAGCGGCGGCGCCAGCCGCCCGTCGATCCTTGCCGACGCGCTCGAATCGCTGTTCGGCGCGGTGCTGCTCGATGCCGGCTTCGATGCCGCACGGGGCGTCATCGAACGCCTGTTCGCCGACCGCCTGGCCGCCATCGACCCCTCCACGCATGGCAAAGACGCCAAGACCCTGTTGCAGGAATGGCTGCAATCGCGCCGCCACGGCCTGCCCAACTACCAGCTCCTGTCCGCCACCGGCCAGGCCCATGCCCAGACCTTCCGGGTCGCCTGCGACATCCCGCCGCTCGGCATCCGCACCGAAGGCCACGGCCCCAGCCGCAAGGCGGCCGAGCAGGCAGCGGCGGAAATGGCCTACGCCTCGGTGCTGCGCAACGCCGCATGAGCCAGATCACCCACGCCGGCTACATCGCGGTGGTCGGCCGGCCCAACGTCGGCAAATCGACCCTGATCAACGCCCTGGTCGGCGCCAAGGTCAGCATCGTGTCGAGCAAGCCGCAGACCACCCGGCACCGCATTCTGGGCGTGCGCAGCGAGGGCGATGCACAGTTCGTGTTCGTCGACACCCCGGGCTTCCAGACCGGCCACCGCAGCGCCCTCAACCAGGCGATGAACCGGGTGGTGACCCAGACGCTGGCCGAAGTCGACATCGTCCTGTTCATCCTCGAAGCGATGAAGCTCACCCCGGCCGATCGTCGCGTGCTGCCGCTCCTGCCGGCCAATCGGCCGGTGATCCTGCTGGTCAACAAGCTCGACCAGGTCGCCGACAAGGCCCGCTTGCTACCTTTCCTGCAGGAGATCGCCGCACTCGCCGCGTTTGCCGAGATCGTGCCGATCTCCGCCCTGGATGCGCGCGATGGCGACCGCCTGCTCGCCATCCTGCGCCCCTACCTGCCGGAGTCGCCGCCCTTCTTCGAGGAAGACGCGATCACCGACCGCAGCGAGCGCTTCCTCGCCGCCGAGATCCTGCGCGAGAAAGCGTTCCGGCTGACCGGGGATGAGATTCCCTACGGCGTCGCGGTCGAAATCGAAAAGTACGAGACCGAGGCCGACGGTCTGCGCCGCATCCATGCCGTGGTCTGGGTCGACCGCGAGGCGCACAAGCCCATCCTGCTCGGCCGTGGCGGCGAGCGCATGAAACGCATCGCCTCCGAGGCCCGCCAGGACATGGAGCGCCTGTTCGATGCGCGGGTGTTCCTGCAATGCTGGGTCAAGGTGAAAAGCGGCTGGATGGACAATGCCGCATTGCTGAAGTCACTCGGCCACGAATAGCCTGGACCCGCAGTCCGCTCGCGCCGATCGCGCCATGTCCGAACGCATCGACCACGAGGAGGCCTACATCCTCCACACCCAGCCCTGGCGCGAAACCAGCCTCCTGGTGGATGCATTCAGCCGCCGGCATGGGCGCGTCAGCCTGGTGGCACGCGGCGCCCGCCGGCCGCAGTCGGGGATCAAGGCGCGGCTGCTGGCCTTCCAGCCGCTGTGGCTGTCCTGGTTCGGCAAGGGCAGTCTGTTCACCCTGCATGCCGCCGAATGGCAGGGCGGCGATCTGAACCTCGCCGGCCGCGCATTGATGTGCGGCTTCTATCTCAACGAACTGCTGTTGCGCCTGCTTCCGGTCGGCGACGCGCACGAGGCCCTGTTCGACCGCTATCGGCACACCCTGCGGCGACTGGCCGATGGCGAGCCCATGGAACCGGTGCTGCGCGGTTTCGAACTCGACCTGCTGGCCGAGCTGGGCTATGCCCACAGCCTGGGCCACGATGCCAGCGGCGGGGCCGTCGTCGCCGAGCGGCAATACCGATTCACCCCCGAGCACGGGCTGCATGAAGACAGGCAGGGGACCTATGCCGGCAAGACCCTGCTCGCACTGGCGGGCGGCGATTTCAGCGATCCCCGCACCCTGGCGGAAGGCAAGCAGCTGATGCGTGTATTGATCCAGCACTATCTCGGCGACAAGCCCCTGCACACCCGGCAACTGCTGCGCGACATGCAGCAGCTTTGATCCGGATCGCGCGCCCGTCGGGTGTTCATGCGCGCGGATCGGTTTCGTCCTTGAGGTCGCGCCCGAACAGGCTGGCGACCGCCTCGCGCGGGGTGAGGTCCTGCACCAGGATCTGACGCACGGCCTGACTGATGGGCATTTCCACCCCCAGCTCCTGGGCCAGGCGGTCGACCTCGCATGCGGTGGTGACACCCTCGGCGACGTGCTGGAGTGCGCGCAGCACGCCCTCCAGGCTCTCGCCGGCGGCCAGGCGCAGGCCAACCCGGCGGTTGCGGGACAGGTCGCCGGTGCAGGTGAGGATCAAATCGCCCATGCCGGACAGCCCCATGAAGGTGTCCTGGCGTCCGCCCAAGCGCAAGCCGAGACGGGCGATCTCCGCGAGGCCCCGGGTGATGAGCGCGGCGCGGGCGTTGTGGCCGAAGCCGAGCCCATCGCTGATGCCAGTGGCGATGGCGATGACGTTCTTCACCGCGCCGCCGATCTCCACGCCGATCAGGTCATCGCTGGAATAGAGGCGCAGGTGCGGGCCGTGCAATGCATACGCGACCTGCCGGGCGAAGCCGGCGTCGAGCGCCGCGACGGTGAGCGCTGTCGGCAAGCCGGCGGCCACCTCGCGGGCGAAGCTGGGGCCGGACAACACCCCGGCCGGACGGCCGGCGGGCCAGGTTTCCGCAAGGACCTGATGCGGCAGTTGCATGCTGCCGGCCTCGAAGCCCTTGCACAGCCAGATCAGCGGCCGGATGGCGTCGATTGCGATGAGCTGGCGCAGGGTGTCGCGCAGACCGGAGGTGGGTACGGCAACGATCAGCAGTTCGGCGTCCGCCACGGCCTCGGCGAGACTCGCGCTGACCTGGACACCGGGCGGCAAAGCCACCTCCGGCAGGTAACGGCGATTGACGCCGTCGCTCACCATGGCCTCGGCGTGCTCTGGATTGCGCGTCCACAGCCGCACCTGGAAGCGGCCGGCAAGGCGGATGGCGAGCGCGGTGCCCCAGGCACCCGCGCCTAGCACGGCGACGCTTTCCATTGCCCGGAGGAAGGAGTCAGTGCGGGGCTTGGCCGGCCTGGGCCTGCTTCTGTTGCAGGTACAGGGCCTCGAAGTTCACCGGTTGCAGCAGCATGGGCGGGAACCCGGCGCGCAGCACGGCGTCGGAGATGGCCTCACGGGCATAGGGGAACAGGATGTTGGGGCAGCCCACCGCCAGCATCGGCTCCATGGCCTCGGCGGGGATGTTCTCGGCCCGGAAGATGCCGGCCTGTTGCAACTCCACCATGAAGGCGGTCTTGTCCTGGACCTTGGCGGTGACATTGATGGTGAGCAGGGTCTGGTAGACGCCTTCTTCCACCGGCGCGCTCTGGCTGTTGAGCTGGATGTCGATCTGCGGCGCCTCGCGTTCGAGGAAGATGCCCGGGGCGTTGGGCACCTCCACGGACAGGTCCTTGACATAGATCTTTTCGATGTTGAATACCGGCATGGCCGGCTGTTGTGCTTCTTGCTCGCTCATTGGAATCCGCTTTCGGGGTGTAAAAGGTTGCCCATTATAGCCGCATGCGGCCGGCTCTTTCCGGCCATCCGCTTGAGCGGAGCCATGGAACTGAAGCGACGATCCGGTTCAGCCCAGTCGGTCCAGCCAGGCCTTGAGTTGCTCTGCCGGCAGGGCGCCGGAGACCCGGTCGATCTCGCGCCCCTGACGGAACAGGGCCAGGGTGGGGATGCTGCGGATGCCGAATCGACCGGCCAGGGCGGACTCGGCCTCGGTATTCAGCTTTGCGAAACGGACCCGGCCGACATACTGGCCGGCCAGTTCGGTGAACACCGGCGCGAACACCCGGCACGGGCCGCACCAGGGCGCCCAGAAATCGACCAGGACCGGCAGGCCATCGCGGCCGATGAAGCGCTCGAAATTGGCCTGATTCAGTTCGACCGGCGCCGCCGGCAGCACCTCGCCGCCGCAACGGCCGCATTTCGGACGCTCACCCAGACGGGCATCGGGTACACGGTTGACGGCCGCGCAGTGTGGGCAAACCAGCTCCATCAGGGGTTCCTTCAAACATGCGATGCCAAGGAGATGAAGGTCCGGGGCTGGATTTCAAGCCGCCTGTTCAAGCCGCGAGCAAGGGATCCAGCTCGCCACCGGCGTCGAGCGCCGACAGGTCGTCGAAACCGCCGACATGCCGCTCGCCGATGAAGATCTGCGGCACGGTGCGCCGACCGGTGATGTGCATCATCTCCTCGCGCCGGGCGGGATCGAGATCGACGCGGATCTTTTCGATCTCGCTCACCCCTTTCTTGTGGAGCAGCCTTTCCGCCATCTGGCAGTAGGGGCATACGGCGGTGCAGTACATCCTGACATGGGGCATGGCGTTCTCCGGGGACGAGATCGAGGTGAAACGGGCTTACTTTTTCTTCGTGGGCAGGCCGGCCTGTTCCCAGGCCACCATACCGCCGGCGAGGTTGTATGTTTTATCGAATCCGCTCTTCTTCAACATGCTACAGGCATGCCGGGAACGGCTGCCGCTGCGACAGACCGCGACGATGGGCTTGTCCTTGAATTTTTCCAACTCATTGAGGCGGCTCTTGAGCTGGCCGAGCGGGATGTGGCAGGCCTTGGCGATGTGACCGTCGTTGAATTCCGAGTTCTCGCGCACGTCGAGCACCAGCGCATCCTCGTGGTTGAACAGCATCACCGCTTCCTGGGGCGTGACCTGCCGGACGCCCGACAGACGCCCGCCCAGGCTGCCACCGAACAGCATGAAACCGGACAGCAGGGCCAGCAGCACCAGCCAGATGTTTTGCAGGATGAAATCCATCCATGAACCTCGTTCCAGGACTCAAGAGAATGAAGTTTAGCAGGCTGTTAGCGTGAAAACCGTGCAGCACTGGCGTGAAACACGCCCATCCATCGCTGGGATGGGTGTGCCGAACCGACGCCCTTGGACGAGATTCGCGCCCGATCACACGGCCTACCGCCCAATCCAGGCGGAAAAGACCGGCGCTCAGCCGCAGCAGGAACCGTCGCTGGAGGACTTGAAGCCCATTTTCTTGAGCAGCTTCTCGGGCGGGCAGAAGCCGGTAAAGCCGGATTGCAGCAGGTTCAGACCGATGAATGCGGTAAACCAAAGCCAGGACAGCTGAGTCAGGTCGACCTGGCCAAAGCCGTGCGCGAGTCCGAGCGAGAGCAGGATCATGACGCCGGCCAGGATGCGGATGATGCGTTCGATGGTCATAAAACTCCTCGAGGGTAAAAAAACCGAATGTGCCCCGGCGGGCAGGGCTCCGCCGGGTGCCGGATCAAGCTTGCCTACGCTGCCAGAGCATGTACAAGAGCGGGATCACCACCAGGGTGAGCGCGGTGGAGGCGAAAGTGCCGAAGATCAGGCTGATCGCCAGGCCGCCGAACACCGGGTCGGTGACCATGATCGCCGAGGCCAGGATGATCGCCAGCGCGGTCAGCAGGATGGGGCGGAAGCGCACCGCGCCGGCTTCCATCACCGCCTCTTCGAGGCTGTAGCCCTGCTTGCGGTAATCGAGGATGAAGTCGATGAGCAGCAACGAGTTGCGTACCACGATGCCGGCGAGCGCGATGGCGCCGATCATCGAGGTGGCGGTGAATGCCTGGCCGGTGGCCCAGTGGCCGGGGAACACGCCGATCAGGGTGAGCGGGATGGCCCCCATGACGATCAGCGGCAGCATGAACGACTTGTAGTATGCGGTCAGCAACAGGTAGATCAGCACCAGAGCGACGATGAAGGCGGAGCCGAGGTCGCGGAACACGTCCAGGGTCAGCCGCATCTCGCCGCCCCAGAGCAGGGTGTACTCGACCACGTCCTTGGGATTGGCCTCGACGAAGCCGAGGTTGCCGGTGGTGAAGCGCGCTCCCGCTTCGAGCGGCTGGCCGTCCAGCTTGCGGTCGAGCGCCAGGACGGCATAGACCGGGCTCGATTTGAGCATCTCGCCGCCGACCATCACCGTCGCGTGCTGGTCGCGCGAATGGATCGGCTTGATCGCGGTCACCCGCGTGACGGTCACCAGCTCGGACAGGGGCAGGCTCGCGCCCCCCGCCCCGGTCACCCGCAGGCTGGCGATGCGCTCCGGCGTGGCGCGTTCCTCGCGCGGCAGGCGAACCCGGATGTCGATCGGCTCGCGCGCGTCGTCGACATGCAGGGTGCCGATGGCGAAGCCCGACACATAGCGTTGCAAGAGATCGGCCACCTGCGCCGGCGACACGCCGGCGAGCATGGCCTTCTCGGCATCGACGCGGACGTGGTAGCTGTCGACATTGGCGGTCACCGAGTCGTCGACGTTGGTCAGGCCGTAGATTTCAGCGAATGCGGCGTTCACCTCCTTCGCGGCCTCGCGCAACGCAGCATAGTCGGGGCCGTACAGCTCGGCCAGGATCTGCGCGCGTACCGGCGGGCCGGGCGGCGTTTCATAGATCTTGATGCGCGTCTCGGGGAAGCGGGCGCGCAGCGGCGCAAATGCCGCGTCGAGCTGGTTGGCGATCTCGTGCGACGAATCACTGCGCTTGCCTTTGTCGATCAGGTTGACGCGGATCTGAGCGAAGTGGCTGCCCTCCTTCATCATGTCGCCGCGCACCAGGGCGGCGAAGTCGATCGGCGCGGCCTGGCCGAGGAAGGTCTGGTAATCGCTGACGTGCGGATGCCCGGCCAGCACCTCGCCCAATGCGCGGGCCACCCGGTCGGTGGCGGCGAGCGCCGTGCCGGCCGGCATGTCGACCTGCAGGAGCAGGGTATTGGTGTTGTCGTTGGGCAGCATCTTCAGCTCCACGCCGAGTGGCGACAGGGGGCCATCGATGCCGGACGGACGCACGAACTGCCAGGCCGGCATGGCCATGGCGCCGACGAGCATGACCAGCACCACCATGAAGAACAGGTTGCGCTTGGCCACACTCGCCATCAACGGCCGGATCACCGCCAGATAGGCACGTCGCAGCGGGTCGTCGGCGACCTGGTCTTCCAGGGTGGGGGCGGCGGCCAAGGCCTTCATGGCCTTGCCTTGCAGCACCCGGCGCGCGGCCCAGGGCACCACCGAGTAGGCGATGAACAGCGAGGCGAGCATGGCGACCGGCACGTTGATCGGGATCGGGCGCATGAAGGGCCCCATCATGCCGGTGACGAAGGCCATCGGGATGAAGGCCAGCATCACCGCCACGGTGGCGACGTTGGTGGGGTTGCCAATCTCGTTGGTGGCCGCCACCAGGGTCTGGCCGAATTCCTCCAGCTTGACCTTGCCGTGATGCAAGTGGCGGTGGATGTTCTCGATCACGACGATGGAGTCGTCCACCAGGAGGCCCAGGGCCAGGATCAGCGCGAACAGGGTGATGCGGTTGATGGTCTGGTCGAACAGGAAGCCCACCGCCAGGACGATGAACAGGATGAGGGGGATCGTCATGGTGACGATCCCCGCCTCGCGCCAGCCGAGGAACCACCACATCAGCAGGATGACGGTGAAGATGGCGATGAACAGGTGGAAGATGAGGAAGTTGACTGCGGCATTGGCACGTTCGCCGTCGTCACGGGTGACGGTGACCTCGATGCCTTCCGGGATCGCCGCCCGTTTCAGTTCTTCAAGCTTGGCCAGCACCGCGCGGGTGACCACCACCGCGTTGCTGCCGGCCTTCTTGGCGATAGCCAGGGTGACCGCGGGCGCCGGTTCGCTGTCGGCCCGCCCCGAGGCGGGGCCGAAACCGATCCAGGAGGCGCGTTCGAGCTCCGCGCCGGCGTCCTCGACCCGGGCGACGTCGCCCAGGTATACCGGCCGGCCCTGATGCACGCCGATGACGATCCGTTCCACCTCGCGCGCCGACTCCAGGAAACCGTCGAAACGCAAGGGAGCGGCGCGGTTGGCGTGGACCAGCTCGCCGAGCGGCATGGCGACGTTGGCGGCGCGCAGCATGCGGTCGAGCTGGTCGAGCGGGATGCCGGCGGCGGCGAGACGGTCCGGGTCGACCCACACGTTGACCGCCCGGGGTCGCCCGCCCACCAGCTCGGTGAAGGACACATCCTCGACGTTGCGCAGGTGTTCGAGCAGGCGGCTCGCCACATCGCGCAGGACTTGGTCGTCGTGGCGATCGGAGCTGAATGTGAGGGTGAGGATGGGCACGTCATCGACGTTGATCGGCCGCACCAGGGGCTGCATCGCGCCGGGCGGGATGCGGTCCATGTTCTGCATGAGCTGGTTGTAGAGCTTGACCAGGCTGTCCTCCTGGTCCTGCCCGACCTCGAACTGCACCGTCACCACGCCGACGTCGTTGGCGGCATAGCCGAAGGTGTGATCGACCCCGGACTGGGCGTGCATCACGGCTTCCAGCGGCTTGACGATCAGGTTGTTGACCTCCTCGGCGGAGGCCCCGGGCTTGGCGACCACGATGCTGGCCGCCGGCACCACGATCTGCGGGTTGTATTCGCGCGGCGTCATGAACAGCGCCAGGGTCCCGACCAGGAACAGGGCCAGGATCATCAGCGGCGTGATCTTCGATTCGAGGAACGCACCGGCGAGACGGCCGGCGATGTTGGTTTCGCCCGGAGTGTTGTGCGTGCTCATGCCTCAGCCCTGGATGCGATTGCCGGTCTGCAGGCGCTCGGCGCCCTCGACCACGATGCGTTCGCCGGCCGTGAGCCCGGCCTGGACCTCGACCAGCCCACCCTCGCGAGCGCCGGTGCGCAGCATGCGGAATTGCGCCACGCCGTCGCTGTCGACCACGAATACGCCCTCGATGCCGGCGCGCCGGATCAGGGCGCCGGCCGGGACGCGCAAGACTTCGCGGGCTTCGAGCGGGAACAGCACTCGGGCGAATGTGCCGCTCATCAGGCCGGGCGCATCGACATCCAGACGCACCATGAAAGTGCGGCTCACCGGATCGGCGGCGGGGGCGAGGCGGGCCACCCGGGCCTGGATGCGCGCGGCCTGGCCATCGACCTCGACTTCGACCGTCTGGCCCAGCTCGAGACCGCGGAACAGGGCCTCGCCGACCTGGGTTTCCACCTGCAGGCGTGCCGGATTCTCGATCACCAACACCGGCTGGCCGGGCGCGGCCATGTCGCCTGCATGGGCCAGCTTGCGGGTGACGACGCCGGCGATGGGGGCCGGGACCGCCGCGTAGCGCAATTGCCCCATCGCCGTACCCAGTCCGGCGCGGGCCTGTTCGACCCGGCTGTTGGCGAGGTCGAGCTGCAACTGCATCTTTTCCAGCTGCTGGCGCGGCACCACCTCTTCCTTGTAGAGCCGCTCGTAACGCTCGAAATCGATGCGCGCATCCCGCGCAGCATGCTCGGCCTGGCGCAGGGACTGACGGGTCTGTTCGATCTGGCCCTCGACGTCGATTGGGTCGACGCTGAACAGGCGTTGACCGGCGGCCACGCGCTGCCCCTCGACCACGGCGATGTCGCGGATGTAGCCCATCAGGCGCGAGGACACCTCGGCCCGCTCGGCGGCGACCAGGGTGGCGGGAGCGCTGTGATGGTGCTTGAGCGGGGTGGGGGTGACGGTTTCCACGCGCGCCGTCACGGCGCGCGCCTCGACTGCCGGGCTGGCCGGGGGCTCGCCGCCACATCCGGCGAGAAATCCGGCGCCCAGGCCGGCGCCGATGAACACAAGGCGCGACCCGATGCGGCCGCCGATACCCATGCTTTGCTTGCTCATGGTCGCGATCCTTACAGTTGCGCCGGGTCGAGCAACCCGGCGGCGCGTTTGATCTCCACGCGGCTCAGCGCGCGGGCATGATCGTTGTCGACCCGTTCGACGCGGGCGCGGTCGAGCTGGGCCTGGCTGGCAAGCCGGTCGGCCAGTGTGGCAAGGCCGTTTTCATGCCGGCGCAGAGTGAGACGGTGCGCCTCCTCGGCGTCGGTGAGCGCGGCGCGGCGGCCTTCGGCTTCGGCGTCGAGGGTGCGCGCTTGGCGCAGGGCCTCGCGCACCTCGAACAGTACGGCGGCTTCAGCCTGTCTAAGCTCGGCCTCGGCCTCGCTGCGGGCCGCGCGGGCGCGCCCCAGCTCGGCGTTGGCGAGGCCGCCGTCGAACGCATTCCAGGACAACACGCCAGCCAGCGTGTAGGAGGCAGCGTCCAGGCCGATGCCCTTGTCGTTCCAGTCGTGCCGGGCCAGCGCGGCGATCTGCGGCCGGCGAGCGGCACGAGCCGCCTCCATGGCCGCGCTGGCGGCAGCGATCCGCTCGCGCAGTGCGATCAGGCGGGGATGTTCGGCCTGGGCGCGGGCCAGGAGCTCAGCCTCGTTGATGGTCAGGGCAGCGGCGGCGAGGCCATCGGCCAGCTCCAGTCGATCGAGAGGACCGCGACCAAGCAGACGGCGCAGGCCGTCTTCGGCCGATTCCAGCCGGTGCCGGGCGCGCAGCACACGCAGGCGCGTCTCCTCCAGATGGGCACGGGCGGAGAGCACGTCGGCACGGGTCACCACACCCTCGCGGTGCAGGTGTTCGCTGGCACGCAGGGTCTCGCGCGCCGCCCGCTCGGCCTGTTCGGCCACGCCCAGATGGGCGCGGGCGCTGTGCACCCCCTGATAGGCGGACGCCACCTGGTGCGTGAGCTCCTGGCGGGCGGCGGCATCGCCCTGGCGCGCGGCACGGGCGAGGGCGCGGGCGCGCTCGACTTCGGCCTGGATCTGGCCGCCGGTGTACAGGGGCAGTTGCAGCTCGACGCGGGGGTTGACGTTGTTGACCGCAGCCGGGTTGTTGAGCACGGCCGGGTTGAAGTCGGCCACGCCGACCCGTTCCTGGGAGAGCTTCATGCCGAATGCGTTGAGCGCATCGTTGCTGCGCGTCACCGTCAGCGACAGCTTGAGGCGTGGCAGGTGAGCGCCCTCTGCGCCGGCCTGCGCGCTCTCGGCCTGTTCGATCCGGGCCTGGCCGACCGCGATCATCGGATTGGCGCGCAGCGCCTCGTCCACCGCCTGACGCAGGTCGAGCGGCTGCGCAACCGCCCCGGCGCTCACGCACAGGCCGGTCAGGGCCAAGGATAGACAGGTAAGGCGGGGGTTCATTGAACCTAAAAACCGCAGTTGATCGCTTTGATGACTTCGTAGCATGTTGGATACATTGAGTTTTCAGTCTTCGCTCGACTTCACCGATTGGGTGAGATCGTTCCACGCCCGCTTGACGGCCCAAACGGGCGCCTGGCTTTGTGTGGTCCTTCGGCCCATCCCTCGCTGCGCTCGGGACCAGCACTGCGTGCTGTCCTGCGCCCTGCGGGCTGGTCGCGCCAGACACCCGTTTAGCAGGCTGTTAGACCTGCCCTTCGGTCGTGTTCAACTGCGGTTTTTAGGTTGAATGCATGATCGGACCTGTATATTAGATTCATCTAATATACAGCATCAGCGATTTTTATTCAATCATAAATTGTCGTTGAAGTTCTCATCGTTTCAGCGTTCACGCAGGCTATATTCGCGCCATGAAGATCCAAATCCTTGCCGTGGGGGACAAAGCGCCGGGCTGGGCCGACGCGGCGGTGGACGAGTACCTGCGCCGCATGCCCCGGGAATGGGCGATCCGTCTCATCCCCGTGCGTCCGGAACGACGCGACGGTCAGCCGGTGGAACGCATCCGTGCCACCGAGGCGGCGCGCCTGCTGGAGCGCTGCCCGCGCGATGCGCGCATCATCGCGCTCGATGAGCGCGGTGAGCAGTGGACCACCCGCCAGTTCGCCGACGCGCTGGCGAACTGGCGCGAGGATGGCCGTGACGTGGCGCTGGTCATCGGCGGCGCCGACGGCCTCGACCCCGTCTTGCTCAGCCGCGCCGAGCGCTTGCTCGGTCTGTCCCGCCTGACCCTGCCGCACGCGCTGGCGCGGGTGTTACTGGCGGAACAGCTCTATCGCGCCTGGAGCCTGCTCGCCGGCCACCCCTATCACCGCGACTGAATGCCTTCGCGACAAACCGGGCTCAGACCTGCGGGTGCGCCCGCTCCTCGGCGCCGTACAGCTTGTTCAGCGCGTTGAGATAGGACTTCACCGAGGCGATGACGATATCGGTGTCCGCGCCTTGGCCGTTCACCACCCGGCCGTTGCGGCTGAGGCGCACGGTCACCTCGCCCTGGGCGTCGGTGCCGGTGGTGATGTTGTTGACCGAGTAGAGCAGCAGGGTCGAACCGCTGCCGACCATCTTCTCGATGGCACGGAAGGAGGCATCGACCGGCCCGCCACCGGTCTCGTCGGAACGGATCTCCTGGCCGCCGTCGGACAGCACCACGAAGGCGTGCGGGGTCTCTCCGGTCTCGGAACAGACCTTGAGCGAGACCAGCTTGAAGCGGTCGCAAGCGTCCGGCATGACCTCGTCGCTGACCAGAGCTTGTAGATCCTCGTCGAAGATCTCGCGCTTCTTGTCGGCCAGTTCCTTGAACCGCGCGAACGCGGCGTTGAGGGCCTCCTCGCTCTCCAGGACGATGCCCAGTTCGTTGAGTCGGGTGCGGAATGCGTTGCGCCCGGAGAGCTTACCCAGGGTGAGCTTGTTGGTGGTCCAGCCCACGTCCTCGGCGCGCATGATCTCGTAAGTCTCGCGATGCTTGAGCACGCCGTCCTGATGGATGCCGGACTCGTGCGCGAAGGCATTGGCGCCGACGATGGCCTTGTTCGGCTGGACGGGATAACCGGTGATGCCGGAGACGAGCTTGGATGTCGGCACGATCTGCGTGGTGTCGATGCGCGAATCGCACTCGAACACGTCGCGCCGGGTCTTCACCGCCATGACGATCTCCTCCAGCGAGGCGTTTCCGGCCCGCTCACCCAGACCATTGACGGTGCACTCGACCTGGCGCGCGCCGTTCATCACCGCGGCGAGCGAATTGGCCGAGGCCATGCCGAGGTCATTGTGGCAGTGCGTGGACCAGATGACCTTGTCGCTGTTCGGCACCCGGGCGATGAGCTCACGGAAGCGCTCGCCCCAGAGCACGGGCAGGCTGTAGCCCACGGTGTCCGGGACATTGATGGTTCGGGCGCCGGCCTGGATCACGGCATCGAACACCCGCACCAGGAAATCCATCTCGGAACGCACCGCGTCCTCGGCCGAGAACTCGACGTCATCGGTATATTCCAGGGCCTGCTTCACCGCCGCGATGGCGCGCTCGACCACCTCGTCCGGGCTCATGCGCAGCTTTTTCTCCATGTGGATGGGCGAAGTGGCGATGAAGGTGTGGATGCGTCCCGATCGGGCCGGGGCAATGGCCTCGCCGGCAGCGCGGATGTCCTTGGCGTTGGCGCGCGCCAGCGAGCATACGGTGGAATTCTGGATGGCCTGGGCGATGGCCCGGATGGCCTCGGCGTCCCCCGGACTTGCGGCGGCGAAGCCGGCCTCGATCACGTCCACGCCCAGGCGCTCGAGCTGGCGGGCGATGCGCAGTTTTTCTTCCTTGGTCATGGCCGCGCCGGGGCTCTGCTCGCCGTCGCGGAGGGTGGTGTCGAAGATGATCAAGCGGTCGTTCATGGCGTGCTCCGATAGCGTGTGATGGTCATGCCGGACGGATCGAACCGTCGGGCAGAGGCGATGCGTGGGGTGGGTTTTATCGTGTGCCCACGCAGGGCAGCAGGAGACGGGTCGCCAGACGGACCAGAGAGAAGAATGCGGAAGGGGTGCGCACCGGGTTCATGCGCCGAATATACCCCCCTGTCCGGCCTAGGGCAAGTCTTGCCGCGGCGGCAAGGCATCTGGAGCCGCGCCGCGCCAGCGCCGGTACAGGGACACGCCGCCGAGCACATAGCCGGACAGGCCATAGGCCAGGAACAGTCCAAACAGTACGATGGGCGGGTCGGCCGAGATCAGCACGAAGGCCAGGGCCACCAGGACGATGAACATGAACGGCACGCTCTTGCGCAGGTTGATGTCTTTTCCACTGTAGAAGCGGAAGTTGCTGACCATGGTCAGACCGGCGAACACGGTCAGGCCCCAGGCGATCCAGGTCAGCTCATCGCCGCGGATGCGGTTGTCATAGGCCACCCAGACCAGGCCGGCGATCAGGGCCGCCGCCGCCGGGCTGGGCAGCCCCATGAACCAGCGCTTGTCCTGGACTTCGAGCATGGTGTTGAAGCGGGCCAAACGCAGGGCTGCACCGGCGCAATAGATGAATGCGGCCAGCCAGCCCAGCTTGCCGAGCTCCTTGAGCGCGAAGCTGTACATCACCAGGGCGGGCGCGACGCCAAACGAAACCATGTCGGAGAGCGAGTCGTATTCGGCACCGAATGCGCTTTGGGTACGGGTCAGCCGCGCCACCCGACCGTCCAGGCCATCCAGCACCATGGCCACGAAGATCGCCGCCGCAGCATGCTCGAAACGGCCGTTCATGGCCATGACGATGGCATAGAAGCCGGCGAACAGTGCGCCGGTGGTGAACAAATTGGGCAGGATGTAGATGCCGCGCCGCATGAATCGGCCTTGATGCGGGTGGGTCGAAGGCGACTCGGGCCGTTCGCTCATGCCGGGGACAGCTCCGCCAGCACGTCGCGCGCGGCGTATACCCGGTCGCCCAGCGCCACCCGCGGCCGCGCCGAGGTGGGCAGGTATACGTCGACACGCGAGCCGAACCGGATGAATCCGTAGCGCTCGCCGCGCCCCAGCTTCTGCCCGGGCACCACGTAGCACAGGATGCGCCGGGCAATCAGACCGGCAACCTGGACACAGGTGATGTCCTGGCCATCCATGCCGCGCAGGTGCACGGCATTGCGCTCGTTTTCAAGCGATGCCTTGGCCAGATCGGCGTTGACGAAGCGTCCCGGGTGATACCACACCGCCATCACCTCGCCATTGATCGGACTGCGGTTGGAGTGCACGTTGAACACGTTCATGAATACGCTGATCTTCAATGCCTCACGCTTGAGCCAGGGGTCCTCGACGCTCTCTACCGCGACGATGCGGCCGTCCGCCGGCACCAGCACCAGCCTTTCGCCGACCGGCGTCGGCCGGGCCGGATCGCGGAAAAACTGGAGCGCGAACAGCGCCACCAGCCAGAGCGGCAACGACCAGGCCAGGCCGGCCAGGAAAGTGACCAGGCCGGCCAGCGCCACGGCCCCGGCGATGAAGGGCCAGCCTTCACGGGCAATGAGGGGATGCGGCCAAGAAGGTTTTTCGGGAGGCGGCATGCCGATGCACATATCAGGATGAGGCGTCAGGAATGGGCGCTGGGCGCGGGCCTGGTTTTTGCCTCACACCCCACGCCCGGCCCACTGTCCATCAGTTCTTCGACTTGTCCACCAGGGCGTTGGCCTTGATCCACGGCATCATGGCACGCAGTCGCTCGCCGACCTGTTCGATCGGATGGGCGGCGTTGAGGCGACGGCGGGCGGTCATGGACGGGTAGTTGGTGCGCCCTTCGAGGATGAACTGCTTGGCGTACTCACCGTTCTGGATGCGCTTCAGTGCGTTGCGCATGGCGGCTCGCGACTGCTCGTTGATGACCTCGGGACCGGTGACATACTCGCCGTACTCGGCGTTGTTGGAGATAGAGTAGTTCATGTTGGCGATGCCGCCCTCGTACATCAGGTCGACGATCAGCTTCAGCTCGTGCAGGCACTCGAAATAGGCCATCTCGGGGGCATAGCCGGCCTCCACCAAGGTCTCGAAGCCCATCTTCACCAGCTCCACGGCGCCGCCGCAGAGCACGGCCTGCTCGCCGAACAGGTCGGTCTCGGTCTCGTCCTTGAAGGTGGTCTCAATGATGCCGGTGCGACCGCCGCCGATGGCGGAGGCGTAAGACAGGGCCAGCTGCTTGGCCTTACCGGAGGCGTCCTGGTATACGGCGATGAGATCGGGGATGCCGCCGCCCTTGACGAACTCGGAGCGCACGGTGTGCCCCGGCGCCTTCGGCGCGATCATGATCACGTCGAGATCGGCGCGCGGCACGATCTGGTTGTAGTGGATCGAGAAGCCGTGTGCGAAGGCCAGAGCGGCGCCCTTCTTGATGTTCGGCTCGATGTCGCGCTTGTAGGCCTCGGGCTGCATCTCGTCGGGGATCAGCATCATCACCAGGTCGGCGTCCTTGACCGCCTCGGCGACCTCCTTGACAGTGAGTCCGGCCTTCTTGGCCTTGTCCCAGGAGCCCCCACCCTTGCGCAGGGCGACAGTCACCTTGACTCCGGAATCCTTCAGGTTGTTGGCGTGGGCATGACCCTGAGAGCCGTAGCCGACGATGGTGACCTTCTTTTTCTTGATCAGGGAGAGGTCACAATCCTTGTCGTAATAGATCTGCATTGGGGTTCCTTTCGGTTCGTAAGGCGTGGGGATGCGGCAACCGGCCGGGGGTGGGCTGTGCCCCGGTCTCGCCGCACTAGATTTTCAGCACCCGGTCACCGCGACCGATGCCGGAGGCGCCGGTGCGCACGGTCTCCAGAATGGTGGAGGGCTCGAGCGCCTCCAGAAATGCATCCAGCTTGGAGCCGGCGCCGGTGAGTTCGATGGTGTACACCTTGTCGGTCACGTCGATGATGCGGCCGCGAAAGATGTCGGCCATGCGCTTCATCTCCTCGCGCAGGTCGCCGGTGGCGCGCACCTTGACCAGCATCAGCTCGCGCTCGATGTGGCCGCCGTCGGTGAGGTCCTGCACCTTGACCACGTCGATCAGCTTGTTGAGCTGCTTGGTGATCTGTTCAATGACCTCATCGGAGCCGCGCGTGACGATGGTCATGCGCGACAGGGTGGCGTCCTCGGTGGGTGCGACGGTGAGCGACTCGATGTTGTAGCCGCGCGCCGAGAACAGGCCGGCCACGCGCGACAGAGCGCCCGCCTCGTTTTCCATCAGCAATGAAATGATGTGCCGCATTCAGGTGTCAGGTGTCAGGGTTCAGATCAGGATCATCTCGGACAGACCCTTGCCGGCCGGGATCATCGGATACACGTTCTCGCGCGGGTCGGTGACGAAATCGATGAACACCAAGCGTTCGCGGTATTCGCCGAATGCCCGGCGCAGCGCCGGCTCGACATCCTCGGGTTTCTCGATGCGCATGCCGACATGGCCATAGGCCTCGGCGAGCTTGACGAAATCGGGCAGCGAGGCGACATAGGACTCGGAATAGCGTTCCTCATAGAAGAACTCCTGCCACTGCCGCACCATGCCGAGGTAGCCGTTGTTGAGCAGGATCACCTTGATCGGCAGCTTTTCCTGCTGGCAGGTGGCCAGCTCCTGGATGTTCATCTGGATGCTGCCCTCGCCGGTGATGCAGGCCACCATCGCGTCCGGAAACGCCTTTTGCACACCCATGGCATAGGGCATGCCGACGCCCATGGTGCCCAGGCCGCCGGAATTGATCCAGCGCCGCGGCCTGACAAACTTGTAATACTGCGCCGCCCACATCTGATGCTGCCCGACGTCGGAGGTGACATAGGCCTCGCCGCCGGTGACTTCGTACAGCTTCTCGACCACGAACTGCGGCTTGATGACACTGGCCTGGCGGTCATACTTCAGGCAATCCTGCGCCCGCCACAGCTCAATCTGCGCCCACCACGCCTTGAGGGCTGCCGCGTCGGGGGTGCCTGCCGCCTGCGACTGGCGGGTGATTTCATCGAGCACGCGCGCCACCTCGCCGACGATGGGCACGTCCACCTTCACACGCTTGGAGATCGACGATGGATCGACGTCGATGTGGATGATCTTGCGCGCCTCCTTGGCGAAATGCCTGGGGTTGCCGATGACGCGATCGTCGAAACGCGCCCCCACCGCCAGCAGCACGTCACAATGCTGCATCGCCATGTTGGCTTCGTACGTACCGTGCATGCCGAGCATGCCGAGGAACAAGGGGTCCGGCGAAGGGTAGCCGCCCAGCCCCATCAGGGTGTTGGTGACCGGAAACCCCAATAGCCGCGCCAGTTCGGTGAGCTGTCCTGCCGCATCCCCCAGCACCACACCGCCGCCAGTGTAGATCACTGGCCGTTTTGCCTCCAGCAAGAGCTGCACCGCACGCTTGATCTGTCCGGCATGCCCTTTGGCCGTCGGGTTGTACGAACGCATCTGGATGCTTTCCGGATACCGGAATGCACAAGCATGCTGGGTGACGTCCTTGGGAATGTCGACCACCACCGGGCCGGGCCGGCCGGTGGCCGCGATATGGAACGCCTTTTTCAGGGTGCAGGCCAGGTCGCGCACGTCCTTGACCAAGAAATTGTGCTTCACGCAGGGGCGGGTGATGCCGACCGTGTCGACCTCCTGGAACGCATCCATGCCGATCGCAGGGGTGGGCACCTGGCCGGTGATCACCACCAGCGGGATCGAATCCATGTATGCCGTGGCGATGCCGGTCACCGCATTGGTGGCCCCCGGACCCGAGGTTACCAGGGCCACCCCGACCTTGCCGGTCGCGCGCGAATAGGCGTCGGCGGCATGCACCGCCGCCTGCTCATGGCGCACCAGGATGTGCTGGAACTTGTCCTGCTTGTAGATTTCGTCGTAGATGTTGAGGACGGCACCGCCCGGATAACCGAACACATGCTCGACCCCTTCGGCCTGCAAACAGCGGACAACGATCTCCGCGCCAGTCAATTCCGTATCGGCCATGAAAACCAGGGATTATCGATTCGCAAGAGGCGGAACAGTATAGTCTGGCCGGACTTTGGTCAAGCCGGGCCCTAGCCGAGGTTTGCCGGCGACGTCTTTTGACGGGATAATGTACAACCTTCACCTGCCCGGGTGGCGGAATGGGTAGACGCAGTGGACTCAAAATCCACCGCTAGCGATAGCGTGCCGGTTCGAGTCCGGCCCCGGGCACCAACGCACCGCGCAGTCAAACTCGCCCCCCGTCAAAGCGCGTTTATCAGGCTGTTGAAAAACGTCGCGAAGAGGGCCCGATGCGAGGCGCACGGAGCGCAGCGACCGAGAAAACGAGCGAAGCGAGTTTCAGCGAAGGCTCACATCGGCGCAGCCGATGTGAAGTGAAGCGGCCGGAGCCCACACCGCGCAACACAGCCGATGGCCCACCGCAGTCGTTTTTCAACAGCCTGTATTGCTTTCCAGTGTTGATCTGAATCATCCTAAAACCGCAGTTGAACACGTCCGAAGGGCGGGATACGGAGTTCACAGGGAACCCTGAGCAAATCCGGCGTTTTCCGGCTGGCCCATGCTGCCGTTTCGGTCGCTCTGCGCCGAACCGGGCGAATTGGAAATCGCGGTTCAAGGGTAATGCGGCCGGATTTCGTAGCCGGAGGCCACCAGTGTTCCGAGATGGAGTTCGAGCTGGAACTCGTGCTCGCTCATGGCCGGCATGCCCGGCGTGCCGCGACGGTCCTCGGGCAGGTAATCCTGGGGCGCGAATGCGCGCTGTGCGAGCGGCTGGTTGGCCGTATCGGTCAGCTTGAGCAGGAAGTGTGGCCAGGCCTGCATGACCCGAGCGCGGTTGCTGAATGTGACGCGCAGGCGGGCGTGTGCCGCCTGCTCGGGATCGGTTTCAAGCGAGGATGCCTCGACGCGCACGGCATCGATCTGGCGCGCCAGCGGCATCTCGCAGCCGAGGCGGCGGCACGCCTGGCTGAACCAGGGGCGCAATTCAGGCTGCCAGGCAACGATTTCGGTGCGCATGAAATAGGCCAGCTGCAACGGCAGCAACAAGGCCAGCAGCAGGCCGACCAGGCCCAGAACCAGCATGCGCCAGCCTCCAGTGGCTGCGGCTCCTCCCCGTCCGGGCAGATCGGACAGCAGGATGGCCTCACTGTCGGCGCGTGCCGACGCGGTACGACGGGAATGCGTATCGGGCGGCGGCGGAGGGAACGGCTGCAGGGTGCCCTGCGCAGAAAGAGGGGCGGGCATCTCCCGTATAGGGTCCAGAATCAGCATGGGCGGCGCAGCATCGCCCCCGGCCGCCCCGACATCCGGCACGGCTGGACTTGCCTGTCCGGAGGGGATGGCCGGCGGGGGCTCGGCCTGTATCTGCGCCGGCATAACCGGTGCGTCCGGTGGAACGCGCAGTTCCGGCAACAGACTGTCGAATGCATTGAACACCGCGCCGCAACGGCCGCAGCGCACCAGGCCACGGCGGGCATCGAGCTGGGTCTGAGCCACCCGGAAGGTCGTCTGGCATTCGGGGCAGGTGGTCAGCATGGGCCTGCCAGTTTCAGCGCCGCCGGCCGACGAGACAGGCCCAACCCTCGTCCTCGTCCCAGCGGCTGAGGTCAAAATCGCTTGCATACAGCCCGATCAGCTCGTCCGCCTGACCGGCCAGGATGCCGGACAGGACCAGCTGACCGCCGGGCCGCACACGCGCCGCGAACAGCGGCCGCAGCATCTTGAGCGGATTGGTGAGGATGTTGGCGATCAGCACATCGACGGGTTGCCACGGCGCCGCTTCGGGCAGATCGAATTCGATGGCGACCTGGTTGCGTGCGGCGTTGGTGTGTGCCGCTTCCACCGCCTGGGGGTCGATATCGACCCCCAGCACCCGGCCCGCGCCCAACCGGCGGGCGGCAATGGCGAGGATGCCCGAGCCGCAGCCGTAGTCGAGCACGGACTCGCCTCCCTTGAGATTCGCCTCCAGCCAGCGCAGACACAGCCGGGTGGTGGGGTGACTGCCGGTGCCAAAGGCAAGACCGGGGTCGAGCTTGATGGAGATCGCGTCCGGGTCGGGCGGCGCGTGCCAAGAGGGCACGATCCAGAGTCGGTCGGAGATGCGAATCGGCTCGAACTGGGCCTGGGTCAAACGCACCCAATCCTGTTCGGACACGGCTTCGAGCCGGTACTCGCCGGGCTTCAGCCCATGCCGAAACGCCAACCCGGAAAGCAACGCCTCGACATCGGTCGCCGCGGGCAGCAGGGCTTCGACCCAGTTGCGCGCCCAGACCCGCGGCTCATCAAGCCCAGGCTCGCCGAACTGCGCCGACTCCCGATCGGTGCCGACATCGCGATCCTCGATGCTTACCGACAAGGCCCCCGCCTCGAGCAACGCATCGGACCAGACCTCCGCCTCGGCGCCACGGGCGGGAATTCGGAGCGAGAGCCAGCTCATCGCCACATTCACCTCACCCGGCTACTTCTTCATGCCGAGCTTGTTTTCCAGATAGTGAATGCTCACGCCACCAGCCAGCACCGCAGCGTCCTGCAGCAACTCCTGATGCAGCGGGATGTTGGTCCGGATCCCTTCCACGATCATCTCCGACAGGGCCACCCGCATGCGCGCAACCGCCTGCTCGCGGCAGGCGCCATAGGCGATCACCTTGCCGATCATGGAGTCGTAATGCGGCGGCACATAGTAGTTCTGATAAACGTGCGAATCGACCCGGATGCCCGGCCCGCCCGGGGCGTGATACAGGCTGATGCGTCCGGGCGAGGGCACGAAGGTGAAAGGATCCTCGGCATTGATGCGGCATTCGATGGCATGCCCCCGGAACTGCACATCCTTCTGTTTCACCGAAAGGGTCTCGCCAGCCGCGATGCGGATGGTCTCCTGAACGATGTCGACCCCGGTGATGAGCTCCGTGACCGGATGCTCGACCTGCACCCGAGTATTCATCTCGATGAAATAGAACTCGTCGTTTTCGTACAGAAACTCGAAAGTGCCCGCGCCGCGATAGCCGATGCGGCGACAGGCCTCGGCGCATCGCTCGCCGATCTTGTTACGCAGTTTCGGGTCCAGGCCAGGGGCCGGCGCCTCCTCCAGCACCTTCTGGTGCCGGCGCTGCATGGAGCAATCGCGCTCGCCCAGATGCACCGCATTGCCATGCGCGTCGGCCAACACCTGGATCTCGATGTGGCGCGGGTTCTGGAGAAACTTTTCCATGTACACCATGGGGTTGTTGAACGCCGCGCCCGCTTCGTTCTGGGTCATCTGCACGGCCTGCACCAGGTGCGCCTCGGTATGCACCACGCGCATGCCGCGTCCGCCGCCGCCGCCCGCCGCCTTGATGATGATGGGGTAACCGATGTCACGCGCCATGCGCAGCCACTCGTCGGGGTCGTCCGACAGCGCGCCCTCGGAGCCGGGCACGCAGGGCACCCCGGCCGCCCGCATGGCATCCTTGGCAGACACCTTGTCGCCCATCAGGCGGATGGTCTCCGGGCGCGGGCCGATGAACACGAAACCCGAGTTCTCTACCCGCTCGGCGAAATCGGCGTTTTCGGACAGGAAGCCATAGCCGGGATGGATGGCCTCGGCATCGGTCACCTCGGCGGCAGCGATGATGGCCGGAACATGCAGATAGCTCTTGGCCGAGGCCGCTGGGCCGATGCACACCGACTCGTCGGCGAGCTTGACGTACTTGGCCTCGGCGTCGGCCTCGGAATGCACCGCCACGGTCTTGATGCCCATCTCGCGGCAGGCGCGCTGGATACGGAGGGCGATTTCACCGCGGTTGGCAATCAGGATCTTTTCAAACATGGCGGACCTCCGCGGTGAAACCGCCCTCGCAGCCTGCGGCTGCCGGGCGATTTGGCTTCGCCGCTGCGTCGCCCAGGGGCGACTGGTCACCGCGGTTGGCAATCAGGATCTTTTCAAACATGTCTTACCTCGCATGAGGCCATCGGCGAAGGCGGCGAACTCGCGTCCGCTGACGCCCCGGGATCAGCCGATGCCAAACAGCGCCTCGCCGTACTCGACCGGCTGGCCATTTTGGCTACGGCTGCCGCTCCGCGGCTTGACGCTCACGTTCGCCTGCGCCGAAATGGCTAGCCTCGAATAGGCAACACGCATCGCGCCCATCACATCACCCAATAATGAACAGCGACTCGCCGTACTCGACCGGCTGGCCATTTTCGACGAGAATGGCCTTGATGACACCGGCTTGGTCGGCTTCGATCTCGTTCATCAACTTCATGGCCTCGATGATGCACAAGGTGTCGCCGGCGGAGACTGCCTGCCCGACCTCGACGAACGCCTTGGCGCCGGGCGAAGGGGATCGATAAAAGGTGCCGACCATGGGCGACTTCACGACATGGCCCTCAATGGGGGGAGTATCGCTCACCGGATCGGCCGCGGCCGGCGTGGCCACCGGGGCCGCGCCCGGAACGGCATAGTTCATGGGAGGGGATGGATAGAGCGGGGCGGGGGCCGCCAAGGCCCGGGTGATGCGCACCTTTTCCTCGCCCTCGGTGATTTCCAGTTCAGCGATTCCGGATACCTGGACCAGGTCGATCAGCTTCTTGAGCTTGCGCAAATCCATGGGGGTGTCACTCCTTCAATGCATTGAGGGCGTAGCCGAGGGCGAACAGATAGCCCATCGGCCCCAGTCCGCTGATCACGCCGCGCGCCAGATCGGAAAAATACGAATGCTGGCGGAAAGACTCGCGGGCATGAATGTTGGACAGATGCACCTCGATGAACGGGATGGCCACCGCTGCAAGCGCGTCGCGCAGGGCGACGCTGGTGTGGGTGAACGCGGCGGGATTGATGAGGATGAAGCCGACACCCTGGTCGCGGGCGGCGTGGATGCGCGCGATCAACTCGTGCTCGGCATTGCTCTGATAACATTCGACGGTGGTGCCCGCGGCCAACCCTTGTTCGATCAGCGCAGCATCGATGTCGGCCAGGGTCTGGTGTCCGTAGTGCTCCGGTTCACGTGTACCGAGCAGATTCAGGTTGGGGCCGTGCAAAACCAGGATTCCGGGCTTCGCTTCAGGCGAGGCGGCCGACTTGGGCGGGCGATTGCGGGGCATGGCGGACGATTCCCGATTGGGGATTGAGCGCCGGCAAGTTTGCCGCAAAGCATCTCGGGTGTCCAGCTCGCCCCGGCAGGCTAGTTCGGCGAAGTACCTCACATATTCGCCGCATGTTCACTTCATATTCATCCCATGTCCCGCATCCTGCCGCTTCTGGTCCCACTCCTCGCCTGCCTGCTTGCCCGGCTGCCCTTGCCGCTGGTGCACGCCCTGGGCAGTGGCGTGGGTCTCGTCGGCCTGGTCTCGCCCCGCATTCGCCGCACAGTCAAGGACAACCTGCGTCAAGCCGGCCTGCGGGGCTTTGGGATGCTGCTCGCGGCGGCGCGCGAATTCGGCAAGAACATCCTGGAGACCCTGGCCCTCTGGCAACGCCCGACCGCCGCCAACCTCGCCTGGATCCGGACGGTGAACGGCTGGCCGGCGGTGGAGGCGGCGGCGGCCGCCGGACGCGGCGTGCTGGTGCTGATCCCGCATCTGGGCAATTGGGAGTTGATCGGCCAGTTCGTTTCCGCCCGCATGCCGTTTGCCGCACTGTATCGACCGCCCCGGCAGGCGTGGGCGGACCGACTCATGCGCCAGGGCCGCGAGCGGCATGGCACCCGGCTGGCGACCCCGAACCTGAAGGGGGTGCGTATGCTGCTGCGGGCGCTGAAAAACGGCGAGGCGGTGGCGATCCTGCCGGACCAGGTGGCCAGTAAGGGCGAGGGGGCCTGGGTGCCTTTTTTCGGTCGTCCGGCCTACATGCCCACCCTCGCCCATCGTCTCGCCCACGGCACGGGGGCCGCCGCATTCCTGTTTTTCTGTGAGCGCCTGCCCTGGGGCCGTGGCTACCGCCTGCGCATCGAACCGGTGGATGCGGAATTGAGCTCTTCCGAATCGGTGACGGCATTGACGGCATTGAACGCACGCATCGAGCAACTGATCCGCGCCGCCCCGGCTCAGTACCTCTGGAATTATCCGATCTACCGGCGCACCCCACCCACGTTCGAATCACCCTTGGCGCGCGAAACGCCGGATGAACCCTGCTAGAATCCGCGCGATGAGCCTGAACTGTTTTCACTGCGGCGAGCCGGTCCCGAACGGCTCGGACTACACCATCCGACTGCACGAGGAAAGTCATCCCGCCTGCTGCCGCGGCTGCCAGGCCGTGGCGCAGACCATCATCGATTCCGGCAACGCCGACTATTACCGACTGCGTACCGACTTGCCCAGGACCGCGGAGGTGGCGCTCGACGAGTTGCGCCAGCTCAAGCTCTACGATCTGCCCGAGGTCCAGGAGAGCTTCGTCCAGCGCGAGGAAGGAGGCGCCGACGGCGAGGTGCGCGAGGCCAGTCTGATCCTGGAAGGCATCGTCTGCGCCGCCTGCGTTTGGCTCAACGAACGCCACCTGCAGCGGCTGCCCGGCGTGCTTTCGGCCGAGATCAATTTCTCCACCCGCCGTGCCCGAGTGCGCTGGAACAATCGCGTCATCCAGCTGTCCAGCATCCTGCAGGCGGTGCGTGAGATCGGCTATCACGCTCACCCGTTCGACACCAGCCGCCAGGAAGAACTGTTCCGCAAGGAACGCAATACCGCCATCCGCCGACTCGCCATCGCCGGCTTGGGCTCGATGCAGGTGATGATGTACGCGGTGCCGATCTATCTCGCCGACGACGGCACGATGACCGACGACATCCACGCCCTGATGCGTTTCGCCAGCCTGATCCTGACCCTGCCTGTAGTGTTCTATTCCGCCGTGCCTTTCTTCCAGGGGGCCTGGCGCGACCTCAAGCTCAAGCGCGCCGGCATGGACACCCCCGTGGCGCTCGGCATCGCCCTCGCCTTCGCCGCCAGCGTGTACGCCACTCTCACCGGCGGCGGCGAGGTGTATTACGACTCGGTCACCATGTTCGTGTTCTTCCTGCTCGCCGGCCGCTTCCTGGAAATGAGCGCGCGCAAGAAATCGGCCGAGGCCGCCGAGTCGCTGGTCAAGCTGATCCCGGCCGCTGCCCTGCGCCTGCCGGCCTGGCCGGACCGCAGCCAGGAAGAGACAGTTGCGGCGGTGCGGCTCAGCCCCGGCGACCATGTGCTGGTCGGGCCGGGCGAGAGTTTTCCCGCCGACGGCTGCGTGGTGGAAGGGGACTCCAGCGTCGACGAATCCTTGCTCACCGGCGAATCGCGCCCGGTCGGCAAGCACCCCGGCATCGCCGTGATCGGCGGCACCCTCAACCTCGCCAGCCCCCTGGTGGTGCGTGTCGACCGCATCGGTTCGGATACCGTGCTGTCCGGCATCGTCCGCCTGCTCGACCGGGCCCTGGCGGAAAAGCCGCGCCTGGCCCTGGCCGCCGACCGGGTGGCGGGTTGGTTCGTGGTTGGCCTGCTGCTGATCGCTAGCGCCGTCGCCGCCATCTGGTACGTGGTCGACCCCAGCCGCGCGTTCTGGATCACCGTCTCCGTACTGGTGGTGTCCTGCCCCTGCGCCCTCGGACTCGCCGCGCCCACGGCGCTCACCACGGCACTGGGCCGGCTCACCCGCAGTGGCCTGCTCGCCACCCGCGGCCACGCCCTGGAGACCCTAGCCCGCGCCACCGACTTCGTGTTCGACAAGACCGGCACACTCACCACCGGCGAATTCCGCCTGCGCGAAATCCAGGTGCTGCGCGGCAGCGAGGCCGAGGCCCTGGCCTTGGTCGCTGCCCTCGAACAGGGCGCCACCCACCCCATCGCCAGCGCCTTGCGCGAGGCCGCGACGGACGCGCCGCCTCGCGTCGCCCGCCCGCTGCGCTATCTGCCCGGCCAGGGCGTTGAAGGCGTGATCGACGGCCGCCTGTACCGGGTCGGCACCCCCGCATTCATCTCCGTCGCTGGGGAGACGCCACTTTCGGCTGGGCTCACCGTGGTCGGCCTGGCCGACGAACAGGGCGCGATCGCCTGGTTCGGTCTAGGCGACGAGCTGCGCCCGCACGCGCGCGATCTGGTGGACGAATTACGCGCGCTGGGCGTGCGCCTGCATCTTTTTTCCGGCGACCGCCCGGAAAATCTGCGGGCCCTGGCTGCACGATTAGGCATCGAGGATGCGCGCGGCGGCATGCTGCCGGAAGACAAGCTCGCCGCAGTGAAGACGATGCAAGCGACCGGAGCCATCGTGGCGATGACTGGCGACGGCGTCAACGATGCCCCGGTGCTGGCCCAGGCGCAGGTATCCATCGCCATCGACCAAGGCGCCGAGGCCGCCCAGGCGGCGGCCGACATGGTGCTTCTATCCAGCGAACTCATGCGCTTGAGCGAGGGCGTGCGGGTTGCGCGCCGGACCCAGCGCATCATTCGCCAGAACCTGGCCTGGTCGCTCGCCTACAACATTTCCGCGGTGCCGGCCGCCGCCATGGGCTACGTCACGCCCTGGATGGCCGGGCTGGGCATGTCGCTGTCCTCGCTGCTGGTCGTGCTCAACGCGTTACGCTTGGCCGGCCCCCGCCGAACCGCCGCCGCGCCGGACCCGGTGCCGCCACTGCGCCCCGCCCCGGCACGCACCTCCTGAGCCGCCGCCGGAGCTTTGCGCGTGAACATCCTGTATCTACTCATCCCCATCAGCCTGGTGTTCGTCGGCTTCATCGCCTGGATCTTCCTCTGGGCGGTGAAGACCGGCCAATTCGAGGACATGGAAGGCCCGGCTCACCGCATCCTGATGGACGACGACATGGAGCCCCCCCGGCGCGAGCCGCCCGAGGCCAAACCGCCCGCCCAGTCCTGATCCGACTCCAGCGGGCGCATGTACCGCCCGCAATTGATTGGACACAGATTTGCAGTTCATGCGGCCTTTTGGATGGCATGAGACTGCCGAGCTTCGAGGGG
>Ga0209207_1000374_pt1 | contig 29080 bp, 22 predicted proteins | sample SaghotsprinmetaG_FD_184140 | JGI IMG/M metagenome (GOLD analysis project Ga0209207, IMG submission 184140) | Hot spring microbial communities from South Africa to study Microbial Dark Matter (Phase II) - Sagole hot spring metaG (SPAdes) (version 3) | ecosystem: Environmental > Aquatic > Thermal...
ACGACGATAATCCCGAGAATTTTTACCATAGGAAGCAACTGGCCAGAGACGAGGAAAGGGGGCTTTGCAAAACAACCCTTCTATTTATCGGAAGTTTTGCGCGAGACTATAGCCAGTTAAGGTCAAAAGCCAGCTTGACTCAACCCGCATGCCCACAGCCCCGCCCCGCCCCCGCGCCCTGAATGACTGGCTCAAGCTGCTGGACGGTCAGCTGCTGCCCGTTTCCCTGGCCAGCCAGCAGATCGTCCGCCGCGCCCTGGCCGACAACAACAAGTCCCTGCGCGATATTGCCGAGCTGATGCAGCAGTGCCCGGCGCTGGCCCTGGCGGTGCTGCGCGAGGCCAATCGCCAGGGTGGCGGCCTGCACGAACCTACCGAAAGCCTGGAGGGCGCGGTCAACCGCCTTGGCCTGAGCCGCGTGGAGGCATTGCTCAAGCAGCTGCCGAGCCTGGACGAGCAGGATATGCCGCTGGCCCTGCGCCAGATCCAGCTGATCAGCCTGCACGCCAGCCAGCAGGCCAATGGTCTGTTCGGCGGCCGCCTGGCACGCCTGTGGCAGGAGGTGCACTGGGGCAGCCTGCTGTTTCTCGCGCCGATCTGGAGCCTGCTGGCGGCCTACCCGGAGCTGTTCGAGCGCTGGGAACAGCGGGTGCTGGTCAAGGGGGAAGCCGCCAGGCGGGTCGAGCAGGAAGAACTGGGCCTGCCACTGCTGCAGCTGTGCCTGGCCCTGAGCGAGCGCTGGCGCCTGCCGGAATGGATCATCCAGGGCTATCGCCTGCTGCTGGACGACCGCCGTCTGCTGGTCAGGGCCCTGCATATCGCCCGGGAAAACGAACATCCCCTGGAACAGCAACAACACCTGGATAACGATACCCACCTGCGCCGCTGGCTGACCCACCCGGCCAACAGCATCCTGCTGGCCAACGGCCTGGCGCTCTCGGCCCACTATGCCTGGAACGGTCAGCACAGTTTGCGCTGGCAACGCCTGAGCGGCCTCTACCTGCACCTACCCCTGGCCGAGGTGCAGCAACTGCTGCACCAGCAGGCGGTGATCAGTGCTCGCCAGCTCAACTGCCAGGACCTCTGGCACCCGGCCCAGGCCCTGCTCTGGCCCTGGGAGGCGCGCCATCTGCAGGCGCCCAAGGCCGAACCGATCAAGAAACCGGCCGAAGTCAGTGCCTGGCGCCAGCATTGCGCACAGCTGCTGGCCCAGCCCAGCAGCTTCGGCAATGTGCTGCAACTGACCCATTGCGCCAAGCAGGCCCTGCTGGCCTGCGGCATGAGCCGGCAGTTGCTGTTGCTGGCCGACCGCAGCCACAGCCGCCTGCTGGTGCAACAGCATGCCGGGCTGGACCCGGCGGCCGCCAGCCTCAGCCTCGACCCACAACAGAGCCAGGTCCTGCGGCGCCTGCTCGGCAGCCCGGGACAGCTGCGCCTGACCCCGGCCAATATCGCCCAGTTCTCCGCACTGTTACCTGGCAGCCTCAAGGCCCTGTTCCCCAGCGAACACCTGCTGCTGCGCTCCCTGGCCAGCAACGAGCGGGTGGTGATGCTGGTGGTGGCCGACCAGGCCGGCGCGCCCCTAAGCGATGCCCAGGTGCAGGTCTTCGGCAAGACCATCCAGTGTATCGAACGGGCGCTGACCACCTTTGCCCGCCGCCCCCGTTAGCATGAACGTCGCGTAGCGACGCCCTCCTTGCGCCCTTTTCCCCCGGGGATAAGGTGGCGCACAGCGCCGGATGAGGGCGGACATGTCACGATGACCTTCATCAATCGGGGCGTCGCTCGCGACATGCCCGTTAAGCCCCGCCCAGGCAATTGGGCTACAATCGCTGCCTTTTCATCCCATATGAGGCCTGGCATGACTGCCTTTGCTGACCTGCCCCTGCTGCTCGAACCCGCCCAGCTGGCCAGCCGCCTGGATGCCCCGGAGCTGATTCTGGTCGACCTGACCAGCCCTGCCCGCTATGCCGAGGGCCATATCCCCGGCGCGCGCTTCGTCGATCCCAAACGCACCCAGCTGGGCCAACCCCCAGCCCCCGGCCTGCTGCCCCGGCAGGAGGATTTGCAGCAGCTGTTCGGCGAACTGGGGCACAACCCGCAGGCGGTCTATGTGATCTATGACGACGAAGGCGGTGGCTGGGCCGGACGCTTTATCTGGCTGCTGGATATGCTCGGCCACAGCCGCTACCACTATCTGGATGGCGGCCTGCACGCCTGGCTGGCCGAAGGCCTTCCCCTGAGCCAGAATGTGCCGGCACCCGCCCAGGGCAGCGTCAGCCTGCACCTGCTGGATGCCCCCCTGGCCAGTCGCGAATACCTGCAGAGTCGCCTGGGTGCGGCCGACCTGGCCATCTGGGACGCCCGCTCGCCGGCCGAGTACCGCGGCGAAAAGATCCTGGCGCAGAAAGGCGGCCATATCCCCGGAGCGGTCAACTTCGAGTGGACCGCCGCCATGGACCCAGCCCGCGCCCTGCGCATCCGCCAGGATATGGCACAGGTCCTGCGCGAGCTGGGCATCACCCCGGACAAGGAACTGGTCACCCACTGCCAGACCCACCACCGCTCAGGCCTGACCTACCTGATCGCCAAGGCCCTGGGCTACCCGAGGGTCAAGGCCTATGCCGGCTCCTGGGGCGAATGGGGCAACCACCCCGACACCCCGGTCGAACTCTGATCCGCTTCCCATGCAAGGACACGCCATGAAACAGCGTCTGTTTATCGCCAGCCAGTACCTGCTGCCCCATCACCTGCTGTCGCGCCTGATCGGCTGCGCCGCCGAATGTCGTGCCGGTTGGTTCAAGAATCGCCTGATCACCTGGTTCGCCAGGCAGTATCAGGTCAACATGAGTGAGGCCCAGGTCGAAGAGCCGACGGCCTACCCGCATTTCAACGACTTCTTTACCCGCGCCCTGAAAGAAGGCGCGCGGCCCCTGGACCCGACCCCGGGCGCGGTGCTCTGCCCGGCCGACGGCGCCGTCAGCCAACTGGGCAAGATCGAACACGGCCGCATCTTCCAGGCCAAGGGCCACAGTTTCAGCCTGGTGGAACTGCTGGGTGGCGACAACGAACGCGCCGCGCCCTTTATGGGCGGCGAGTTCGCCACCATCTACCTGTCGCCCAAGGATTACCACCGGGTGCATATGCCCCTGGCCGGTACGCTCAAGGAAATGGTCTATGTGCCGGGCCGGCTGTTCTCGGTCAACCAGACCACGGCGGAAAACGTGCCTGAACTGTTCGCCCGCAACGAGCGAGTGGTCTGCCTGTTCGATACCGAGCGTGGCCCCATGGCCGTGGTACTGGTCGGCGCCATGATCGTGGCCTCCATCGAAACGGTCTGGGCCGGTCTGGTCACTCCACCCAAGCGCAGCCTGAAAACCTTCCGCTATGACGAGGCTGCCCGCGCCCCCGTGACACTGGACAAGGGCGCTGAAATGGGCCGTTTCAAATTGGGCTCCACCGCCATCGTCCTGTTTGGCCCCAAGCAGGTGCAGTGGGCCGCGCAACTGGGCGCCGGCAGTGCCGTACGCATGGGCCAGGGCCTGGGCCTGCCGCAAGGCAACTGATCGCACACAACGGGGCGTCCAGACCAGGTCGCCTCGCTGAACCCGCCCCCGACACCGGGGTCAAATCGACCAGACAAGTCAGACAGACCAGGCCGCTGCCTGCCAACAGGCCGTTGAAAAACGTAGGCGAGGCCGGCAAAACAAGGCGAAAACGGCCGAAAAGCGCAGTTTACGTATTGTAAATGAGCATTTGATTCGCTTCGCTCACCCCTCCGGGGCCGCGCTAAAGCACCTTCAGCCTTCGGCTGTGAGGCCGTTTCAACGCAGTATTGCCAACGCAGGTAGTTTTTCAACGGCCTGCCAACACGACCTTCGCCCTACCAGCGTATGGCTGCCATCAGCGGCAGATGCTGCTAGAGTCGAGCATAGGCCCACTTTCGCCCAACAGGCGCGCTGGAGTATCCGAGTCAGCATGGATAAACAGAACCCACACCTTATGCTGCGCGTCACCGCGCCGGACAAGCAGAGCCTGTCATTCTGCAATGCCGAGCCGCGTGACCTGAAGCGCTGGGTGGCCGGTCTGCCCAAGGCCAACATCGGTGAAACCGCTCGCCAGCTGTACCAGGCCCTGGTGGAACTCAACCAGTTGCTGACCCCCTCGGAAAACCGCCTGCAGCTCTTGGAGTTGCTGCGCCCCGAGGTGTATTTCGTCTGCAAGCAACTGGAGCGGCACTTTCTCAACCAGGCCATCGTCCTCGACGAACGCCCGCGCAAGGTGGCGAACCTGTGTCAGGCCCTGCAGAACCACCTGGCCATCGGCTACAAACTGATCATCAGCCGCCTGCTCAGCCAGAACAACAATGAGCGCACGCCCCTGCTGACCGTGGCCCTGCAGCGAGCCATCCATAGTCTCAACGGCCCCCTGATGCGTGCCAGTCAGCTGTACTGCCCGGTGCCCGAAGGCCTGTGGCTGGAGCTGCATCAGCTGTACCTCATCGCCCAGGGCCGCAACCTGCACAAGACCCGGGTACGCGATGTCCTGGCACGCCATACCGACGGCCTGAGCGTGGAACAGAGCTACCTGGTCGCCCTGCTGCTCGGCTGCGCCCGCTGCAACCAGATGCGCCAGCAATCCATCGCCCTACTGGCGGAGATCCTCGAACCCTGGAGCGCACTGGTCAAACTGCAGAGTGGCGTAGCGGCGAGCAGCCTGTTTGCCGTCGCCCCGCAACAGGATGCGCCACCTCGCTATACCTCGCTGTTCCAGCCCAGCGAGCTGGTCAACGGTCTGGGCCTGGACCCCACCGAACTGGTGGATGCCATCAAGGAATACCTGCTGCTACCGGCCGAACAGCAGGAACAGGCGCGCCTGAGCGTGCCCCACGGGGTCAGCCAGGACATGCTGCAGCACCTGGCCGCGGCCTGGGGCGATATTGCCGAGCGCTCGTTCCAGCGCATGACCAGCCAGGGGCATCTGAGCCTGTGCATCGGCATGAGCGCCCTGCATTACCACCTGGCTGGCCGGCGCAGCTTCAACGAGGTGCTGCAACGCCCCCTGGAAACGGCCAGCGCCACCTTCGACAGCCCCGACAGCAACAGCGCGGACGTCTGGTCGACCGCCTTCGACGCGGAAAAACTGCACAGCTGGAAAACAGCCCACCCGACCGAAGAGATCCAGTACAGCAAGCCCGCCCAGGCTGACGCCCCTGCCGAAATCAACCCGGCGGAGAGCTACCCCACCTTTGAGCTGAACATCATCAACACCAGCCCCGGCGGCTACTGCCTGTCCTGGCCCAAGGAGGTACCGAGCCAGCTGCAGGCCGGCGAACTGCTCGGCATCCGCAGCCAGGCCCAGCAGAGCTGGAGCGTCGCCGTGGTCCGCTGGATCCGCCAGGTACGGGGTGGCGGCACGCAGATGGGCATCGAGCTGATCGCCCCCTATGCCCAATCCTGCGGCCTGCAACTGGTGCGCAAGGCCGATCAGAGCAGCCAGTTCCTGCGCGCCCTGCTGCTGCCGGAAATCAGCGCCATCTCCCGCCCCGCCAGCCTGATTACCGCCCGCCTACCCTTCCAGGAAGGCAACAAGGTACTGATCAATATCAATGGCGAGGAACGCCGCGCTGTGCTCAACCGCAAGCAGGCCAGCACCGGCAGTTTCAACCAGTTCGAGTACCGCAGTGTCGACCAGCCGCCGAGCGAGCCTGGGAAGCCTGTCACAGCTACTGGCGCGCAAAAATCCCATGGGGAGGAAGACTTTGACTCACTCTGGAAGTCACTGTAGATTGCCGACGCACGTCCTTTTGTCGCCTTTTCGCGCCCGTTTGGCGCTGATCTGACCAGCTATGGCCATCGAAAAAAAAACCATTCGGCTACTTATTCTCGAAGACTCGCAAAACGAGGCGGAGCGGCTGGTCAGCCTGTTCCGTAATGCCGGCCATGCCACCCGCGTGCACCGCCTGACATCCAGCGACGACCTCAACACTGCGCTGCAGCAAAGCTGGGACCTGCTGATCTGCGCGCCCCATAGCGAGCAGCTGCCGCCCGGCGAAGCCATGGGCATTATCCGCCGCGCCGCCAAGGACATCCCCATCATCCAGCTGCTGGCGGACAACGACTCCGACAGCGTGACCGAAGCCCTGATGCTCGGCGCCCAGGATGCCCTGCCCCAGGGCGAAGATGAGCGCCTGGTGCTGGTAGCCAAGCGCGAGCTGGTCAACCTGGAAGAACGCCGCGCCCGCCGCACCGCCGAAATCGCCCTGCGTGAAGCGGAGAAGCGCTGCCATTTGCTGCTGGAAAGCTCGGTGGACGCCATCGCCTACGTCCACGACGGCATGCATATCCACGCCAACCGCGCCTATCAGGAGCTGTTCGCCTACGAAGATGCCGACGAACTGGAAGGCATGCCGATGATCGACCTGATCGCCGGCAGCGACCAGTCCGGTTTCAAGGACTTCCTGAAGAACTACCAGAGCACCGAAGGCCAGGCCGAACTCAACTGCAGCGGAGTCAAAGCCAATGGCCAGAGCTTCAAGGCGCAGATGAGCTTCTCCCCGGCCACCTATGATGGCGAGCCCTGCATCCAGGTGGTGATACGCGCCGAAACCGGCAATGCCGAACTGGAAGAGAAACTGCGCGAGATCAGCACCCAGGATCTGGTCACCGGCCTGTTCAACCGCGTGCATTTCCTGGAGCTGATGGACGCGGCCGCCGAGCGCGCGATCAATGCCGGCCAGCCGGCCAGCCTGGCCTATATCCGTGTGGATCGTTATGCCAGCCTGCTGGCCGATATCGGCCTGGCGGGCATCGACCTGCTGCTGACCGACATGGCCAACCTGCTACGCGCCCACTTCCCGGAAAACGCCAAGATCGCCCGCTTCGGCGATGACGTGTTTACCGTACTGCAGCCCGGCAGCACCCCGGAACAGGCCCGCCCGAGCTATGAGGCGCTGCTGAAGAAGGTTGAAGGGCACCTGTTCGATATCAGCGGGCGCACCGTACAGACCACCCTGTCCATTGGCGGCGCCGGTCTCAACGAAAAGACCGCCAAGGCCCAGGACGTGATCGACCGCGCCCATCGCTGCGCCGACGAACTGAGCGACGGCAACGCGCTCAAGCTGTTCAATCCGGCCGACGAACTGGCCGCCGCCGCCAGCCGCGGCAACGTCGTCGCCATGGTCCAGCAGGCCCTGGAAAACAACAGCTTCCGCCTGCTGTTCCAGCCCATCATCAGCCTGCGCGGCGACAACTTCGAACACTACGAAGCCCTGCTGCGCCTGATGGGTCCCCAGGGCGAAGAAGTACCGCCCCTGGAGTTTCTCGCCGCCGCCAAGGAAGCCGGCCTGGCCGAGAAGATCGATCGCTGGGTGATCCTCAATGCCATCAAGCTGCTGGCCGACCACCGCAGCAAGGGCCATGACACCCGCCTGTTCGTCCACCTGTCCAGTTCCAGCCTGCAGGACGCGACCCTGCTGCCCTGGCTCAGCGTGGCCCTGAAGGCCGCACGCCTGCCGGCCGACTCCCTGGTATTCCAGTTCAGCGAACCGGATGCGGTGGCCTACCTGAAACAGGCCAAGACCATCAGCCATGGCCTCAAGGAGCTGCACTGCAAGGTAGCCCTGACCCAGTTCGGCTGCGCCCTCAACCCCTTCAATACGCTCAAGCACCTGCATGTCGACTTCGTCAAGATCGACGGCTCCTTCGCCCAGGACCTCGGCAACGCAGAAAACCAGCAAGCCCTCAAGGAACTGCTGGCCAGCCTGCACGCCCAGGCCAAGCTGACCATCGTGCCCTTCGTCGAGAGCGCCAGTATCCTGGCCACCCTCTGGCAGGCCGGGGTCAACTATATCCAGGGCCAGTACCTGCAGGGCCCGAGCCAGGCCATGGACTACGACTTCGCCGCCGGCGACGAATAGCTTCACACCAACAACAAGGGCGCCATCGGGCGCCCTTGTTGTTTATACCGATCGACCTATTCCAGCCCGTCGCGGTCGCGAAAGCCCAGCAGATAGAGAATGCCATCCAGGCCCAGGGTGGAGATGGCCTGCTTGGCCGACTGCTTGACCAATGGCTTGGCCCTGAAGGCCACACCCAGGCCAGCCAGGCCGAGCATCGGCAGATCGTTGGCACCATCCCCCACGGCGATGCACTGTTCCAGCTGCAGCCCTTCGCGCTGCGCCAGCTCACGCAGCAGGTCAGCCTTGCGCTGGGCATCGACGATCGGCTCAACCGCGACCCCGGTGACCTTGCCATCGACGATCTGCAGCTCGTTGGCATACACATAGTCGATGCCCAGTTTGGCCTGCAGCTGCTTGGCAAAGTAGGTGAAACCACCGGACAGGATGGCGGTCTTGTAGCCCAGACGACGCAGCTCGGCGAACAGGGTCTCGGCGCCCTCGGTCAGGCGCAGCGAAGCACCGATGCCCTCCAGCACGGTCTCCGGCAGCCCCTGCAGCAAGGCCAGGCGCTCCCTGAAACTGGCGGCAAAATCCAGCTCGCCACGCATGGCCCGCTCGGTGATCTCGGCCACCTGCTCGCCGACCCCGGCGGCCTTGGCCAGCTCGTCGATCACCTCGGCCTCGATCAGGGTCGAGTCCATATCGAATACCGCCAGGCGGCGGTTACGGCGGAACAGCGAATCACGCTGGAAGGCGATATCAACGTTGAGCTCCTGGGCCACGCTGAGGAACTCGGCACGCAGCGCCACCGGATCGGCCGGCTCGCCGCGCACGGAAAACTCGATGCAACCCTTGCCCTGCTCGGCCGGCATATCCAGCGGCATGCGCCCGGACAGGCGATCGATATGGTCGATATTCAGGCCGTACTTGGCAGTAATCGCACTGACGCGCTGCAATTGCTCGGCGGTGACCTTGCGGGTCAACAGGGTGACGATATGCCGGGCCTTGCCCTGGCCACTCACCCACTGCTGATAGTCCGCCTCGGATACCGGAGTGAAACGCACCTGCTGATCCAGCTCGTAGGCGGTAAACAGAATATCCTTGAGCACCGAGGAGGCCTGGGCGGTACCGGGGATTTCCACCAGAATGCCGAACGACAGGGTGTCATGGATAACGGCCTGGCCGATATCGAGAATATTCACCCCGCCCTGGGCCAGCACGCCGGTGATGGCAGCCGTCAAACCGGGGCGGTCTTCGCCGGTGATATTGATCAGGACGATTTCGCGCAAGGCCAGGTCTCCACAGGGCATTAGGGACAGCGGCCTGTCGAACGGGTCACAGGCCAGGGAAATGACCCGCATTCTACCCGCTTTGCGCGGCAAACAGCCACGCACGGCGCTTTGCCCCCTGCGGGCGGCTGGCTATACTGCGCGCCAACTCCAGTCGATACGAGCCGCGCTCTGTGAACCGGCCCAACCCCGCCAAATCCGATAATTTCTTTATTCTGCTGTTTCAGGCCCTGCGTCAGCGACGCATACCCCTGGTGCTGCGCATCGCCAGCCACAGCCTGCTGCTGGTGGCCCTGGCGCTGCTGATCTATGCCTGGGTGATTGGCATGCAGTTCAAGCACGCCATGCAGCAACAGGCCGAAGCCCTGGGCAGCAGCCTGATCACCCAAACAGCCGCCTCGGCCACCGAGTTGCTGGTGACCAACGACATCCTCAGCCTCAACGTGCTGCTCAGCAACCTGGTGAAGAACCCGCTGGTGGCCCACGCCGCCATCTACAGCGTGGACAACCGCATTCTGGCCGAATCCGGCGTGCGCCCGAGCAAGGACATGCTGGGGGAGACCCAGGGGCTGTATTCCACCCCCATCACCTTTCAGGAAGTGATAGCCGGCCAGCTGCATATCAGCCTGGACATGCAGCAGTTCCAGCACCCCATGACCATCAGCCTGCAGAGCATGGGCATCCTCAGCCTGATCCTGCTGGCCCTGACCCTTAGCCTGAGCATGCGCCTGGGCCGGCATATTGCCATGCCCCTGCTGCAGCTGCGGGTCTGGCTGCGCGACCCCGACGATCCGGCTCCCGGTGCCGGACGCCAGGACGAAATCGGCGACCTGGCCCGCCAGCTGCAAAGCCGCCTGGTACCGCCCCGCCCCACCCCGCCCAGGCTCGACCCGGTTTACGATGCCGAGCCTGCGCTCGGTGAAGACGACTACGACGCCGATGATTATGGCGACGAGGATTATGGCGACGAGGATTATGTCGAAAGCCTGCCCCAGACCCAGGATGACAGCGACTTTATCGTCCCCGACCTGGGCGAGACGGACTTCGATGAACTGGACGCAACGGATCTGCCGCACGCACCGCGGCATGAACAACCGGCAGACGCGGACGACCCCTTTATCGACCTTGGCGCCGAAGAAGACGAGCAGCCCGCCTTGCCCGCCACCGCGCCCGCGGCCCAGGCCTGCGCCGTGCTGGCCATCCAGCTCGGCGCCCAGGAACAGTTGCGGCGCCTGCCGCGGGCGCGCCTGCTGGAGTTGCTGCAACGCTACCGCGACTGCCTGAGCCAGGCCGCGGCACTGTACCAGGGCCAGCTGCACACCCTGAGCGATGGCAGCAGCCTGATGCTGTTCCATCAGCAGCACAGCGGCGAGGATTACCTGACCCACGCCATCTGCTGCGGCGAGCTGATGCGCGCCCTGGGCCATGCCCTGCAGATCGAGGTGGCCGACAGCGGCATCACCCTGCAGCTGCAGCTGGGCCTGACTAGGGGCGAAGGCCTGCTGGAGCTGAGCCAGGGCGACCTGCTGCTCAGCGAAAGTACCCAGAACGCCCTGGCCCTGTCCCAGCACAGCCGCAACCTGCTGCTGGTGGAGCGGGCCATCGCCGATGATCCACGGGTAGGCGACTGCGCCCGTATCCGCGCCATCGCCAGCCCCCAGGGTGCCTGCTGTGTGGAGCGTCTGCTGGAACCCTATCCGGCCCTGCTGGAGCGGCAACTGGGGCGCATGCACTAACAGGCATGCCGCGACGGCACCCCGAACGATGAAAGTCTGCACGGCATGCCCACCCTCATCCGGCGCTTCGCGCCACCTGCTCCCAGAGGGAGAAGGGCAGCAAGGAGGGCGTCGCTGCGCGACTTTAACGCTAAAGCGTAGACACCCAACTGCCTGGGCGCCCCCCGATTTAGCCTGAGAGGCGCCGGATAAGGGCAGGCATGCCACGAATGCTTGCGCTCGCGGCATGTGCGTTAGAAGCGAAACACCTCGGCCTCATTGCGCGACGGTTCGGCCACCGGGATACGGGGCGCGGGAGCCGGCGCCTGGGCGGGCTTGTTGCTGGCGGGTTTGCGCGCCGGCGGCAGCGGCGCCGCGGGGCTGGCCTGGCCATACTGGCGGGTGGCATCGACCAGCAAGCCGGCCAGTTGCTGCAGCAACTGACTCTGGGCCTGCACCTGATCGGCCAGCGAGCCCTGGTGCGGCTGCTGCAGGCGAATCAGACGACCATCGAGCAACTTGCCATCGCCCCCCGAGAGGCGCCACTGGGCGTCCAGCACGGCGGGTTGCTGCGGTCCCGAATCCAGACGGGTAATCGACAGAGCCAGGCGCAGTGCCGGCTCGAAACCCGGTGTAGCCGGTGCCAGCTGCACCCGCTGGCTGTCCAGGCGGGTGGCCAGTTGGCGCAGCAACTGCTGCTCGATATCCCGGGCCAGGTTGCCGGCCCACCGGGCATCCTCCGCCGTCACCAGACTGTCATCGGGCTGGCGCTGCAACAGCGCCTCGCGCTGCAGGTAATCGGCCACGGTCACCGGCCCCAGCAGCAGTGCCAGGCCCTGCTGATTGCTCGGCATCTGCCATTCGCCACCATTGAGTTGGTACAGCGGCACCGGTTGGTAGCGGGTGCAACCCGCCAGCCCCAGGCTGGCGGCCAGCAGCATGGTCAGCGCCACACGCATTGTGCTCATCGTTTTATCCTGCCGGATCGAAACCCGGCTTATGCCAGAAAAACCGCGGCGCACAGCGCAGCGGTGAATGCGTATCATCCAGGCAAATGCCGGGCAACTCCAGCCCGGCGTCACACTCAACTGGCCAGCGGCTCCACCAGCAGGCTGTCGACCCGCTGGAAACCGCGCGGCAGCTTGTTGCCGCGCCGCCCCCGCTCGCCCTTGTAGTGCTCCAGATCGTCCGCCTTGAGGGTCAGGGTACGCTTGCCGGCCTGCAATACCAGGCTGGCACCGCTGGGCAGCACCGCCAGGTCGGTGAGGTATTCCTCGCGGCTGGCCACCCGCTCGCCGGGAATGCCGATGATCTTGTTGCCCTTGCCCTTGGCCAGTTGCGGCAGATCCGCGACCTTGAACAGCAACAGCCGGCCCTCGGTGGTCACCGCTGCCAGCCAGTCTTCCTCGCGGTTGGCCAGCGGCTTGGGCGGCACCACCAGGGCGCCGGCAGGCAGGCTGAGCAGCGCCTTGCCGGCCTTGTTCTTGGCCTGCAGGTCCTCGCCCTTGACCACGAAGCCGTAGCCGGCATCCGAGGCGATCACATACAGGGCGTTGTCGTCCGGCAGCAGCACACAGTCGAAGGTCGCCCCCGGTGGCGGGGTCAGGCGGCCGGTCAGCGGCTCGCCCTGGCCCCGGGCGGACGGCAGGCTATGCGCCGCCAGGGAATAACTGCGCCCGGTGGAATCGATAAACACCGCGTACTGGTTGGAGCGCCCCGGGGCGGCCGCCTTGAAACCATCGCCGGCCTTGTAGGACAGCCCCGTGGCGTCGATATCGTGGCCCTTGGCGCAGCGTACCCAGCCCTTCTCCGACAGCACCACGGTGACCGGCTCGGTGGGCATCAGCTCGGTTTCCGACAGGGCGCGGGCCTCGGCGCGCTCGACGATCGGCGAGCGGCGGGCGTCGCCATACTTCTCGGCGTCGTCGAGGATTTCCTGGCGCACCAGCTTCTTCAGCTTGGTCTCGCTGCCGAGCAGGGCCAGCAGCTTGTCGCGCTCCTTGGCCAGCTCGTCCTGCTCGCCACGGATCTTCATCTCCTCCAGGCGCGCCAGCTGGCGCAGGCGGGTGTCGAGAATATAGTCGGCCTGCACCTCGGTCAGGCCGAAGCGTTCCATCAGCACCGGCTTGGGCTGATCCTCGGTACGAATGATATGGATCACTTCATCCAGATTGAGGAAGGCGATCAGCAAACCTTGCAACAGGTGCAGACGTTTCTCCACCTTGTCCAGGCGGAACTGCAAACGCCGGCGCACCGTGCCGACGCGATACTCCAGCCATTCACGCAGCATCTGCCGCAGGTTCTTCACCTGGGGCTTGCCGTCCAGACCGATGACGTTGGTGTTGACCCGGTAGCTGGACTCCAGGTCCGTGGTGGCGAACAGGTGGTTCATCAGATCAATGGCATCCACCCGGTTGGAGCGCGGGATGATAACGATGCGGCAGGGATGCTCGTGGTCGGATTCGTCGCGCAGGTCGGCCACCATCGGCAGTTTCTTGGCCTGCATCTGCGCGGCGATCTGCTCCAGCACCTTGGCCCCGGACACCTGGTGCGGCAGGGCGGTGACCACGATATCGCCGTCCTCCACCCGGTACACCGCGCGCATGCGCACCGAGCCGCGGCCGGTCTCGTAGATCTTCAGCAGGTCGGCACGCGGGGTGATGACCTCCGCTTCGGTCGGGTAATCCGGCCCCAGGACATGCTCGCAGAGCTGTTCTACCGTAGCGTCCGGCTGATCGAGCAGACGAATGCAGGCCGCCGCCACTTCCCGCAGGTTATGCGGCGGCACGTCGGTGGCCATGCCCACGGCGATGCCGGTGGTGCCGTTAAGCAGCAGGTTGGGCAGGCGCGCCGGCAAGGTGGCCGGCTCGTTCAGCGTGCCGTCGAAGTTGGGCACCCAGTCCACGGTGCCCTGGCCCAGCTCGGTCAGCAGTACCTCCGAGTAGCGCGACAGGCGCGCCTCGGTGTAGCGCATGGCGGCGAAGGACTTGGGATCGTCCGGCGCACCCCAGTTGCCCTGGCCGTCGACCAGGGTGTAGCGGTAGCTGAAGGGCTGGGCCATCAGCACCATGGCTTCATAACAGGCGCTGTCACCATGGGGGTGGAACTTGCCGAGCACGTCGCCGACGGTACGCGCCGACTTCTTGTGCTTGGCGTCGGCATCCAGACCCAGCTCACTCATGGCATAGACGATGCGCCGCTGCACGGGTTTCAGGCCATCGCCGATATGCGGCAGGGCGCGGTCCATGATCACGTACATGGAATAGTTGAGATACGCCTGCTCGGTAAAGTCGACCAGGGAACGACGCTCTACGCCGTCCAGGCTCAAATCGAGGGATTCGCTCATGCGGGCCTCATCAGGGGGTTGATTGGCGCAGCACCAGGGTGCCGCCCTTTTGACTGAATTCGAGTTGTTTCAGGGCGCTCATGCCCAGCAGCACTTCATCGCCCTCCATGCCCGGCGCGATCAGCGCGGCCACGTCACGCAGTTCGATCTCGCCCAGGCGCAGGCTGGCCAGGCGCGTGCGGTGCGCGGTGGCGCGGCCATTGGCGGTATTGATGGTGAGCGGCGCCCCCGCCTGCAACCCGAGCCGGCGGGCCAACTGCTCCGGCACGGCCACGGCGGTGGCGCCGGTATCCAGGAGGAAGGTCACGGCCTGGCCATTGATCTGCCCACCCGCCAGGTAATGGCCCTGGCGCGAACTGGCCAGCTGCACCTCGACATAATCAGCGCCACGCCATGACTGTGGCTCCTGGTTGGGATTGCGCTGCCGCTCTTCCCAGCCGCCGAAGAAATGCGTGGCCAGCAGCAGGGCAGCCACCCAGGCGAGCACCAGCATCACCCGGCCGGCACGCTGGCCCGGCTGCGGCGCCTCGCTCACTTGCTGCTACCCCAGCCACCCCGGGGCGCGGCAAAGCGCCAGAGCACGGGCCTGGACTCGCCATCGGCGCGGCTGAAACGGCCATTGTCGATGCCGACCCAGGCGCCATCCTTGTCCACCCACAGGGCTTCGGCCATGCCGTAGGCCACCGGGTAGCGCCGCGGCTCCTCCATGGCCACTGCAGCAAAGGACCAGCAGCGCTCCACCCGGGCGTCGCTCAGGCTACGCCGACAGATGCGGTGGGCCTGGCGTTCCAGGGTATAGAGCTTGTCCTGATGGAAGGCCAGCCCGGCAAAGTCCAGGGGCTGGACCTTGCCGCCCAGGGCCTCGGGGCCGACCGCATCGCCACTTTCGCTGAGCAGCACGCAACTGCCGCCACAGCGCCAGTTGCCGCGCTGGCGCTGCAGCACCAGCAGGCCACGACGCATGCGCTCGGCCGCCAGCCACAGGCGCTCACCGCTGGGGTCCACGGCAATGCCTTCAAACATGGAGTTGTAATGCAGCAACATGCCGCTGGCCCGGGCCTGACGCAACAGGCCGGGGGGCAGGTTCAACCAGCGCGGCTCGCCCTCCACCGGCAGCTGCAGCACGGACATCCGCGCCTCGCTGACCAGGTAGCGGTTGCCCGCGGCATCACAGCTCAGCCCTTCGAAATCCAGATGGCCGCCGCGCAGGGTGCCAGCCACCCAGTTGCGCATGCGCAGGCCCCAGGGCAGGCGGATATCCGGCGGCGGCGGCGCGACAAAACCCTGGGCCTCGGCCTGCCATACCCCCTCCTCGCCGCTCAGGCGATAGAGGCGGTCATCCACCCGGTCGGAAACCGCCCACAGGGCATCCTGGCACCAGGCCAGGCCCGACAGGTTGCCGCCACTCATGCCCTCGACCGGGTGTTCGCTGAGCAGCTCCAGCTCGGCCCACTGCGGCTCCTCGGCCAGCACCGGCAGGGCCAGCAGGCTCAGGGCCAGCAACAGCCGGCGCATCAGAGCAGCACCTCGGCCAGGTTGCCCTTGGACTCCAACCAGCTCTTGCGGTCACCGGCGCGTTTTTTCGCCAGCAGCATGTCCATCACCTCGCGGGTGCCCTCGAAGTCGTCCAGGGTCAGCTGCACCAGGCGCCGGGTATTGGGGTCCATGGTGGTTTCGCGCAGCTGCGGCGGGTTCATCTCGCCCAGGCCCTTGAAGCGGGTGACCTGTGGCTTGCCGCGGCGCTTCTCGGCCACCAGGCGGTCGAGAATGCCGTCGCGCTCGGCCTCATCGAGGGCGTAGAAGATCTCCTTGCCCAGGTCAATACGATACAGCGGTGGCATGGCGACATAGACATGCCCGGCATCCACCAGCGGGCGGAAATGCCGCACGAACAGGGCACAGAGCAGGGTGGCGATATGCAGGCCGTCGGAGTCGGCGTCGGCGAGGATGCACACCTTGCCGTAGCGCAGCTGCGACAGGTCGCTGGAACCGGGATCCAGGCCGATGGCCACGGCGATGTCATGCACCTCCTGGCTGGCCAGCACCTCGCTACCGTCCACTTCCCAGGTATTCAGGATCTTGCCACGCAGCGGCATGATGGCCTGGAACTCCTTGTCGCGGGCCTGCTTGGCGCTGCCGCCGGCCGAATCACCCTCGACCAGGAACAGCTCGGCGCGCATCGGGTCCTGGCCGGCGCAGTCGGCCAGTTTGCCGGGCAGCGCCGGGCCCTGGGTGATCTTCTTGCGTTCGACCTTCTTGCCCGCCTTGAGGCGGCGGTTGGCGTTGCTGATGGCCAGTTCGGCCAGCTGCTGCCCCACCTCGGGGTGGCCATTGAGCCATAGGCTAAAGGCGTCCTTGACCACGCCCGAGACGAACACCGCGGCCTCGCGGGAGGACAGGCGCTCCTTGGTCTGCCCGGAGAACTGGGCATCCTGCATCTTCATCGATAGCACGAAGGCGATGCGCTCCCAGATATCCTCGGGCGCCAGCTTGACCCCACGCGGCAGCAGGTTGCGGAACTCGCAGAACTCGCGCATGGCGTCCAGCAGGCCCTGGCGCAGGCCGTTGACATGGGTACCGCCCTGGGCGGTGGGGATCAGGTTGACGTAGCTTTCCTGCAGGCTCTCGCCGCCTTCGGGCAGCCACAGCAGGGCCCAGTCCACCGCCTCCTTGTTACCGGCCAGGGAGCCGCAAAACGGCTCATCCGGCAGACGGACAAATTCACTGACCGCATCCACCAGGTAGGAGCGCAGACCATCTTCGTAATGCCACTCGACCTTCTCGCCACTGGCCTTGTCCTCGAAGCTGACATTCAGCCCCGGGCACAGCACCGCCTTGGCCTTAAGCACATGCTTGAGACGGCTGACCGAGAACTTGAAGGAATCGAAATACTTGGCATCGGGCCAGAAGTGCACGCTGGTGCCGGTGTTGCGCTTGCCCACGCTGCCGATCACGGCCAGCTCGCTGGCCTTGAAACCGTCGGCAAAGCTCATCTGGTATTCGCTGCCATCGCGTTTGACCGTAACCAGTACCCGGGTCGACAGGGCATTGACCACACTGATACCCACGCCATGCAGGCCACCGGAGAACTGGTAGTTCTTGTTGCTGAACTTGCCGCCGGCGTGCAGCTTGGTGAGGATCAGCTCGACCCCCGGCACGCCCTCTTCAGGGTGGATATCCACCGGCATGCCGCGGCCGTCGTCGATCACCTCCAGGGAATTGTCCTCATGCAGGATCACCTGGATCGACTTGGCGTGCCCGGCCAGGGCTTCATCGACACTGTTGTCGATCACTTCCTGGGCCAGGTGGTTGGGCCGCGTGGTATCGGTGTACATGCCCGGGCGCTTGCGCACCGGGTCGAGGCCGGACAGGACTTCAATGGCGTCGGCGTTATAGGCGTTCTGTTGAGCCATGGGGTCTCTTGGAAATCAATTGAAGGCGGAAAAGTCGACATCCTGCCACAGTTGGCGAGGAATATCGGCGAAAGCAAAGAGCATCGGCAGGCGCTCGGCAAAGCCCTGGAAACCATGGTCGCCACCGGCCTGGATACGCAGGGCGCAGCCCCGGTAATAGGCCTGGGCATCACGGTAGTCGAGGGTTTCGTCGCCGGTCTGCAGCCATATCTGGTAACGATCGGGGTCGCGGGGCGCCGGCACCTCCAGCTCGGCCAGGGCCGCCACGTGATCAGTGGTCAGCTCCCAGGTCTCGTCGCTGTAATAGTTCTTCTGCGGCCCCAGATAGCCGTCGAAACGCAGATGCGGGCGTACGGCCGGGTTGATCAGCAGCGCAGGCAAACCGTGGCGTTCGGCCAGAAAGGTCGCATAGTAGCCGCCCAGGGAGCTGCCAACCAGCAGGGGCCGACCCAGTTCGGCAATCAATGTTTCAAGCTGTGCCAGTGCCTGGCGCGGATGATGGTGCAGGGCCGGCACCCGCAGCCGCTCGGCCAACCCCAGGTGAGCCATGGCGTGGCGCAACTGGCTGGCCTTGAGCGAAGCCGGCGAGCTGTTGAGGCCGTGGATATAAAGGATGCTTTGCGTCATAGGGCGGCAGGCTACTAGGTCATGGCGACACGCTGCAAGCGGCACGCCATATGCGCAGGGTGCTCGCTTTCACGCGCAGCTTGAGGCTGCTTTAGTAGCCCTTGATGCTGTAATCGATTTCGAACTTGATCCCGGTGACCCGCGACACGCCAGTCTCCAGACGACCATCGGCATGCAGGCGCAGCCAGCGGTAACCCGGCGCCGTGGTATCGACCTGGAACTCCTCGCTGCCCGGGGCGAACTGCACGCAGGTGGAGGGTGACGCCAGCAGGCGCAGACCGTTGTGCACACGGTCGAACTCCTGATGGATATGCCCCCAGAGCAGCGCCCGCACATGGCTGAAGCGCTCAAGCACGGCAAACAGGGCATCCGGATTGCGCAGGCCGATGGGCTCCATCCACTTGCAGCCGATGGACACCGGATGATGATGCAGGCACACCAGATGGTGACGCTCGGGGGCTTCGCTCAGGGCCTGCTCCAGCAGGGCCAGTTGCGCGTCGGCCAGATAGCCGGGCACTGCGCCGGGGATGGAGGAGTCGAGCAGGATAATGCGCCAGTTGCCCAGATCGACCACAGGCTCCAGCAACTCGCTGCCGGCGCACACGGCCTGCATGGCCGGCACTGCATCGTGATTGCCGGGAAACCAGCGGGCCTGCCCGGGAAGCGTCGCGGTCATCTGCTGAAAGCGCTGGTAGGAGGCCGGGCTGCCGTCCTGGGACAGATCGCCCGTGGCCAGCATCAGGTCGATTCGCGGCTGCTCGCGCAATACCTGCTCGATCACCCGTTGCAGGCTGTCGCGGGTATCCATGCCCAATAGCTTGCCGTCCGCCTCGGCGAACAGATGGCTATCGGACAACTGCACCAGCAGCACATCGGCAGCGGTTTGAGAGTGCACGCTCGGCAAGGCCGTCTCCTTGAGCGGAATGCCAGAATTATGGTGGCTATTGCCCGCCAGGGTAAACCCGCTAACTGGGAATAGTTCACAGAACGTCAGAGGTAAATCCGCCGCCCATCCTTAGGCTAGCCGGTATAACGCCACCGCGCACAGTCCTGCCCGGGTGGACAACTTATCAGCGCACCGGCTCCAGCTCATGGCCACAGGCCAGACAGTGGCTCAGCCATTCACCGAGAAACAGGTTGAGCTGGGTTTTCTCGTCCGGCTGGTGCATGGCCGCATTGGGATAGGGATAGATGCCATGGAAGCGCCGGGCGCTCTGGGTGCCGACCACCTCGGCCATGCGCGCATCGTGGTACACCCGCACTTCCAGGCGCGGCACCGGCAGCCAGGACAGGCTGTGTTCCTGGCGCACCTCAAGGGTAGAGGTGTAGGGGCAGGTTTCCAGCACCTCCAGGGCCAGCACGCCCAGCAGATGCTCGCCCTGACTCAGGGCCACGCGACGCACCTGCGGGTTATCGCGCATGGCCGGCAGCAACTGCATCAGCCGCGCATAGTTGAGTTCGCAAGCCGTCTGCAGCTCGACCAGGTCGACCCGGTAGCGCTCGCGCAACAGGTTCATGACCACAGCCCCCGCACTTCAGCGCGATTGAGTGCCAGCCACTGCAGGGCAATAATGCTGGCGGCATTGTCGATACGCCCGTCCTTGAGCGCATCCAGGGCATCTTCCAGGGGCCAGACATGCACCCGAATATCCTCGCCCTCCTCAGCCAGCCCATGCACGCCACCGGCACCGTTGCTGTCGCAGCGACCGATAAACAGGTGCACGCGCTCATCGGAGCCGCCCGGCGAGGGGTAGTACTGGGTGATCGGCCACAGCGAGGTCAGCGGCAGATTGGCTTCTTCCAGGGCCTCACGCCGAGCCACCTCCTCCGGCACCTCGTCCTTGTCGATCAGCCCGGCTACCAGCTCCAGCAGCCAGGGGTTGGCACTCTTGTCCAGGGCGCCCACACGGAACTGCTCGATCAACACCACGCAATCGCGCTGCGGGTCATAGGGCAGCACGCAGACCGCATCGTGGCGCACAAAGAGTTCACGGCTGAGTTCAGGGCCCATGCCCCCGGCAAACTGACGGTGACGCAGGCGCAAGCGATCGAGCTGGTAGAAGCCGCTGAAACAGGGCTCCCGCTCGATCACCTCTACATCGTCGCGCTGCATAAATGTCCCCCCTATTATCAGGAACGGGCCCGAAGGCCCGTTCCGCTTACCCCTATGCTGCACCGAAACCGCGTGCAGCAGAAGCGCTATCAGACCTTCTGATACAACTGACTGCCCTGGGCCTTGAACTCCTGCGCCTTGGCCTGCATACCCTCCTCGACCTCCAGGTCGACGGCGGCGATGCGCTGCTCTTCAGCATAGACCCGAACCTCCTGGGTGATCTTCATCGAGCAGAACTTCGGCCCGCACATGGAGCAGAAGTGCGCGACCTTGGCCGAGTCCTTGGGCAGGGTCTCGTCGTGGAAGGCACGCGCGGTGTCCGGATCGAGGCCGAGGTTGAACTGGTCCTCCCAGCGGAACTCGAAGCGCGCCTTGGAGAGCGCGTTATCGCGGATCTGCGCGCCCGGATGGCCCTTGGCGAGATCCGCTGCGTGGGCGGCGATCTTGTAGGTGATGATGCCGGTCTTCACGTCATCCTTGTTCGGCAGGCCCAGGTGCTCCTTGGGCGTGACGTAGCAGAGCATGGCGCAACCAAACCAGCCGATCATGGCCGCGCCGATGCCCGAGGTGATGTGGTCGTAGCCGGGGGCGATATCGGTGGTCAGCGGGCCGAGGGTGTAGAACGGCGCCTCGTCGCAGCACTCCAGCTGCTTGTCCATGTTCTCCTTGATCAGCTGCATCGGCACATGGCCGGGGCCTTCGATCATGGTCTGCACATCATGCTTCCAGGCGATCTTGGTCAGCTCGCCAAGGGTTTCCAGCTCACCGAACTGCGCTTCATCGTTGGCGTCGGCAATCGAGCCCGGACGCAGGCCATCGCCCAGCGAGAAGCTGACGTCGTAGGCCTTCATGATTTCGCAGATATCTTCGAAATGGGTGTAGAGGAAGTTTTCCTTGTGGTGCGCCAGGCACCACTTGGCCATGATCGAACCGCCGCGACTGACGATACCGGTGACGCGCTTGGCGGTCAGCGGCACATAGCGCAGCAGGACGCCGGCGTGGATGGTGAAGTAGTCCACGCCCTGCTCGGCCTGCTCGATCAGGGTGTCGCGGAACAGCTCCCAGGTCAGGTCCTCGGCGATGCCGCCGACCTTTTCCAGGGCCTGGTAGATCGGCACGGTGCCAATCGGCACCGGCGAGTTGCGGATGATCCACTCGCGGGTCTCATGGATATGCTTGCCGGTGGACAGGTCCATGACGGTGTCCGAGCCCCAACGGATGCCCCAGGTCAGCTTGGCCACTTCTTCCTCGATGGAGGAACCCAGGGCCGAGTTGCCGATATTGCCGTTGATCTTCACCAGGAAGTTGCGGCCGATGATCATCGGCTCCAGCTCCACGTGGTTGATGTTGGCCGGGATGATGGCGCGGCCGCGGGCGATTTCCTCGCGCACGAACTCGGGGGTGATCTCTTTCGGAATGCTGGCGCCGAAGCTATGGCCGGCGTGCTGCTCTTTTAGCAGACCTGCTTCACGGGCCTCGGCCAATTTCATGTTCTCGCGGATGGCGACGTATTCCATCTCGGGGGTGATGATGCCCTGGCGCGCGTAGTGCATCTGGCTGACGTTCTTGCCGGCCTTGGCGCGGCGCGGGTTGCGCACATGGGCAAAGCGCATGGCGGACAGCTCGGCATCATTGAGGCGGCGCTGGCCGAACTCGGAGGACAGGCCAGGGAGCTTCTCGGTATCGCCACGGTCCTCGATCCAGGCGCTACGCACATCACTCAGGCCCTTGCGCACGTCGATGGTGACGTTCGGGTCGGTATAGGGGCCGGAGGTGTCGTAGACGGTGACCGGGGCGTTGATCTCGCCGCCGAAGTCGGTGGGGGTCACGTCCAGGCTGATCTCGCGCATCGGCACACGGATATCCGGGCGCGAACCCTGCACATAGACCTTCTGCGAACGGGGAAAGGGCTGTACGGACTGCTGGTCGACCTGGGCCGATTCACTCAGATTTTTTTGTTGTTGCGCACTCATCAAGGCTATCTCCGGGGCTGGATGTCGGAGCGAACCCTAACGGGACTGGCGGCGTGAGGCGCACCTGGGGTGGTGCCAGAGGCTCACCGGCGAACGGGCGAGCACATCTTGTTCCCTACGCAGGCCTTAACCTGATCAGGTTCAACGGGATCCGGCAGCTGCCAATCTCAGCCCCGCATATGGGGCACCCCGACAAGAACCTGGGCAGTCTAATCAACCCACGCAGAGAAAACCAACTCGCGAGTCAAATTTATATGACCCATGCGTCGGAAAATGACGACGACAACCTGGCGGTGACGTCCACGCCATGCCTTGTAGCAATCTACACTGACGCCAGCTCAGACAAATCTTGACCCCCCAGGCAGCGCCCCTTAGCCTTGCCGATTACCGCCAAATTCAGGACTGCCCTCCATGTTGCGTCGTCTCTCTCTGGCCATCGCCCTGGCCTCGGCTTCTGCCGGTGCTGCCTGGGCCGAAGATGCGCCGCGTTCCAGCAAGACCGATCTGCTCACCGTCTACCAGCAGGCCGCCGCCAACAACGCCGAACTGGCCGCCGCCCGCGCCGACTACCAGGCCCGCAGCGAAATCGTGCCCCAGGCCCGCGCTGGCCTGCTGCCCAACCTCTCCGCCGGTGCCAGCATCACGGACAGCCGCACCAGCGTCGATTCGCCTTCGCTGACCAGCTCGCGCAGCGGCACCCTGTACCAGGCCAACCTGAGCCAGCCGCTGTTCCGCGCCGACCGCTGGTTCCAGCTGCAGGCCGCCGAGGCCAGCAACGAGCAGGCAGCCCTGGAGCTGTCCGCCAGCGAGCAGACCCTGATTCTGCAAAGCGCCGAGACCTACTTCGCGGTGCTGCGCGCCCAGGACAACCTGGCCTCGACCAAGGCCGAGGAAGCGGCCTTCAAGCGCCAGCTGGACCAGGCCAACGAGCGCTTCGACGTGGGCCTGTCGGACAAGACCGACGTACTGGAAGCCCAGGCCGGTTACGACACCGCCCGCGCCAACCGCATCCTCGCTCAGCGCCAGGTCGAGGACGCCTTCGAAGCCCTGACCAACCTGACCAACCAGGAATTCAGCGCCCTGGAAGGCATCGAGCACAGCTTGCCGATCCTTGCGCCGACCCCCAATGACGCCAAGGCCTGGGTCGACACCGCCAGCGCGCAGAACCTGCGCCTGCTGGCCAGCAACTACGGGGTCAACGCCGCCGAGGACAGCCTGCGCCAGCGCAAGGCTGGCCATGCCCCGACCCTGGATGCGGTGGCCAGCTACCAGCGTGGCGACAATGACCGCCTGGGCTTTAGCAACTCGGGCAACCCGCCACGCTTTGGCGGCGACGTGGAGCAGCGCGCCATCGGCCTGCAGCTGAATATCCCGTTGTACAGCGGCGGCCTGACCAGCTCCCAGGTGCGCGAGGCCTACCAGCGCGTCGAGCAGAGTGAGCAACTGCGCGAAAGCCTGCGCCGCCAGGTGGTGCAGAACACCCGCAACCTGCACCGCGCGGTGAACACCGATGTGGAAACCGTACAGGCACGCAAGCAGTCGATCATCTCCAACCAGAGCGCCCTGGAAGCCACCGAAATCGGCTATCAGGTCGGCACCCGCAATATCGTCGACGTACTGGATGCCCAGCGCCAGCTGTACAGCTCGGTGCGCAACTACAACAACGCCCGCTACGACTACATCATCAACAACCTGCGCCTCAAGCAGGTCGCCGGCACCCTCAGCCCGGCCGATCTGGAAGCCCTGGAGCAGTACCTGAAGTCGGACTACGATCCGGACCAGGACTTCCTCCCGCCGGACTTGGCCAAGGCCGCCGAGGCCCAGCTACGCGGCAATCTCGACTACTGAGTGACCCGCAACGAAAAAGCCCGCTGAATTTAGCGGGCTTTTTCGTTGCGGGTCACCTCGTAGGGTGCGCCGCGCGCACCATGGGGCTCCCCGGGATTATCGGTGCGCACGGCGCACCCTACATCAAGCGGCGCAGTCCATCGAGCAGCTGCATCAGCGCGCCCTGGTTGGCCCGCATCACGTCCAGCCCGGCCTCGGCCATGCTGCACGCCGCCGCTGGCTCGCGCCAGAGCCGCGCGACCTGCTGCGCCAGGGCCTGGGCATCGTCCACTTCGAGTAGCGCCCCGGCGCCCCGCAACTGCGCGGCGATATCGAGAAAGTTGAACAGATGCGGCCCGCTCAGCACCGGCTTGCCCAGGGCTGCCGGTTCCAGCAGGTTGTGCCCGCCATTGGCCACCAGGCTGCCGCCGACAAAGGCCAGATCCGCCAGGGCGTAGAGAAACAGCAGCTCACCCATGGTGTCGCCCAGCAGCACCTGATCGCCGGCCTGCAGCAGCTCTGCGCTGGAACGACGGCGGGTGACCAGACCCTGGCGTCGGCACAGCTCGTATACCGCGGCAAAGCGTTCGGGATGCCGCGGCACCAGAATCAGCAGGGCCTCGGGCCGCTGCCGGAGCAGCTCGGCATGGGCGGCGAGAACAATCTCGTCTTCGCCGGCATGAGTACTGGCGGCAATCCAGACGGGCCGAGCCTCGGCCTGCCACTGACGACGCAGGGCCGTAGCCCGCTCCAATAACGCGGGGTCGATCTGCAGGTCGAACTTGATCGAACCGGTCACCGTCACGCACTCCGGCCGCGCGCCCAGGGCGAGAAAGCGCTCGGCCTCAGCCCGGGTCTGCACCGCAATCAGACCGAGCTCGGCCAGCATCGGCGCGGTCAGCCCGGCGAAACGCCCGTAGCCGCGCGCCGAGCGCTCGGACAGTCGCGCATTGGCCAGGGCCACCGGGATGCCGCGCTTGGCGCACTGGTGGATATGGTTGGGCCATAGCTCGGTTTCCATCACCACGGCCAGGCAGGGCTGCACCCGGTCGAGAAAACGCGCAGCGGCCCAGGGCAGGTCATAGGGCAGATAGCAGTGCTGCACCCGCCCGGCATATTCGGCACCGCCAAACAGCGCCTGGATGCGCTCGGAGCCGGTCGGCGTCATGCAGGTGAGGGTGATCGGCAGGTGCGGATAACGGGTCAGCAACTCACGCACCAGGGGCGCGGCAGCGATGCTCTCGCCCACCGACACCGCATGCAGCCAGATGCCGCCGGGTTTGAGCGGCGGCAGGCCACAGGCGAAACGCTCGCCGATGCGCCGGGCATAGGCCGGCGCCCGCCAGGCGCGCCAGGCCAGGCGCCCGGCCAGCACGGGCAGGCCCAGGTGAAACAGCAGGGTATAGAGGTGTCGGTTCATGGGCGCGCAGCTTAAGAGCTGCAAGCTGCAAGCTGCAAGCCGCTTGCCGTTATACTGCGCTCCTTGTTTTGGCCGCGAGCGCATCCATGTCCCAGGCTCTGTCTACCGATGTACTGATTGTTGGCGGCGGTATCGCCGGTCTCTGGCTGAATGCGCGCCTGCGCCGCCAGGGCTTCGCCACCCTGCTGGTGGAACGTGCCAGCCTGGGTGGCGGGCAGAGCGTGAAGTCCCAGGGCATTATCCATGGCGGCGCCAAGTATGCCCTGCACGGCGCCCTGACCGGTGCCTCGGAGGCCATCGCCGATATGCCCAGGCGCTGGCGCGAAGCCCTGGCGGGCAGTGGCGAGTTGGATCTCAGCGGCGTGCGCCTGCTGTCCGAGGCCCATTACCTGTGGTCACCCGGCAGCCTGGCCGGCAATATCACCAGCTTCTTCGCCAGCAAGGCGGTGCGCGGCCGGGTTGACCAGGTCAAGGGCGAGCAGCTGCCGCCGGCACTGCAGCACCCCAGGTTCAAGGGCAAGGTCTATCGCCTGGCCGAGCTGGTACTCGACGTACCCAGCCTGATCGCGCGCCTGGCCGAGCTGGCCGGTGACAGCCTGCTGGGCGGCGAGCGTATCGAGCCGCTGCTGGAGCAGGGCGAGCTGGTGGGCCTGTGCGTCGACGGCCGCGAAATCCGCGCCCAGCGCATCATCTTCAGCGCCGGTCGCGGCAATGCCGAACTGCTCGCCGCCCTCGGCCTGAGCCTGCCGGCCCAGCAACTGCGCCCGCTGCATATGGTGCTGGTCAAGGGCAGCCAGCTCAAACCCCTGTATGCCCACTGCCTGGGCGGCGGCCCCAAGCCGCGGGTCACCGTCACCAGCCATCCGGGCGCCGACGGCCAGTGGGTCTGGTACCTGGGCGGCGACCTGGCCGAGGCCGAAGGCGTGGCCCGCGACGAGGCGGCGCAGATCCGCGCCGCCCAGCAGGAAATCGGCGAACTGCTGCCCTGGGTCGATCTGGCCGATGCACGCTGGGCCACCCTGCGGGTCGAGCGGGCTGAACCCGCGCAATCCGGCCTGGTACGCCCGGACAACGCCTTTGTCCATGAACAGGGCCGACTCTTGGTCGGCTGGCCGACTAAACTGGCCTTGGCGCCGGATTTTTCCGACCGAGTTCTGGCCGCCCTGAACCGCGATGGCATCCGCCCCGGCCAGCACCCGGCCGTACCGGCCCTGCCCCGCCCACCTTTGGCCCCAGCCGTCTGGGAGGAACTGTTCTGATGCACGCCCTGCACAGCCTGCACAACCTGCACCGCCCCCTGGGCAACAGCGGCCTGCTGGTGTCGCCCCTGGGCCTGGGCACAGTCAAACTGGGCCGCGACCAGGGGGTGAAATACCCAAGCGGCTTCACCATTCCCGATGACGCTGCTGCCCGCGAGCTGCTGGCCCTGGCCCATGACCTGGGCATCAACCTGATCGACACCGCGCCAGCCTATGGCACCAGCGAAAGCCGCCTGGGGCCGCTGCTGCGCGGCCAGCGCGAGCAGTGGGTGATCGTCAGCAAATGTGGCGAAGAGTTCGAAGACGGCCAGTCGCGCTTCGACTTCAGCCCGGCGCACACGCGCTTTTCCGTAGAGCGCAGCCTTAAACGTCTGGAAACCGATTTTATCGATCTGCTCCTGGTGCACTCCGACGGCAACGACGTGGCGATTCTGCGTGACAGCGGCGTTTACGAAACCCTGGCCGAGCTCAAGCGCGAGGGCAAGATCCGCGCCTTCGGCCTGTCCGGCAAGACCGTCGAAGGCGGCCTGCTGGCACTGGAGAAGGGTGACTGTGCGATGGTCACCTACAACCTCAACGAGCAGGCCGAGCTACCGGTACTGGACTACGCCGAGGCCCATGGCAAGGGCATCCTGATCAAGAAGGCCCTGGCCAGCGGCCATGCCTGCCTGAAGCCCGATGAAGACCCGGTGCGCGCCAGCTTCGAGCTGATCTTCGCCCACCCGGCCACCAGCAGCGCCATTATCGGCACCATCAACCCGCAGCACCTGCAGCACAACGTAACCACCGCAGCGGCTGTAATTCAAGATATTGCCTGAGCGTTCAGGCTCGGCGATCCGTGCCAGACTCTCGGGCCATGCCAACCTGCGAGGAGTGGCCATGCCGCGCCCCCTGATCCGCAAAGACCCCGGCAGCTTCAAGACCCTGCAGCTGTTTGTCGAAGCCAGCGCCGAGGGCCTGAGCTACCAGGGCATCGGCATGCCACTGAACTTCGCCCAGATGCTCGAACGGCGCCAACCGGTAACAGTCAACGACCCTGAACGCTTCGCCGTGGAGCTGGCCAACCTGGGCGTCTCGGTGCGCCTGACCCTGAGCTGGCAAGGCCGCGACTACTGGGTGCTGGTGCGCCAGCGCCGGGCCGACCGTGGCGACGTGGTGCTCAAGCTGATTTCCGGCTATGTGCCAGCCCATGAACTCAACCTGCCGCTGCTCACCGCCGTGCAGGAAGTGGCCGAGGAATGCCTGTTGCACACCCCCCAGGGCTGGCTCAGTGGCCGTTTCGGCGACACCTGGCTGCCCACCCCCTACGCCGAAACCCTGGACTACCGCGAGGATGCCGTGTTCCAGCTCAGCCCGCTGTCCGGCGCGGCGCGGCCGGTACAGGCCGGCCAGCTGCCGCTGCTGGAGCGGCCGCGGGCCTATGTGCACCTGCCCACCGCCTCCCTGCAGCTGGTCTATGACCTGCACCTGCAGCTGCCCGACAAGCTGGAACCATTGAGCCTGCTGCATGTGGACGAGCACCTGGAACAGGGTCAACTGGTCGCCCGTCTCGACCCGAAGCGCCCCGACCTGTATCTGATCCCCCTGGAGCAGGGCCACCCCGGCGCCGAGCTGCTCACCCTGAGCCAGGGCCAGCTGCAGCCGGCCAGCACCCGCGGTCTGTGGCTGGCGGAAAGCTTCGCCCCGCAACGGGGCTGGCTGGTGCTTGAGGAGCGGATTCGCTGGCGGGACTGGCTAAGCCAAACAGGCCACTAACAGGCCGTTGAAAACCCTAGGCGAGGCAGCCGAGCCTGTTTTTGACGGTGCATCGGAAACGCAGGCAGTTTTTCAACAGCTATGCCCCAAGCGTGTGTGGCGTGCAGCCACTGAGTGTGAGGGCACCTGGGACCGGGGGCGCCGTGCGCACCCGCAATTTGCCGCCTGACTGGGTGCGCACAGTGTTCAGCCGGGGGACATGGTAAACACCTGTCGGGAGACATGGGTAACGGGTTGATGATCGTTACTCCCGCTCTCTCAAGTCGATCTGGCGGATGGTCTTGTGGATGAAAATCACATCATAAACACCATCCACGCTGGAGGGGCGGATGGCGACCCGCTCACCCAGCAATCCGCCGCCGACAAAGCGACTTTTGCCTTCGAACCTGACCTGCCCGGTTCCTGTGACTCTGAGAACGCGATCCCCGGGCTCATAGTCAATC
>Ga0209207_1000375_pt1 | contig 29060 bp, 24 predicted proteins | sample SaghotsprinmetaG_FD_184140 | JGI IMG/M metagenome (GOLD analysis project Ga0209207, IMG submission 184140) | Hot spring microbial communities from South Africa to study Microbial Dark Matter (Phase II) - Sagole hot spring metaG (SPAdes) (version 3) | ecosystem: Environmental > Aquatic > Thermal...
CGCCGTCGACGGTGATCGAACCCTTGCGCGCGATGTACTTCGCCAGTTTCTTCGGCGCCTCGATTTCCAGCAGGTGCGATTCGCCGACCGGCGCGAAGCTGACGACCGTGCCCACGCCATCGACGTGACCCGAGACGAGATGGCCGCCGATGAAGTCGGACAGGCGCATCGCCTTCTCCAGATTCACTTCCCCGCCGAGTTCGTCGAGGCCGACGGTGCAGTCGAGCGTTTCCTTCGAGACATCGACCTGGTAGGCCCCTTTCTGCTTGGCGATGACGGTGAGACAGACGCCGCTGTGCGCGATGGAATCGCCGAGCGCGACGTCCTCGAGGTCGAGGCCGGGGGCCCGAACAGTGAGGCGCAGGCCCTGTTCGAGGGGCTCGATGTGGGCAATCTTGCCGGTGGCTGCGACGATGCCGGTGAACATGAGTCACTCCCCGGATTTATTGCAACGCCTTTTCCAGCGTCGGCAGGAATCTGTCGGCCGGCAGGAAACCGACGACGCGGAGATGGGCGATTTCCTCGCCGTTTCTGAAGAAGAGGATGCCGGGCGGGCCGAAGAGACCAAAGCGTTTCAGGAGCGCCTTGTCGTCGGCATCATTGGCGGTAACGTCGGCCTTGAGCAAAAGGAACTCGCCCATCTTCGCGGCGACTGACGGAGCGGCGAAGGTGTAGCGCTCCATCTCCTTGCACGAGACGCACCAGTCGGCGTAGAAGTCGAGCATGACGGGCCGCGTGGCCGCGGCGAGGCGGGCGTCGAGTTCGGCGACGGTTTTCACCTTCTCGAAAGTCGGCGCGGGCGAGACGGCGGCGGCCGCGCCGCCACGCAGGAAATCGAGCGGCTGGAGCGGATCGCGCGCGCCGCCCAGAAGGCCGACGAGCAGCGCTGCGCCGTAGAGCAGCAGGCCGACGCCGATGCCTTTCCAGAAACGCTGCCAGCCGCCGGCATGGGGTGGCAGCGGGTCGAGGGCGTGCAGGTAGATGGCCGGCACGATCAAAAGCGCCGCCCAGCCGAGCATGACCAGCCAGGCGGGAATGACGGGTGAAACGAGCCACAGCGCGACGGCGAGCAGCACGACGCCGAAGAACTTCTTGACGGCTTCCATCCACGGCCCGCTCTTCGGCAGGAAGGAGCGCGAGAACACGCCGACGGCCAACAGCGGCGCGCCCATGCCCAGCCCCATCGCGAAGAGCGCCGCGCCGCCGAGCAGCGCATCCTGCGTCTGAGCGATGTAAAGCAGCGCGCCGGCGAGCGGCGCGGCGACGCAGGGGCCGACGATGAGGGCGGAGAGGGCGCCCATCAGCGCGATGGCGGCGAGCGAACCGCCCTGCCGGTTTGCGGTATCCGAGAGTTTCGATTGCAGCGCGGCGGGCAGTTGCAGCTCGTAGAAGCCGAACATCGAGAAGGCCAGCGCGACGAAGACCAGCGCGAAGCTGCCGAGCACCCAGACGTTCTGCAGCGCGGCGGAGAGCAGCGTGCCGGAATAGCCGGCCGCCACGCCGACGGCGGCATAGGTGAGCGCCATGCCGAGCACATAGGCGAGCGAAAGGGTGAAAGCGCGCAGGTGCGTCACGGCGTGGCCGTGATTGACGATGATGCCCGAGAGGATCGGGATCATCGGGAAGACGCAGGGGGTAAACGACAACAGCAGGCCGAAGCCGAAGAAGGTCGCCACCGCCACCCAGAAACCCGCGCCCTTGAGGAGCTGGGCGATGCGGCCGGTTTCATCCTGCGTGCCACCCGACGGCCCGGCAAAAGTCGGCGCCTCATTTGCGTAACCGGAGACGGCGGGCGGCGGGGCGACGCTTGCGCTTGCCAGGACGATCTTCGCCTCCTGCGTCATCGGCGGGTAGCAGATGCCGCCATCCCAGCAGCCCTGCGAAGCGGCCTTGAGGATGAATTCGCCGCCGCCTTGTACGACCGGCACCTGCACGACCAGCGTACCGCGGTAGGTTTCGACGCGGCCGAAGAATTCGTCGTCCTTTTCTTCGCCCCTGGGGATGCGCGGCGCGCCGAGCGTCACGCCGGGCGCGTCGGCGGCGAAGGCGATCTTGTGGCGGTAGAGGTAGTAATCGCGGGCGATGTCCCAGCGCGCCTCGATGGTGCTGGCGTCGATGGCGCGCGCCGAAAAGCGGAAGGCCTTTTCGGGATCCATCGGCTCGGCGGCGTGGATCGCGCCGACGACGGCCAGCCAGAGCAGGGCGAGGAAACGGGTCAGCATGCGGCGGGTTCTGTCGTTTCGGCGGCCACCCAGGCAAGGTAGGCGGGCAGGCCGCGTTCGATTGGGACAGCGACGATCTCGGGAAGTTCGTAGGGGTGATGGGCGCGAATCGCCGCTTCCAGCGCCGGGTAGCGCGCCGCCGTGGTCTTGAGCAGGAGCGGCGTTTCCTCGGCGTCTTCGAGCTTGCCGTCCCAGCGGTAGATGGAGCGGCAGGGTGCGAGGATGTTCGCGCAGGCCGCCAGGCGCGCCTCGACCAGATGCGCGGCGAGCGCGCGGGCCGATGCCGCATCCGGCAGGTTGGTGAGCACGAGCAGGGCGTCGGACATGGCCGCCACTTTAAGTCATTCCGGCGAAATCGAGAATGGTGTCGAGATAGTCTCCCCAGCGCGTGAGTGTGCCGCGGTCATGCGCCGGCGAAAAGGATGAGCAGCAGCGCGCCCAGCGCCAGCCGGTAGATGACGAAGGGCAAGAGGCCGACGCTGGAGAGCAGTTTCAGGAAGTAGTGGATGCACAGGTAAGCGCTGACGGCGGACAGCGCCATGCCGAGCGCCAGCCCGCTCCAGTCGACCGGCTCGGCGGCCTTGACGAGGTCGAACAGGCTCAGGCCGCCGGCCAGCACGATGACCGGGATCGACAGCAGAAAGGAAAAACGCGCCGCGCCGGTGCGCGAGAGGCCGAGCCACAGGCCGGCGGTCAGCGTGATGCCGGAGCGTGAGACGCCGGGAATCAGCGCCAGCGCCTGCGCGCAGCCGATCAGCAGGACGTCGCGCGTGGTGAGCGCATGCTCGTCGCGCGGCGCGGCCGTCCTGCGGCCGGCGATGTCCGCATGCCAGAGTGCAAGGCCGAAAACGATGGTGGTGAAGGCGATGACGAGCGGGGAGCGCAGCTCGGTCTCGATGAGGCCCTTGAGCGCCAACCCGGCCAGCCCGACCGGAATGGTACCCAGCAGTACCGCCCAGGCGAGCCGGCTGTCGCCGACACGCCGGCGCACGACGAGCGAACGCGCCCAGTCGCGGCTCATGCCGGCGATTTCTCGCCGGAAGTAGGCGAGCACCGCGAACAGCGTGCCCAGGTGGGTGGCGACGTCGAAGGCCAGCCCCTGGTCTTCCCAACCGACGAGGTGCGGGAAGAGAATCAGATGGGCGGAGCTGGAAATCGGCAGGAATTCCGTCAGGCCCTGCACGACGGAAAGAACGGCGATCTGGAGGATATCCACTATTTGCAGCGAGACAGGAAGGAAGAAGCCCGGTAACATGCCAACGGCTTCGTTTCGAAGGCACGCGAGTCTAGCATGCTGAAAAAAATCCCCGTCGAGCAGGTCCGGCTTGGCATGCACATCCAGGAATTCTGCGGTTCCTGGATGGATCACCCCTTCTGGCGCGAGAACTTCGTCCTGGACAACCCGGACGATCTGCGCCAGATCCGCAGCTGCGGCATCAAGGAAGTCTGGATCGACGCGCAAAAAGGCCTCGACGTCGAGGGTGCCACCAAGCAGGAAGCCGAAGCGAGCATCGATGCGCGGCTGACGGCCATCGAAGCCCCGCCGGCGCCGCCTCCGCGCGCGACGATGGCCGAGGAAGTGGTGCGCGCCGCGAAGATTTGCGCGAAGGGCAAGGAATCCGTCATTTCCATGTTCCAGGAGGCGCGCATGGGCAAGGCCATCGACCACGAGGCGGCCGGCGCGCTGGTCGAGGAAATCTCGAACTCGGTGATGAGGAACCCCGGCGCGCTGATCAGCCTGGCGCGCCTGCGCTCCGCCGACGATTACACCTACATGCACTCGGTGGCGGTGTGCGCGCTGATGGTCGCGCTCGCGCGCCAGCTCGGTCTCGACGACAGGCAGACGCGCGATGCCGGCATGGCCGGCCTGCTGCACGATCTGGGCAAGGCGTTGATGCCGATCGAGGTGCTCAACAAGCCGGGCAAGCTCACCGACGAGGAATTTCGCATCATCAAGAGCCACCCGGTCGAGGGACATCGCCTGCTGGTCGAAGGCGGCGGCGCCGGCGAGGTGTCGCTGGATGTCTGCCTGCACCATCACGAAAAGGTGGATGGATCGGGCTACCCGAAGGGGCTCAAGGACGCCGAAATCAGCCTCTACGCCAAGATGGGCGCGGTCTGCGACGTCTATGACGCGATCACCTCCAACCGGCCCTACAAGAGCGGCTGGGACCCGGCCGAATCGATCCGCAAGATGACCGAATGGTCGAGCGGGCACTTCGACACGCGCGTCTTCCAGGCCTTCGTCAAGAGCATCGGCATCTACCCGACCGGCTCGCTGGTCAAACTCGCCTCGGGCCGCCTCGGCGTGGTGATCGAGCAATCGCCCAAGTCGCTGCTCACGCCGCAGGTCAAGGTGTTCTTTTCGACGAAGTCGAAGACCTATATTCCGCCCGAAGTGATCGACCTCTCGAAGCAGGGCGCGGAAAAGATCGTCGGCCGCGAAGATGCGGCGACCTGGGGCATCGAAGACGTGAACCGCTTCTGGGCGCAGCCGTAGATCAGGCTTTTTTCTTCGCGGCCGGCTTCTTCTTCGCCGTCTCGCCGGCGCCGACTTTTTTCGGCATGCTGGCGGCGGAGTTGAAGGCAACAACCTTGCCCCAGTCGATGGCGCCATCAGGCAAGCAAAAATCCCGGATGAACTGGGCGGTGAATCGGTTGATCACTTTCGCATACTCGACTTCGAACTCCTTGTTCCGCTCTTTGGCGCGACGCCCCAACGGTTCGATAATCCTCTGGTACATGGAGGAATCGCCGGAAATCAGTTCCCAAAACGGCTGGCCGCACAGCTTCTGGTAATCGCCCTTGTTCGGCCGGGTGTCGCGGCCATAGCAACAACCATTGACGGCAATCAACTGCTGCTTGCCGATGCGCCGCGCCTGACGGAAATGGTCTTTCATTTTCTTGATCTGGCTCGAATTTCCCCAGTTCGGGCCGGACTTGATCGAAACGACATAGCGATTCCCGTTGCGCTCGAATTCGAGGTCGATGCCCTCGGTAACCGATTTGCGGCCACCAAACGATTCTTCGCACACGTGAATTGCCAGCGATTCGAGAAAATCGCCGAAAACGGTTTCCTCCTGAGATGAAAGGTGGGCGTCAAGCAACTGCTTGACGAGCGCGCCCGCAGTTTCGAGATGTCTTGCCTTGAAGAGATACGGGTTCTTGCGCGCCAGAACGCGCTCAAGCTTTAACCCGCCGAGGCTTTCGAGGCGTCTCTTGTGGAAGTTTGGGATGTGCTTTTCGATGAACCTTGTCAGGCTTGCTTGAGTCAACGGCATAGCGTGCGCGCTCCTCCAGAAGTTGATACTGTGGTCCAATGATCGATTCGCGCGCCATCTCGCAGTATTCCGGCAACAGGTCGATGCCGACTGCATTGCGCCCAAGCTCCTTTGCGGCTCCCAGGGTCGTTCCCGAACCGGCGAACGGGTCCAGTACCCAATCGCCCGGATCAGAAAATAGCTTGATGAACCATTCCGGCAGCGCTCTGGGAAAAGCGGCGCTGTGGTTCTTGTTGCCGCATTCGGTCGCCAAGTGAATTACGTTGGTCGGGTAGGCCATCGAGCGCCCGATCCAGTTGGCGATATTCTTGCCGAACCCGCTGCCCACCTGCGAATCGAAGCGCACCACGTCGTTTTTGCCGAGCGACTTGAGCCGCGCGCCGGCCCACTCTCCCATCGGCACCATGACCGCTTCTTGATTCATCTTGAACTTGCGCGACTTGGTGAAGTGCAGGCAACGCTCCCAGGCATCGCGGAAGCGGTTCGGCCATTTGCCCGGGTAGCAATTCCTCTTGTGCCAGATGTATTCCTCGGTCCAGAACCACCCCTGTTTACGCAGGGCGAGGATCAGTTCGAGTACATAGGTATGTCGCTCGCCGTTCTCCACCTTTTCCTTGATATTCAGAACGAACGAACCGGATGGCTTCAGCACGCGCAGAAATTGCTCCGAGCGCTCCAGAAACCAGTCGACATACTGTTCGGGCTTGATGCCGCCATAGGTATGCTGGCGACGATCGGCGTAAGGCGGGGAGGTGACGATCAGATCGAAGAAGTTGTCCGGATAGCGCTTCAGAAGCGACGCGCAATCCCCTTCTTCGATGCGCATTTCAAGGCTCATGCCCCAGCCTTCTTCTTCGCCGTCTCGCCAGCGCCGACTTTTTTCGCGGGAGCGGCTTTCGCCGGTTTCGCGGCGCGCTGCTCGAATTCGAAACCGACCTTGCCATCCGCCCCCCGCACGAGGTAGGCGGAGAACTTCTTCTTCGTGCGGTTGGAGAAGAAGCCCTTGAGCAGGCTGGTTCGGCCGGTCTCCAGCAGCCTTTGCATTTCGGCCCTTGAGATGTCCTGTTGCAGGATCAGCTTGCCGGAGCGGAAGTCGCAGGACTTCGCCACGCCGGCCGACTTCTCGCAGACGTAGGCCAGCGGCTGCTCGAAGACGCGCGCGCCGCACTTGGGGCAGGCGCCCAGCGGCTCCTGGCCGCCGAAGTCGGCTTCCTCGCCGGCCTCGTCCTCGTTGCCGAAGTCGAACTTCGGCTCGTGGTTCTCGTCGAGCCTGACGACGGCGGCAAAGGCGCGGCCCATCTTGCTGCGAAAGCCCTGCAAGGGGCCGATCTGGCGGTCGCGCAGCAGCGCGTCCATCTCCTCGGGCTCCCACTGCCGGCCGGCGACGACCTTCCAGAGCCTGTAGTCGCAGCGCTCGCACTTGAAGTGGCGATAGGTCTCGTGGATCGTGCCGCCGCACTTGGGACACGGGGTCTCGAGCGTGCCGAAATCGGCGTCGGAGAATTCGCCGGTCTTGATGCGCTCGACCATCTCCTGCGTCTCTTTGACGATGTGAGCCATGAACTCGTCGCGCGCGAGGCGGCCGTGCTCCATCTCCTTGAGCTTCCACTCCCACAGGCCGGTCAGCTCCGGCGAGCGAATCTCGTCGACCTTGAGCTGCTCCAGCGCAAACAGCAGGTTGAAGGCCTTGGCGGTCGGCACGAGTTCGCGGCCGTTGCGATGCACGTATTCCTCGGCGATCAGGCCCTCGATGATCGCGGCGCGCGTCGCCGGCGTGCCCAGGCCGCGCTCGGCCATCGCCTCCCTGAGTTCTTCGTCCTCGACCCGCTTGCCGGCGCTCTCCATCGCGGAAAGCAGCGTCGCTTCGTTGAAGCGCGCCGGCGGCTTGGTGGCCAGGGTCTTGACCTCGACGTCGTTGGCCCAGACACGCTCGTTCTTTTCGAGCCTGGGCAGGTTGGGCGACTCTTCGTCGGCCTGGGCCTCCTTGCCGTAAACCGCGAGCCAGCCGGGCGTCACCAGCACCTTGCCCTCGGTCTTGAACGGCTCGCCCGCGACGCGGGTGATGCGCGTCGTGACGAGGTATTCGGCGCTCGGGTAAAAGATGGCGATGAAACGCTTGACGACGAGATCGTAGAGCTTCCGTTCCGCCTCGGTGAGACTCTTCGGCGGCGCGCCGGTGGGGATGATGGCAAAGTGATCGCTTACCTTGGCATCGTTGAAGATGCGCTTGGTCGGATGCACCCAGCCGTTGTCGAGTGCGGCTTTCGCCGCCGGGTAGCCGCTTTCGGTCAGCGCGCGCAGGGTGTCCTTCGCCGCGCCGATCATGTCCTCGGGCAGATAGCGGCTGTCGGTTCTGGGGTAGGTCAGCACCTTGTGACGCTCGTAGAGGGCCTGCGCCAGCGCCAGCGTGTTTCTGGCGGAAAAGCCGAATCGTCCGTTGGCGTCGCGCTGCAGGCTGGTCAGGTCGTAGAGCAACGGGCAGGACTCGGTCTTGGGCTTCGATTCCTCGCTGACCTCGCCGTGCTTGCCGAGGCATTTCCTGCGCAACGCCTCGGCTTGCCCGACATCCCAGAGACGCTCGGCCCTGGCATGTTCATCGTCGGATTTCTTGAACTTTTCGTCGAACCATTTGCCGCGGTAAGTGCCGGCCACGGCCTGGAACTCGGCTTCGATTTCCCAATAGTCTCTGGGCCGGAAGGCGCGGATCGCCTTCTCGCGCTCGACGAGGATGGCCAGGGTCGGCGTCTGGACGCGGCCGACCGTGGTCTTGTAGAAGCCGCCTTCCTGCGAGTTGAAGGCGGTCATCGCGCGCGTGCCGTTGATGCCGATCAGCCAGTCGGCCTCGGAACGGCAGCGCGCCGCGTCGGCCAGGGGCAGCATCTCTTCGTTGGTGCGCAGATGGGCGAAGCCGTCCTTGATCGCCTGCGCCGTCATCGACTGGAGCCAGAGACGCCGGATCGGCTTGTCGATCTTCGCGTGCTGGACGATGTAGCGGAAGATCAGCTCGCCCTCGCGGCCCGCGTCGCAGGCATTCACCAGACCGGCGACATCCTTGCGCTTGGCGAGGCGGGTGAGCAACTTGAGGCGATCCGCAGTCTTGTCGATGGGCTTGAGCGTAAAACGCGGCGGGATCACCGGCAGGTGGGCGAAGCTCCATTTGCCGCGCTTGACCTCGTATTCCTCGGGCACGGCCAGTTCCAGCAGATGGCCGATGGCCGAAGAGAGCACGTAGCGCTCGCTCTCGAAATAGTCGCCTTCGCGGGTGAAGCCGCCCAGCGCCCGGGCGATGTCCTGGGCGACGGAAGGCTTTTCGGCGACGATCAATTGTTTGCTCATGGGGGCGGCATCATAAGCGCCCTTTCGTCCGGCTGGCAAGCAAGCTCAGTTCAGGCGTTGATAGCGCCCGCCCGGCAACTGGGCGACGCGGCCCTCCAGTTCGAGGGGCAAGAGCCGCGCCATCAGGGCATCGGCGGACAGTCCCGTGCGCGCCGCGAGGGTGTCGAGATCGCACGGGTCGCCGCCCAGCGCGACGAGGATCGGATCGGTCTCGGCTTCCCTGACCGATGGCAGGCCGGCAGGATCGGCGACCCGTTCCCAATGGAGTTCTTCGAGGATGTCCTGCGCCGTTTCGACGAGCTTGGCGCCTTGCTTGATGAGCGCGTGGCAGCCCTTCGACTGCGGCGAATGGATCGAGCCGGGAATCGCGAACACCTCGCGACCCGCTTCGGCGGAAAGCCGCGCGGTGATCAGCGAGCCGCTTTGTTTCGCCGCCTCGACGACCAGGCAGCCGCGCGCGAGACCGGCGATCAGCCGGTTGCGGCGCGGAAAGTTGGCGGCGACGGGCGGCGTGCCGAGCGGAAACTCGCTGAGGATGCAGCCTTTTTCTGCGATCTCCCGCGCCAACGCTTCGTTCCTGGCCGGATAGATGCGGTCGATGCCGGTACCGATGACGGCGATGGTCGAGGCTTTTTCCTTCAGTGCGCCGCGATGCGCAGCGGCATCGATGCCGGCGGCCAGGCCGCTGACGATGGTGAGCCCCGACTTGGCCAGCGTCTGCGCGAAGGCGGCGGCATTGGCCTCGCCCTGCTTCGTCGCCGCGCGCGCGCCGACGACGGCGAAGGCCGGCCGGTGGAGCAGCGCGACATCGCCTTTGGCGTAGAGCAGGATCGGCGGATCGGCGATGGTCAGCAGGGCTGGCGGATAGTCGGTATCGGCCAGCGTCAGCAGGCGGTTGCCGGGCGCGGCAGCCCAAGCCAGGGCGGCCTCGATGGCCGCACCGTCATCGTGGGCGAGCAGGCGTTCGACGAGCCCGCCGCCCAGAAAGGCGCGCAAGGCGGAGGGCGGTGCGGCGAATACCGCATCGGGCAATCCGAAGTGCTTGAGCAGCTGGCGCTGCGTTTCCCCGCCGATGCCGGGAATCAGGGTCAGCCGCAGCCAGGCGGCCAGCTCGTCGCGCGCGGCCAAGCGGGGAATGTCAGGGCTTGCGCACGGCGTCGCCGGGGATCACCGGACGTCCGGCCTCGAGCACCAGCCCGTAGGAGACGCGTTCGAAGACGCGGAAGACGAACAACAGGCCGTAGCGTTCATCCGGCAGGGTGTGCTGCTGCGGCCGTCCGCCGTCGAAACGGTTGCTCACCGTCTGCCCGGTCCGGTGCAGCGCAAGCACGTGGCCGAGCTCGACGCCGTCCTTCTTGCCGCGCGAGATCGAGACCGTCGACAAACGGCCGCCTTCGCCGACACCGCCATAGAGGCTGATGACGCGCGCCTCGACCGGCTGAGCCGGCGGACGGGGCGCATAGCTTAGCAACTGCGGCGGGGTGGCCGGCACGAGGTAGTCGCCGCGACCGATCTCCTGGCGGGTACGCGTGATTTCGAGCGTCGCGGGCTCGCCCGGCACGACGCTGCGCGCGTCGCCGAGATAGATGGCCTCGATGCCGAGCACCTCGCGGGTGTCCGGGTCGAGCAGCGGTTTTCCGGGGCGATAGACGTGCCAGGCGCGCGTCTTGTCGGCGTCCGCGCCGGAGACGTAGATGACGTCGCCGGCGCCGGTGAACAGCCGGCCTTCCTGCGTGGCGACGATTCGTGGTGCGGTTGCGAACTGACCGGGATCGACCGTCAGCGGCTGCGAGAGGAAGGGTTCGATGGCTTGCGGCGGAATGGCGGGAATCTCTTCGGCGATCGGTTCGGCGCGCACCTGCGGCGCGAGTTTTACCGTGGCCAGCGTCAGGCGCGGCTCGCCGCCGCTTTTGTCGAGGACGATGACCTGGCCAGGATAGATGCGGTGGGGATTTTTTACCTGCTCGGCGTTCATGCGCCAGAGGTCGGGCCAGCGGAAGGGGTCCCTGAGGAACTTTGCGGCGAGGCCCCACAGGGTATCGCCCTTGACGACGACGTGGTGGTCTGGCGCGTCGGGCGCCAGCGCGATCGGCGGCATTGCCGAGGCGGCGGTTGAAAAAGCGAAAACCAGCGCGAATATAATGTATCGCATACCTAGGAACTCCCGACGCTCAAGACCGGCGTCCTGCGATTCTGCCCCCAAATTCCGCGGGCATCAACCAGTTCAAGGCGGTTTTCATGGCGTTATTGCCGATATTGCGTTATCCCGATCCCCGCTTGCACACGGTGGCCCAGCCAGTCGCAGCAGTGGATGACGGGATCCGCAGACTCATCAGCGACATGGCGGAAACCATGTACGCGGCGCCGGGCATCGGCCTGGCCGCCACCCAGGTCAATGTGCCCAAACGCGTGCTGGTCCTCGATGTGTCCGAGGACAAATCGCAGCTGATGGCTTTCGTCAATCCCGAGATCGTCGCGCGCGAGGGCGAGCATGTCGGCGAGGAAGGCTGCCTGTCCGTGCCCGGCATCTACGAGACGGTCAAGCGCAGCGAACGCGTCAAGGTGCGTGCGCTCGATGCCGAGGGCAAGCCTTTCGAAATCGAGGCCGACGGCCTCCTGGCGGTCTGCCTCCAGCACGAGATCGACCATCTCGACGGCAAGGTGTTCGTCGAATACCTGTCGCGCCTGAAACTCTCCAGAATCAAGGCCAAGCTCGCCAAGCAGGCGCGCATGACTGCATGAGGGTCGCCTTCGCCGGAACCCCGGAGTTCGCCGCCGTCGCCCTGCGGTCGCTGATCGCAGCCGGTTTCGAGGTTCCTCTCGTTCTCACGCAACCCGATCGCCCCGCCGGGCGCGGCCAGAAGCTCGTCATGGGCCCGGTCAAGCAGGCGGCGCTGATGCACGGCATCCCCGTGCATCAGCCCGAAAAGCTGCGCGACCCGGCCACGCACGCGCCGCTCGTCGCGGCGGCGCCCGACGTGCTGGTGGTCGCCGCCTACGGTCTGATCCTGCCGCAGGCGGTGCTCGACATTCCGAAACGGGGTTGCCTCAACATCCACGCCTCGCTCCTGCCGCGCTGGCGCGGCGCGGCGCCGATCCAGCGCTGCATCGAGGCGGGCGACACCGAAACCGGCGTGACCATCATGCAGATGGACGCCGGGCTCGACACCGGGCCGATGCTGCTGAAAGCGTCGGTGAAAGTCGGCGCTGGCGAGACGGCGGCGACGCTGCACGACCGGCTTGCCGAAATGGGCGGGCAACTGATCGTGGATGCGCTTTCCCGACTGGAGTCGCTGGCGCCGGAAACCCAGCCGGCGGAAGGAGTGACCTACGCGCACAAGATCGACAAGGCGGAGGCGGCGCTCGACTGGACGCGATCCGCTGTCGAACTCGAACGGAAGATTCGCGCCTTCGATCCCTTCCCCGGCTGCACCGGGCACATCGGCGAGACGATGCTCAAGCTCTGGCGTGCGCAACTCGCGGCGGGGCAAGGTGCACCGGGGGAAATCCTCGCCGTCGCGCCGCAAGGCATCACGGTTGCCTGCGGCGAGGGCGCGCTGCGCCTCGTCGAACTGCAAAAGCCTGGCGGCCGCCGTCTCGCCAGCGCCGACTTTCAGCGCGGCTTTGCGCTCGCCGCCGGTCAGCGCTTCACGTCACCCTGAAATTTTTGAACTGCCACGGGTCGGCGGCATCGATGTCCTGCGGAAAAAAGTTCGCGCGATCCTTGAGCGGCGTCCAGTCGGAATAGACGCCGACCACCTCGCCCAGATACGGCCGGCAGCGCGCGATGATTGCGTCGAAGGGCATCTCCTCGGGATCGACGACGCCCATGGCGGGGTTTTCGATCGCCCACACCACGCCGGCCATCACGCCGGCTGTCACCTGCAGCACCGTCGCGGAATTGAACGGCGCGAGCCGTTTCGCCTGCTCGTGCGACAAGCGCGAACCGAGCCAGTAGGCGCCTTTCGGGTGGCCCATCAGCAGCACGCCGAGCTCGTCCACGCCGGTTTGGATCTCGTCGCGCACGATGCGCTTTTTCTCCTGCAGCCGCCATTCGCGGCCGGCCAGTTCGTGCAGCGACAGCACCGCGTCGTCGCAGGGATGGTAGGCGTAATGCACGGTCGGCCGGTAGTCCGGCGACGGTCCGCTGCCGATGGTCAGATAGTCGGCGATGGAGATCGCCTCGCCGTGCGTGATGAGAAAACCGTGGATCGGGCCCGCGAGCGGCGTCCAGCTGCGCACGCGCGTCGCCGCGCCGGGCCGTTCGAGCCAGATCGCCGCCTCGCAGCCGAAGCCGTGGCGGCGACCGTCCGGCGGCAGCGCCTTCTCGTGGCTGCCCCAACCCAGTTCCGCGGGCTGACAGCCCTCGCCGACGAAACCGTCGACCGACCAGGTGTTCACGAACTCGCCGGGGCGTTTTTTCGGCTCTGCGGTCTGCCAGTCGCGCTCGGCGATGTGAATCACCTTCACGCCCAGCGACTGCGCCAGACGCGCCCAGCCAGCGCGGTCGGCGGGCGTGTCGATGGAGATCCCGCAATCGCGTGCGATGTCCAGGAGCGCCTGCTTGACGAAATGGGACACCCAGCCGGGGTTCGCGCCGTGGGTGAGCACGGCGGTCGGCCCGCCGGGCGTATGGAGCGCCTTCGCCTGCTCGCGCAGCGCATAGTTGCTGCGCGCCGAGGGCGACAGATCGGGGTCGGTGTAGCCGCCCGCCCAGGGTTCGATGCAAGCGTCCAGATAGAGCGCACCTCGCTCGCGGCAGAATTCGATGAGGGCGACGCTCGAGACATTCACCGCGAGATTGAGCAGGAAGTCGCCGCGACCGATGAGTGGGGCCAGCACTTCGCGGTAGTTCGCCCGCGTCAGCGGCAGGATGCGGTGATCGAGGCCGTAGGCGGCAGCCTCGTCGCGGCCGTTTTCGTCGGCGGTGAGCACGACGATCTGCTCCGGCTTGAGGGACAGGTGGCGGAAGAGCAGGGGCAGCATGCCCTGCGCGATGGCGCCGAATCCGACGCAGACGAGCCGGCCGGAAAACGAGACAGGGGGGGGCGTGGTCGCATTCATGGGTGGACGTTTACCACAGGATCGCCCCGGCTCATTGGGTTACCATGACTGCAAACGCCCGCATTTCCCCCCATGGACCGCTTGCCTACCCTCGCGCAGAGCCTTGCCGCCGCGGCGCACGCCGTCGCCGCCGTGCTGCACGGTCGCATACCGGAGACGACGCTCGCGTCGCTCGATGCGCGTGTGCGGCCGGCCGCGCTCGATCTCGCCTACACGGCGCTGCGCGACTTCGGGCGGGGCGATTTTCTGCTCGGCCGTCTCATCGAACGCCCGCTCAAGGACAAGCCGGCGCGCGCGCTCCTGCTCGTCGCGCTGGCGCGCATCGAGCGCCGTCCGCAGGACGCGCACACCGTCGTCGACCAGGCGGTGACGACCGCCGCCAAGCCGTTCAAGGGCCTCGTCAACGCCGTGCTGCGCAACTTCCTGAGGCAGCGCGACGCGCTCGCCGCTGCGGCGGATGGCGATCCCGTCGCGCATTGGCGGCATCCGCGCTGGTGGCTTGAGAAATTGCAGGCGGCCTATCCGGAAGACTGGCAGGTCATCGCCGCCGCCGGCAACGGCCTCCCGCCGATGTGCTTGCGCAGGAACGTTCGCCGCCCTGCCGGCGCCGACTTTCAGGGCAGGCCGCTCGATGACGCGGCGATCCTGCTCGACAGGCCGGCGCCGGTCGAGCGCATTCCCGGTTTTGCGCTCGGCGAAGTCTCGGTGCAGGACTGGGGCGCGCAACGCGCGGCGCAACTGCTCGACGCGCGCCCCGGCATGCGCGTGCTCGACGCCTGCGCTGCGCCTGGCGGCAAGACCGCACATCTGCTCGAACGGGCCGATCTCGACCTCACCGCGCTCGAATGCGATGCGGCGCGTGCGCGCCGCATCACGGAAAACCTCGACCGGCTGGGCCTGCGGGCGACGGTGCGGGTGGGCGATGCGACGCGTCCGCACACATGGTGGGACGGGCGGCCGTTCGCGCGCATCCTCGCCGACGTGCCCTGTTCGGCTTCCGGCGTCGTGCGCCGGCATCCGGACATCAAGTGGCTGCGCCGCCCCGCCGATGTGGCGCGATTCGCACAGGCGCAGGCGGCGATCCTCGACGCCTTGTGGCCGCTCCTGGCGCCTGGTGGCAAAATGCTTTATTGCACCTGTTCGGTGTTTCCGGAAGAAAACGGTGCACAGGTGCGCGCCTTTGCGGCGCGCCACGCCAAGGTCCGGCGCCTGCCCACGGGGGGCGCCGATACCGAACTGCAACTCTTGCCCGCGCCGGAACATGACGGCTTCTATTACGCCCTGCTGGAAAAAGCTGCCTGAGCGCGCGCTCGCGTTCTGTCTCGGGCTGTGGCTGTCCTTGGGCATTGCGCTGGCTGCCGGTATCGAGCCGAAGCAGGCGGCCCTGCTTCCCGACGAACGCGGCCATGTCCTCAACGCCGAATTCGCCATCCGGCTTGCTCCGCGCCTCGAGGAGGCGGTGGGGCTTGGCGTGCCGCTCGACTTTCGCCTCGAATTCGTGCTGACGAGAAAGCGCCGCTACTGGGTCGACGAACACATCGCCGGTCGGGTGCTCAATTACCGCCTGAGCTACCACGCGCTGACGCGCCAGTTCCGCCTGTCGGTCGGCGGCCTGCACCAGAGCTTTGCAAGCCTCGACGAGGCCCTGCAGGTGCTGGGGCGCGTCGCCCGCCTGCAGGTCGTCGAGTCTGGCCGGCTGACCCCTGGCGAAACCTACAGCGCCGCGCTGCGCCTGTCGCTCGACCACAGCCAGCTGCCCCGCCCCCTGCAGGTCGACGCGCTGGCGGATCGCGACTGGCGCGTCGAGGCCAAGACCCTGCGCTGGGAATTCACACACCTCCCCGATCAATGAGGATACTTCTCGCCATCTTCGCCGCGCTGGGCGGCGCGCTGGTGTTCCTGCTGGCTACCGCGAGCGCCGACAGCTCCTTTCTCGCCGAACACACGCTGACGCTCTTGGCGATGAACGCCGTCGCCGCGCTGGTGCTGCTCGTGCTCGTCGTCGCCCAGCTGCGCCGCCTGTTGCGCGAATACCGGCGCGGCGTGTTCGGCGCGCGCCTCAAGGTGCGCCTGCTGGCGATGCTCGCCCTGATGGCGGTGCTGCCGGGCGTGCTGGTGTATGCGGTGTCGATGCAGTTCGCCGTGAAGAGCATCGATTCCTGGTTCGACGTGCGCGTCGAGGCGGCGCTCGACGGCGGCCTCGATCTCGGCCGCGGCGTGCTCGACGCGATGCGCGACGACCTGCTCGCCAAGGGGCGCACGATGGCTTTCGAGCTGGCGGAGTCGCCCCGGCCGGGGCCGGTGCAGCTCAACCGCCTGCGCGAACAGGCCGGCCTGCAATCGGTCGCCCTGCTCACGGCGTCCGGGCGGCTGGTGGCCAGCAGCCATGGCGATTTTCACGATCTGTTGCCCGTCCTGCCCGAAGTGACGGCGCTGCGTCAGGCGCGTCAGGGCGCCGGCGTGGCGCAGATCGAAAGCGGCGGCGCCACCGGACTCGCGGTGCGCGTGCTGGTGCCGGTCAGGAGCTACCGGCTCGGCGCCGATCCGCTGATCCTCCACATCGAACAGCCGGTGCCGGCCGGCATCGTCGCGAGCGCCACGCTGGTGGAGAGCGCTCAACGTGACTACCAGCAGCTCCAGCTCGGTCGCGCGGGGCTCAAGCGGCTCTACACGCTGACGCTGACCTTCACGCTGCTGCTCGCGCTGTTCGGCGCCGTCGGACTGGCGTTTTTCCTCGCCGCCCGGCTCGCCAAGCCGCTGCTGACCGTCGTCGAGGGCACGCGCGCCGTCGCGGCGGGCGATTTCACGCCGCGCGGCGCCGACGCCGATGATGCCGCGCTCGGCGAGCTCGATGTGCTGATGCGCTCCTTCGACGAGATGATCGCCGAGCTCGACCGTGCGCGCCGTGAGCGCGAGGCGGCTCACGCCGCGATGCTCGCCGCCCAGCGCGCCGCCGCCTGGGGCGAAGTGGCACGCCGGCTGGCCCATGAGATCAAGAATCCGCTCACGCCGATCCAGCTTTCCGCCGAGCGCCTGCAGATGAAGCTGGCCGGCAAGCTCGATCCCAGGGATGCCGCGATGCTCGAACGCGCGACGCGCACCATCGTCGACCAGGTCGCGGCGATGAAGCACATGGTCGACGACTTCCGCGATTACGCGCGTCTGCCGCCGCCCACGCCGGCGGCGCTCGACCTGAATGCGCTGGTCGCCGAGGTGCTGCACCTGTATGAGGGCGGCGCCGTGCCGGTTGCCGCCGAACTCGATCCCGCGCTGCCGCCGGTGCGGGCCGATGCGGATCAGGTGCGCCAGGTGCTGCACAACCTCGTCAAGAACGCCATCGAGGCGATGCAGGAAAACATCGGCTGTGGCGGGACGGCGCGTATCACCGTGCGCACGCGCACGCGCGGCGACGCCGCAGAGCTGGCGGTCGCCGACTGCGGCCCCGGCTTCCCGCCGGAAATCCTCGAACGCGCCTTCGAGCCCTATGTGACGACCAAGGCCAGGGGCACCGGGCTGGGGCTCGCCATCGTCAAGAAGATCGTCGACGATCATGGCGGCATCATCCGGCTCGCCAACCGTCCGGCCGGAGGCGCCGAAGTGAGCCTCACTTTTCCCCTACATCGACCGCCACAAGACGACGGCGCGGCGGCATAATCGCGCACCATGTCACAGATTCTGGTCATCGACGACGAAGTCGGCATCCGTGAGCTGCTCTCGGAAATCCTCACCGACGAAGGCCACGACGTCGCCGTCTGCGAGAATGCCGCGGCCGCGCGCGCCTGGCGCGACAGCCGGCGTCCGGATCTCGTGCTGCTCGACATCTGGATGCCCGACACCGACGGCGTCACTTTGCTCAAGGAGTGGGCCGCCGCCGGGCAGCTCACCATGCCGGTGGTCATGATGTCGGGCCATGCCACCATCGACACTGCCGTCGAGGCGACGCGCATCGGCGCCATCGGCTTCCTCGAAAAGCCGATCGGCATGCAGAAGCTCCTGGCCAGCGTGAAGCAAGCGCTCGAGCGGGCGCCCAAGCCGACCGGCGCGCTTTCGCTGGCCGCCTTTCCGCGTTCCGCGGTGCTCAAGGACCTCAGAAAACGGCTCGAACAGGTCGCCGCGAAAAGCCGTAGCGTACTCCTGCGCGCGCCCGCCGCCTCGATCGTCGATCTGGCCGCGCGCACGCTGCACGTGCCCGGCAAGGCCTGGCTCGACATCGGCCACGATTCGAATCCGCTCACCCTCGAACAGATCGAGGCCGCCAACGGCGGCGTGCTGTTCTGCGGCGAGCTGGCCCGGCTCACGCGCTTGCAGCAGAAGAATCTCGCTTTCGCCTTCGAACGGCTGGAGCGCTACAACCTGCGCCTGGTGGCGGCAACGACGCAGGAGGCCGTGCAGCTGGCCGCGCTCGGCTGGGACGCGAGCCTTTTGCAGGGCCTGTTTGACGTCAGCGTCGGTCTGCCCGCCTTCGCGGAACTGAAGGACGACATCCCCGACATCGCCACGCACATCCTCGCCCAGCTGGTCGAAAGCGGCGAGACGCCGAACCGCTCCCTTTCGGTCGCCGCCCAGAACGCCCTGCGCCAGCACGTCTGGAGCGAGGGCTATCCGGAGCTCAAGCGCGCCGTCAAGTCGCTGGCGCTGGCGGCCCTCGGTGAGGAGATCGGCGCCGAAGATGTGCAGCATCTGCTCGCGCCGGGCGCCGCCGCGCAGCCTGAAGTGCCGCCCGGTCTCCTGCCGGAAATGCTCGCCCTGCCCCTGCGCGAAGCGCGCGAGCTGTTCGAGAAGCTCTATTTCGAGCATCATCTCAAGCTCGAAGGCGGCAGCATGACGCGGCTGTCCGAGAAGACCGGGCTCGAACGCACCCATCTCTACCGCAAGCTGAAGGATCTGGGCTTGCGCAACGCCGGCGCGAAAGAGGAAGAATGAGGATCGTCATCCTCGGCGCCGGGCAGGTCGGCGCGAGCGTCGCCGAGGCGCTGTCCTCGGAGGCCAACGACATCACGATCGTCGACCAGAACCGCGACGCGCTCGCCGATCTCGCCGACCGGCTCGACGTGCGCACGCTGGTTGGCAATGCCGCCTATCCGTCGGTGCTGCAAAATGCCGGTATCGGCGACGCCGACATGCTGGTGGCGGTCACCCAGTCCGACCAGACCAATCTGGTTGCCTGCAAGATCGCCAGAAGCCTGTTCAACGTCACGACGCGCATCGCGCGCCTGCGCTCGGCCGACTTTCTCGATCCGGCGCTGCTGTCCAACGACAACTTCGCCGTCGATTATGCGATCTGCCCGGAACAGGACATCACCGATTACATCGTCAAGCTCATCGAGCATCCGGAAGCGCTCCAGGTGCTCGAATTCGCCGGCGGGCGCGTCGCGCTCGTCGCGGTGCGCGCCTATCCGGGGGGCTTGCTGGTCGGCCAGCCGATCCGCAAGATGCGCGAACATCTGCCCAAAGGCGTCGATGCGCGCGTCGCGGCGATCTTCCGCGAGCACCAGCCGATCGAGCCGGACGGCCACACGGTGATCGAGCCGAACGACGAAGTCTTCGTGCTGGCCGCCGCCGAGCACATGCGCCCGGTCATGCGCGAGCTGCGCCGCATGCAAAAGCCGGTGCGCCGCGTGATGATCGCCGGCGGCGGCAACATCGGTGCGCGCGTGGCCGGCGTGCTCGAAAAGTACTACGAGGTCAAGGTGATCGAGCGCGACCGCCGCCGCGCCGAGGTGATTGCCGCCCTGTTGCCGGAAACCCTGGTGCTGGCCGCCGAAGCCACCGACGAGAAGGCGCTCGTCGAGGAGAACATCGACGAGATGGACATGTTCCTTGCCCTGACCAACGACGATGAGGACAACATCATGGCCGCGTCGCTGGCCAAGCGGCTCGGCTGCCAGCGCGTACTGGCGCTGATCAACCGCCGCGCCTACGCCGACATGGTGCAGGGCGGCCCGATCGACATCGGCCTCTCGCCCGCCCAGGTTTCGATCGGCACCCTGCTCACCCACGTGCGCCGGGGCGACGTGGCGCGGGTGCACAGCCTGCGGCGCGGCGCCGCCGAAGCGCTCGAACTGGTCGCCCACGGCGATGCGAATAATTCGAAGGTGGTCGGTCGCCGCATCGAGGAGCTGCCGAAGATCAAGGGCGTGCACATCGGCGCCATCGTGCGCAGGACCGAGCCCTTCGACATCATCGGCGGCGATGGCATGCCGAAGGGCAAGACCGACCGGCGCGTCATCATCCCCCATCATGACACGATGATCGAACCCGGGGACCACGTCATCGTGTTCTGCACGCGCAAGGCGCAGGTCAAGGAAGTGGAGCGCCTGTTCCAGGTCGCCGCGACGTTCTTCTAGCACATGCGTTTTTTGCCCGTCTTCCGCGCCCTTGGCGTCATCATCGTCGTCTTCGGGCTGGCGATGCTCGTTCCCCTCGGTGTGTCGCTGCTCTTCCGCGACGGCGCGGAAAACGCTTTCGAACAGGCCATCGCGTTGACGCTGTTCTGCGGCGTGCTGATGTGGGTGCTTGCCAGCCGCGGCAGCGGCGGCGATCTGCGGGTGCGCGACGGCTTCCTGCTCGTCGGACTGACCTGGACAGTCCTGCCCTTCTTCGGCGCCATGCCGCTGCTGCTGCAACTGGAGGGGCTGACGTTCACCGACGCCTACTTCGAGGCGACGTCGGGGCTCACGGCGACCGGCTCGACGCTGCTCTCCGGTCTCGATCACCTGCCCATCTCGATCAACTTCTGGCGCACCTTCATGCACTGGCTGGGCGGCATGGGCGTGATCGTGCTGGCCGTGGCGATCCTGCCGCTCCTAGGCATCGGCGGCCGCCAGCTCTTTCGCGCCGAGGTGCCGGGGCCGATGAAGGAAGACAGCCTCACGCCGCGCATTGCCGAAACCGCCAAGGGCCTCTGGGTCGTCTATATCCTGCTCACCGTGGCCTGCACCGGCGCCTTCGTCGCTGCCGGCATGGAAGAGTGGGATGCCGTCATGCACGCTTTCAGCGTCATGGGGCTGGGCGGCTTCTCGACCAAGGATGCGAGCCTCGGACATTTCGACAGCGTGCCGATCGAGATGGTGGCGATCGTCTTCGCGCTGCTCTCCGGCATCAATTACGCGACGCATTTTCTCGCCTTCCGCTCGCGCAGCCTGGGCGCCTATCGGCGCGATCCGGAGATTCCCTTCTACTTTGGCGTGATGGCGGCGAGCATCGTTCTGCTCACCTTTTATCTTCTCCAGACGGGCGTTTACGAGAACACCTGGACGGCGCTGCGCTACGTCGCCTTCCATTGCGTCTCGATCGCCACCTCGCTGGGTTTCGCCAGCACCGACTACGGCCAGTGGCCAATGTTCAGCCAGCTCTGGCTGCTGTTTCTGGGTAGTTTCCTGGCCTGCTCCGGCTCGACCGGCGGCGGCATCAAGATGATGCGCGCCGTCATCCTCTACAAGCAGGTGTTCCGCGAGATCATGCGCGCCATGCATCCGCGCGTCGTGCATCCGGTGCGGCTGGGCAAACGGGTGGTGGGCGATACGGTGCTGCACGCCGTGCTGGCCTTCAGTTTCATCTACATGGCCATCGTCGTTTCGCTCACGCTCGTCATGTCGGCCTCCGGTCTGGAGGTCGTGACGGCCTTTTCCGCCGTGATCGCCACGCTCAACAACACCGGCCCGGGCCTGGGCGCCGTCGGTCCGGCGGGTAACTTCTCCTCGCTGACGGATTTCCAGACCTGGATCTGCTCCTTCGCGATGATCCTCGGTCGCCTGGAAATCTTCACCCTGCTGGTGATCCTCACCCCGGCGTTTTGGCGCAAGTAGCCCTGCGCCGGTAAACTGCTCCCGCTCCCAGCCATTTTTCCGCCCATCCCTCATGAAAATCGATCTGCGCAAAATCTACCGTTTCGACGCTCTCGACCGCCAGGCCGATGGTTCGCTGCCCAGGGGCGGCAACGTCTATTACGAATGCGGCGACTGCAAGGTGATCATCGCCTCCGTGTCGCACATCAAGGCCGCCTGCGAATGCGGCAACATCAGCGGCGGGGACGGCAGGACGGAAATCCGGGATGCCGCCAAGGTCACGCCGCTCAAGGGCACGCTGAAATAAGCGGTGCATGACCTCAATCCGCCCCAGCGGGAGGCGGTGCGCTATCTCGACGGCCCGCTCCTGGTGCTGGCCGGCGCCGGCTCCGGCAAGACGCGCGTCATCACGCACAAGATCGCCTGGCTGATCGGCGAGTGCGGCTACGCGCCGCATCACGTCGCGGCGATCACCTTCACCAACAAGGCGGCGCGCGAGATGAAGGAGCGCGCGGCGCAGCTCGTCGGCGGGCGCGCCAACGAGGTCGCCATCTCCACCTTCCACGCGCTCGGCGCGCGGCTGCTGCGCCAGGAGGCGTGCGTCATCGGCCTCAAGCCGAACTTCTCGATCCTCGATGCCAGCGATACCGCGTCGCTGTTCCAGGAGCTGCTCAAGGACGCCGACAAGACCCGCATCAAGCTGATCCAGCAGCGCATCTCGCTGTGGAAGAACGCGCTGCTCGGCCCGGACGACGTGACGCCGGCGGACGATCTGGAGGCCGGCGCGCAGCGCGTCTATGCCGAATACGAGCGCACGCTCAAGGCTTACCAGGCGGTGGATTTCGACGACCTGATCCGTCTGCCGGTCAAGCTGCTGGAAGAGCACGAGGAGATCGCGCGGCGCTGGCGTTCGCGCACGCGCCACCTGCTCGTCGACGAATACCAGGACACCAACCGCTGCCAGAACCGCCTGATGCGCCTGCTGACCGGCCCCATGGCGTCCTTCACGGCGGTGGGCGACGACGACCAGTCGATCTACGCCTGGCGCGGCGCCGACATCGAGAACCTGCGCCAGTTGCAGGTCGATTTCCCGCACCTCAAGGTCATCAAGCTCGAACAGAACTACCGCTCGACGACGCGCATCCTCAAGGCCGCCAACAGCGTGATCCGCCAGAACCCGAAGCTGTTCGAGAAGAAGCTCTGGTCGGACAAGGGCCACGGCGAACCGATCCGCATCATGGCCTGCCGCGATGGCGAACACGAAGCCGAATGGGTCGTCGCGCGCCTGATGGCGCACAGGTTCGAAACGCGCGGGCGTTGGCGCGACTACGCGATCCTCTATCGCGGCAACCATCAGGCGCGTTTGTTCGAGCAGCAACTGCGCGCCCAGAAGGCGCCCTACCTGCTCTCCGGCGGCCAGTCTTTTTTCGAGCGCAGCGAGATCAAGGATGTGACGAGCTACCTGCGCCTCTTGGCCAACCCGGACGACGATCCGGCCTTCATCCGCGCGGCGACGACGCCGAAGCGCGGCATCGGCGGCACGACGCTGGAGGCGCTCGGCCAGGCCGCCGGCCGCCGCCGCATCGGCCTGTTCGCCGCGATCTTCGCGCCAGGGCTGGAGAGCGAGATCAAGCCGGCGCAGTTGGCCGCGCTGCGCGAGTTCGGCGACTTCATCAACCGCATCGAATGGCGCGCGCAGAGGGAGCCGGCCGGGCAGGTGCTCGACGACCTGCTGAAAGCCATCGGTTACGAAACCTGGCTGTTCGAAAGCTGCGCGGCGCAGGAGGCCGAGACGCGGCTGGCCAATGTGCGCGACTTCGTCGGCTGGCTTTCCGCCAAGGGCGAGGAAGAGAAAAAGAACCTGCTCGAACTCGCGCAGACCGTCGCGCTCGTGACGATGCTCGACAAGCAGGATGCCGATCTCGATGCCGTGCAGCTTGCCACGCTGCACGCGGCGAAGGGGCTGGAATTCCGCCACGTCTTCCTCGTCGGCGTCGAGGAAGGCGCGCTGCCGCATCGCGAAGCCATCGACAAGGGCGACATCGAGGAGGAGCGGCGACTGATGTATGTCGGCATCACGCGCGCGCAACTTTCCCTCAACGTCAGCTGGTGTCTGAAGCGCAAGCAGGGCAAGGAGTTCGTCGAGCGCGCGCCCTCGCGCTTCATCGCCGAGATGGGCGACGATCTGAAGCGCGAAGGCGCCGTCTCGCCAGCGTCGACTTTTAGCGACCCGGCCGCGCAAAAGGCGGCGGGCAACGCGCGGCTCGCCAACTTCAAGGCGCTGCTGAAGAAATCGCCTTGAGCGCGGCGACGCGCGCTTCGTGAATGCGGGCGGGAATCTGCGCCGGATCGGCGCACGCGCGCGCGATGGCGCCGGCATCGACCGAACGGACCGCGGCCAGCGCGGCGCGCCACAGCGCGGCGGCGGCGAACGCCTGCTCTTCGTAGCCGAGTCGTCCGCGATAGTCGGCTTCGCAGGCGCCGAGGATCTGCTCGAAGCGTTCCGGTCGCCGCAGGGCGTCGCAGCGTTCGAGAATCCTCAGCTTCGTCTCCGGGCGCAACTCGGCGATTCGCCCCACGTCGCCATGCAAACGCGCCACCAGACGCGCCACGTCACGGCAGTCGGCCGGCACGCGCAGGCGCGCGCACAGTGGTTCGAGCAGTTCCGCGCTGCGCTGCTCGTGGCCGAGGTGGCGCGGCAGGACGTCCGCCGGCGTGGTCGCCTTGCCCAGGTCGTGGGTGAGCGCCGCAAAGCGCGCAGGCAATTCAAGCCCGAGGCGTGCGGCCATGTCGATCACCAGCATGACATGCACGCCGGTGTCGATTTCCGGATGGTAGTCCGCCCGCTGCGGCACGCCCCAGAGACGGTCGAGCTCCGGCAAAAGTTTTTTGAGCGCGCCGCAGGCGCGCAAGGTTTCGAACATGCGCGAAGGCGTCGCTTCCATCAAGCCGCGCGCCAGCTCCTGCCAGACGCGCTCGGCGACCAGCGCATCGACCTCGCCGTTGTCCGCCATCGCGCGCATCAGCGCGAGCGTCTCCGGCGCGACCGAAAAATCGGCGAAACGCGCGGCGAAACGGGCGAGCCGCAGGATGCGCACGGGATCTTCGGCGAAGGCCGGCGAGACGTGGCGCAGCACCTTGCGGTCGAGGTCGGCGCGGCCGCCGTACGGGTCGATCAGCGCACCCGCTTCGTCGCGCGCCATCGCGTTGATCGTCAGGTCGCGGCGCGCGAGGTCTTCTTCCAGCGTCACGTCGGGCGCCGCGTGGAACGCGAAGCCGTGATAGCCGCGCGCGGTCTTGCGCTCGGTGCGCGCCAGCGCGTATTCCTCGTGCGTGTCGGGATGCAGGAAGACCGGGAAGTCCTTGCCGACGGGCTTGAAGCCGCGCGAGAGCATCTCCTCGGGTGTCGCGCCGACGACGACCCAGTCACGGTCCTCGACCGGTCGGCCGAGCAATTCGTCGCGCACCGCGCCGCCGACGCAGAAGATGCGCATGCTCAGGAGAGGTAAGCGGGCGCCACCGCCTCCAGCGGAGTGGCCTCGAGGCCGAAGGGCAGCGTGCAGCCGGCCGGGCAGACGTTGGGCGCCTCCATCGACCGGACGTTGTCGCGCGTCAGCGGCCCGTTGGGCAGCAGTTCCATGAAAAAGGCCTGCAGCATCGCCAGCGGGAAGGGCAGGCCGACGATGGTGCGCGGATGGCCGGACAGTTCGCCGGCATAGGCGACCAGCTCGCGCAAGGCGTATTCGCGCGGGCCGCACAGCGGATAAATCTGGCCTCGGCTGTCGGGGCGTTCGAGCGCCGCGACCAGAGCCGAGACGACGTCTTCGACCCAGACCGGCTGGAAGCGCGCGTCGGCGCAGGCGAGCGGCACGACGGGCGCGAGCTTGAGCAGCCGGGCGAACAGGGTCAGGAATGAATCGCCGCGACCGAAGATCACCGAGGGGCGGAAGATCGTCGCGGCGGGATAAGCCGTGCGCAGCGCCGCTTCGCCGGCCGCCTTGCTCTTGAGATACTGCGAGGGTGCATCGTCTGTCGCCGCGAGCGCCGAGACATGCAGCAGGCGCGGCACGCCGGCCACGGCGGCGGCGCGGCCGACCTTGCCCGGCAGCTCGACATGCACACGCTGGAAGTTCCCCTTGAGGATGCCGACCAGATTGACGACCGCGTCTTGCCCGGCCATCAGACGGGTAAGTGTCGCCTCGTCATGCACATCGGCGGCGACGAGGCGCGCCGTCGGCAACACGGCCAGGTGGCGCGCCCGCTCGGGGCGGCGCGTCGGCAGGGTCAGACAAAAGTCGGCGCTGGCGAGACGGCAGGCCAGGGCGCTGCCGAGGAAGCCGGTAGCGCCGATCAGAAGGATGTTTTTCATGGCAGGTCTTCGGCCGTGCCGTCAGCGAAGCCGCGCGGGCGGACCGTGCCGAGCAGCCCGGTCAGGCTCGGCGCGATCCCGTCGCGCAACGCCGCATAGACGACGGTGTTGGCCATCACTTTCTTGACGTAGTCGCGGGTTTCGTTGAAGGGAATCGTTTCGGCGTAGATGGCGCCTTCGAGCGGCTCTTCGCCGCGCCAGCGGCGGGCGCGACCGGGGCCGGCGTTGTAGGCGGTCGAGGCCAGCACCGGGTGGCCATCGAGACTGTCCAGCACCATGCGCAGGTAGTTCGTGCCGAGCGTCACATTGACGTCCATTTCATTGACGCGCCCGGGACGGAAGTCGTTCATGCCGATCTTCTTCGCCACATAACGTGCGGTGGCCGGCATCAGCTGCATCAGCCCTTGGGCGCCGGCGCTGGAGCGGGCGTCCAGGATGAAGCGGCTTTCCTGGCGCATCAATCCGTAGAGCCACGCGGTATCGAGGCCGAGCGCGCGGGCGCGCGGGGCGACGTCCGCAATGAAGGGCGTCGGATAGCGCAGGGCGAAATCATGTTCGTGGCGCGTACGGTCGGCCGTGTTGATGGCGCGGTCGATGACCTCGTTGCGGCGCGCGAATTCCGCCGCGGCGAGCAGTTCGCGATCACTGGCGCCGCGCAGCGTCCAGTTCCATTCGCGGATGCCGTCGAGACGCATGCCATGACGGATCAGCGCCAGGGCGCGCACCAGGCCGGGGCGAGCGGAAGCCTCGGCGAGTTCGGCGGCGCTCGGGGCGGCTGCGACGGGCGGCACGGCATAGCGGCGGCCGAGCGCCTCGCTGGCGAGTATGCCGTAGAACTCGGGCTGATCGGCGATGCGCTGCCAGAGGGCGTGGGCGGCCGCGCCGTTGCCGGCGGCCTGGTGGGCGCGGGCGCGCCAGTAGATCCATTCGGAGCGCGTTGCCAGCGCGGCGGGCAGCTGGTCGATGGCCTGGGCCACGGCCGGCCAGTCGCCTCGCCGCAATGCGCTGCGCACGCGCCAGGCGTGCTGCTCTTCGCTCAACGGCGCGCCGAGCGCGAGCGCTTCGTCGAACCAGGCCGCGGCTTCGGGCAGATGGCCGAGCGCCGCGCGCAGGGCGAGCTGGCCGCGCACCCAGGCGCGCTCCGAAGCCCCGAAGCGGGTCTCCAGCTCGCGCCAGCGCGTCTCGGCGCTGCGCACGTCGGCGCGCGCCATGCGCACGGCGGCGAACATCGCCAGTTCGCGCTCGCGGCGCGCGGCGGCGGGGTCGTTCGGCAGCCTGGCGAGATGGCGCACCGGATGTTCGTTGATCGTTTCCACCGTTTGCCAGTCCGGCGCTTCGCCCGCGGGCAGCCAGCCGGCGATGACCCGCGCTTCCTTGAGGCGTCCCTGGACCAGTTGCTGGCGCAGGCGCGCCCAGAGCGCATCGGCGGGAATCTGGCCGCGGGCGGCGAGACGCCCCAAGGGGGCATGACAGCTTTCCGGCAGTGCGGCGGGGTCTTCGAGGAAAGCGCGCGCCTTGTCGGCTGCGTCGGGCTGAGCGAGACGCACTTCGGCATGCAGGGCGAGGCAGCGCAGATCGGCATCGGGTTGCTGCAGACGCGCAAAGTGTGCGCGCGCGGCGGTCCAGTCCTCGGCGCGCACCAGAACCCGCACCCAGTCGCCGCGCAGCTTCTCGGCGAGATAGCTGCCCTCCTGACGGGCGAGGAAGGCCTCGATGTCCTCGGACGGCAAGGTGTCGAGCTGACGCACCAGGAGGAAATAGGCGCCCCAGTCCGCGAGCGGGTGGCCGCCGAGTTGTCCGACGGCGCGTTCCAGCCGCGCCCGGTCGCCCTTGGCGAAGGCCTCGCGCGCGGCGGCGAAGGCCGTATCCCCGGTCGCTTGCGCCCAGACGCCCTGGGCGCACAGCCACAGGCCGGCGCTGGCGGACAGGAGCGAGCGGCGAATGCATCGAATGCGTTTGAGTATCATCGTTCCAGATTAGCACAGCGGTTTCCTGTCATCATGAACGATCAACCAGCCGATCCCGCCGCTTTTCGCGCTGCCTTGCGGCGCGAGAAATTGGCTGCCCGACAGGCCCTGCCGGAAGGGGAGCGCAGCGCCGCGAGCGCACGCATTCTCGCTGCCCTGGGCGCTTTTCTGCGCGAACGCGGCCCGACCTCGTTGGGCTTGTGCGCGCCGGTGCGCGGCGAAGTCGATTGCCTGCCGCTGGCCGTCGAACTCGCTGGCGCCGGCTGGTCGCTGGTCATGCCGGCGGCGGAGGCGCGCGATGCGGCGATGCGTTTCCGTCGCTGGTATCCGGATGCGCCGATGGCGCTCGATCCGCACGGGATTCCCGTGCCCGCGACTGCCGAAGCGCCGCCGCCGGCCATCCTGTTGCTGCCGCTGGTGGCTTTCGACGCCGCCGGCTACCGGCTGGGCTATGGCGGCGGCTATTTCGATCGCACGCTCGCGGCGCTGGCGATGCAAGGGAAGCGGCCGCTGACCATCGGCGTCGGCTTCGCTCTCGCCCGCGTGGACTCCATCCGCCCCGCGCCGCACGATATCCCGCTCGACGCCGTCGTCACCGAAAGCGCTCTGTGCATGCTTTCCCGATGCGGCTGAGCGCCGCGTCGAGCAGCGCGCGTGTCGTGCCGAAGTTGAGCCGCACGAAACGCGCATAAGCCTCGGCCGGGCCGAAGTCCTTGCCGTCGGAAAGCCCGACGCCGGCTTGCTCGAAAAAGGCGGCCGGACGTTCGATGCCCAGCTCGCGGCAATCGATCCAGGCGAGGAAACTCGCCTCGACGCGCGCCATCGACAGACCGGGCAGGGCATTGACGACCTGCTCGACGCGCGCTGCGTGGGCGCGCAAGGTGTCGAGCAGTTGCGCGCGCCATGGGCCGCCCTCGCGGTAGGCGGCCTCGCAGGCGACGAGTCCCAGCACGTTGGGTTCGGGCACGATACCTGCCATCGCCGCACGATAAGCCTTGCGCAACCCGTGATCCGGGATGAGGGCGAAAGCGCAG
>Ga0209207_1000376_pt1 | contig 28917 bp, 33 predicted proteins | sample SaghotsprinmetaG_FD_184140 | JGI IMG/M metagenome (GOLD analysis project Ga0209207, IMG submission 184140) | Hot spring microbial communities from South Africa to study Microbial Dark Matter (Phase II) - Sagole hot spring metaG (SPAdes) (version 3) | ecosystem: Environmental > Aquatic > Thermal...
TCTTCTCGACCGTGACGCCCGGCCAGTTGCCGACACGCTGGCGCGCGCCGGTAAGCGCGTTGAACAGAGTGGTCTTGCCGCAGTTCGGGTTGCCGACCAGGGCGATGCGGTAGGCGACGGACATCAGGGTTTCTCCACGCGGATGACGTTCGCGTCGGCCTTGCGCAAAAACAGCGCCGAGCCGCGCACGCGGATGTGCATGGGATCGCCGAGGGGCGCGAAACGCACCACTTCGACTTGCGCTCCCGGCGTCAGGCCGAGCGCCAGCAACTGATGCCGGTAGCCGGCGTCTTCGCTGGCGTAGCCGGCGACGCGGGCGGTGTCGCCCGGCTTGAGTTCGCCGAGAGTGCTCATCTTCAGAACTCCCAGGCCACGCCGAGCTTGCCGAAGCTGCGGTCGTTGCCGCGACCGACGGCGCCATAGAGCTTGAGGCCATCGATGATTTCGTAGCGCAGGCCGATGGCTTTGTCGGGGCGGGATTTTTCTTCGCCGAAGGCTTCGACGGTCAATTGGAGGCGCTCCAGCAGCGGGAATTCGTAGCCGATGCCCCAGGTGCCGACCGTATTGCTTTCGCCCGTCGTGTCGTCGTCTGCCAGTATCCTGGAACGCGTCGATCCGAGATTCATGTGCAGCACCTGGCCGTTTGGGAGACGGTAGCTGGCGAGGGCGGAGATCGAATGCTTCCTCTCGGTGAACCTGTCCAGGGTCTCCCGGTCATCGACGCGCGTGTCGCCGTAGCCGAGACCCAGGCCGAGCGACCAGCCGGTGTCGTTCTGGATCGGCACCCACTTGATGCCGATGCCGGCGCCGCGCATCCGGGTGGATGGGTCGGCACTACGGTCGGTTTCGCGCGCGAAAGTCAGGCCGACCTCGACGTTCTCGATCAGGCCGTAGCCGAATCCCAGTTCGGCGGAGCGCGCCTTGTGGTCGCGTCCGAGCACGGCTTCGATTTTCATGCCGCCCTTGTCGAGCGTGCCGGCGTCGTCGGTGGCCATCGGGCCCTCGGCGAGTGCGGGAAAAGTTGCGAACAGGGTCGTCGCTGCCAGAAATGATGCAAGCGCATGTTTCATGGAAGTCTCCGGAAAGTCACTTGGTGAGAATCAGGCGATTTTGGCGGGTCAGGCGCAGGCGGTAGGTTTCTCCGCCGTGCGCGATGACGACTTCGGTTTTGCCCGCGAAGAGACTTTCGCTGGGGACACGGGCCACGGCGGGTGTTTCTTCCGTGGCCCGGGCTGGCGGCGCCGCAGTCGTTCGTCGCTTATTTCCAGCCGACGCGGTCATAGATCTTCTGCGCCAGGGCGGCATTCTTGGCGAGCGTGGGGATCGGCAGGGTGTCGGCCTTGAATTCGCCGAGGGCGGCGAGCGCGGGGTTATTCACCTTCACGCTGGCGACTGCCGGCCACTCGTTGTTGCCGTCGGCGAAGTAGCGCTGGGCGGAATCGGAGACGAGGTATTCCATGAACTTCAGCGCGGAATCCTTGTTCGGCGCGTTCTTCAGGATGCCGCCGCCGGAGATGTTCATATGCACGCCCTGCGATTGCTGGTTGGGCCAGATCACGCCGAGGTTTTCGATGACTTTCTGGTCTTCCGGCTTGCTGGAACGCATCAGACGTGCGAAGTAGTAACTGTTGGAGATCGCCACGCCACATTCGCCGGCGGCGACCGCCCTGATCTGGTCGGTGTCGCCCCCCTTCGGAGCGCGCGCGAAGTTGGCGACCACGCCTTTCGCCCATTCTTCGGCCTTCTTTTCGCCGTGGTGGGCGATCAGGGAGGCGAGCAGCGACAGGTTGTAAGGATGCGAACCGGAGCGACTGCAAATCTGGCCTTTCATCTTCGGGCTGGCGAGATCTTCGTAGGTTTTCACGTCGTTCGGGTTGATCGTCGCCTTGTTGTAGATGATGACGCGCGCGCGCGTCGAAAAGGCGGTCCAGTCGGGCGAGCGCAGGTGGGCGGGAATGCGGGCCTCGACGATCTTCGAGCCGATCGGCGCGAACAGGCCGAGTTCGTCTGCCTTGGCCAGGCGCGCGGCATCGACGGTGATGAACACGTCGGCGGGACTGAGCGCGCCTTCGTTGCGGATACGTTCGAGCAGTTCGTCCTCCTTCATTTCGATGCGGTTGATCTTGATGCCGGTCTGCTTGGTGAAGTCCGCATACATCTGCTCGTCGGTCTGATAGTGGCGCGCCGAGTAGAGGTTGAGGACTTTCTCCTGGGCGAGGGCGGGCGAGGAGAGGAGGGCGATCGAAAGGGCTGACAGTGCAATGGCTTTGAGTTTCATGGCGGGTGGCTTCCTTTGTGAGGGTTGTCGATGCGGCGTATCGTATCAGAATGAGAACGATTATCAAACATATTGTTAAATTTTTTTGCTGTGCGGTTTCCGTGTGGCGGATAGAACACGCTGCCAGGGCGAGTCATAAGGATTACTCGCTGATCTATAATCTGCGCCAATATCAACAGGCTAGCGGAGGGAGAGGCATGAAATACGCGGATTTTCATCGTCGTTCGATCGGCGATCGGGACGGTTTCTGGGCCGAGCAGGCGCAGTTGATTGATTGGCAGGCGCCGCCGCAGACGATCTGCGATTACAGCAAGCCTCCCTTCGTCAAATGGTTCTCGGGCGGCAAGACCAACCTCTGCCACAACGCGGTGGATCGCCATGCCGCCCGGCGTCCCGACGACCGCGCGCTGATCTACGTCTCGACCGAGACGAACGAGGAGAAGGTCTACAGCTTCGCCGAATTGAAGACCGAGGTGATGCGCATGGCGGCGATCATGCAAAGCCTTGGCGTGAACAAGGGCGACCGCGTGCTGATCTACATGCCGATGATCGCCGAAGCCGCCTTCGCGATGCTCGCCTGCGCGCGCATCGGCGCGATCCATTCCGTGGTGTTCGGCGGCTTCGCCTCCGGTTCGCTGGCGACGCGCATCGACGACGCCAAGCCGAAACTGATCGTGTCGTCTGACGCCGGCATGCGCGGCGGCAAGGCCGTGCCCTACAAGCATCTTCTCGACGAGGCGATCGATATCGCCCAGGCGAAGCCCGAAAAGGTGCTGATGATTGATCGCGGCCTCGACAAGGAGTTCAACAAGGTCGCGGGACGCGACGTCGATTACGCCGCGTTGCGCGCCGAACACATGAACGCCGACGTGCCCTGCGCATGGCTGGAATCCTCCGAGCCGTCCTACATCCTCTATACCTCCGGCACTACCGGCAAGCCCAAGGGCGTGCAGCGCGACACGGGCGGCTATGCCGTGGCGCTCGCCGCCTCGATGAAATACGTCTATACCGGCTTCGCCGGCGAGACGATGTTCTCCACCTCGGACATCGGCTGGGTGGTCGGCCACAGCTACATCATCTACGGCCCGCTGATCGCCGGCATGGCCACCGTCATGTATGAAGGCACGCCGATCCGCCCCGATCCCGGCATCTGGTGGAGCCTGGTCGAGAAATACAAAGTCAATGTCATGTTCTCGGCGCCGACCGCGATCCGCGTGCTCAAGAAGCAGGATCCGGCCTTTTTGCACAAATACGACCTTTCCTCGCTCAAGCACCTGTTCCTCGCCGGCGAACCGCTCGACCAGCCGACGCACGAGTGGATCATGAGCGAACTCAAGCTCCCCGTCATCGACAACTACTGGCAGACCGAGACCGGCTGGCCGATGCTCTCTACCGTGCGCGGGGTCGAGGATACGAAGATCAAATACGGAACACCGAGCTTTCCCGTCTTCGGCTACGACCTCAAGATCTTCCGCGAGGATGGCAGCGAGTGCGGAGCAAACGAGAAGGGCATCGTCGGCGTCGTGCCGCCCTTGCCGCCGGGTTGCCTGTCGACCGTCTGGGGCGACGACGAGCGCTTCGTCAAGACCTACTTCGGCCTGTTCAAGGAACCGCTGGTTTATTCGAGCTTCGACTGGGGCATCAAGGACGAGGAGGGCTACCACTTCATCCTCGGCCGCACCGACGACGTCATCAACGTCGCCGGCCACCGTCTCGGCACGCGCGAGATCGAGGAAGCGGTGCAGGCGCATCCGGCCATCGCGGAGGTCGCCGTAGTGGGCGTGAACGACCCGTTGAAGGGCCAGGAGCCGATGGCCTTCGCCGTCGTCAAGGATGCGGCAAGGATCGCCACGCCGGAACTCAGGGCCGCGCTCGAAGCCGAAGTGAAGAAGACCGTCGACGACATTCTCGGCCCCATCGCACGGCCCAAGCACGTGCATTTCGTCACCGGCCTGCCGAAGACGCGCTCCGGCAAGATGCTGCGCCGCTCGATCCAGGCGCTCGCGGAAGGCCGCGATCCGGGCGACTTGACCACGCTCGACGATCCGTCGACGCTGGAGCAGATCAAGAACATCCTCAGAGGCTGAAGAGGTGGACGCGCCGCGCATTTCATGTAGAATCTGCGGCTTTCGTGGAGGCGGTTAGCTCAGCTGGTTAGAGCGCCACGTTGACATCGTGGAGGTCGTTGGTTCGATTCCAATACCGCCTACCAATTTTTAGAATAGGATCAGGCAGTTACATCATTAGGGAGAGAAAGCCGCGGGGTGCGGCTTTTTCTTTTGGTGTGCCGAACTGCCTGTGACATGAATCGCGGTTTTTCGTTTATCGGTGGCGAAAGTTCGGCCTGCGTTTTTCCGCGAAGGCCGACATGCCTTCCTTCTGGTCTTCGAGCGCAAAGGTGGCGTGAAACACCCGGCGCTCGAACAGCAGCCCTTCGTTCAGGCCGGACTCATAGGCGCGATTGACGGATTCCTTGATCATCATGACGACCGGCAGGGAGAAACCTGCAATGGTTTCCGCGGCGCGCAGGGTTTCCTCGAGCAGCTGATCGGTCGGAAAGATGCGGGCGACGAGCCCGCTTTTTTCCGCCTCCGCGGCATCCATCATCCGGCCGGTAAGACACAGGTCCATCGCCTTGGCCTTGCCGACGGCGCGCGGCAGGCGTTGCGTGCCGCCGGCGCCTGGCATGGTGCCGAGCTTGATTTCCGGCTGGCCGAACTTGGCGTTGTCGGCAGCGAAGATCATGTCGCACATCATCGCGATTTCGCACCCGCCGCCGAGCGCGAAGCCAGACACCGCGGCGATCACCGGCTTGCGCGCGGTCTTGATGCGCTCCCAGTTGCGCGTGATGAAATCGGTCTTGTAGGCGTGCATGTAGTCGAAATTTTTCATGAAGCCGATGTCGGCGCCGGCGGCGAAGGCTTTCTCGTTGCCGGTCAGGACAAGGCAGCCGATGCCTTCGTCGGCCTCGAAGCGATCGACTGCCGCAGCGATGCCATCGACGACATCGTTGTTGAGGGCATTCAGGACTTCCGGGCGATGGATGCGGATCAGGCCGACGCGTCCGCGGGTTTCGGTGAGTACGACTTGCGACATGCGGTTCTCCAATGAAAATGCCGCCCGAAGGCGGCAGAAAGGCTGATTCGGGCGAGGTTACTGTACCAGCGACCAGCCGCCATTCTTGACCTCGAGCATGCGGAAAGCCGAGAGGTCGAGTCCCATGTGGTCGGTGAGCGACATGTCGAACGTGCCGCTGGTACCGACAAAGCCTTTCGTTTGTTCGATGGCGATCATCAGCGCGTCGTAGGCATGGTCGCCGAAGCGGGGGCTGCCGATCCGGACTGCGATCCGTCTGGCGGGGAATTTATGTGACGAATGCCGGCTATGACAGAGCGCGTGCCGACGCGGCGATCGTGAGGGCGCGGCCGATGCCGTGGCCTTCGGCGTGCCCTTCATCGCCAATCCCGATCTGGTGCGCCGTTTCGTCAGCGGTGTGCCACTGAATACGGCAGGCACGAAGACCTTCTATCGCGGAGGCGAGCAGGGGTATCTCGACTATCCCATGCTCGGCCAGACGGACTGACGGCGGGCGCGGGGCGGATACAATCCCCGCATGCTGTCGCGCCTTGAACTGACCATCGAACTCTTGCATGCGGTGCCGGAGGCCGCCCTGGCGACACACGCCACCGCGCTGCCCGGTTTTCCGTTTGCCTCGGTGGTCTCCTTCGTTGCCGACGAGCGCCATCGTCCGGTCTTTCTGATTTCGCGGCTGGCCGAGCACACGCGCAATCTGGCCACCGATGCGCGTGCCGGCCTGGTGATGGCCATGCGGATGGGCGAGGGCGAGATCGCGCGCGTCACCCTGCTCGGCGAAGCGCGCCCGATCGAGGCCAATCCTTTGCTGACGAACCGCTATCTGCGTCACCACCCGCATGCCGAGTACTTCCTTCAGCTCGGCGATTTCGCTTTTTATCGCCTCGATCCGCTGCGTATTCTGGCGGTAGGCGGTTTCGCCCAGGCCGGCTGGATCGAGGGCGCACGGCTGCTCGATGCCCCGGCAATGACGCTGGAGGAGGAGGCAGCGCTGCTCGAACGCCATGCGGACGAATTGCCCTCCGGCTGGCGTCTCGTCGGCGCCGACTTCTACGGCGTCAATGTGCTGCGCGAGGGGCAGCTGTCGCGGATACGCTTTCCGACGGGCGCGGTGACGCGCGAAGCCTGGCTGCCCACTCTGCGGCGCGCGCTGAGGACGGCGGCAGCGGACGACCTGGCGCGCCTGTAAAAGTCGGCGCTGGCAGGACGGCGAGCTACTTCAGGCGCCGGAGGCAGTCCAGATAGGCTTGTGCATCCAGCGGCGCTCTGTCGCGCTGGGCGCGCCAGAGCGTTTCGCCGAGGCATTCGAGAAGATCGTGGAGCGCGGCGTGCCGCTCGCCGTGTCGCCGCAGCCGACTTTCGAACGCGGTGCGGATGCCCGGCGGCTGGTCGATGGAGAGCTGTTCTTCGATGGCCAGATGCAGCGACAGATGCAGAAAAGGATTTTGCTCGCCGTCCTCCGGCGTCCAGTCCCGCGTCAGCGCTTCCTCGTTCATCAGCGTGTGGTATTCGGGATGCAGGGCGACGATGTCGGCGGCCAGCGTTTCCAGCGGCGTGGCGGGCAGTTGACCGACGCGCTTTTGCCAGGCATCGACGAGGAAGCGGCGGGCCTGGTCGCGGCTAGGGGTGAACATCGTATTTGCCCTTGTAGCCACAGACATCGCGCACCACGCAGCGCCAGCATGCGGGCTTTCTCGCCTTGCAGACGTAGCGGCCGTGCAGGATCAGCCAGTGGTGGGCGTGGCGGCGATATTCGCCCGGCACGACCTTGAGTAGTTTTTTCTCGACCTCCGTCACATCCTTGCCCGGCGCAAGGCCGGTACGATTGGCCAGCCGGAAGATGTGCGTATCGACGGCGATGGTCGGTTCATGGAAGACGACGTTGAGCACGACGTTCGCCGTCTTGCGCCCGACGCCTGGCAAGGCCTCGAGCGCGGCGCGCTCGTGCGGCACTTCGCCGCCGTGACGTTCCAGCAGCAGACGCGCGGCGGCGGCGAGGTTCCTGGCTTTGGTCTTGTAGAGGCCGATGGTCTTGATGTATGCGGCGATCTTCTCTTCGCCGAGCGCGGCCATGGCCGCGGGCGTCGGCGCGGCGGCGAACAGCGCGGGCGTGGCGAGATTGACGCTCTTGTCGGTGGCCTGTGCCGAGAGGATCACTGCGACCAGGAGCTGGAAGGGCGTGGCGTAGTCGAGCTCGGTTTTCGGCGCCGGGTCGATTTCCGCGAGGCGGCGGAAGAATTCGACCCGCTGGGCGGGCTTCATGGCGCCGCCTGCTGGGCCAGCAGGCGCGCCTTGGCGCGTTCGTTGGCGCACCATTCGAGCCAGTTGCGTGCGGCGATCATCAGGCCGAGCACGAAGAAGGCGCCCGGCGGCAGGATGGCGAGCAGAAAACCCGGATAGTCCTCGGGCAGGATCTGCCAGGCGCTTAAGCCCGGCACGATCATCTCGATGCCGGAAAACAGCGTGCCTTGGCCGACGAATTCGCGGATTGCGCCCAGCAGTCCGATCACCCAGACGAAACCCACGCCCATCACCGCGCCATCGTAGGCGGAAAGCCCAGCGGAATTCTTCGCCGCGAAGGCTTCGACGCGCGCCAGCACGATGCAGTTGGTGACGATGAGCGGGATGAAGATGCCGAGCACGAGATAGAGGTCATGCAGATAGGCGTTGAACAGCAGGTCGACGACGGTGACGAGCGCGGCGATGACGAGGATGAAGATCGGGATGCGGATTTCGTAGGGAATCAGGCCGCGCAGCAGGGACACGGCGAAGCTCGACACCGTCATGACGAGGATGGTAGCCAGGCCGAGGCTGACGGCATTCACCATCGTGCCGCTGACGGCGAGCAGGGGACACAGGCCGAGCAACTGGGCGAGGATGGCGTTCTGCTTCCACAGGCCGTTGCGGGTAAGGTCGCGATAAACGTTCATGGCGTCTGATCCTCATAACGGGCGCCGGCGGGGAGGGCGTAGAGGGCGGCGGCACGCGGCAGCAGCCATTGCACGGCGCGGCCGCTCGAGTTGACGACGGCGCGTGCCGAAATGGTGGCGCCGGCGCGCTGATCGAAGGCGCCGCCGTCTTTCTTCACGCGCCAGCGCGTTGCGTCGGCGAATTCGCGTTCGTCAAACTGGGCGATCCAGGGCGCGGATTTGTTCTTGTCCTTCTTCAGATCGATGTAGTCGCCCAGCCCTGGTGTCTCCTTGTGGTTCGTGACGCGCAGGGCGGCGAGACGGCCGTCGGCGCGCACGGCGAGCAGCAGGCCGATCTGGCCGGCGTAGCCGTCCGGTGCGGCGGCTTCGAAGACGAGCGCGACCGGTTTGTCGGCGCGGCGGGCGCGGTAGAGCGTGCTGGGCGCGGCGAGGCCCAGTTCCGGCGTGGGTGGCAGGATCACCGCATCGGCCAGAAGATCGTTGTCGTATTCGTGGGGCGACAGCACCTCGGCGACGAGGCGCAGCTTGGCCTCCTGCCGGGTGGCCTCGATGGCCGGGCGCGTCAGCCGGTAGGCGCCGGCCATCAGGGCGGTGAACACGATGGTGAACACCAGCAGAATCGCCGCCGTACGCGCGGAAATGCGCCACGCGCCTGGTTCCGGCAGGGAGGGCGGCGGCGGAGCGGCGGAAGGAGAGGTGTCGCTCATGGGGCGGGGGGCTGCTTGCCGTGGCCGAATACTTTCGGCTGGGTGTGCATGTCGATCAGGGGGACGAGCAGGTTCATCAGCAGGATGGCGAAGGCCATGCCGTCCGGATAGGCGCCGAAATTGCGGATGATCCAGGTCAAGAGCGCCGCGCCGGCGGCGAAGATCAGCTTGCCCAGCGGCGTCGTGCTGCCGGAGACCGGGTCGGTGGCGATGAAGAAGGCGCCCAGCATGGCCCCGCCGGTGAAGATGTGGAATTCCGGTGCGGCGAAACGCTCCGGCATGTAGGCGTGAAAGGCGCCGGCCACGAGCCACAGCGTGGCGAGGAAGGCGACTGGTACGTGCCAGGTGATCACGCGTTGCTGCATGAGCCACAGGCCGCCCAGCAGATAGCCGACGGCGATCCACTCCCAGCCGCGGCCGCCGATGTTGCCGAAGGTGGCCTGGTCGGCGCCGAGAATGCCGGAGATGGTGGCGACATGCTCGGCGCTCCGCAGCACCGTGCGCAGGGCGTCGAGCGGCGTCGCCATGACGATGGCGTCGAGCTGGCGATCGCTGGAAAAGATCGCGCGCAGCATCGGCGCCAGCTCCGTGAAGTCGGCGCGCGGCCATTGCGACATCAGCTGCGGATAGGCGACGATCATCGCGCAGAAGGCCAGCATCGCCGGGTTGAAGGGATTCTGGCCGAGGCCGCCGTAGAGATGTTTGGCGACGACGATGGCGATCAGCACGCCCAGCACGGTCAGCCACCAGGGCGCAATGGGCGGGAAGGTGAGGGCGATCAGCCAGGCGGTGACCAGCGCGCTGCCGTCGGTCAGGTGCAGCATCACCGGCTTGTCGCGCAGACGCAGCATGATGGCTTCGGCGGCGAGCGCCGTGAAGGAGGCCAGTGCGATTTGCACGAGGATGGCGGCGCCGAAGAACCAGACATAGGCGGCGATGCCGGGCAACAGGGCGACGAGCACCCGGAGCATGACGCCGTGCACGCTCGCGGAAGGGTGGTCGATGTGGGGCGAGATGGCCATCAGGAGGGCTCCTTGGGCGCGGTTTCCGGATGGGCGCGCGACTGGGCGGCGGCGATCTTGGCGGTGTCTTCCTGGGCCAGCTTGGCGCGCGTCTCGGCGGCCTTCGCGGCCAGGCGCGCCGCCTTTTCCTGCTTGTCGCGCTCCTCGCGGAACAGCCGGAAGTCGTAGCGTTCGCGCGCCGCGTCCGCCGCCGCCTTCTCGCGTTCGCGCGCGCGGATTTCGGACTTGGCGAAACGGTAGTAATCGACCAGCGGGATGTGCGCTGGGCAGACATAGGCGCAGCAGCCGCATTCGATGCAGTCGAACAGGTGGTATTCCTGCGCCTTGCCGAAGTTCTTCGAGCGCGCATACCAGTACAGCTCGTGCGGCTGGAGAACCATCGGGCAGGCGCGCGTGCAGGCCCCGCAACGAATGCAGGGCATTTCCGGCGGGAGCGGCGGAAAGAGCGCCGGGCTCATCGCCAGCAGGCAGTTCGTGGCCTTGACCACCGGCACGTTGAGTCGCGGCAGCGGAAAGCCCATCATCGGCCCGCCCATCACGATGCGGTCGGTGTCCTCGCGCGGCGCGCCCAGCGGCAGCAGGGCATCGATCGGTGTGCCGATCAGCACTTCGAAGTTGCCGGGCGTTGCGACGTTGCCAGTCAGCGTGACGATGCGCGAGACGAGCGGCTCCCCGGCGAGCACCGCCCGGGCCACGGCATGGGCGGTGCCGACGTTGAAGCATTGCACGCCAAAATCTGGCCCCAGTTTGCCATAGGGCACGGCGATGCCGGTGAGCGTGCGAATCAGCTGCTTTTCGCCGCCGGCCGGATAGCGTGCGGGCACGGCGACGACCTGGCAACTCGCGCTTTCGCAGTCGCCGAGTGCAGCGTTCAGGGCGGCGAGGGCTTCCGGTTTGTTGTCCTCGACGCCGAAGAGAATTTTCTTGGCATGCATGATGCGGCCGAGGATGCGCGCGCCCGCGACGATTTCTGCGGCACGTTCCCGCATCAGGCGGTCGTCGCAGGTGATCCACGGCTCGCACTCGGCCCCGTTGATGATCAGGGTGTCGATGTTCGACTGGGCCTTGACATGACTTGGGAACGCCGCGCCGCCGAGGCCGACGATGCCGGCTTCGCGGATGCGCGTGCGCAGTTTTTCGATGTCCTCGGCAAAGGGATCGAGCGGTATGCGCTCGATCCAGGTTTCTGCGCCGTCCGGTTCGATGATCGCGCAGGGAGCGGAAAGTCCGGAAGGGTGGGGCAGGGGTCGGTCTGCAATCTCGACGACCGTGCCGGAGGTCGGCGCATGGACCGATGCGCCGAAGGAACCCTCGGCAACAGCGATGACCTGCCCCTTGAGCACTTTCTCGCCTGCCTTGACGCAGATCGCGGCGCTCCCGGTCGCGCTCTGGCGGAATGGGACGATCAGTCGCTCCGGCAGGGGAGCGGTGCGGATCGGGGCGCCCGCCGAGGCTTCCTTGTTCGAGGCCGGCTCGACGCCGCCGGGAAAGCGGAACAGGTCAAGCATGGGGCGGCCTCGCCGGATTGAGCGGGATCACCGGATACTTCCACTTCCAGGTGTCGATGGTTTCAGGCAGCGGCTCCATCGTGATGCAATTGACCGGGCAGGGGGGCAGGCACAGTTCGCAGCCGGTGCATTGCGCCGCGATCACCGTGTGCATCTGCTTGGCGGCGCCGACGATGGCATCGACCGGACAGGCCTGGATGCACAGCGTGCAGCCGATACAGAGGTTCTCGTCGATGACGGCGACGCTTTTCGGTTTCTCGATGCCGTGTTCCGCCGACAGCGGCTTGTATTCGCGGCCGAGCAGGTCGGCGAGCTTGCGCACGCCATCGTCGCCGCCCGGCGGGCACTGATTGATGTCCGCCTCTCCCTTGGCCACGGCTTCCGCATAGGGTTTGCAGCCAGGATAGCCACACTGGCCGCACTGCGTCTGCGGCAGGATGGCGTCGATCTTCTCGACGAGCGGATCGCCCTCGACCTTGAACTTGACGGCGGCAAAGCCCAGCGCGGCGCCGAGGACGACGGCGCCCAGCGCCATGACGAGGATGGCTTCGAGCATCGCGATCTACTGGTAACGATCCAACCCGGCGAAACCCATGAAGGCGAGACTCATTATGCCGGCGGTGATCATGGCGATGGCGGTGCCGCGAAAATGCACCGGCACGTCGGCCCCTTCGAGGCGTTCGCGGATGCCGGCGAACATCGCGAGCGCGAACGTGAAGCCGACGGCCGAACCGGCGCCGAACAGCATCGACTCGACGAGCCCGTGGCCCATGCCGATGTTGAGCAGCGGCACGCCGAGCACCGCGCAGTTGGTGGTGATGAGCGGCAGGTAGATGCCGAGCACCTGATGCAGCAGCGGACTGATCTTCTGGATCACCAGTTCGGTGAATTGCACGACCGCCGCGATGGTGACGATGAAGGACAGCGTGCGCAGGTAGAGCAGGTCGTTGGGGGCGAGCAGCCAGGTATCGATGACGTAGCTCGTCGCGCAGGCGAGCGTCAGCACGAATGTCGTCGCCGCCCCCATGCCCACGGCGGTCTCCAGCTTGCGCGACACCCCCATGAAGGGACACAGGCCGAGCAGACGCACCAGAACGACGTTATTGACGAGAACCGCGCCGAGAACGATGAAAAGATAGCTGGTCATGGTCGAAAAAAGCCGGGTTGCCCCGGCGCTTGCGGATTATCCCGCTTTGTCGCCCACTCAACAACCCTGATGGCAGTGGGCCGCAAAGTCGACGCCGGCGGGACGGGGCAAATAGCCCTGGCCATTTTTATCCGGGAGGAATTTATACGTCCTTGACGTACAATGAGCCATGCTGACGATTGTCGAGACTCCGACTTTTTCGCGCCTGTGGCCGCACTACTGGACGGAAGACGAGCGTGGGGAGTTCGCTGCCTGGCTGTCGGAAAACCCCGAGGCCGGCGATGTGATCAGGAAGTCCGGAGGCGTTCGGAAGGTTCGCTGGACACGAGCGGGGTCGGGCAAGTCGGGCGGGGTTCGCGTGGTCTACTTCAATCGTCTGGCCAGCGGTGAAATCTGGTTGCTGTTCATGTACGCCAAGGCAGAGCTCGACTCGATTGCAGGCGAGGTATTGCGGGAGATGAAGGATGAAATCGAAAAAGCCATTGAGTGACGAAGCCCTGGAAGCCTTCGAGTCGTCTCTTGACGTTGCTGCCGAGTTGCGGAAGTCCATCAGGGAGATGGTTGCGAAAAAGGGGGCGAGGGTCGAGGTTTCCCCTGTCGTCTCGGCCCGAATCCGCTCCGGACTCACTCAATCCCAGTTTGCCGACCTGCTGGGCGTTTCAGTCAGAACGCTTCAGGAATGGGAACAGGGCCGCCGCTCTCCATCCCGTGCAGCCAGGACGCTGATTTCAATAGCCGAGCGTCGCCCGGAGGTGCTGCGCGAGGTCGCGGCTGCGGTGTAGGCGTCGCCCGTTCCGGCAGGATTGCCCGGGTCAGTCGAGCAGTTCGATCTGGCCGGCGATGCCGACGGCGATGTTCGATTCGCCGGCCTCGACGGGCAGCGGCGCGGCTTCGGCGGCCATCAGCATCGCGCCGCGCGCGACCGGATGAGGCGACGGGAAGTGGCTGCCGGCATACACGCTCATCGGACGATTTCCTCCAGGAGCCGGCGGTAGCGTTCGGCGTTTTGCACGTAATGCGGCGCGTTGCGGGAAAAGCGGGCAAGCTGCTCGTCGGTGAGTTCGCGTACCACCTTGCCGGGCGAGCCCATGACCAGCGAGCGGTCGGGAATCACCTTGCCTTCGGGGATCAGCGTATTCGCGCCGATCAGGCAGTGCTTGCCGACCACCGCGCCGTTGAGGATCACGCTCTTGATGCCGATCAGCGAGCCGTCGCCGACGATGCAGCCATGCAGCATGACCATATGACCGACGGTGATGTCGCGACCGAGGGTGAGCGGCACGCCGTCGTCGGTGTGCAGCACGGAGCCGTCCTGGATGTTGGTGTTCGCGCCGACGGTAATCGGGTCGTTGTCGCCGCGCAGCACGGCGTTCCACCAGACGCTGACGTTCGCCCCGAGCCGCACGTCGCCGATCACCGTCGCGTTCGGCGCGATCCAGACGCCATCCGCGAATTGCGGGACCTTGTCGCCAAGTCGATAGATCGGCATCAGAGCAGTTCGCCGAGCCTGATGTCGACCATCAGGTCATCCGAGAGCTTCTCCAGCGCGGCCTTGAGTATGCGGGCGTCGAAGTCGGGCGCGGCGGTAAGTTCGGCCTCGCAGTGGAACAGGATTTCCGCCGACATCGGCGCGCTGCTGGTGCGGGTTTGCAACTCCTCGACATTCACGGCATGGCGCGCCAGCACCTGCGCGACCTCCCTGACGATGCCGATGCGGTCGTGGCCGACCAGGGCGAGCGTCAGCCGCCGTCCTGCCGGCGTCGACTTTTTTTCGGCGGCGACTTCGGCGCTCACCTTGAGGCCATTCAGGCCGGAGAGCGTGGTGATGAGTTCGGTGATTTCGCCGGCCGGGACGGAGACTTCGACGATGCCGGCGAACTTGCCGGAGAGTTGCGCCATCGAGGCTTCCAGCCAGTTGCCACCGTGGGCGGAAATCGCCGTGGCGAGTTCCTCGACGAGGCCCGGACGGTCGTCGCCGATGGCGGTCAGGATCAAACGTTTTTCATGCGTCATGGGCAGCGTCCTCCATCGGCACGCAGGCGCAGAACAGGTTGCGGTCGCCATACACGTCGTCGATGCGATTGACCGACGGCCAGAACTTGTTGGCGGTGACCCAGGGCAGGGGGAAGACGGCCGTCTCGCGCGAATAGGGACGGTTCCACTCGCCGACGATGTCCGCCTGCGTATGCGGCGCGCGCTTGAGCGGGTTGTCGTCCTGTGGCCACTCGCCGACCTCGATTTTCCTGATCTCGTCGCGGATGGCGATCATCGCGTCGCAGAAACGATCCAGTTCGGCCTGGTTCTCCGATTCGGTCGGTTCGACCATCAAGGTGCCGGCGACCGGGAAGCTGACCGTCGGCGCGTGGAAGCCGTAATCCATCAAGCGCTTGGCGATGTCGATCTCGGCGATGCCCGCATTCCCTCCGGTGGCGGCCTTGATCGCGCGGATGTCGAGGATGCACTCGTGGGCGACGCGGCCGTGGCTGCCGGTGTAGAGCACCGGGTAGTGGTCTTTGAGGCGCGCGGCGACGTAGTTGGCGTTGAGGATCGCGACCTCGGTGGCCTGCTTCAGGCCGCTGCCGCCCATCATCGCGATATACATCCACGAGATCGGCAGGATGGAGGCCGAGCCGCAGGGTGCGGCCGAGACCGGTGCGACATGCGGCGCGAGATGCGCTTTCAGGCCGATGGGCCCCATGCCGGGGCCGCCGCCGCCGTGCGGGATGGAAAAGGTCTTGTGCAGGTTGATGTGCGCAACGTCGGCGCCGATGTGGCCGGGCGAGGTCAGGCCGACCTGGGCGTTGAGGTTCGCGCCGTCCATATACACCTGGCCGCCGTGCGCGTGGATGATCTCGCACATTTCCCCGACGGCCTCCTCGAACACGCCGTGCGTCGAGGGGTAAGTGAGCATCAGACAGGAAAGCTTGTCGGCGTGCCGTTCCGCCTTGGCTTTCAGGTCGGCGACATCGACGTTGCCGCGCTCGTCGCACTCGACGACGACGACTTGCAGGCCGCACATCTGCGCGGTCGCCGGGTTGGTGCCGTGCGCGGACTTCGGGATCAGGCAGACGTCGCGGCGTCCCTGGCCTTGCGCCGCCTGATAGCGGCGGATGGCGACCAGGCCGGCGTATTCGCCCTGCGCGCCCGAGTTGGGCTGGATGAAGATTTCGTCGAAGCCGGTGATCGTGGCGAGCCATTGCGACAACTGTCCGATCATCTCGGCGTAACCGGTCGCCTGTTCGGCGGGCGCGAACGGATGCAGCGCGCCGAAGGCCGGCCAGGAGACCGGCATCATCCCGGCGGCGGCGTTGAGCTTCATCGTGCAGCTGCCGAGCGGGATCATCGCGTGGTCGAGGGCGAGGTCCTTGTTCTGCAAGCGCTTCAGGTAGCGCAACATCGCGTGTTCGGTGTGGTGGCTGTTGAACACCGGGTGCGTCAAGATCGGCGAACTGCGACGCAGGCTATCGGGAATCGCGTCGTCACAGTCGTCTTCGATGCTTTTGCCGAGGAGGGCCGCCAGCGCGGCGACATCCTCGCGCGTGGTCGTCTCGTCGAGGCTGATGCCGACGGTCTCAGAGTCGATGTGGCGCACGTTGTAGGCCGATTGCTTCAGTCGTGCCGTCCCGTCAGCGCCGACTTTCACTGTGATCGTATCGAAGAAGCTGCCCGTCACGCCCAGGGCCTTGGCCAGCAGGCAGGTCAGGCGATGGATGCGCTGCGCGATGCGCTTCAGGCCTTCCGGCCCGTGCCAGACGGCATACAGGCCGGCCATGTTGGCCAAAAGCACCTGCGAGGTGCAGATGTTCGAGTTGGCTTTCTCGCGGCGGATGTGCTGCTCGCGGGTTTGCAGCGCCATGCGCAGGGCGGTCTTGCCGCGCGCATCCTTCGAGACGCCGATGATGCGGCCGGGCGCCGCGCGCTTGTGTTCGTCCAGGCAGGCGAAGAAGGCGGCGTGCGGACCGCCGTAGCCCATCGGGACGCCGAAACGCTGCGAGGAACCGAAGGCGATGTCGGCGCCCATTTCGCCGGGCGACCTGGTCAGCACCAGCGCCATCAGGTCGCAGGCGACGGCGCTGACGGCGTGCTTCGCCTTCAGCGCCGCGATGACGGCGCCGAAATCCTTGAGCTCGCCTTTCGCGTTGGGCGTCTGCAGCAGCGCGCCGAACACGTCATGATCCGCTGCCGTCTCGGCCGGGCCGAAGATCAGCGCGAAGCCGAGCCAGGCGGCGCGGGTGCGCACCACGTCGATGGTCTGCGGAAAGGCGTCCTCATCGACGAAGAAGGCGTTGTTCTGCGACTTGCTGCAACGGCGCGCCATGGCCATCGCCTCGGCGGCGGCGGTCGCCTCGTCGAGCAGGGAAGCGTTGGCGAGCGGCAGCCCGGTGAGGTCGATCACCATCTGCTGCCAGTTGAGCAGGGCTTCGAGACGGCCCTGGGCGATTTCGGCCTGGTAGGGGGTGTAGGCGGTATACCAGCCGGGGTTTTCCAGCACGTTGCGCTGGATGACCGGCGGCGTGTAGGCGCCGTAGTAACCGAGACCGATGAAGGATTTGCGCACTTGGTTCCTGTCGGCGATGGCCTTGAGTTTCGCCAGCGCGGCATGTTCGCTCATCGGCGCGGGCAGCGGCAGGTCGCTCTCCAGGCGGATGCCGGCGGGCACGGTCTGGTCGATCAGTTCGGCGCGATCCTTGACGCCGATCGCGGCGCACATCGCCGCTTGTTCGGCAGCAGACGGGCCGATGTGGCGTGCGAGGAATTCGTCGCGGCCCTCCAACTCGTCGAGCGTCATTCCGCGGCGACCTTCTCGTAGGCGGCGGCGTCGAGCAGGCCGTCGAGGTCGGCCATGTTGGCCGGCTTGAGCTTGAACAGCCAGGCGGCGTAGGCGTCCCGATTGACGCTTTCGGGGGCATCGACCGCGGCATCGTTGCGGGCGACGACCTCGCCGGCGACGGGCGCGTAGATGTCGGAAGCCGCCTTGACCGATTCGACGACCGCGCATTCCTTGCCGGCTTCGAGCGTGCGGCCGGGTTCGGGCAGTTCGAGGAAGACGATGTCGCCCAGCGCTTCCTGCGCGTGGTCGGTGATGCCAACCGTGATCGTGCCGTCGGCGTCGAGCCTCACCCACTCATGGGAGTTGGTGTATTTGAGATTGACGGGAATATTCATGGCTCACACTCCTTGATTTGGGATTGTCCGTGGCGGACGAAGACCGGCTTGACGACCCTCGCCTTGAGGTGTTTGTCGCGGATTTCGACCTGCACCACGTCGCCGATGGCCACGCCGGCCGGCAGGCGGGCCAAGGCAATCGACCGGTTCAGCGTCGGCGAGAACGAGCCGCTGGTGATCTCGCCCTCGCCCTGCGGGGTGACGACCTTCTGGCGGGCGCGCAGGACGCCCTTGTCGAGCAGCACGAGGCCGAGGAATGTTCTTAGAGAACCCTGTTCTTGCCGTCGGACGAGCGCCGACTTTCCGATGAAGTCGCGGTTGGCGTCCTTGGAATCGACCGTCCAGGCCAGCCCGGATTCGAGCGGATTCTGCGTCTCGTCCATGTCCTGGCCGTAGAGGTTCATGCCGGCCTCCAGCCGCAGCGTGTCGCGCGCGCCGAGTCCGACGGGCCGGATGCCGGCATCGAACAGCTTCTGCCAGACGCCCGGCGCCTGGTCGGCCGGAATGCCGATCTCGAAGCCGTCCTCGCCCGTGTAGCCGGTGCGGGCGATCAGCCAGGTGACGCCGTCGACCTCCCATTCGGCGGCCTGGAAGGGGGCAAGCATGACGGTGGCGGCGCGGGCGACCGGGAAGGCCGCCCAGAAACGTTCGCGCGCGTTCGGCCCCTGCACGGCGATCATCGCCAGGTCGCGGCGCGGCGTCAGGCTCACGGCGAAGTCGGCGGCGACGAGGCGCATCCAGGCCAGATCTTTTTCCGCCGTGCCAGCATTGACGACGATGCGGTATTTCTCCGGGGCGAAGAAATAGACGATCAGGTCGTCGATGATGCCGCCGTCGTCCTTGAGCATGCAGGAATAGAGCGCCTTGCCGGGCACGGTCAGCTTGGCCACGTCGTTGGCGAGCAGGCGGCGCAGGAAGGCCTGTGATTCCGCGCCGACGAGGTCGAGGCCAAGCATGTGCGAGACGTCGAACATGCCGGCGTCCGTGCGCACGGCGTGGTGCTCTTCGATCTGCGAGCCATAGTGGATCGGCATCAGCCAGCCGGCGAAGTCGACGATCTTCGCGCCGGCAGCGACATGGGTATCGTAAAGGGGCGTTTTCCGGATCATGGTCGAAGGTCGGCGCGGCGGCAATCCGCCCAGCAGTTGGGGGTTTCGAAGAGGCGCACCCGCTCGAGATGGAGATGGTTGCCGTAGCGATCCTGGTAGAGAGGATCGAGAATCTCGAAGGCCAGCCGCGCGAGGTTTTCGGCGGTCGGCACGCGATCGAGCACCACGGTCTTGTGCCCAGGCAAAGTGGCGAGAAAATCGACCACCTGCGTATCGCCCTCGAAGACGAGGAAGGCGTGATCCCAGGCCTCGACGACATGGCGCATGGCAATGGCCTTGACCTCGGAAAAGTCCATCACCATGCCCGTGTCGGGTCGGCCGGCGGCCTCGATCACGTCGCCTTCGAGCGTCACCTCCAGCGCGTAGCGATGCCCGTGCAGGTGGCGGCACTGGCTCTGGTGGTCGGGGATGCGGTGGCCGGCGTCGAATTCGAGGCGGCGGGTGATCTGCATGGTCGGGATGGGAAAGGCGCGAGCGGCGAAGTATAGTCCCGCCATGACCCGCCTCACGATCCAGGATCACCGACGCGACGCCACCGGCATGAGCTACGTCTATCCGGTGGTGTCGCGCCGCGCCGGCGGCGTGTCGGTCGGCATCAACCTCAATCCGAACAACGCCTGCAACTGGCGCTGCATCTACTGCCAGGTGCCCGATCTCAAACGCGGCGGCCCGCCACCGATCGACCTTCGGCGGCTCGAAAACGAATTGCGCGACTTGCTGAACTGGCTTTACGTCGGGGACTATCTCGACCGCCATGTCCCCCCGGAGGCCCGCCGGGTCGTCGACATTGCATTTTCAGGCAATGGCGAGCCGACCAGCGCGGCGGAGTTTCCGGAGGCGGTGGGTCTGGTCGAGCGCTTGCTCGACGATCTGCCGCTTTCCGAACCGCCTCGGGTGCGGTTAATCACCAACGGCAGCCTGCTCGACCGCCCCGGCGTGCAACGCGGCATCGCCGCCATCGGGGCGATGGGCGGCGAGACCTGGTTCAAGGTGGATGTCGTCGGCGCGGCCGCCATGCGGCGCATCAACAACGTCGCCTGCCGGCCGGAAACCGTTTTGCGCCGACTCCAGACTTGCGGCAAGCTATGCCCGACCTGGGTGCAGACCTGTCTTTTCGCGCTGGACGGCGCGCCGCCCGGCGAAACGGAACTGGCGGCCTATCTGGCCTTTCTGGCGCAGGCGCAAGCCGGCATCGCCGGCGTGCATCTGTATGGATTGGCGCGCCCCGCGCTCCAACCCGAAGCGCCGCGCCTGACGCCCCTGCCGTCGGCCTGGCTTGAAGAGTTCGCCGCGCGCATCGCAGCGTCCGCGCCGGGGCTGACGGTGCGCGTCAGCCCCTGAGGCGGCGTCAGCCCTTGCGGCTGGCGCGGGCCTCCTTTTTGAGTTCCTTGAAGAGATCGGGCTTGCGACTCTTCAGGTACTCGATGACCTCGTAGTCTTCTTTCCTGATTTTCTGGATGTCGATCCGCTCGACATGCACCAGGCGCAGCAGATGTTGAACCGGGCGGGGCATGTTGCGCCCGCTTTCGTAGCGCGAACCGCCGCTTTGCGTGACGCCGATCTGCGACCAGAACTGCTGCTGGTTCAGTCCGAGCTTGCGACGAATCCCGCGTGCGTCAATCTTCTCTTGGTTTTTCATCGGGTAGACCTCCGTTAGTATGCATCGAAAGTATGACAAAGGCGCCAACGATACAACGGAAGTCATAATGACGCAAGAGTGAGTCTTTTCCAACATGGTATGAGTCTGAACTTGGGTGTGTGTTTCCAAGGGGGAATGAGTCTGAAGCGGCGTAAAGGGATCGATCATCGGAGGCATGGTGATCGACATGAAACGGGACGAGGCTCACGACGCTGGAGCAGGTGCGGTCGTTTCTTGCGGGGACGGCCAAGGTTGGATTTTGTGCGACGAAGGGTGGCGAGGACGAGCGCTACCGGCACATTGCTGCGGTGCTGTCGCGTTTTGGCTACCGGCAGCTCAGGAGACCGGACAAGGGATTGATCCTGCGCTACTTGGAGCGCACGACGGGCTACTCCCGCCAGCAGATCACGCGGCTGGTCAAGCGCTGGGGCGAGGGCCGTGGGTTGCGCAAGAACTACCGCGCGCCACAAAACGGCTGGGTGCGCAAATTCACCGACCTGTGCAAGCAGGCGGGCTACGTGGCGCGCCGGCAGGTCTTCACCAAGACCCGACCGACCGGCATTGCCATCGGCGTACGCCGGGCGCCGAAGCCGGACGGGCGTCCTGGCTTCATCCGCATCGACAGCGTGCATCAGGGCGATCAGGACGGCATCAAGGGCGTCTATCACATCAACGCCGTCGACTGCGTCACCCAATGGGAACTGGTCGCCACCTGCGAAAAGATCAAGACCAAAAACGCTATCCGCTCAAGGCGGTCATGACGCCGCTGGAGATTCAGACTCATACCTTCATTGGAATTGACTCCGCGTTGTGCGGGGCCCTCCGAATACTGTAAAGTGCAGTACATTTGCAGTGGCTTCCGGAGAGGCTATGGCCGCAAGCAAGACCGCTACGCTGACCTTTCGGATCGATCCCGGGCTCAAGGAGGCGCTGCGCCTCGCGGCGAATCTCGAACATCGGTCCATCGCGAACATGGTCGAGGTCCTGATTCGCGACTATTGCGAGCAGCGCGGGATCGAGATTCCGCCCTCCGACGAAGCCGAGAACAACAGCGGAGTGCGCTCATGATCAAGACGGTCAAGCAGGCCTGCCGGTTCAATCCGATCATCCGGGACTACCGGATGAGCCAGGGGATCGAGAACCTGGCAGAGCTCATCAATGGCGAGGGGGACGGGCGGGAGTTCTTCTCGCGCAACTTCGTCACGCACGGCATGGAGCAGCTGTTCCGCGAGGGGCTGCTGCGCTTGTCGGGCAAGTCGGATCAGGCGGTCTTCGAGCTCACCCAAGCCATGGGTGGCGGTAAAACGCACATGATGATCGCGCTCGGCCTGCTGGCGCGTCACCCGCACCTGCGTTCCGATGTCCTCCTCCCCGATCTCGCCGCGCGTGTGGACTTTGGCACGGCACGCCTCGCCGCCTTCAACGGTCGCAACAACCCGGAAAACTACATCTGGGGTGAGATTGCAAGCCAGCTTGGCGCCGAGGATGCCATCAAGCCCTACTGGGCCAACGGCCCCAAGGCCGTCGATCAACGCAAGTGGAAGGAAATCATCGGCGACAAGCCGACGTTGATCCTACTGGACGAGCTGCCGCCCTATCTCGACAATGCCAGCACCCAGGTGTTCGGCCAGGGCACGCTGGCCAACATGGTGGTTTACAGCCTCTCCAGCCTGATGAGCGCGGCGCTGGAGTTGCCCAACTGCGCCATCGTCGTTGCGAACCTTGCGGGTAGTTACAAGGCCCAGACGAAGGCCCTTGCCGACGCAATCTCCAATCTTCAGCAGGAGACGCGCCGCCAAGCCATGACCATCACGCCGGTGCAACTGGCCGGCAATGAGATCTACGAGATCCTCAAGAAGCGGCTCATCGACGAGCTGCCCGACGAGCGCGTCATCGCGGATGTGGCCGAAGAGTACGCCCAGCAGATCAAGAAGGCCGAAGACGGCGGCTACATCGTTGCCAGCAGCATCGAGCAGATCGCCGAGCAGGTGCGTGAGACCTACCCCTTCCACCCCTCGTTCAAGCACCTTGTCGCGCTGTTCAAGGAGAACGAAGGGTTTCGCCAAACCCGCGGCCTGATGCAATTTACCGCCCGACTCCTCAAGAGCGTCGAGGAGCGCGAGACGGATGACGTCTTCCTGATCGGCACACAACATCTCAACCTCAACGACGATCAGGTCAAGGACGAGATCGAACGCATCGCGCCGAAGCTGATGCCGGCCGTCACGCGCGACATCGCCGACAACGGCAACGCCATTGCCGAACACATCGACAACGAGCTGGGCTCCGATGCCGCGCGGCAAGTGATGACACTGCTGCTGGCCTCCAGCCTGTCCCGCGCGGTCGGGGGGCGGATCGGCCTTTCCGAGAGCGAGTTGATCGAGTTCCTGGCCGCCCCGCAGCGCAAGCCCGACGAGTTCCTCCAGGCCATGCAGCGGCTGCGCGAGGCCGCCTGGTACCTGCACCGCGAGGAGCAACGCTTCTTCATCAAGGAAACCGAAAACCTGTCGCGCCAGATCGAGCGCAACGCTAAGGAGGTCCCTCAGCCCAAGATCGATCAGGCGCTGATCAATCGGCTCACCGGCATCCTCGAGCCGGTTCGCAAGATTGCATACCAGGATGTGCAGGTCCTGCCCAAGCTCGACGAATTGAAGCTCTCCGGCCCGCGGACGCTCATCGTCATCAAGCCCGATGGCAAGGTTCCTCCGAGCGAACTGCAAAACTTCTTTGACTATCAGCAGGAGAAAAACAACCTGCTGGTGCTCACGGGTCAGGACAGCCTGTTGGCGGATGCAGTCGAGGAGCGTCTGCGCGAGCTTTACGCCATCGAGCAGATCCACAAGCGGCTTCGCCCTGGCGACACGCTGTTCGAAGAAGCGCGCGACCGACTGGAGGAAGCGGGAGACCGCTTCGGCAAGGCCCTGTCGGCGGCCTACAACCGCCTCTACTTCCCGGTGAACGACCCGGTCGATGGTCGCGACGTCCTGGCCGGCGTCACCATCGACCAAGGGCTGAAGATCGGCCAGGGCGATCAGTCCGCCGAAGCGCAGATCGAGAATCTGCTCGCAAGCCCAAGAGCGGATTACAAGCTCGTGCGCGAGCTGACAAAGGACAACCTGGACGAGTACTTCGCGCAGGCCGAGGAGTACCTCTGGCCCAAAGGCTCGGACAACCGCCGCACGCCGTGGAAGGACGTCGTCACGCGCGCCAAGTGCTCGCCCATCTGGCCCTGGATGCCGGGCGCGAGCGGCCTCGACACCCTCAAGACGGAGGCGCTGAAGCAAGGGCGCTGGCGTCTCGGTGAAGACGGCTACATCGAGAAAGGCCCTTTCCCCAAGGATAAGGCCACGGTCAATGTGTCCGTCGTCAACGTGAAGGCCGACTCGGGCGAGACGGTGTTGAGCCTGACGCCCCGCCATGCGGGCGCGAGCCCCGTAGTCTATTGGTCGACCAAGTCCGAGGTCACGGACAAGGACCAGAAGGTCGATGACCTCGACAACTTCAGTACCACCGAGGGCACGCTGTACTTCTGGGTGAAGGACACCACTGGGCAACATGAAAGCGCTCCAGCCGTGCGCTGGCTGGCCGACCTGAAGATCCGTCACCAGGTCGAGCCGGCTGCCGACAAGCGCCGTGTGCGCCTCGAGGCCACCCCGCGGGCAGATCTCTACTACACCCTGGACGGGTCCAACCCTAAGGACGGCACTCGGTACGACGGCCCCTTCGAGATTGGCCCCGGCGCCTATCGCCTGCTGGTGTTTGCACGGGCGGGAGAAGCCAACAAGACGGCCGACTTCCAGATCCCGGCAAGCTCCGACAAGACGGTCCAGATCGTCGATGCCAGGCCGGCCCGCCTGCAGGCGAAGCGTGTGTCTCTCGACACTACCGACCGTGTGTTCGGGATCATCAATCGCTTCCGCGATCAGCCGGGCACGCGTTTCAAGGGCGTTCGCATCGAGATCGGCGAGGGCGAAAACACCGTGACCGTGCGCTTCCAGGAGCGCGAGGTCACGGCCGCCATGATAGAGGGCGTCGTCAACAGCCTGCGGGAGGTACTCAACGAGCCCGAAGCGTTGGTCAACATCGCCATCGCTGAAGGCATTCAGTTCGACACGGGCTTTGCGCTCAAGGAGTTCGCGAAGATTGCTGGTGTTGAGCTCAAGCCGGGCGACGTGAGTCAGGAGGAATGACCATGACGCGAGCCAAGGCCGCTGCAACCAGGACGCCCGCAGGGCGTGCGCAAGTCCAGCATACGCTGGGCTTCGGGGTGCCCGCGACCTCGGACCCGCATCATTTCAAGGTGCTCATCCCCAAGAGCAGCACGGGCAAGGTCCAGATCAGCGAGTACCTCGGGCTGCAATCGGCCTCGGCTGACACCGCGGTGATCGACCGCGTCTTGCTCGATCGGCCGCGCTGGACGGCCATCCGTGCCGAGGTGCAGCGGGCCTTCAACGCACGCCTCACCGCGCATGGGTTGAAACCCAGTGCATGGAAGGTCGGCGAGAACCCTGTGGATCGCCTGCTCGGCAAGGAACTCTGCGTCCTGGCCTGGGCCGTCGAGCAGATGGAGGCGACCAAGATCCCCGTCGCCGTGAGGAACTGGCTGGCGCTCCGGCCCGAAGAGCGCTGGTGGCTGTTCGGCATGACCGCCATGGCGACCGGCGGCGTCATGGACGCCGGCAAGGGGTGGCGCATCGCGCTTGCCCATGCCTTGGGTGATGTCGCGCAGAGCGAGTTGCTCGGCACCCGCGCCCGCCGCGGTCGAAACGACCGCGACGACAACCGCCTATCGCTGGATCTGTTCGGGGACGACACCGCATGACGAACGTCGTCGTACCGCCGCAGCCAAAGATATACCACATCGCCCATGCGGACCGCCTGCCTTCTATCGTGGCCGACGGATTCCTCTGGTGCGATGCGGAGGTGGTTCGCCGCGCCCCTCTCGGCACCACCATAGGCATGAACAGCATCAAGTCTAGGCGGCTCAACGAATTGAGGCTGAACAGCCACCCCGACTTGCATGTGGGCGATTGTGTGCCGTTCCGTTCTACTTCTGCCCGCGCTCCGTCATGCTGTACCTGATCTATCAGGGCAATCATCCGGAGTTGGGCTATCGCGGGGGACAGGCCCCCATCCTGCATTTCGAAGCCGATCTGCGCGCGACGGTCGCATGGGCACAAGCTCAACCGAGACGATGGGCGTTTACGAACTCGAATGCAGGTTCACGCTACTTCGAAGATTACAGCGATCTCGCGCAACTCAACGAGATTGACTGGAATGCTGTTCAGGCGCGCAACTGGTCCTCGTGCAAGGAAGGCAAGCAAGCAGAGTTTCTGCTGGAGCACAGCTTCCCCTGGCATCTGATCGAGCGCATTGGTGTGCTCAATCGCACGATCTACCAACAAGTCGTCAACGCACTCCCGCGACAGGGCCATCGGCCGGCGGTCGAGATTCGCGCGGACTGGTACTACTAGCGATGAAAAGGAGGCTGCCATGATCGAGTTCACCTCGGGCGACATCCTCGAGTGCGAGGCGGACGCGCTGGTCAACACCGTCAACTGTGTCGGTGTGATGGGGCGCGGGATCGCCTTGCAGTTCAAGAACGCCTTTCCCGAGAATTTCAAGGCTTACGAGGCTGCCTGCAAGCGCGAGGCCGTTCAGCCGGGCCGCATGTTCGTCTTCGAGACGGGGCAGCTCACGCCGCCTCGCTTCATCATCAACTTCCCGACCAAGCGCCACTGGCGCGGCAAGAGCCGCATCGAGGACATCGAAGCAGGCCTGGTCGATCTGGCCCGGGTCATCCGCGACAAGGGCATCCGCTCCATCGCCATCCCACCGCTGGGCAGCGGTCTGGGGGGCTTGGACTGGAGCGAGGTGCGTCCACGCATCGAGCGAGCGTTGGGGCAACTGAGGGACGTGCACGTGCTCGTGTTCGAGCCCAACGGCGCGCCCACCACTGACAAGATGGCCCATGTGCGTGAAGTGCCGACCATGACCGCCGGTCGTGCGGCCCTGGTCGAGTTGATCCATCGTTATCTCGGCGGCTTGCTCGACCCCTTCGTGACCTTGCTGGAGGTGCACAAGCTGATGTACTTCATGCAGGAGGCAGGGGAGCCGCTGCGCTTGAAGTACGTCAAGGCGCCTTATGGTCCCTATGCCGAGAACCTGCGCCACGTGCTGCGCACGGTCGAGGGACACCTGATCGCCGGTTACGCCGACGGCGGCGATGCGCCCGACAAGCCGCTGACGCTGGTTCCCGGCGCCATTCAGGAGGCGTTCGCCTTCCTCGACCAACATCCCGACAGCCGCGAACGCCTCACACGCGTCACCCGTCTCGTCGAAGGCTTCGAGTCGCCCTATGGCCTCGAGCTGCTGTCGACCGTGCATTGGGTCATGGCGCACGAGGGGGTCAATCAGTTCGACGACGTGGCCGCCCGCATCCACGCCTGGAACCCGCGCAAGCGCCAGTTTACGCTCCGACAGATCGCCATCGCCGCCGACAGGTTGGCCGCCCAGGGCTGGGTGCAGGCAGCGACCGCTTGAAGAACTTCTCGCCATGCATGCACAAACAAAAACAACGCTGACCCCACTGGCGCTGAGAGATGCTCCGGCGCTGATCGAGACGGTCTTTCCGGCGCAGAAGCTGTCGTTCGAGGCGCAGACCGAACGCAAGGCGGTGGCGGCGCAGACCCTGACGGGTCTGGGCTCCTACTGGAAGGGCAGGAAGCCCTTGATCCTGGTGCGCGCCATCGTGCTGGGGAGCCTCTTGCCGCCCACGGACAATGCGGAGGCCGATCTGGCAGTGTTCGAAAAGCTGATGGCGTTCGACGATGAGGGATTGGCGCGCCGTGCACTGGCGGCCAATGCGTTCTCTGCCGCCGCGCTGCAGGAACTCATCCCGATCTCCGATCCGGAACGCTACTTTGGCGGCCGAGGCTGGCGGCGGGACGTGACCGACGAGGACAAGCTCGTGCTCTACCGCCGGGCCCTGGCCAGCCTCGGGAGCTACGAAGAGAAGGCAAGCCTGTGCAAGCGACCAGAAGAGGTCGATCAGGATTGGCTCTATGCACCGGCGTGGCCGGTGGTCAATCGCCACTACGCGCACCTGGGGATAGCCGCGCATTCGTTCCCGGAGTTGGTCGAGCAACTCGGCATCCTGCGCTATGGCCATCGCCCGCGCGTGGGCGACCCCTTTAGCGGGGGCGGTTCCATTCCCTTCGAGGCGGCACGCATCGGCTGTGATGCCTACGCCTCCGATCTCAATCCCATCGCCTGCATGCTCACCTGGGGAGCGCTCAATGTCATCGGTGCCCCGGCCGACCGGCGCGCCGCCCTGGAGTCCGCCCAGCAGCAGGTGTTTTCCGAGGTGGATCGGGAGCTGACGGCGCTGCGCATCGAGCATGACGAAAAAGGCAATCGTGCAAAGGCCTACCTCTACTGTCTGGAAGCGCGCTGCCCGGAAACCGGCTGGAGGGTGCCGCTCGCCCCCAGTTGGGTAATCTCTCCAAAGCAAGGCGCCATTGCCAAGCTAGTGCCGAACCCTGCCCTGAAGCGTTTTGACATCGAGGTCGTCAGCGGCGCCTCGGCAAAGGCGATGGCAGCCGCCGAGACCGGCACGGTGCAAGACGGCGACATGGTCTATACCCTCGACGGCAAGACCTACCGCACCCCGATCAGGACCCTGCGCGGCGACTATCGGCTACCCGATGGCACGGCGGGAAACCGATTGCGTCGTTGGGAGAAACAGGACTTCAGACCGCGCCCGGATGACATCTTCCAAGAGCGACTCTATTGCATCCAGTGGATCAAGAAGGAAACGATCGATGCCGCCCGCCAGGAGACCTGGTTTGCCGCGCCGACCGAGGCCGACTTAGAGCGCGAGCGCAAGGTGGAGGCCATCGTTGCTGAGAACCTTGCTCGATGGCAGGAAGAAGGCCTCGTGCCCGACATGGCCATCGAGCCGGGCGATGAGACGACGCGCCTCTTCCGCGAGCGCGGCTGGACGCATTGGCATCATCTGTTCAATGCGCGGCAGTTGCTGTTGCAAGCGCTGATGCTCAAGCACTGGCGGGCCTCCGATGCGGCCCCGCTGGGTTGGCTGAACGTGGCCAAGGCGGCGGACTTCAACGCAAGATTGAGCAGATGGAAACCGAGCAACGGCGGCGGACTTGGCGGCCCGGTCGGCGTATTTTCGAACCAAGCCCTCAACACCTTCTACAACTACGCCACGCGGGCCTGGCTCGGGTTCGGTGCCTCGTCATTCAAGATGGCGGAAGCGCCGCTTCCTCCGGTGCAACGTGCCATCGTCTCTGCCACAG
>Ga0209207_1000377_pt1 | contig 28917 bp, 23 predicted proteins | sample SaghotsprinmetaG_FD_184140 | JGI IMG/M metagenome (GOLD analysis project Ga0209207, IMG submission 184140) | Hot spring microbial communities from South Africa to study Microbial Dark Matter (Phase II) - Sagole hot spring metaG (SPAdes) (version 3) | ecosystem: Environmental > Aquatic > Thermal...
CGTGTTTGATCGCTTATGTGATTTTGCAATTGGTGACAATTCCGCAAGAATTTGGCCATAAAGTATTAGATAAGCTACGATATTTACAGGCTTTTATGTGTGAAAATATCAGTTATGTCCACTGGCTCCAAAAATTAGTCTTTTGTTGACAAAACTAGCTTACCACAGGATTAGTGTGTCTATTGTTAGAAAAGGAAATCTTAAGATTCAACACTTCTGGCCAACGAGATAGGGCAAAGATAGGGCACCTTCCCTTGCTAACTCTGTAGGCCAAATAACCATAACCACAGGGGCAGGGTCATTAATAACCCCACGGTTCCCAGGGCCAAACAGGTGACGGCCAATGTGCGATCGAGATCGTAGGCTTCGGCAATTACGAGGGTGGCGAAGGCAGGGGGCATCGCAGATTGCAGCACCAGCACCAGCCGGGGTTCACCCGTAATTCCTGCTAGGGAGAGGGCAATGCCGACTAAGAGGGGAACCGTGAGCATCTTAATGCTGAGGCTTTGTAGCCCTTGCTGCAAACTGCGCCAGGAGGACAATTGGCTAAGGCGCATCCCAATCAACACTAGCGACAGGGCCAGCATCCCCCATGCGGCCCCCAGGAGTCCTTGCTCAACGAGGGGGGGTAAGGAAAGTTGGCGCAGGGCAAGGCCCAACCCTAGGCTCCAGGGGGCGGGGTTATAGATCAGCGATCGCAGCAGGGGTCCCAGATGGCGATCGCCGCGTCCAAAGTAGGCTGCTACCATGATCCCCAATCCGTATGCCCCCAGCAACGTGCCGATCATGTCGTAGAACAAGGCCCAGGCAAAATACTGGGGACCGACGAGGGCGAGGCTGACGGGATAGCCTAAATAGCCCGTATTGCCCACCATTGCGGTGAGGAGGAAGCTGCCCCGCTCCGGTTTGCTCCATCGGTCGGGTACGGGACCCTGGGACTGGAACACCCAGGTGCGATTCAGCCATAACCAGGCGAGGGCTACCCCCAAGAGAATCGCCACCCAGGCGATCACCGGGGCCAGCCACACCGCCCCACTCAACGTCGTCTGCTGCAAAAAGCCAACAATACTCAGGGGAACGCCAATCCAAAACAGGAATTTACCCAGGTGGTGGGGCACGGCGGGCGGCAAGCAGCGCCCCAGCAGCACACCCAGCAGCACACCCCCGCCAAGCTGGAGATAGAGGATTAGAAGTTTTTCAACCAAGACGTCTCCTTAAGGGAATTATGGGGGGACCCTTCAACGATTTGGGGCCGCGATTCGCGAAGCGATCCCTGCGGGAATCGGGGCAACGTATACTGACCTAATACTGCCCTAAAGACAAACTGAGCCACCTTTTGGCCAAAAGTTCTGGTGATTCAGCCCCCATTTTGGCAGAGGCTTGATTAGAATTTGGTAGTTGCTGGCCGGGTTAGTCGCCTGCATTTAGCCTGCGACGTTAGCCCAATCGTTCTCGCCGCTAGATTGTGGGGGGTAATATCTTGGATAACCTCATGCGTATGCCCGAAATCCAGGGACCTGACAACTATCCTGACGACTCTGCTGACCAGCGGGAGGAGGTCGTTGTCCCCTTAGAGCATTTGCGCCATTTCCGAGCGGATGCCCTACCCGATGATATTCCCGAAGCCGTGCGGGAAGTGGCTCACCCGCGTCCTCGGTCCTTGCGCCAACGCCGCCTGCTCGTCTATGCCAGCCTGTTCTCCCTGGGGGTGATTGCCTTTGGCTTTGGGGTTGGGCTGAACCTGGTGCCCCAATGGGCTGCCGCTCCCACGGGGGCCACTTCGTCCAGTGCGCGAGGATCGGGGACCCAAGCCGCAGGGAGTAATACCCAATCCCCACCGGCAGACACCCTGTTGGGACACCTACCCTATCCAGAAGCCCCCCCGGAAAGCCTGCAGGCGATCGTGGCGGATGGCAGTCTGAAATTGCGGGCCGCAGCGGCGGAGAAGTTCCTGGCGATGCAGGCCGATGCCCAGGCAGCGGGGGTCGAGTTGGTGCCCCTATCGGCCTATCGTTCGCTGCAAGATCAGGAACATCTTTTCTTTGACGTGAAAGCTGAGCGGGGCCAAAATCCCACCGAGCGGGCTGAGGTGAGTGCGCCACCGGGCCACAGTGAACACCACACGGGCTACGCGATCGACATCGGGGACGGTCATCAACCGGATGCCCATCTGCAATTTAGCTTTGCCGATACGGCGGCGTTCCAATGGCTCCAGGCCAATGCAGCCTACTACAGCTTTGAGCTATCGTTCCCAGAGGGGAATCCCCAAGGGGTTGCCTATGAGCCGTGGCATTGGCGCTTTGTGGGCGATCGCGACAGTTTAGAAACCTTCTATAAAGCCCGTCAACTTCGCCAAGAGACGACAACAAATCCGTAACGATCGCCCCTGTCTGAGCCATGCCCCAACCGGTTCTAAACCTATTCGCCATTACCATTTTTGGCCTAACGATGATGGCCCTCTGGGGACCTGTCATTCACCTTTCCCCCCTCGTCCCCGCAACCGCCACGCTTACCATGCTGGGGTTGGTGGCCGTTGATGCGGTTGGACTACAAGGGCAAGGTGCAGGCTTGCTGCGGGATTGGGTGGCGCAGCGATCGCCTGCCTATCGTCAGCGCATTCTGTACCATGAGGCGGGGCACTTCCTGGTGGCCTATCTGCGCGAAATTCCCGTGACGGGGTATAGCCTGAGCGCCTGGGAAGCGTTCCAACAGGGCCAACCCGGTCAGGGGGGGATTCGCTTTGCGTCCGGCCCCTTACAGGCTGAACTAGCCCAAGGTCAAGTCTCGGCCCATTGGCTCAACCGCTACACCCAGGTTTGGCTAGCGGGCATAGCGGCGGAAATATTGATCTATGGACAGGCACTGGGAGGCCGGGACGATCGGCAGCAGTTGGCGACCCTCTGGCGAGGCTTGGGGCGTTCGGAGGCGGAACGGCAGGCCCAGGAACGCTGGGCAATGCATCAGCTCCGGCAACAGTTGCAAACCCATCGGGCAGCCCTAGAGGCGTTAGTGGTGGCGATGGCAGCACGGGCCTCTGTCGCTGAGTGTCAGCAGGTGATTGCACAGGCGATCGGTCAAGTGGTCCAGACCCCAATCCCAGTGGAAACCATTCAGGCAGAGATTAGCCCGTAGTTATTAGTTAATAATATTTCCAGATAATTAAGTGGCGATAACGATTCCCCAGTAGAGACGCTACGCGATCGCCCCTCATGGCGGAGTACGGTAATCCTAACATCGGCATGGGTACACAACCGAACCTCTACTGGCCGTCAGGGCGACTAAGCTATTAATAGAGTCGAGACGGATATGAATTAAGGAGGTAGGTATGGCAATCGTTCGTTGGCGTCCCTTGCGTGAACTGGAAGAAGTTCAACATGAAATGAATCGTTTGTTTGACAGCTTGATTACCCTACCCCATGACGGCTTTGGCAGTGCCTTTGTGCCCCCCGTGGAACTGGAAGAAACCCCTGATGCCTACAAGGTGAAGCTGGAAATTCCAGGGATGGAAGCGAATGATCTCGACATTCAAGCAACGGCGGAATCGATCGCGATCAGCGGTGAACGCCGGTCTGAAACGAAGACGGAAGAAAAGGGTATTACCCGCAGCGAATTCCGCTATGGCAAGTTCCAACGGGTGATTCCGTTGCCCGGTCGCATCAACAACCAAGGGGTACAAGCTGAGTATAAGGATGGCATCTTGGCTTTGACCTTGCCGAAGGTGGAAGAAGAACGGAACAAGGTGGTCAAGGTGAATCTTGGTTAGGGGTGAGGTAGGCATCAAGGATGTGAGTTGGCGAGTCGTCAACGTGGATGCCTAGATAGCTGCAAGGGGGGAAGGGAATGGTAACGTTCGCTTCCCCCTTTTAGACTTACAGCCGTTTCCACGCCCGTAAGGTACAGTCTCCTATCATCCCATCTTCAACCGGATTCTGTAGGGGCGGGTTTAGCCACCCACTGACCATTAACAGAACAAATTGAATATAAACCCGCCCTTTCAGGTCCCTGATCTGACCCTAAAGGGCGGGTTTTATAGATTTTCCCGATAGAGTGAAGCTTCCCTTGCCAGTAAACCCGCCCCTACCCCTAATTTCCAGACTGGCAAGGCCCTGTCATCTCATCATTTACCCGACTATTCATTTACCCGACTATTAATGATTTGATTGCACCTCATCAACACGGGAAATGCTGTAGTAGATCACAACACATTGAATGTGGGGCCGTCTGAGTGTATCTGAGTGTATCGAAGACTCGGCTGTCTCCGGGGCAGGCAAGATGCCGACGCAAGGGCAGGCAGGATGCCTACCCCACAATTGTTTTTCGTTTGTTTTTCGTTCGCGTAGCGTTTCCACAGGAGAATCTCCTGTGGCTGGGTAACGTAATTAACAATACGACCCAAAAATATGAAAATGGGATGGAATATTCCGGCAATTAAAGTGGCATTTTGAATCAACCTGACCCCCCACCCCCGATCGCGCAGCGTTCCCAACGGGAAATTGCGTCCCCTGATCGCCTCTCCGATCACACAACAGCCCCCGCGCCCGATCGTCCGATTGTGGCGGTGTTTGACTTTGATGGCACCCTCACCCGTCATGATTCCTTCCTGGCCTTTCTCCGACAATCCGTGGGGGTGGGACGGTTCTGGCTGGGCCTGGGGGTGCTGTTTCCCGTGCTTCTGGGGTATGCCCTGCGGCTGATCCCCAACTGGCGGGCCAAGGAGGCTGTCTTGACCTATTTCCTCAAGGGCCAGTCCTGGGCATTGGTGCAGCAGTGGGGACAACGCTTTGCGCAGCAAGGAATTGCCCCGTTGCTACGCCCAGAGGCTGTACAGCGGCTCCGCTGGCATCAGGAACAGGGCCACCAAACGATCGTCATCAGTGCCTCACTGGCGGTCTATCTACAACCGTGGATCGCCCAGATGGGCATCGATGCGGTGTCGGGCACCGATTTGGTGGTTGAGGCCGATCGGGTCACGGGCAAAATCCGAGGTAACAATTGCTATGGGCCGGAAAAGGTTGCCCGCTTGCGCAGTCTTCTGGGTGATCCGAGCCAGTTTTATGTGTATGCCTATGGCGACAGTCGGGGCGATCGGGAGCTATTGGCGATCGCCAATGCGCCCCATTACCGCCACTTTGGGGCTGCGAGTGCGGGGACGATGCCCCCCACCTGGGAACGGGGCTTGATGCTCTCGGTGATTGCGGCGGCGACCTTGTATTTGGCGATCGTGCTGTGGAGTGGCATTGATCAGTTTTGGCAAGCCTTGAATTTGTTGCCAGTTTGGTTGTTACCGAGTTTGGCGGGAGTGGTGTTCCTGGGCTACGGGTTACGCTTCCTGCGCTGGCAATGGTATCTCGTGGCGATGGGCTACTGGGTGCCTTGGGGCGACAGTTTTCGGATCTTTCTGGCCAGCTTTGCCCTGACGGCCTCCCCTGGCAAGGCGGGTGAGTCGATTAAATCCCTATTGCTCAAGCGTCAGTACGCGATCCCGATCGCCCCCACCCTGGCGGGATTGTTTTGCGAACGGTTTACCGATGCCCTCTCGGTGGTGCTGCTCATCTGCCTCAGCCTCTCCACCGCCGCCGATCTGCAATGGCTGGTGCTGACGATCGGGGCCTGCCAACTTGCCCTGATTCTGCTTCTGCAAAAACCAAGCTGGGTTAAACAGGGCATTTTGCACCCTCTGTCCCGGTGGTCAAAGCTGAGGGCGATCGCCGATAAGCTGGAACATCTGATTGACAGCGCCAGTACCCTCCTCAAGCCGAAAATCCTGGTGGGCAGTACCCTGCTGGCGTTTCTGGCCTGGGGGCTGGAGGGGTTGGTGCTCTATGTCCTGTTCCAGTTTCTTGGGGCAACGGTGATTACGCCCTACCAGGCCGTGCTGATCCATACGGCATCGGGGTTACTGGGAGCACTGACGTTTTTACCCGGAGGAATTGGCGGGACGGAGGCCCTGTTGCTTGGTTTATCCGTGTTCTATGGTGCCAACCAAACGATCGCGGTCACGGCCACCTTTCTGATCCGTTTGCTGACCCTGTGGTTTGCCGTGGCGATCGGGATTGTGGCCCTCATCACAGTGCAACGGCGATCGGCCTTACCCACAGCGGAGTGAGGCAAGTCTAGTTGCTCGTCAGGGCTACACCCGGTCAAACAAATGGGTTAAGCGCACAGGTTAAACGAACTTATATTACGTCATGTAACAACTGGTTTCCCTGGCTAACGATTTGACGGAAAGTATTTTCAATCAGCCATTCTGTTGCATTAAGGAGTTTATTCGTCATTATGCTGTCAGATTCGCAAGTCTTTGTGGCGCTCGTGGTTGCTCTTATCCCCGGCATTCTGGCTTTCCGCCTTGCCACGGAACTGTATAAGTAACCCCAGGAGCGGGGGCAGGTACGTGTGTACTGAGCACCCCATCCTCAATTTCAGACAACTCGCAGTCCCTAATATCCTCGACGCTGGGAGATTAGGGTTTTTTCGTTCTGCTTTGTCCGATCGGCGCATACTCGATGCGTGCATCTCGATCGCCCCAAAATCAGGCCCCAAAATCCAACCCACAATAAAAGGGGACACCGACACTCCCCTGCCAGCCCGGTTGTGCCAGCTAGGTGAACACAGTCGCCCCCCGTCGTCGCAGCAGTTCTGTTCAGGTCAATCGACTCAGCAAATCGACCTAGCAAATCGACCCCAGCTAATACACCACACCCCGCAGCGCTTCGGCATCGATCGGCTTCAGGAAATACAACTTCACCAAATCGCCCAGGATACCCAGAATCAAGGGCAGTTTTTGCAAGAACTTGACTGGAGCCGGTTTGTGGCTGGCATCAATGGCTTGCAGCTTGAGGTTCCGTTTGGCACAGCGCTCCATCCGAGGGAAGAATTCGGGATGATCCACATCCAAAATCGTCGGGAAGGCACGGGCGGAGGTGCTATTGGTTTCGCGAATCACCTGGCGATCGAATTCGGTGGGATCAAGGCCCAAGCTGTAATAGAAATTAGCTCGCTCATGGACCGTCAAGCTATGGGTGGCAAAAACCGACAGCAGGAAGAAGCGGCTCCACAGGCGTGATTGCCAGGTTTGCCAGAGTTCGGGCTGCGATCGCAGCAATGCCTTGAAAATATCCCCGTGGCGGTTTTCATCCTGGCACCAGCTTTCAAAATACTTGAACAGGGGATGGAACTGGTTTTCGGGATGCTTTTCCAGGTGACGATAAATAATGATGTAGCGCCAGTAGCCAATCTTTTCCGACAGGTAAACCGTATACAACACCCAGGGAATCGGGAAAAAGGTATAGGTGCGGTTCTTGGTCAGTTTGGCCAAATCCAGCGAGATATTGAAATCCGCCATTGTCTTATTCAGAAACCCCGCATGACGGGCCTCATCCCGTGCCATCAGGTGGAAAATTTCCGCTAGCAATGGATTCTGAGTCTTAATACGACGCGAGAGTTCCTTAAACAAAAGGAAGCCAGAAAACTCCGACACACAGGAGCGCTCCAGATAGTCGATGAAGGCTTGGCGATCGTCCGCGCTCAGATGATCCCACGACTGTTGGAAGCTCTCATCCCGCACAAAATGGTGGCGGTTATAGTCGGCCCGCATCTCCGTGAGCATGGCCTGCAACTCCTGCTCTTGGGCCGAAAGGTCGAGGGTCGCCGCTGCCTCAAAGTCAGTGATGTAGAACCGAGGCGTGAGCAACGACTCCTGCATGGTGGCCTTTTGCACCGGCAGGGACGCTGACTCTGGCGTAGACAGAACGTTGACCATAGGGACTCCGCTTCCTAGCTAAATAGCTTAATAACTGCTTAGTTATAAATACTATCTTTAGGAGTTGCTGGACAACTGTCAAGGGAGTATTAATACTTAACAGCCTAGTAAGAACGACGTGAGTTCGATCACAGCCCAATTGCCCTCACCCCCCAGCCCCCTCTCCCCATCCCCCCGTTGGCGGGGGGCCAGGGGGGCAGGGCGAGGGGGAGTCCGGCATCATCGCAGTCCGTCGGCATTATCAAGGTTTTAGGTTCCTCTCTCCAGGGAGAGGGGTTGGAGTGAGGGGTATCGAACTGACGTTAAGAACGTCATCGGAGCGTAGGGATCAGCGCGAACGTATAAGTCCCGGTCACCCTGGGACGCTCTCTGTTGAAGGGGCTTTGACTGGCTCAGCCCGGTTGCGCAGCGTCTTCCTCGGAGAAACAGATGATTCCCCGTCATCCTGAAATCCTGTCGAAGGAGCTTCGCGCCTAGCTGCCCCCCTCACGTTTACGGCTGGCAGCCCGCCAGAGCGATCGCGACATTCTGCCCGACACCTAGGTGCCAGGGTGTGAGCAAATCCGCGATCGCACGTTTCCGAACCCGTGGAACCCCTAACTCACCGGATGGGGATCAAGGCTAGGCGGCGGCTCAATGCGAATACAATCTTGGAGCAGGTAATTGAGGGTGAGCCGCAGATCATCCCGGCCCTTGAAGCCATCAAAGCGATGGATCACCTGACCGCGATCGATCAGAAGTAGGGTGGGCAAATTCCGGAGGCGGTAGGTACTGGCCAGTCTGAAATTCTCATCAGCATTAACCGAAACCAGCTTGATTTGTCTAGGCCACTGGGTCTGCAAATCCTGTAGCGATGGCTCCACCAGCCGACATAGCCCACACCACGGTGCCCAAAAATTGACCAAAACCGGAATTGGTGATTCCAAAACCTCGTGTTTAAACTTTTTATCGTTAACCGATAGCACAACGTTCCCCACGTTCTAAAGGTTTGGTTTGGGATCATCCTACCAGGCAACGTTCCCCGTCGCACGGATTAACAGGGGATGTGCCCACCAAAGTCCTAGGACAAAGGCCAACACCCCCAGGTAGGCAGGCTTAAGAAACTCTTGCCAGACAAGGGTTTGCCGCCCTTGGAGGATCGCTAAAAACGGGACGATCGATGTTCGTTCCCTGACTTTTTCAAAGGCATCGCCATAGCGGGCCAGCAGGCGACGATCGCCATGCCAGACACCCAATAGGTGGTGCAGGATCAACCCCGCCGAGGTCACCAGCATAAAGGTCGTGCCCAACCAGAGGCTATGGGCCACACACCAGATCACCTGCCCCACCATTTGGGGGTGACGGGTAATGCGAATGATGCCGGTTTCATAGAGATGCACCTGGGGTTTCTGGATCGCGGCAATTTCCAGCAGGTTAAAGGTGGCGGGATAGAGAAACAGGAAGGAGAGGGCCGATAGACCCCACACCAGGGGTTGAATACCGGGGGTGCCTTGTAACTGCCAAAGCTGTGCCCCGTCGTAGCGATGATTGATAAAGTAGATGATCAACGCTGTTGCCAGGGGCAGGCTCACCAAAGCAAAGATGACCCGATAAAGCCGTGCCCCAATCCGGGCTTCTGCCCAGGGCCGCAGGGCCGCTAACCCACTGTGGGCAGTGGCAAAGGTGAGCAGCAGGGCGAAGATAATCCCGTGGCTAGGGGTCAGCCAAGTGAAGGGCGTAGACATGAATTGGAGGCCAGCACAAACGTTCTTCTGTTACTTTAGCGTTTAGTGTCGGCGTACCCTACCCGTTAACCCTCGTAGGTATCCACCATGTAGACGCTTTGATCAAAGCCGGTTTTTTCGATCGTTTCCTTCACCAATTCCTGGGTCCCCACCAGATAGATATCGGTGTCTGCGCCCATCTTCTGTTTGGCGAAGATCAATACCCGTAGGCCCGCACTGGCCATGTATTCCAGATCCTGCATCATCAGCACCAGTTTCTTAGCACCCTGGCTTGCGGCTTCCTCAACTTCGGCCTTGAACTGGGGAGCGGAACTGGCGTCGAGTTCACCGCTGAGGGTAATGGTGGCCGTGTCGCCTGCGGTGGTGATCGTCGTGCTGAAAGCCATAGGTTTGTCCTTTGTGGTAGGTGTGAATGCTGTGGTAGGTGTGAATGCGGGGGGAGAGATTTAAGATGTTGGATGTTGGATGTTGGATTTAGATTTTAGATTTTAGACGGTCGGCAGGGCTGAATGAACGACTGAGGCCGATCGCGGATCTATGGAGATCTAAAGTCCAGGCGGTTAGCGCCCGACGAGGATGGCCACGGAGCGATCGCCCAAGAGCAGGCCCTTTTGATCGGCAAGGGGAGGTTCCTGGCCCGGTTCGCAGCTATCGCCAGGGGCCGCGACACCCGTGTTGGCAAAAACGTGCCACTGGAGGCCGACGGGGAGCCGGGGCAGTTCAAACCAGAGGGCTTCCCAATACATATTCATGGCGACATAAATAAAATCATCGGGGGTACTGCCGTTTTTCGCGTGTTTGCCGCAGAGCATAAAGGCGAGGGTGCGGCTGGTGGGGGACCAATCGGCGTGCCAAGCTTGGGTACCGTGCCAGCTAATGTCAGGGTAGCCGCTTCCCACGTAATCCTGGTTACGGAAGTGTTCCCGGTGGCGCAGGACGGGGTGGGCACGGCGGAAGGCGATGCAGTGTTTAACGAACCGAAACAGGTGAGCGTTTTTCTGCAATAGCCCCCAGTCGAGCCAGTTGAGTTCGTTGTCGTGGCAGTAGGTGTTGTTGTTGCCGTATTGGGTCCGTCCCACTTCGTCGCCCATGAGGATCATGGGGACCCCCTGGCTGACCAGGAGCATGGCCATCGCGTTGCGCATCTGGCGTTGGCGCAGGGCGATAATGCCGGGATCATCGGTTTCCCCTTCGACACCGCAGTTCCAGCTTTCGTTGTCGTTGGCGCCGTCGTTGTTATTCTCGCCGTTGGCCTCGTTGTGTTTGACGTTGTAACTCACCAAGTCATACAGGGTGAAGCCATCGTGGGCGGTAATGAAGTTGATCGAGGTGGCGGGAGCGCGACCGGCCCTGGCATACAAATCCGGAGAGCCTTGCAGCCGTTGGGCCATATCCCCGATCGTGCCGCCATCGCCCTTCAGGAACCGACGCACGGTATCGCGGTACTTGCCATTCCACTCCGCCCAGCGACCAAAGGCGGGGAAGGTTCCCACTTGATACAACCCTCCAGCATCCCAGGCTTCGGCAATGAGTTTACAGTGGGCCAGGATCGGGTCAAAGGCGAGGGATTCCAGCAGGGGCGGGTTCGAGAGGGGGGCACCCCAGGGATCACGGCCCAGGATCGAGGCCAGGTCAAACCGGAAGCCGTCGATGTGGTACTCGGCAGCCCAGTAGCGGAGACAGTCGAGGACGATATTACGAACGATCGGGTTATTACAGTTCAACGTGTTGCCGCAGCCGCTGAAGTTGAAGTAATAGCCCTCTGGGGTCAGCATGTAGTAGGTCTTGTTATCAATCCCCCGGAAGGAGATCACGGGACCCTTTTCGTTGCCCTCGGCGGTGTGGTTAAAGACCACATCCAGGATGACTTCGATGCCGTTTTTATGCAGTTGTTTAACCAGGTTTTTGACCTCATCCACCTGCATCCCAAATTTACCCGTGGCGGCATACCCGGCCTTGGGGGCAAAGAAGCCGACGGTGCTGTAGCCCCAATAGTTATAAAGGGTTTCCCCGGTGACGGGACTGGGCCGCGAGTTTTCAAATTCGTCAAACTCATAAATCGGCATGAGTTCGATCGAGGTCACCCCCAATTCCTTCAGGTAGGGGATTTTCTCGACAATGCCCGCAAAGGTGCCGGGATGCTTAACGCCGGCGGAAGGATGGCGAGTGAAACTGCGCACGTGCATTTCGTAGATGATTTGATCCTCTGGTGGAATTTCCAGGGGGCGATCGTCTCCCCAGTCAAAATCATCCAAGGCAATCCGAGCGCGATGCTGATAGGGATCATCCCAGTTGGGGGGCTTGCCCCAGACATCCCGGCCCCCGATCACCTTGGCATAGGGGTCCATAACAATCTTGCTGGGGTCGCACCAAAACCCAGCGGGGGGATCGTAGGGACCCTCAATGCGGTAGCCGTACTCAATGTTTTCGTAGTCGAGACCGAAGACGATCATGGCGAAGACGTTGCCAATGCGAAACTCGCTGGGGAAGGGAATTTCGGCCATTGGCTTGAGGGCATGGCGCTCGAACAGAACCAGGGTACAGCCAGTGGCGACGCTGGAAAAAATGGAGAAATTCACACCGCCCGGTACCAGGGTGGCTCCAAAGGGTAGGGGACGACCCGCCCGCAGTTTGAAGTTACCGTGCTGGTGTGTTGGATGAATATCAACCCGTTCCATTGGTTTTGTATTCCTTACGGCAACTGCTTACTGCAATGCAGCTATCCCCGCGTCTACGGTATCGCAGGTGGTGAAGAAGTCCAGGAAACCGGTGATGGACATGGTGTCGAGGATTTCTTCGGATAGGCCTACGAGGACGAGTTTGCCATCGACGCTGGTGGCTTTGCGGTAGAGGGATAACAACATCCGCAGGCCGGCACTGGACATGTAGGGGACGTTGCTCATGTCGAGTAGGATTTTGCTGCCCGCTTGGGCGAGGGGGAGGATTTGCTCCTGGAGGGTGGCGGCGGTGCTGCCATCGACATCGCCGTTGACGGTGGCTATGGTTATGCCTTGGGTTTCTTTGATTTTGATGTCCATTGGATCTCTCCTTCACCAACGTAACGATCGTCTTTTGGGACTGGGTAGCTGCTGACTTGAGGAAAGCTTGAACCACTAAGACACGAAGGACACGAAGAAACACGAAGGAGCTTGCCGATTGGATGCCTAGGGTTCTGGCTTTCTGGGGGGCGTTAAGGGTTATATGGGGACGATTTGCACCTTAACACGGAGGGAACGATCGCTGTCGGGTAGGTTGACGGTTAGGGCGTTGGCGTCGAAGTTGCTATGGGGTTCGTCGTCGATCCAGCACTGACCGATTTTGATGCTGCCGGGGGGGAGGATGTCGGGGGAGACGCGCAGGATGCGATCGGGGAAGCCGTCGGGACGGGGTTTGAAGTAGAAGTCCATTGGCTGTTTGTGGAGCAGCAGGTTGCTGTAGACGGCGGCGAGGTAGCACAGTTCGGTGGAGTGGTAGCCGCTCATGGAGTGGCTGCCTTTGCCGCGTTCGTTGCCCCCGGCTAGGTAGGGTAGGCCGTTAGATAAAACGTTGAAGTAAACGCCGCCATCGGCGGTATCCAGGAACCAGGCGTTGTAGAAGGCGGCAGCTTCCCGGGCGAGGCGCAGGTATTCGTCGTTGCTTAGGACGCCGGTCAGGATGTAGTAGGCCAGGATCGATTGCTCTTGTTGCCACCAGGCTTTGCGATCGTGCCAGACGAAGCGATGGTGTTTTTGACCCGGTTCTAATAGCCGTTCTACCACGTCATACCAGCCGCCCCGCTGTTGATCGCTGCCCACGGCGGGCATGATTTGGGCAATCTTTTCCGCCAGGGCCACGTATTTATCCTTAGCGATGAGGCTGTTCATGCGCATCAGGTTCCAGGCGATCTTGAGGTTGTGGCCAACCACAGCGCGGTTTTGCTGCCACCCCCAGGTGGTGTCGTGGGACCAGTCTTCGTAGAAGCGCTCCTGGACGAAGGGGCTGTGTTCATAGTCGGGGAAGCGGGCTGCGATCGTGTCGAAGGTGTATTCCAGCATCTTGGCGTATTTTTCTTCGCCGGTGGCTAGCCAAAGGTTGATGAGGTAGGCGGGGGCATGGTCACCGACGGAGTTCCAGTTTTTCCGACCCTTGTTGTTGCCCAAGGCATCACTGCGGGGGTCAAGGGTGACGGGGTCAAGGTGGGAGAAGTAGCCGCCGTATTCGCTCTTGTCGAGGAAGAAGTCGTCGAAGAGCTTAATCGTCAGTTCGGCATCGCTGAGGATGCGGGGATCGCCCGTGACGCGGTAGGTTTGGATCGGACCCGCGAGGGCATAGATTTGCTCATAGGCCGGAATCGCGTCGTAGTCATCGCCAAATTCCGAGGCGAAGATCTTTTGTTCGCGATCGCCCTTCACATCAATGCCGTGGTACCAGTAGACGATGCCTTCGTCTAAATCCACAAAGCGCATGTGGGCACGTAGATATTCGGTGCCCTTTTCGGCCGCTTCCAGGAAGCGATCGTTACCGGTCATCAAATAGGCGGTGGCAAAGCCATAAACTAGGCGTGAAATGGTATCAGTTTCCTGCCGGAAATTGTCGAGGAGCTTTTCCCCAGAAAGAGTCAGGGAGGTGCGGTACTCGCGGTAGTCAATTTCGCCGCCCCCAAATTGGGCCTTCAGGTAAAAATTAGCCAAGGAGGCTACTTGCTCCACCCACCAACTGGGCCGTTCAAAGACAAAATCCTTTTCCGTGCGCCCAACAAAAACGATTTGTTTGCAGTCGAAAATATCGCTATCAGGATAGAACACGCCATAGGCAAAGAGATAGCGACCCGGCACCAGCATCGATCGCATCGAACCCGTGGCATCCGGGTAGGGTTCATCCAGATTTTGCACCAACTTGGCAAAGGTCATCGGACTCAGAGCCAACTTAAATTCCCGCCCATCCGACGTTTTCAGGCCAAAACGATCCGTGGCCTGATCAAACTGGGTCACGTAACCGGCGATTGTGTCAGAAAAGGGAAACTGGATCGTCGTCATAGGGAAAGACTCCTGAGTAAATTTAAGCTTGAGTAGAGGGGCCGGAAACTGGGAATATCTGGGCGATCGGTGAATTGGGTTCGGTGAGTCGGGTTCAGTGAATCAAGTTCGGTCAATGGGTCAATGGGTCAATGGGTCAATGGGTCAATCGGTCAATCTAATGTTGTTAATCTCCTACGGTCAACCTCGTAGGGGCGGGTTGTTAGAAAAACTTGCGGGGAAACAGATTAAGCTGTATAAACCCGCCCAGCATAGCTACCGGTAGACAAAAGACCTACCCCACCGGTTTTGATCAGGCTTCCAAGGGGGGTGGATTCTCTTGATCTGTAAAGCCCTGGCTGATTTCCACAATATTGCCATCGGGATCACTAATCCATACGGTGCGCCAGCCAGGAATATAGTCATCAAAATTTAACGGTCCTAACGTGATCTTGGCATCCTCACCCATTTCGGCCAGTTTGGCATCCACATCATCCACTTTGAACGCCAATTGCCGCACGCCCGGATATTGGGGGCCATCGTTAATCGGCGGGGGAACCGGGGACTCCTCCTTGGCTTGGAACAGTTCAAAATAAAATTCGCTGCCCTGAAGCTTGATAAACACAATTTGATCGCCATCGGGCAGGGGGGCAACTCGTGCTCGCTTGAAATTAAAGTGCTTGGTGTAGAACTTTTCAGTTGCGATCGGATCTTTACAGGTGAGGGCAACTTGCGAAAATTCTAATGTGGCCATTGAGGGTCTGCTCCTTGAGTCCAATCCAGAATAAGGCTAAATCAACAATGCAGGTGACAATGCAGGTGACAATGCAGGTGACAATGCAGGTGACAATGCAGGTGACAAGACAGGTGACAAGGCAGGTGACAAGGCAGGTGACAATATAGGCAGAAATACAGAATAGGCAGAAATACAGACAGACATCCAGACGAACATGCCGACGGCAATGCAGGGGAGAGCATAGGCGAATCACAGCGGGATTGGGAAATAGCCGTCAACCTCGTTTCGATGAACTGAACCCACCGGGATCACCTAACCCGCCGAGATCAAATGGCTACTGGCCTGGGGCGCGAGGGCTGGTACACCTTGACCATTCAGACTTTGGGTAGTGTCAGCCAGAATCTCAATAATTTTGCGAGCGAATAAATGACAGTGCCCTGCTGTGCGCGCCGTGACCAAATCCTGCCAAACCACCACATCCTGATCGGTGTAAATAGCGCCCATATTCCGAGCATCGCCCACCAAGTTATTGTGAACCACCACCTTGCGACCCCGTACTAACTCCGGTGCCGACGCCACTAACCACATCCCATGACAAATAATGCCCTTGAGAATTCCCCGTTCAGCAAAAGCACGCTGAAGAAATTGGGTAGCCGGAGGCAGTTTATTCACATCTTCGCTATAGCGTAGGCGATCGGAGACCATGCCCCCTGGGACGATGATGGCGGCATAACTGCGCAACTGTTCATCATCTATCTCTTCAAAGCTTTCATGACATTCAAACGGGGCCGAAAATTCGTGTCCCTTAAATGTCAGGCTGGGTTGACCCCAAAGGCGCGAGAGGAAGTGAACCTCTGCCCCCTCCTCTGGAAACCGCCGCTGGTAGTACCAGATTTCTGGCTCATAAAAATCACTCTCAATCAAAACAGCGATCTTTTTACCCTGGAGTCTCACGCCTTACGCCTCCGATACGTGTATTGCGAGTTGCCACACTGACCTCACGCCCAATCTAACAGGGTCAATTCCGGAAGATTGATAATTTTTATAAAAAGATGCCTGAAGCAAGATCCGAAGGCGTTAGGCGAGGATTGTTAGGGCGGGAACGGTACCGCGATCGGGGTGTCCCGCCCGTTTAGAGCTAGCGAATCCGCCCGATCGCTAACCCTTCAATTGGCCCAGCAACCCAGCCACATCCCAGTTGCCCCACAGTTCCGCAATTTTCCCATCGACAATCTTGAAGATCGTAATCCCAATCATGGTGACGGATTTTCCCGTGGGTTCAACCCCAGCAAAGGCTCCCTGATGGGTGCCCGTACAGGTCCAACGGGTGACCACCTTATCACCGTCGGCACTGCGGATCAGGTCGTGGACGGTGTAGTGGGCATCGGGGAAGGTGGTCAGGAAGTGGCCCATAAAGCCCTTAGCTGACTCGGCCCCCTTAATTTCGGCGGTGTTGACATGGGCCGCATAATCCGGTGCCAGAATCTCATCCAGCAATTCCAGCTTATTTTCGTTGTAGGCAACGTAGAAATTGTTAACAGCATTCAGAACCGCATCAGACATCACTTAATTCCTCTTAGGATCAATCAACCGATCACAGTCACTGCTTGGTGTTCCTGGGTGTTCCTGGGTGCCTTAGTGGTTCCTGATCTTCCTAAGTATAAACTAAGTATAAAGAGAACCAAGAACCCTAGACAAAGCCTAGGCCAACGAACCATCTGGATATTGGACCATCCCGGCAAAATGGATCTTGATCTTGCCGTTTTCCAACACCCAACTATCGGCGAAACGCATATTGGCCTTTTCGCCCCCCGCCGTCAGGGTAATAATTTCCGTCACCATCAGGGTCGTGGGATTTTCCGTCTCAGCCCAGAAAGCAATTTCCGTTTCCAGATCTTCGATACCCAGGATGCCATCAAAATGCTTTTTCAGCTCTTCATGGCCCCGGAAATACTTGGGCGTTTTTTCAAAACTGCTGATCAAGATCGCATCCTCAGCATACTGACTCAGCAGGCCGTCAATATCCTTCTTCAGAATCAATTCGATGTGTTCGCGGTACATCTTACCCAGGGCCGTATCGGGAACGTTTTTCATAGCTTCCTTGTTGAGGTTAGGTACCAAGTTTAGAAATCAAGTCACGATCGCACCGTTTCGGAAATGCTACTCACCCGATCGGAGGAGAGCGGCCAGTTTTTCCGCAATCATCAACACCGGCACATGGGTGTTGCCACTGGTGACCGCAGGCATCACCGAGGCATCGCCAACCCGTAAGCCTTCCACCCCATACACCCGCAATTGAGGATCAACCACCGCCAAGGCATCTCGTCCCATCTTACAGGTTCCTGCCGGATGCCAGAGGGTAGACACATTCCCCCGGATATAGGTCTCCAGATCCATGTCCCCCGGCACCATCTCACCCGCATAGACCGATGTGAAGGCAGGCGCATGGGCGATCGCGCGGATAATTTCCAAGGCTTTTTTGAACACGTCTACATCGGTCTGACAGTGCAGATAGTTGGGGTTGATCACGGGGGGATCGCTGGGATCAGCCGATCGCAGGTTCACAGACCCAATACTCTGGGGTTGAACTAAAATCGGCAGAAAGATACAAACCGGCCCTCCAAAGTCGGGCAGGACTGGGAGCAGGGGACCGGGAGCCGCTGGGGTGAAGTTAAGTTGCAGATCGGGGGGAGCCGCACTCATCCCATCGCGGGTGCGGATGAAAATCACATTACCGGTCAACAGTTTGGGATGGGGCAATTCGACCTGGGAGCGATAGACCACCGGCAATTGCAGGTGATCCTGAAGGTTTTGGCCAACACCGGGTAGGTCAACAACCACCTCAATCCCGTGCGATCGCAGCGCAGCGGCTGGCCCAATTCCTGACAGCATTAAGATTTTGGGTGTGACAAACGCCCCCGCACAAACAATAATTTCTTGATTGACTTCAACGGTGTGGATTGCCCCGTTTTGCTGATACTCCACCCCCTTGGCTTTGCCCTGGTTCACCACAATTTTGCTAACGATCGCCTCTGTTGCAATTGTGAGGTTCGATCGGGACTTAACGGGTGTCAAATAGGCATCTGCTGCACTGTGGCGGTAGCCCTCTTGCGTAATATTAAATTGCAGATACCCGGCCCCATTTTCCTGTTGGGCACCGTTGTAATCCCAGTGGGGACCGGCAAAGCCAATTTCGACAGCGGCCTGTTGAAAGGGTTCCGATCGACAGTCAGGATCGGGGCAATAGCGCACCTGCATCGGCCCCCCCGTCGCGTGATAGTCCGACTCGCCGCCTTCAAAATCTTCGATCTGTTTGAAATAGGGCAATACATCAGCATAGCTCCAGCCTTCATTGCCCAGGTAATTCCAATAATCAAAATTACGCAGATTCCCCCGCACGTGCATCATGGCATTGATAGAGGAACTGCCCCCAATCACCCGCCCCTGGTTAATCAAAATTTGACGATCGCCCAAGGCGGGTTGCTCAGTGGTCATAAACTTCCAATCGAGATCGGACCCCCATAGTTTGGTAAACCCATCCATACTGTGGATATGAGCATCCCGATCGGCGGGACCCGCTTCCAGCAATAAAACCTGGGTATTTTCATCCGCACTCAGACGGTTTGCCAAAACACAACCAGCCGCCCCTGCCCCGACAATGACGAAATCGTACTTGCTCATGCCAAGTCTCCAGGATGAATGGGTCCATATTTTAGACACGATCGGGCAATCAAATTACCCAATCATCAACCAGCCAAATTCCAAAGAGAGGTAGCGCTATTAGAAGGATTATCCAGAGGATTGGCGCAACCTCAAGAAATTTTTACTTTTCTTTCAGTTATTAAAACAATCGGACCCCAACTGTGGAACCCTGACAACCCAATTAGGACCAGGGGATGTGGGAGCCGGGGCCGGGGCAGCCCCTTAAAAATGGGGGACTTCTACCCACTGATGGGTGGCATGGGAACGATGGGTGAGATCCATCAGTAATTGGGAATAGACCCCCTCGCGCAAGGAAGGGGCAATCGAGCCACCGCGATCGATCCCCTCAACCCAGCGATCGACAATGCCCATAAACGCTGCAATCCGGCCATCAGCAAAGACTTGGGGGAACGCTAACCGCCTGGGAATTTCCAACTCCGCGAGTTCCTTCCCCACGGCTGCCCCCCAAAGTTGGAAACCATGCACATAGTCCTTTTGATTTTTGCTACCCAGAACCAGGGTGCCGCGATCGCCATAGACCTCCACCCAGTGCCCGCGCCCCTGGTAGGTCACCGCGCTGATCGATACCTGGCAGGGTGTGCCATCCGCCAACTCCAAGGTAATCAAACACGTGTCATCGCTATCAACGGGCTTCATCACCCCCGTATGGGGATCAGGGCGGTGGGGAATCGTAGTGATCAGATGGGCATGGAGGCGCTTGACCGGACCAAATAACCAGGCAATGTAGTCAAAGGTATGGGACCCCAGGGACCCCAGGGCACCGCCCCCCTGATCCTGGCGGGCATACCAATTCCAGCCACGGGTTGCATCCGCGCGACTGGCGGCCAACCAATCAATCTTAATCAGCCGTTTTTGGCCGACATACCCCTCGGCGAGTAATTCCGCCAAGCGCTGCCATGCCGGGACACAACGGTATTCAAAATCCATCGCCGTCACCACCCCCTGGGCGATCGCCAGATCCCAAAGTTCCTGGGCCTCCGTCACCGATAGCGCCGTGGGTTTTTCCAATAGCAAATGCTTGCCCGCCTGTAACACCGTCTTGGCCATCTCGTAGTGCAAAAACGGTGGAGTCGAAATACTCACCGCTTGCACCTCCGGCTGCGCCACAATTTCCGCCACCGTCTGGCAGGCGATCGAAATCTGATTGGCCTCGGCGATCCCCCTTGCCATTTCCCGATCCCGGTGATATAACGCAACCACTCGTGTGCGGGGATGGGCTTGGAGGCCGGGAATATGGACCTTCTGGCCAAACCCTGTTCCCACAACCGCAACCCCGATCTCAGACTGAGGCATAGATTCTTGCTGGAACAACTCTTGCTGGAACACCGTATTGGAACTCCTGGATGGATTAAGCAGTCTCCCCTCCTGGGTTGAGGGTGTCGTAGCGGGGGCAACCTCCTAAGCAGGTTCTTGCCGTCAACACCCTAGCATCTTCCCAGTATGCCCTAGAGATTTTGGCCCGGTTGCGCTGGCAGGTCATCCCTTGGTGGGTAGGCATCTGTCAACGATAAGGTTTTGTACTGGACGCTAGATATAGCGCTGTCTAAAGTTGTCAAACGCTGTCTATTGTGTACAATGCCTGCCAAAGCCCCAGCAGTTTGGGTCCACCCCCGCTGGTTTCTGGGCAGAAGAACTGAACCCGCAAGTGACTAAGAGGTTAGGAAATGGCAGTTATTATTGGTACCCTTCTCCCCGATCGCCTGGTTGGCACCCTGGAGGCTGACCGGATTCGGGGCCTGACTGGCAACGACACCCTGTTTGGCGTGGCTGGGAATGACACCATCTTTGGGGATGGCGACGATGACTTTATTTACGGGGGCCAGGGCAACGATGTTCTCTACGGCAACCAGGGGAACGATCGCATCTATGGTGGTAAGGGTGACGACACGATCTACGGCGGCAAGGAGAATGACTTTATTCGCGGCGATCTCGATCGCGACTTCCTCCGGGGCGATCTGGGCGACGACAGCATCTATGGTGGCAAGGGCGATGACAGCCTCTACGGCGGCAAGGGCAACGATATCCTGAATGGGGACGATGACAACGATGTCCTGTTCGGAGATCTAGGGGCCGATCGCCTATTTGGCGGGGCCGGACGGGATCTTTTTGTCGTCGGTCGCGTCACGGGAGAAACCACCCGAACCACTGGGGGTCCCCTGCTGACCGAAGCCGATATTATCGAAGACTTTCAAGATGGGATTGATGCCATTGGTCTGGCGGGTGGCCTGACGTTTGCTAATCTCTCGATTACGGAAGGGACGGGCGTCCTGGCGGGCAGTACCATCATTCAGGATACCCTCACAGGTGCAACGCCGGAATTTCTTGCCGTTATCCGGGGGGTGGCTCCAACGAGCATTAGTGAGGCTGACTTCACAACGACGATCGGCACACTGCCCCCGGTTCCACCGGTTACAGGGCCAGTGGCGAGCATTAGTCCTGTGACCACTACTATCCAGGAAGGGCCGGTTGCCGATGGGGCTGTGGCGGGTTCCACTGGTAACCCCACCACCTTTACAGTTACGTTGAGTACGGCAGCCCCGACGGGAGGCATAACCGTTAACTACGCCCGATCGTTTACGGGGGGTGCGACCGCAACTTTTGCCCCGGCGACTGACAGTGTGACCATCCCGGCAGGGGCGACGACTGCCACGTTTACGGTGAGCGTCCCGGATAACCTGGAACCCCTGCAAACCGGTCGATCAGTGCTCATTAGCCTGCTGGCGGGCACGGGCTATAACGTGACTGCGGGTGCGGGTGCGTCGGCCACCGTCACCATTACCGAGAACGATGCCACCGTTGACACAGGAGCCACCCTCAATGGGACTGCCTTGGAAGACCAAATTATTGGTGGTGCGGGTAACGATACCATCAATGGCAATGCGGAGGATGATACCCTACTCGGTGCCAATGGCAACGACTCGATCAATGGGGGTGAAGGGGCCGACAGCCTGGATGGTGGCGAAGGCAATGACACCCTAACTGGTGGTGCGGGCAACGATACCCTGGCGGGCGGAGCCGGGAGCGATCGCTATGTATTTAACGCCACCACCGAAGGAATAGACACGATTAATGGCTTTGCTACCACCAGTGATGTCATTGCCATATCAACCGCCTTTGGCGGTGGATTAACCGCCGGGGTCTTGGCTGCCGACGCGTTCACCACGGGAGCCGCTGCGACAACGGCAGATCATCGGTTTATCTACAATGGCGGCAATCTCTTCTTTGACGAGGATGGGGCAGGGGCAGGGGCCGCCGTTCAGATCGCGACCTTCCAAGGTTCGCCCACGCTTGTCAATACGGACATTGTGATTTTCTAGACCTACGCATCTTCCTAACTGGCTTGCCTGCCCAAACGTTAGGGAGCTTAGTGGCTACCTACACATTCTCTTTTCCCCCCAATGGGGGGATTTTTATGGCAATAATTGCCCGATCGCCCTTGCTTGCCGGATGGTTTTGCGTCAGGGAGGTCCTGATCAGGAGGGTTCTGATCAGGGAGGTTCTGATCAGGGGGGTTCTGATCGGAGGTATTTTTACCTTAGCGAGTAGCATATGACAGCAATTCATGTGGTGGGGATTGGGCTGGATGGGGCGGTTGGGTTAAGTGCCACGACCCGCCAATTGGTAGAGCAGGCGACCCTGCTGGTGGGAAGTTCGCGCCATTTGGCCTATTTCCCCGATCATCCCGGCGATCGCAGGGTGGTCGATGACCTCCCTAGCGCGATCGCCCAATTGCAAACGGCCTTACCCCAAATCCGCCAGCAACCCGGTGCCTATGTTGTCTTCCTGGCCTCTGGTGATCCCTTATACTTTGGTGTGGGGCGACTCTTGCTCACGGCCTTTCCTGCCAGTGATTTAACTTTCCATCCCCACCTGAGTTCGGTTCAGTTGGCCTTTAGTCGCCTCAAACTACCCTGGCAAACGGCCCATATTGTCAGTGCGCATGGTCGTTCCTTGGAATCCCTGATCCCCTTGTTGCAACAGGGAGCCAGCCCGATCGCTCTGTTGACTGATCCGGAGAATACGCCTGCCGCGATCGCCCGTTTAATCGTGAACCTGCAATTGCCGATTACCTATACAGTGTGGGTTTGTGAAGACTTGGGGGGGGAAACGGAGCGGGTGCAGCAGTGGTCCCTGGATGACCTTCAATCCCAATCCTTTGCTGCATTAAATATCGTTGTCTTGGTACGGGAAACGGATGTAGCCGATCGCATCCGCACTGATTTACCCCAATTGGGTCTACCTGACGATTGCTTTCTAGGCTTCGCCGATCGCCCTGGTTTGATGACCAAGCGGGAGATGCGGGTATTGATCCTGGGGGAATTGGCCCTGCAACCGCACCAAGTGGTGTGGGATATTGGGGCAGGCACCGGATCTGTGGCGATCGAAGTTGCCCGCCTGTGCCCCACTTCCCAGGTTTACGCGATCGAAAAAACGGCTGCGGGGCAGGCCCTCATTGCCCAGAATTGCGATCGCTTTCAGGTTAGCAATGTGCATCCCGTCGCAGGCAGTGCCCCAGCGGTTCTGGCGGATTTACCTCGCCCCGATCGTATTTTTGTTGGGGGCAGTGGTGGCCAATTGTTACCGATTCTGGAAGCCAGCCAGCAGGCCCTCAAACCCCAAGGGGTTCTTGTCATTGCCCTGGCCACCCTGGAGCATAGCGCGATCGTGCAGCAATGGCTGAGCCAACTCGACACCCAACCCCCGTGGTCAACCCGCTGGCTTCAGGCCAATTTAGCGCGATCGGTCCCCCTCGCAAGCCTCACCCGCTGGCAACCCTTAAATCCCTTGATGATCTTGACGGCGGCTCGGTTAGGATAATTCAAAATTCTAGATGAGTCGGTTTACAGCCGTTTTCAGACTAGTAGATCGACAAGCTAGTAGATCGACAAGAAAATTCTGCAACGCTTGCAGTGCTGGCTTTAGCCTGCTAGGAGACGCCGAGTTCTCGCATGATTAATCCTCCTCAAGCGTGTATTTCGGTGCAAACACCTCAGCCCAACTCAGCGCTGTCACCGTAGGTTGCTGCCTCACCTCATCCCACACATCCCCTGCGTCGCCGCCCAAAAACCCTGCTCCCAAATCGGTAGGTAGGCTAGGATCAGAAGGAAAATACTATTTGCGATGAGTCAAAACACTTCATTCGATTTGCGATGAGTCAAAAGATGAGTCAAAATAATTCACTCGATAATCTGACGACTATCCTGGCGGTCCTCGCTGCGACTTTTCTGCTGATCCTGGGCCTCAATTCCTTTGTGATCATTCACCCTGGCGAAGCGGGCGTGTTGAGCATTTTAGGCAAGGCCAGGGATGGTGCCCTGCTAGAGGGGATTCATTTTAAGCCTCCCCTGATTGCCACGGTTGATATTTATGATGTCACGGTACAGAAATTTGAGGTCCCGGCCCAGAGCGCTACACGGGATCTCCAGGATCTCACTGCTAGCTTTGCCATTAACTTCCGCATCGATCCCACCCAGGTTGTTCAAGTTCGTCGGACCCAAGGGAGTCTGCAAAACCTAGTAGCCAAAATTATTGCACCGCAAACCCAGGAATCCTTCAAAATTGCGGCGGCTAAGCGCACGGCGGAAGAGGCCATTACCCAACGCACCCAACTGAAGCAGGACTTTGACGATGCCCTGAGTGAGCGTCTGGAAAAGTATGCGGTGATTGTGTTGGATACGAGTGTTGTGGATCTGAATTTTTCCAAGGACTTTACGCGGGCTGTTGAGGAGAAACAAATTGCTGAACAACAGGCCCAACGTGCGGTTTATGTTGCCCAACAGGCGGAACAGGAAGCCCTAGCGGAGGTCAATCGGGCGAAGGGGAAGGCGGAAGCGCAGCGGCTATTGGCGGAAACCCTGAAGGCCCAAGGCGGAGAGTTGGTGCTGCAAAAGGAGGCGATCGAAGCCTGGAAACAGGGGGGTGCTCAAATGCCCAAGGTTCTGGTTCTCAATGGGGATGCAAAAAGTAGTGTGCCCTTTTTATTCAATCTGAATACAGCTACGCCCTAGGGTTACGATTTTCTTACGATTTTCTGTTGAGTAGGCATCTCTTTGGGGCAATTCAAATGCCAGTCGGCCAATCGGGTTGCACGATCGCCCCCAGTCCATCGAGTTGGGGTTGGGGCAGACTGCTGGCTAGTACCCAAAGTTGGGGGAGGTCAGCGTCAAGCAACGTCACTTTCTGCTTCTTGTTGAGTAAAGGATCGGGAGATTACTCCTGCTCAAAAGAGTGACTATTAAACTTGAGCGTCCGGCAATTCTCCATCACCGTCCGGACAACATCATCAGGGATGCCCTCAGGAATTTCCGCTTCAATTTCCAGCGTAATTTTGACCGTTGCGCCATTCAATGCAGTGAGATGCTGAATCACCTCGTTGGCGATCGTGGGCGCATCGCGGTTAATTCGCATCGCATCAATCTCCACAGTGCCGTAAAACCGACGGGGGAGGCGTGAGGGAGAAGGCGTGAGGGAAGAGGGGTGAGGAGGGAGGGGAGTATGTTCTTCTTTCTCTTTCCTCTCTTCTTCTTTCTCTTTCCTTTCTTCTTTGTCAAACGGTTTCTGAGCAACCTCCGGCTTCACCAGCAGGCTATTGGCGCTAATACTGGGGTTGATGCCTGTGCCTGCTTGGAGGCCGAGGTATTGTCCTGTTTTCTCATCAAAGCCTTCGGCATAGGCAAAGCTGTCGGCCCAAATGGTTGACGCAACGCTACTCCGAACAGCTTCTAACAAGACGTTTTGATCTTTCAGGCGAGGGAGATAGAGGTATTGGGTGAGGTATTCCCAAAGTTGCTTGAGATCAATATGGTTGCGATCGCGCCACAGGTAGGGGTCGAGGGCATCCCGCCGCAGGTTCGTGCCGGAATAGACGGGGAGTAAGTCGCCTTCGTGGGTGGCCTTGCGGCTAGCTTGCAGGACGGGGGAATCTTGCCCTTGGAGGCGGGTTTCTTTCCACTCAATGCCACCCTGAGCTTCAGGTTGGGTGGGAATCAACAGCCATTGGTAGGTGTCGCGCAGGATAGTGTCCACATCTTGGTCAGACTGCTTGAGCTTGGCGGTGGCTTGGTTGCTCTGGAAAACATCGAGGTTGAGGGCTTCTTTCTCCGCGACGATGCCTTTCCAAGCGAGGTACTGAGCCGTATTGCGTTCTAGGTTTTCAATTTTGGCTTTGTCAGCCGCTAAGAATAGCAAGGTGTTTTTGTAATAGCGGGGACCGCTCCCTTTGTGATTGAGGGCATCCTCAACCCACTGGCGGGCGGGGCTGTCTGGTGTGCCTTTGCTATGGGGATGTTGGGGATGCAGTACCACCAGCCGCACGCCCAGAGTAGGGTCATCGGGAATGTCGGCGGTGGAGTTGGGGGCAATATGGACGGCATTGAATTCGCCCCGGTTTTTGTCGGTTTTGAGGCGGTTGATGATTTCTTGCCAGACGGGGTCGCGATCGCTCAAAATTTGCTCGGCTCGTTCCAGAGCAGTGCGGTTGACGTTGGGCTGGGTGGAGATCCAGTAGCGTTTGCTTTCATCGACATAAAGGTAGGTGGCCTGATCGGTGAGCCGGCGCAGGGCATCGCCAAAAATGGCGGGGCTTTCGCCCGGTTGTACGCAGCCGAGTTTAATGCGGCGATCGTCGATACCCCGGTTAGCGGCCCGCAGGGTGGGGGCAGACCCCATATAAATGGTGCGGGCGACGCGGCGACAGGCGGAATAGCGCCCTAGGTTTGGATTTTGGCGATCGAGGGTGAGGGGCAGCGAATTAGTGCCATCGACATCTTTGTCGATCACAGGCAGCCAGTTATCCTCTAGGTAGCGTGTTAGTTCCGACTGTACTTGCGAATCGTCGATGGGAATGTGGGCGGGCGGGATCAGCAGGCTTTGATCATTGCGTTCCCAAAGGGAGTGGATAACTTGGGCCATGAGGCGCAGGACACCCCGGGTGCGCTGGAATTTGTCTAGGGTGGACCAGTCGGTATAGAGGCGATCGAATAATTCCGGATGGATGGGATAGGCCGCTTTCAGGCGACGCTCGTAGTCGCTTTCTTTGCACTCGCTAGGAAATTCTTGGCTTTGGCTGCGGTACATGTCGGCAAAGGCTTTGACGACAGCATCCCGCTGCACAAACAAGCTGGGGTCGGTGAGGGGCTGAAACAGCCGCCGCCGCACGATTTCAAAGCTTTCTTCGGCGCTGGCCGGTCGCCAGGGGGACTCCACCCGACCGATGGCATTTTTGAGCCGATCAAGGGCTTCTTTACCGCGATCGCCCCCGATTTCAATATCCGATGAGGGAATACTCACCACCAGCAGGGTATCTTTGGCATTTTTGGCCGACTCGCTCAGGGTTTGGGCAAAGGTGAACTGGGTATCAAAACTGCCCCCCGCCAGATCGGGCTGCTCGTGCAACTGCCGCGCATAGGCGACCCATTCATCGATCAGAATTAGACATGGGACATAACGGTTAAACAGTTGCGTGAGGCTATCGCCAGGGTTGGTGGAGGTTTCATCGGCGCGGCGCACCAGTTCATAGCCCTCCGCGCCGCCCAGTTGCCAAGCCAGTTCGCCCCAGAGGGTGTTGATCCGGGGACGGTTTTGACTGGTATGTTCCGGCCTGTAGGGAACAATGCCGCTGGGTTGGAGTTTATTGCCCACGAGGACGGCGATGTTGACGTTTTGGGGCGGCTGGTTCATGCCTAGTTCCTGGAAGAGGGATTCCATTCCCGGCAAGTCAGCAATTTCCCTCGCGTTGCACAGATGATAGAGGGCAAGCATGGCGTGGGTTTTGCCACCGCCGAAGTTGGTTTGCAGTTCGATGACCGGATCACCGCCTTGGCCACTCAACCGCAGGAGAGCGTTTCTCAGCAGTTGTTGCAGCCCATCGGTGAGGTAGGTGCGGCGAAAGAACTCGGTAGGATCGCGGTATTCGTCGGAGCCTTCGTCGAGGTAAACCTGCCAGAGGTCAGCGGCAAATTCGGCCTGTTGGAAGTTGCCGGAAGCGACATCGGGGTGGGGGGTGGCAATTTCCCGCCAGGGTTTGAGTCCTGCTTGGGGTTGGCCCTCGGTGGGGGCGATCGTCACTTTACGGGTTTCGCGGCGAGCTTGTTCTTCAAAGCGAATGCGGAGGAGTTCTTGCTTTTGTCGTTCCACCTCGGCAGCCTCAGGCGCAGAAATGGCCGTCAGCAGGCGGGTGACGCTATCCAATGCCCGATAGGCATCATCGGTAGTGAAGGTCGTCTTGTGCGCCCAATCGTTACGGGTCGTCCGCAGTTCACTCACGAGGGTGCGTTCAGATTGGCCCAGCGTTTGCTTAAAGATGGCGTTCCACTGTTCCCATAAGACGATCAGCAAGGCCGAGACATCCTCTTTGAGCACCTGATCAGCAGTTTTGTATTTGACGTAACTATCGGGCAAACAGGCGGCGGCGGGGATGAGCCAGCGATCGCCATGGATGGCCTTCATTTCTCGTTCCACAAAGGGATAAAGCCCATCGCGGAGTAGATTCAGGGCGCGTCCGACTCGTTCGTGGTTGCTGATGGCCATAGGGTTTGGGTGAGGGGGGTAGAGGGATAATGAACCCCAAAGACACAGAGGGCACAAAGAGGGCTTAGTGTGCTTTGTGTCTTTGGGGTTTAAGCCTTGGCTAGGTGTTTCAAAATAGATAGGACTTGATACAATTCATTACTTGGATTGAACAGAGAAAACAATCGTGATGTTGCGTATTGGGGCGTGGGACGATTCTGGGCTTTTAGGAACAAAAATTCGGTGCCATTGGTAATGAGTCCAAAGGTCGATCGCTCTTGATTAGGATTGCCCAACATATAGGCGAGGGTTTGGGGGAGGGCACGGGTAACGGCAAAGTCGCTGCGCTTGGATTCAATCACCACTAACCAGAGCTTCTGATTGAGCACTAATATGTCAATGCGACCCCGAATGATCAAGCCTTCATCTTCCAATTCAATATCAATGCTGGTTTCGGTTGCGATCCGAAAAGGA